>Ga0228535_1000063_pt1 | contig 309185 bp, 301 predicted proteins | sample SJ1metagenome_FD_168457 | JGI IMG/M metagenome (GOLD analysis project Ga0228535, IMG submission 168457) | Enriched culture of PCE-dechlorinating microbial communities from Ithaca, New York, USA - SJ1 | ecosystem: Engineered > Modeled > Simulated communities (microbial... > Unclassified...
ATGACCTGCCCCCCCAAAACCGGTCCAGCTTTTATGTTAGGATACGGGCATAAGACTGGGCCTTGAGGAGGTCAGGATGAGTCGGAAGCGATTTACCCCGGAACAGATCATCGGGATCCTGCGGGAGGCGGACGTGAAGCTCTCCCAGGGCAAGAACGTGGGGCAACTCTGCCGGGAGATGGGGTTCACCGAGCAGAGCTATTACCGCTGGCGCAAGGAGTACGGGGGGATGAAGACCGCCCAGGTCAAGCGGCTCAAGGAGCTGGAGCGCGAGAATGGCCGGTTGAAGAAGGCGGTGGCGGATCTGACGCTGGATAAGCTGATCCTGAAGGAGGCCCTCGAGGGAAACTTCTGAGCCCCGACAGACGGCGGCGCTGCGTGGAGCATGTCCAGAACAAGCTGGGCGTCTCCGAGCGGCGAGTCTGTCGGGTGATCGGTCAGTCCCGTTCTACCCAAAGGCATCGGCCCCGGCTCCGGGGGGATGAGGAGCGGCTCCGCTCGGAGATCGTTCGTCTGGCCAGCCGGTATGGCCGCTACGGGTATCGCCGGGTGGGCATCCTGTTAGGGTGGGATGGCTGGCGGGTCAATCACAAGCGGGTGGAGCGCATCTGGCGCGAGGAAGGGCTGAAGGTTCCCCAGAGGCAGCCCAAACGGGGCCGCCTGTGGCTCAACGACGGCTCCTGTGTGCGTCTGAGACCGACCCACCGCAATCATGTCTGGTCCTATGACTTCGTGGCCGAGCGGACCCATGACGGACGTCCCCTGCGCCTTCTGACGGTGATGGACGAGTACAGCCGGGAGTGCCTGGCCATTGTCGTGGAACGGCGGCTCTGCGCGGACGATGTTTTGGAGTGTCTGGCAGGGCTTTTTGTCCGGTACGGGGTTCCGGACTACATCCGCTCGGACAACGGGCCGGAGTTCACGGCCAAGGTGGTCCGGCACTGGCTGAGCCGCATCGGGGTGAAAACCCTGTATATCGAGCCCGGCAGCCCCTGGGAGAATGGCTACATTGAGAGCTTCAACGGCAAGCTCAGACAGGAAAAACTCAACGGGGAGATCTTCTATAACCTGCGCGAGGCCCAGATCCTGATCGAACAATGGCGGCAGGAGTACAACACGCTGCGGCTGCACAGCTCGTTGAACAATCGTCCCCCGGCACCGGAAGCCTGGCTGCACTGAGCAGAGATCTAGTAGCGGAACTCTAACTCTGGGTGTGGTACAAACTTCGGGGGCAGGTCAGTAGGACACTTCTCCAAAACGGGCTTGGCGATCAGCGATTTCTTGATGAATAGATTCTCATTCTCGTCTTATTATGCTTTTATCTATGCGGAATCATTCCAGTATTTGTTACGATTTTCGCCGTTCTGGGTATATACAAGGGAATGATTTGTTGGATATCGTCTCAAGATGGTATCAGATTCAATCTATCTCGCTTTACTTTCTTAATATTTCTCACATATATATCACCGCATCGACCTTCTTCATGTTCATACGTATATATCCAAGCACCCTTTGGGCTACCGAATAGGTGGAGAATTTCACCTATCTGATTATATTCATCCAATAACATGTAAAAAAACGATCCTTTCCTTTCTATATACATTTCAAGTTTTTCAAAAATCTGTTCCAGTACGCCGACAGACCGAGAGTCCTCAATAATTCTCAATTGCCGTATCAAGTAGCTCCGGAGTCCTTCTTTGCTGTTGTATGTTTCATAAACAGGTTCAAACAATTCCAATAATAAATCCAGCAATGCCGGAACAGCCTCTTTTCCGATCTTCCCCAATACGGCAGCAATTTCGGGTGCGAATCCATAACGTTCTTCCGTACCCTCGTGTCTGAACGCCGCGCACAATGCAGGAATGGCAACTGTTCCTAATTCACTTAGCGCCTCCCAGTCTTTTTTTCCGAGATAGAAATGAACAGAATCTTCTTTTGTCTCGGGAGACCATTCCATCTTTTCCAATGCAAGAGCAACTTCCTGACGCATATCGTGACGCAAAGAAGTATCCCTGAGTCTATCAAGCAGCACTGAAACTGCGCGCTTTTCTTTGTTCACGCCCAACTGGTTTATTACAGCCATCTCGAGATTCCACGATGGATAACGCTCCATCATGTCAAGTAAATCTGTGCCAGCTTGCAATCCATCAAGACGACCCAGCGCTATCACGGCAGGGACTCTCTGAGCTTCATCCGCAGTTGCTGCAAGCAGCGCCCGTCTCGCGCGCATATCACCGATTTCTCCCAAAGCATTTGCCGCTGCAATTCGCCGGCTGACATCAGTGCTCTCCAGTATTTTAATCAATTCAGGAATCACCACCTTCTCCGGATCACAGATAACTTGCTTCTTTATCATCCTTACCAACAAATCCATAGCCGCCGAGACAACCATACTCCTTCTTGCTACTTCGAGTAAAATTGGGATTGTTCTTGAATCGAGAATCTGGCCCATAACTTCTATGCTTTCTGTTAGAAAATCACGCGAATCTCTGCGACTTGCCAAAGAATCGTCAACTGCTTTAATCAAACCGGGGACAGCAGAGCCACCCATCTTAGAAAGCACCCCCAAGGCGAATCTGCTGGCCTCGCGGTCCACCTTGTTATACTTGCCCCCAATCTTCCATATTTTGATAAGTGGCTCCACTGCAGGTTCACCAATCACAATTAACCTATCTGCATCATTCTTTTCAAAGGTATCTACAATCTGTTCATCGATCGTGACCGGATGCCATGCCGCTATTTTCCTCAAAGCTTCGTATGCCGCTTTCCTCCGACCCGCATCCCCATAGAACCACAACTTCACCAATGCCGGGCATACAGTGATGTCGCCCACTTCCCCTAACACTCTGGCAGCGCGTATCTGCTGATCAGCAAAAGAACCGCGCTCTATTATTTGAAGTAACCGAGGGATTGCCGGACGAGCCGCCTTCCCCATTTTGATTAACTTTTTTACTGCGAGATTATGAAGATCCCAGTCATATATCAGGTCCACGACCTGATTCGGATCACTCGTCAGTTTTAGTTTTACGCGCTTAATGAATAATCGCATGTGTTCTTCTCGGTAATGGAATCAAAGCGATATAGGGCATATCAGGTTCTATTCGGGGCGTCTGAGGATTTCTGCCTCTTCTGATGTTCCTCCTCCCATTTGACAAGGACGTTGCAGCCAGGACAATTCCCGGAGTGATACTTGGCAATCTCTGTCTCCGTACCATAGACAGCCACTCCCTTGTAAGGGCAGCCAGCCCTGTGTAATGCCTTATCCTTCCATTTCTTCATTTTCATTAGAAATATTTCTCTGTGGTGGGAGTCTCTGTCCATCTCGCATTGGCAAGCGGTTGTCTATATCTAACATGGGTGGCATCAAATGCCTAGGGTTTCGATATTTTTTATGCTGAGATTTTTGTTCCTCGCTTTTGGGCTTATATGCATCGGGAATTTTTAGATTATTTGCGGTGTATTTTGTTTCCGGGGCTATATTACTTCTGACAATGATCCGAAAAAATAATAATTCATTCGTATGTAAAAATCATACTGGCGCCGTATTCACAAAGTATTTCTGTAGCGATATATATTCAGCACAGAGAGAGTTCTCAGGTCGTTACATTCCCTGCTGTTGATTGGTAGCCCTTAAAGCAGAGCGGAGCAACTAAGATAGTGCTCCCAAGGTCATCCTTTTCCCTTATCAGAACTCTGAATAGTAGCACTCACGTTCATGCATGGATGCATACGACAGCCCAGCATGAGCTTGAGAACGCCATTCTAAGAAGATTGATTCTTCAGGGATGACTGCCATGAAAGTGCTCGTGGTAGACGGTAATCAGAACATCACCGGAATACTGTCCTGTCTACTGGGGCTTTTCGGGTATGTGACAGACGAGGCGAGCGAAGGAAGGCAAGCTCTACAAAAGCTTGAACACGGAAAATTCGATATTGTTATTACGGATTCGGAGGTCAACAGCATTGACGGTCCGGAAATCTGTAAGTTTGTCAAAGCTCATTTCCAAAACATTTATGTTATCGGCATGAGCGGCTATTTATCAGCGCTTAAAGATCTTTCGGACGCAGGAGCTGATTTCTGCCTTGCCAAGCCCTTTTGTCTCAATCAATTGAAGAAAGCAATAGAATGCCGACCTTGCTGAGCTTCTCTTGAACACTACCTAAAGGCGGTTCAGCATGTTGCCGGCACGTATTACGGTATTTGCAGTGAACATTTGAGACGCGGATAGGGCTCTTCAAGAGCCGGCATTACAATGGCTCCGGAGCCTCTACTGGTAACCTTTGTACCAGTGGTAAAATGGTCGACGATCTCACCTTTGGGGTTCACTACGATAAAATGATAGCAAAAGTATTCTGTCTTTTGCGCAGCACCCCTGACAACGCCATCTGTGCCCGACACAGATGCCCCTGTTGCTGCTAACCGCTTATATAGATATGTTGTCGTGCCGTCAGATTTGGTTGACCATATTGTAGGCTTCCCTCCCCACGCTTCCAACGACTTTTCCTTTTCGGCATATATGAGGTTTCGCGTGCATGCATTCACCAGGCACATGCACAGCACGCACAAGCTCACAAACAGTATTCTTAGAGATAAACGATAATATTTCATTTGTGTTCCTCCTTCATGACTATGAGAAGTTGAGATTATATTAATAATGCTACAACATACATGGCACGATTGTTATATATTATCAGCACTGATACGACAATGAATATGCCCTGCTGGTTCTTTCTACATATTCACAATCAATATGGATGCTTTTCACCTACTGGCGTTTCTTGACAGCTTTAGACTTCTTTGAAGATTTAGTAGGTGCTTTCTTTTGAGCCTGGGAGGAAGTCATTCTTCTTTCCAGTGCACTGACTCTAGACGAGAGGGACTCGATCTCGTTCGCAGCAGGGGCGCTGGAGGATTTGGTTTGGAACTCTGCTTGTTGCTTTTCTAGACCACCTATCCTTTGCTCGAGCCTGCTTATGCCCGTGGTCAGTTCATTGAACTGCTGCGACAAAGAATACTGCTGATAGCCGACGTATAGGACCAATAGTATTGTCAAAACAAGGACGCCAATGATGTACCGTAATAATAATTTGTCGTTCATGTTATTCCTCGCATTTCGCTGTTCAACCGCTTCTTCCATCAGATTCTTGCTGAGGTCATGAGTATTCTCGTCCACTTTATCCTCCTTTGACATCTCAACGATCACAATTAACCGTGTTGACCTGCCCCCCCAAAACCGGTCCAGCTTTTATGTTAGGATACGGGCATAAGACTGGGCCTTGAGGAGGTCAGGATGAGTCGGAAGCGATTTACCCCGGAACAGATCATCGGGATCCTGCGGGAGGCGGACGTGAAGCTCTCCCAGGGCAAGAACGTGGGGCAACTCTGCCGGGAGATGGGGTTCACCGAGCAGAGCTATTACCGCTGGCGCAAGGAGTACGGGGGGATGAAGACCGCCCAGGTCAAGCGGCTCAAGGAGCTGGAGCGCGAGAATGGCCGGTTGAAGAAGGCGGTGGCGGATCTGACGCTGGATAAGCTGATCCTGAAGGAGGCCCTCGAGGGAAACTTCTGAGCCCCGACAGACGGCGGCGCTGCGTGGAGCATGTCCAGAACAAGCTGGGCGTCTCCGAGCGGCGAGTCTGTCGGGTGATCGGTCAGTCCCGTTCTACCCAAAGGCATCGGCCCCGGCTCCGGGGGGATGAGGAGCGGCTCCGCTCGGAGATCGTTCGTCTGGCCAGCCGGTATGGCCGCTACGGGTATCGCCGGGTGGGCATCCTGTTAGGGTGGGATGGCTGGCGGGTCAATCACAAGCGGGTGGAGCGCATCTGGCGCGAGGAAGGGCTGAAGGTTCCCCAGAGGCAGCCCAAACGGGGCCGCCTGTGGCTCAACGACGGCTCCTGTGTGCGTCTGAGACCGACCCACCGCAATCATGTCTGGTCCTATGACTTCGTGGCCGAGCGGACCCATGACGGACGTCCCCTGCGCCTTCTGACGGTGATGGACGAGTACAGCCGGGAGTGCCTGGCCATTGTCGTGGAACGGCGGCTCTGCGCGGACGATGTTTTGGAGTGTCTGGCAGGGCTTTTTGTCCGGTACGGGGTTCCGGACTACATCCGCTCGGACAACGGGCCGGAGTTCACGGCCAAGGTGGTCCGGCACTGGCTGAGCCGCATCGGGGTGAAAACCCTGTATATCGAGCCCGGCAGCCCCTGGGAGAATGGCTACATTGAGAGCTTCAACGGCAAGCTCAGACAGGAAAAACTCAACGGGGAGATCTTCTATAACCTGCGCGAGGCCCAGATCCTGATCGAACAATGGCGGCAGGAGTACAACACGCTGCGGCTGCACAGCTCGTTGAACAATCGTCCCCCGGCACCGGAAGCCTGGCTGCACTGAGCAGAGATCTAGTAGCGGAACTCTAACTCTGGGTGTGGTACAAACTTCGGGGGCAGGTCACTATCATACATGCCGCGGTGCTTGCGTTGCCTTGGATCGTTCTCGAATTCTCACTTTTGAAAGAGGTGCTGTGTGCTCCTGAGGTACATGCGAAGATCTAGGATGAAGCGCTTGAGTCGGGCACGATCCAGAAGGTTGGACATGGTTGCCTCGCGTGATTTGATTATTATGTGGGGGATGGTTACCATCAAAAGTGTTCCTTTTCAATTTTGTTCGCGCTGAAATAAGTGCTAATATATTTACACGAGATAAATGGGAGGTGTTCCAATGAGCAGCGGATTGAAGCTCGACAGAGCTGACACGGCGTACGCGGAGAAGGCACACGAATTATCACTCAAGAACAGAAACTGGTTGAGGCACGGGATAGGAACGACTGCAGACAAGATAGATGAGATGCTCCTGGATGGGGCGACCATTGAGCAAATGGCAAAGAAAGCAAAGACGACAAAAGCAACCGTATCAGTCCATCTGACTCACTTGAGGAAGGAGCATAAGCTGGCTATTGTGAAGAAGGATGGGGTGCTCAGGTATGATGTGGATATAATGAATGGCAGGAAGTGATCCTTTTTAGAGTCTGGGGATATAATGAAAATAATATCTGTGGGGGCAGACCGGAGCAGACAGGGCGGCATTGGACTATGCCTATGAATTCAATATCCCCTATGGGGGTTGGGTTCCCAAAGGAAGAAAGACCGAGGACGGGAGACTGCCCGAAAAATACAAGCTTCAGGAAATGCCGACGTCGGACTACTCAAAGCGCACGGAGAAGAACATACTTGCTGCAGACGGTACGTTGATCGTGTCACATGGGAGGCTGACCGGAGGATCTGCCTTAACTGAATTTCTTTCAGAGAAAAAGAACAAACAGTTTATTCACGTTGATTTCAACAGGATGAGCATTGATGAGGCAAGCGAAGCTGTACAAATCTGGATGTCTAAGAATCAAATAGAAACCCTCAATGTGGCCGGGCCCAGGGCGAGTAAGGATCCGGCCATATATAAAGCGACGCGAAGGCTATTGGAAGCGGTATTCATGCCATAATATGGGTGTGGTTACAGGTGAATAGATGGCGCAGATACTTGATTCCAGGGAAACCGTCAGATTTCGGGAACTGATAATATCGGAGATCATCCAGACAGAGGCGCTCATTGCCCTGCTCGACAGGAAGGGGATCATAACGAGGAAGGAGCTTCTTCAGGAGATTAGGGCAGTCAATGCTTCGATGCGAACAGCTGCTAAATGAGGAGGTAGTTATGAAGAAATCAGCTTTGACACTGCCGGAAATCATGCTCATAGCCGGCACTCGCGTAATGGCTGGGGTGGGTATTGGGCTGTTGCTTGCAGATATAATCAGGGAGGATAAGAGAAAGAAAATTGGATGGAGACTATTCCTGGTCGGTGCGGTAAGCACGATCCCCTTGGCAATAGATGTCTTCAGCAAGAGAAAGTGACTATCCTTTATTTCCTTTGAGTCAGACGGAGTGAAAACAAAAGGGATCCCGCTCGATTGGGATCCCTTCTTTATGTTACACGATGAAAACGGAAATTACTTCACGGCATCCTTGAGCCCCTTGCCCGCCGTGAACTTGGGGACCTTCTTCGCCTTGATCTTGATTGCCTTTCCAGTCTGGGGATTACGTCCCGTCCTGGCTGCACGCTTGGCCACCTTGAAGGTTCCGAACCCTACGATGGTCACGTCTGCGCCCTTCTTCAGCGACTTAGTGATGGCCCCGAATACGGCATCGACAGCTGCCGCAGCCTCCTTTTTCGTACTGGTAACCTTCTCGACTTCCTTGATCAGATCGGCCTTGTTCATGTAATCCTCCTTTATGGGTTAATCGATTCATGCAAAAGTGGGATTGTCTATAGTGCAGTATCGTAGAAATATCAAGGCATTATTGTGGGGGATGGCATTATTTCAGGGAGGGGATGACGATATGGGAAACGTCTTTCAGGTCAACCAAGGAGCTTTACATGTAGATATATCGCAGCACCATGAGTTGATACATCACGACACCGCTGAAGAGAATGGCAATGACCATGATGGACACTTGAGCCATCCGAAAATGACAGTGGAGACACAAGATGAGCGATCCGCAAGCAACCAAGGCAAACTTGATTGCCCAAGTGATGTCGCCGTAAGAATCAATAGCCCATCGGACGATAGGATTTAGCTCCAGGCCGCCACTCGCCAGAATGACTATTGTAAATAGGGTATCCAGTATATTGAGCCCCACAATAAGAACAATGCAGATTAAGAGCCTCTCACTGTAGCGGTCTACGTAGCCAGCCTTTAGTTGATCCTCTTTGCGCCTGAAAGCTGACCTTCGGCCAATTAGCGTGTAGCGGCTCAGAATCGGAGTGGGCTTTTTTCGGCGATCATGAGTGGTTCTGTTTTCCATCTGCAGGATAACCTGAACTCATCTCTAGGTTATTCATATCTGAAATATCATTATCTTCCTATACGGCAAAAAGGTGATTTTGTTAATCAACCTGATTAGACTTGCCTACTACTTTATTCGTATTCTCAAAATCAGTCTTGGCTGACAGCATTTACAGGCAGACGTAATGGGGGATGGTTAACACCCATGAGATGGTCAAGAGCCGAATCTCATTGTATTATTTATTTATTGCACGATGTGTTAATCTATTAAGGGTTATTGCGGATGAGTATGAAAATAGTTGGGATGTACGTCAACCCGCCTTCCTGAAGTCAATGAAACATCTCCACTCATGAGCAACCACTCTTTCAAGCGATAATTCGTGACCGCTCGTGTCTCCGCGTGTGTTATCTAGAAACCAGATAAAATACTATAGGAAGAACTTTTGTATGTTTAACAATTCAAATTGAAATTGTTTATTATCATCTTGGCGCAGGTGTGTTATACGGAAAAAACGTTCGGAAATATTATTAGGAAACCATATAAACATTGTTGGGCAACATAAAAGACCCCCAAAGACAGGGGAGGTTACTTGCACATGAGTCGAAAGATGCATCGATCTTGGCGAAATCACACCCTTCGCAGTAAAACTCAAGCGCGGAGAAGAGCTTCTTGTGGTTCCACCAACCTAACTGAGCACATGATCTTTGGTGTCGATGCCGATAAACGGCACGACTGGGCGTCTTGGGCGACCGCTATCGGCACACTCCTGCTTGCGTTGGTAACGATCGTCTACGTAATCAAGACGAATGATCTCGTTATTACGGCTCAAGACCAATTAGCTGCTGCTGAAAAGCAGACTAATGAATTGGGGAAGCAAGTACAGATAGGGCGTGAACAAACAGAAAACCTGCTGCAGCAACTTAACATAGCACGGGGACAGGTTGAACTGAGTAAGAAACAACTCGAACTGATGATAGAACCTAATGTAAGCCTTAACGAAGACGTTAATATACAAGGTCGTGATGGAGTTTTCAGTATAAATATCTGCAATTATGGGATTGCAGATATTTCGGACCTGAAAATCTATGCTAGATCACTTGCCATTGGAATTCCTAATAAGGTCGGACCAGGTTTCCTAGTTCCCCTGTCATTTAGGGATGAACCCATAACAGAAGCTAAGTTCATTGGTGGTGGAGATAACGTAACCCTAAAAATCGACTTAAATGAGCAGATTAAGGACATCGTCGCACACACAGAGTATTGGGGCCACCCTCCCGCTAACATAAAATTCGTTAACCAAGAAGGACACAACTATAGTTTTCACCCTGTCATTGAGTTCACCCTTCGCTATTCGCGAACAGCCGACAGACGGACTTTCGTGAAAACCGTGAAATACCCGCTTTGGTGGAGTGATGGAGGCAAAGGAATAGAATTTATTGCTATGCCCCAACATACTACTTTGGAAGATGTGCTTAGTGTGACGCAGGCTGCATATCTCATGACTTCCCGCAGCACGGGCACACAATACGAGATGCAACAGCATCCATATGTTTTCCAACCACGTAATCAAGATGATAAAATAACGCCACCCGCAAATCTCAACATTAAAAACTGAGGCGGAAAACATGTCAGTTTTCTGAAAGCGTGCAACCATTACGTTTCAATCGCAAACCTTACATCGGAGTCATGCTGTCTGGTCAAGGAGCTGCATGTGTACTGCGTAAAGTCCAACAGTGCATCACCTTGCGCCCCATCCTCTCACTCCCCCGGGCATTTCAAGATCTCCAGAAATAGATATTTTCTTCACTCTCAATCGTGGAAATACGTTCGGTGGGATCCATATGATCGGTGATGTCCTTACCATAGAGGGCCTCATTGAACGGGTCCCGTTCGACGAATACCTGCCCGGGGATGTGCGCCCAGGGACGATAGGCCTTGAGTGAACAGACGACATGCCCCAGCGCAGCGACGGCCGGATAGAGCTCCGCGCTGCCCTTGAACAAGGCTTCGGGTGGCAGATTGGTAAGATGACCTCGCAAGGCCTTGCAACTCCCGATGATCATCCCCTTGCTGCCATCATCTCCGGTTTGCAGTAGCTCGTGGATGGTTCTAATCAGGACTTCGAAGTGGTTCGGCTCGCCAATCCCGAACGAGTCAGTGATGATAACGCCCTTTTTGCCTGCAGCTTGTTGGCTGCTATTGTATTCGTAAACGAAACGCATATTACCGTGGCTCGAGCACCCATACCACAGGTCCCATGTGTGTGAGTATTTCTGCTCCAGAGCCATGCAGGACTTCAGTAAACCCCTTACATCGGTATTCTCAATCTCATCCAAAGCCACGAAAATCGGCCCCTGGATTTCATCTACGGGCCATCGCACCCCTACAACGACAATGAATCCCGGACTGGATAATCCTGGCCATGCGATCCCACCGGCAAGACGTGCGTATTTATCTCCGTTTTCCAAGTTCTCGTAATAGAACCCCCTGCCCTTGTTATGAAGTGGATTCTTCGTAGGAACCGTTCTGATGACCCTCTTCACTCTGACCTCCTAAGACAAGTCACAGTTGGAGAAAAGTGATGCGGAACCGAACTGCCTGGCCATGCACTCATAGTTGAAAGCATGACGGAAATGGTCTGCTCCCAACTTTACGTATATGTACCGTCTCGAGCCTGTCTCATCGTCTTCTTCGAGTTTCTTGGCTGTGTTATGGAGATGGTCTGCGTAGACCCAGGTAATCTCACACTCCTTGGGCAAAACGACGGCTTGCTGCGTGATCTCCCGGTGCGAGGCATCGAGACTCTCCGTGCGGTTACAGCTGACGATCAGCTTTTTATCATCCCAGGCATAAGCCCCCTTCTGGTGCTCGTTGTAGTAGTTCAGGAAGACCCTTCCCCTATGTCTCTCTGAGAAGGCTCGAGCGTTCCTAGTTTCGGGCAAGGCATCCACGACACAGCGGGAAACGTGAAAGGCTCGCATGAGCCGGTCCAGTTCCTCCCAGTCCCGATAAATCCCAAGGTGAATGATCTGACCGGCTTTGCTGACGTGCCTCTTCCCTATCACAACATGGAGGTCCTTCCCTTGGTCCACCCCCATGAAACAGGGCCCCGGGTCCGAATCGGTGATCCCATTGTCACCGCAGAGGGCTAGTATTTCCTGAACCGATAATCGGTTCGTGGCCTCGACATAGGCGATTCCGATCTTCAGGTTGTAGAAATCTGTCAGGTTGTTAGTCGTCCTGAACTGGTGAAGGATCTCACCCGGGTCAACAAAATGGCTGAAGAGCTGGCTGTAGTGGTACCCCCTTTTATCCGTTATCGAGGGCCGCTTCGGGACCCACTCCCCTATGGACGGATTGAGTTCACCCTGGCACTTCCAGCAGGCCCTTATAACCCGACCGCCGATCTCCAGGAGGCAATCCGGGAAGGTGTCCTCGAGGCAGGTGTAATCGTTACACTTCTCGCACTTCAGCAGCCAGTACTGCTGGTCAGTCTCCTGGAAGGCCTTGTCGATGCCATAGTCGGGCAATGTGGGGTTTGAGAGCTTCAAGACCTCTTTGGATTCACTGTGGGCCATGCGCTCCATTGCCATGTCAACAGCGTTCTGCGGGGCTTCATCAAGCTCATCGAAAACAATGAAATCTATGGGAATGGATTTCAGGCCGACCCGGGATGTCATCCCGCGAAGGTAGAGATAGCAGTTCCATACCCGCTTCACGTTGGCCGAGTCGGTTTCCGACAACCACTTGCCGATAGTCTCCGGGTTCTCGCTGATTAGGGGGTCAATCCGGCCCTTGCTGAAGTCCGTGACGTCGGTCTTGGAGGGAAAGAGGTAGAGAATGCCCCTGTAGCCTCCATAGCGGGCCTTGTGGGCTACTTTGAGCATGGCCTTCGAGGTCAGCCCCATCTGGGCGGCTTTCAACTCAACCTGGTGCGAGTGCGTGTCCCGATAGGGCTCGATCAGGTATTCGTGCCGGGTGAAGGTGAAAGGTCGGCCATCCAAGTTGATCCCCCGCACCCACTCATGGAAAGGCAGGGTATGTCCCTGTGAGCTGAATCTCAGATCAAGAGATCGTAACAGCTGCTCGAAGAGCGCGGCCTTCCTTGAGCCGCTGGATGATGCGGTCGCGAACATCGGGACTCACCTCACCGATTGCATCCAGGACCTCCCGCTGAAAATCGGCAGCTGCCTGGACGTCGTACAGTGTCTTGAATATGTCGAGTTGGAGGGATAACTGCCCCCGGATCTCGCGCATGGCGTTGAGGGCAGTCCCGTGATCCTTTGCGGCGATAGCGGTATCCAGAAGATCGTTAGCCTTACGGTTGATATTCTGCAATTGATCAACGGCATTCAGGTGCTTATCAACAACTCGGTGGGCTGTCTCCAGAGCAACATTCTTCACGACATTGATATTGAGTTCCTTCTTGGCCTGGCTGATTGCGCCCTCGGTGACACTAAAGAATTTAGCACATTCTTTACCGGATTTACCTGAGCGAAGCAGTTGAGATAATTTGACTTTATCGATCTTGCCATCTGCCATCAGCTAAAGTCCGTCTTTGAGCAAACTAAATATTTAGTTGCTGTCCTGCCTCCAGTACCCATCCGGAATGAATCTCGCTCCGCTGACCAGTTTATAATTTAAGACCCAACCTCGTGGATTCTGATCTCTGAAGGCTTTGCAGTCGATGATCTTCGCCCGATTCCCTCCCTCTACCCTGTCGAGGGACACATACAGCCGTGCCTTATCCAGCGTCCAGGCACCACCGCGCCCCCACTCTGTGCCGGGGTTCTTCTGCAGAAAGATGATTGCCACACCCTCCCGAAGCTTGTCGTGTATTGCCTTGATCGGTTTTGCAGCCTTCCAGGGTTCGTCGATTACTTCGATGTAATCTATAATCCAGATCTTTTTCTCTCCGGTGATTAGATCAGCGTGATTGTCATGTCGGGTCACTGCCTGGAAGTTCCAGTCCTCTTGTTTTATGTCCGAATGAAGCTCGATCCTGTTTCGTAGCTCCGTATCTCCGACCTCGCACGTCATGTACACGACGGAGTACTTGTTCATATTGCGTTTCACAATATCGAGGGCCATGGCCGTCTTGCCTGAGGACTTCGCACCGGCAAAAACGATCAGATTCCGCGGGTAGATTTTGACGTGGCGGGATAGGTCAAGAGGCAGGTCGATGTCAAATTCACCAGTTGGCGCATTGCGCCAATCCAGAAGTTCGAGCTCTGTCTCTTTTCGCCTGAAGCATCCATTCTTGATTCCGTACCTCTCGATGATCCCTTCTTCGACCATCCGGCTCAATGCCATCGAAACGGCCTTGCGCTCCTCCCTTGTGGACAGTTGTAGACACGCGTGTATGTTTGTGGACTCGAAGTGGCCAGTTGTGGACGCTACCCATTCCCGGATCTCTGCCGTGATATTTCTCTCCCGTCTCTCGGCACGTTTCAGAGCACTTTCTACTTTCGCTTGCACCCACTTCTCATCGAGTTCTTCACCCCATGAAATAATGAGCTTTTCAAGCACTTGTATTACTTCAGCCGTCGGCATCCCGCCTTTTACAAGGCAGTTAGCCGTGTGAAAGAGATCCTCATCCCTACGTCCATATTCGAACATTTTGTGGACGTTCGTGGACATTGTGGATACCCGTGGAACAGTGTCCACAGAGCTCTTATATAGATTTATATATTTATAAAGAGAGGGAGGGAATGCCGCTGGTGCTATCTCTTCGGGCGAGATAATCCACTCATAGACGCCGGCACCATTGCGCGATGGTGGAAGGATGACATACCCACCCTCAGCCTTGAGATCCACGCCGGGCATCAGCCCATTACGACTCCGTATCTCGCCCTCGGGCATAGCAAATAGAAGATGATTTCCACCACGAGGGGTTCTGCTCGTGGGTGTCTCAATGCCGTCCGGCAGCACCTCGATTACGGTCATCTCATTGTACGCGGAATTATATTTGTCCAAATCGACCGCGCAGACCCCGGAGATTCTGCCCGTCACTAGGGCAATACCTGATGGATTCAGCTTTGCCCACTGGCAAAGGTCTGTCTCAAGGGCCTTGCGATGCTGGTAGAACTCCCAAGCGATAAGTGGGCGTTTGTCAGGCCCCACGGGAATGACCGACCAATCGCGCCGCAGGTACGACAGCGCGGCATCCATTAACTTTGGCACTGCGGTTCTCCTGTTGCTTCACTGCTAGCTAATTGGGACCTGAGGTTCTCGATCTTTTCCTTATGCTCCTGCACGAGTATTTCAAGTGCCTGTTCTGTAAGTAAAATTTTTCGTTTGATTATCTCGTCTTGGGTCATTTCAAACACTCCTTTACGATTTGGTCTATCAAATCCTCGGTATTATTGTTTGCAGTGCATAACTCCAGGTAAGTGTCGATGTCGGCAAACTTAATCAAGATGCATCCACGTACCCTGGAGTGCTTGAGGCCCATCTTGAGCCAGTCTCTCATGGTCCTGGTCGAGACTCCTGCGTAGGATGCAGCCTGGCGGATTTTGCCCCAACCTTGCGTCATTTCCAATTTATCTCCTCAATGCACTCCCTAGAGTACACGCGATCTCTCCTCCAACCAGCGAACTAAGCTCTCGCGTTCATAAGCTACAGTATTGCCAAGCCTGATCCGATTAGAAGGACCACACCCGAGACTGTCCATATTCGCCATGCTTCGCGGGGAGTATCCAATCAACTCTCGAAAGCGTGGATGGGTTCGAGTAACGAAAGGTGGCAATGCTTTCAGAATTGCAGTGAGATCCGGTTTCTTGACCACTTCTGGTGCTTTCATTTTCTTTCACCCTGAAAGTTTTTTTAACCTTTTGAATCAATTTACAGTGTGGGACGTGGCTTGAAAAGAACCCTACAAATCAGCAAATCTTGTGGATATATTTAGGCAGTGCATGGAAGGGAGGCAGGAATATGTTAGGTGAGTTTTTCCCAGGGATGGTTTGCTTTGAATTCAGGCCAGTGCTTTTTTCGTAATTTGAAAATTTTATTCTCGTCTTCGATCAATTTACGAATAGATGTAGTGATCGCTGCATCCGTAAGGCGAGGGCTATTCTTGACAATACCAAGAAGCAACTTCACAAACTGGAAAAAGGGGCCGCGACGTTCACGATCCTTCGTCTTGGAAGATGACAGGTATGGCAACCCTGGCTTCTTCCCTGTATGCCTGTAGTAAATTACTGCCAGATCCCCTATGAAAGCGACACGTGCCCATTTTTCTGGTCTTCCCTTACCTCTCTTAATTTGACTAACAACACGTTCCATAGCTTCTTCGATTTCGCGAAATTTTAACGTTTCAACTAAATGTCCGATTTCAAGTCTAGCTTCGTAGCTTAAAGCATTCGCATCGCGAATCAATCTTTTCAAATTGAAAATAAACTTCTCTATGTCTCGAAGAGCCGGGTTTTCGATTTTCTCCATCTCCATTCGGTCATAATAAATTGCACAGGCCCGGATTACGTCACTGACAAAATCTACAGTAACCTTCAAATTTTGTGACTCCAGAATTTTACGTATCTCTTGTGAGATGCTTTCAGGTTTTAATGTATTTTTATGAAGAAACCACTCCACTTGACGCCTCCTGACGCGGCCTGGTGTTTATGTCCGGGGAAAGAGGTCAAGAAAAACCGCTCTTCGAGAACGACACTAGCCCTAGATCTTCACTATCAGTTTTCATCTTCCTTTGCAAAACAAGGAAAACGGTTGCGCGGGGGTTGAAAAACGCTGGAAAATGCTTACACCTGATTGATTGCAAGTACTTGATTTTACTTGCCATCATCTCTCTTTTTCGAATCCCCACATCGGCTCCAGGACAAACAAAAGGGGCGAACCATTGTGGTTGCCCCTTTTTGTGTCTCTCCGTCCGGCTGTCATCCCACACTTCTTCGCCGCCTCCGTGGATTTGACGTTCGTCAGGCTGATGAAACTCCACGCGTAGCCCCGATTTCTGGCGAGGAGTGCGGTGTCTGCCGGTGCGCATGCTCTTGCAGGACAGGCACTCGCAGCGTAATAACCGTTCATTCAACCCATTCGATTGGGAGAAGAACCTATTTCTTGTGAGGCAATTCACCAGAAGCGACCCCCATTGCACCACGGGATTCAAAAGGTTATGATAGTATTATTGGGAATCGATGACTCATCAATCCATGAAGGAGGATCACCATGAAACCATTCTTTCTTACCGTGATGATTATCTGTATGGCCTCCTCTGCGCTCGCATCCGACGTGGCTGTTTCAGTCAGTGTCGGTCAGCCTGGATTTTACGGGCGCATCGACATCGGGAATGCACCGCGGCCGGAGCTCATCTACTCACAGCCCATTGTGGTTCATCCCGTACCTGCAGGAGTTGCCTACAGGCCGGTGTACATGCACGTTCCTCCCGGTCATGCAGAACACTGGGGCAACCATTGCCAGAGATATAATGCCTGCGGACGACCTGTCTATTTTGTCCGCGACAGATGGTACAACGACGTCTACGTGCCTCATTATGCGAAACACGGCGGCAAGAAGCACAAAGACAAGCAGTACAAAGAGAAGAAGGGGAAGAAAGACAAGAAGGACGGGGGAAAGGGACGCGGACACGGCGGCAGGGATCACTAACGCAGGGCGATTGGGGCTGGAAACATCTGAAGTTCACGACATGAGATTCCCGTGTTCTGTATCTTCGTATTCCGCCGGTTCATTTCTCGTCGGTGAATAAATGAAGGAGAGGTACATGTTTATTCGCTATCTTGTTCTTGTCCTTTGCATGATCGGAGTCGCAGGTTGCAGCTCCGTGTATTACGGGACAATGGAAAAAATGGGCGTTCACAAGCGAGACATCATGGTGGACCGCGTCAAAGCGGCTCGCGACACGCAGAATGAAACGAAGGAACAGTTCCTCACGGCCATGGAACAGTTCAAGAGCGTTGTTCATTTCCAGGGCGGAGATCTGGAAAAGGAATACAACAAACTCAATGCCACGCTGAAAAAGAGCGAATCGAAGGCCGCGGACGTACACAACCGCATCCAGGCGGTGGAGGATGTGTCGGAAGCGCTGTTCAGCGAATGGCGCTCGGAGATCAAGCAGTATAGCAGCGACGCTTTGCGGAGGTCCAGCCAGCAGAAATACGATGTCACAAAGAAGAAATACGAAGACCTGATAAAGGCCATGAAAAAGGCTGAGTCCAAACTGGAACCCGCGCTGGCCCCCCTGCGCGATCAGGTCCTCTTCATGAAGCACAATCTTAACGCCAGGGCGATCGCCGGTCTGAACGGAGAACTGACGAGTGTCCAGACGAACGTGGACCGACTCGTCCGTGATATGGAAACCGCTATTGCCGAGGCAGACAGGTTTATCACGACGCTGCAGTCTGAGTGATCTCTCGCCCTGACAGGGAGCTTTGTGATTCGACAGGGCCATTCAGAACAGCCGCGAGAAGGCGGCCGGGGCCCGGTGCGATGCCGGGAATCGATCACAGCGCCGTGAACATCGGCCGGAAGCGGTTCCTGATGATGACGGAGGGAAGCGCCGTTCCAGGCTTTGCATGCGAAAGCATCACCCGCATCGGTCACGGAAAAATCTTTGACTTCCACTTCTCATGCAGACACAAGAAGGCGCAACCCCTGCGGGTTGCGCCGTTTCCGTTTCAGCCGGTTGTTCCGGAGTTGGGTTGCGATCGCGTTCTCAATCGTAGATCGCCACGCCTCGCGCGGCTCGGCGCGCGATGACTCTATTCTTCTGCCGCTTTTTCACTGCTGCGGGGCGGCTTCCGGCCCCACCCCGCGTGCCGGGGTGCCCGCGCCGGGCACGTCGGGTTCGGACTTGGGGATGGTCGCGCCGCGCTCCTCGACCTTCTTCTGCCGGTACTGGATGTAGGCGTTGCGTATGGAGATGTAGGGGTCGAGGGCCGCGTCCTTGATCGCCTCGTAGTCGCCGATCTGCAGGGAGGTGTCGTTGATCGCCTGGTATCCCCGGACGGCCGTCCAGACGTACCACGGGTCGAGGTAGGAGATCGGGTAGCTGAAGAAGTCCCCCACCATGCCCACGGTGTCCCGGGGGCTCGAAGGCCCGAAGAACGGCCACACGATGTAGAAACCCTGGCCGAGCCCGTAGGCGCCGAGGGTCTGGCCGAAGTCCTCGTCCTGGCGCAACAGGCCGATCTCCTCGCCCCCCGCCGGGTCGAAGAGGCCCGCCACCCCGATCGTGCTGTTGAGCATGAAGCGGAACAGTTCCGTGGAGGCGCCGATGAGGTTGGCCTGCAGCACGCAGTTGAGAAACCGGATGGGGGCCCGGAGATTGGAGAAGAAGTTGCCCACGCTCACCCGCGCGGGCTCGGGCACCACCGCGCTGTAGCCCTCCGCCACGGGCTTGAGGACCCAGAAGTAGAGCCGGTCGTTGAAGGTGAACATGGCCCGGTTGAAGGGTTCCCAGGGGTCCGCGATCGTGACCTGCTCGGCGGCAGGGACGTCCTCCATGTCGTAGTCGAAGTCGTCCTCTCCGGCCTCGCTATCCCCCTCCGCCTTGTCTTCCGGTGCGGCCGGCTTCTCGGGCTCCTTCTCCTGCACGGCCGGCTCGGACGTCGCGGGGGGGGCGCTCAGGGCATCGGATGCGGCAGCGGGCGTCGCCTCGCCCGTCGGCACAGCGGCCGAAGAGGCGTGCGCGCCGGGGGCGAAACCGGCCAGAACGCAGGCGGACAGGGCAAGGACACAGAGCAGGCGCCTCATGATTTCTGGTCTTTCACCTTTTTCCGGAGGATGTTGATCAGCTCGTCGGGGCTGTTCTTGGCGAGGATCTCGTTGAACTGAGAGCGGTAGTTCATCACGAGGCTCACGTTCTCGACGACGATGTCGTAGCATTTCCACACGCCGCTCTTGTTCTTGAAGACCCGGTAATGCATGGGGATCTCCTTGGACTTGGTGACGGCCCGCGTCTGGACCTCGACCCGGTTTCCCGTGATGGGCACTTCCTTGTCGAAGACGATCTTCTCGTCGGAGTAGGCGAGGATCCGGTCCCCGTAGGTCTTCTCCAGGACCTGCTGGAACAGCGGCAGGAACTCCTTGCGCTGGGCCTCGCTCAGCTTGTTCCAGTTGCGGCCCAGGCACCACTTCGAGAGCTCTTCCTGGTCGAACATCTCGTTGTAGATCACCCGGAGCTTCTCGCGCTTGACCTCTTCCTTGAGCGACTTGTTGCGCAGCACCTCAAGCACCTTGTTGACCTCGGCGCGCACCGTCTCGAGGGGGGTCGCAGCCTGGACCGGCGCGGCGCCCAGCATGAGCACGAGCACGCCCCACACAACCACCCACCGTTTCATCATGGCTTTCGTTGTCATTTCTTCTTCTCCGGCTCCTCTTTCTTGACGTCTCCAAAGGCATACTTGCTGATCAGGTCGCCCACGTCCACGGCGGCCTGCGTCTGGATGATCGAATCGCCCGGTTTGAGGGGGTCGCCCAGGCCGCCCGGGTCGATGCTGACGTACTTGTCGCCGATGAGTCCCTCCGTTTTGATCGCCGCGAGGGCATCCTCGTAGATCTTGACGTCCCTGCGGATGAGCATCTCCACCTGCGCCTGCGCGGCCTCGTTGTCCATGCCGATCCTGTCCACCCGTCCCACCTCGATGCCGTAGACCTGCACGGTGCTGCCGGCCCGCAGGCCCGAGACGGAGCTGAACTTCGCCAGGATGCGGACCTGGTCGCCCTCCAGAATGCCTATGTTGCCGAGCTTCAAGGTGAGGTAGCCCACACACAGAAGCCCTATTGCAACGAAAATGCCGACGGCGGTTTCCATGGCGTACTTTTTCATGTGCCTTCTCCCTGGTTGATGCAGCGGATTCGGGATATGACGCGCCGGTCCCGTTCCGCGGATTCGACGACCGCGTCGATATCCTCGTCAGGCCGGCCCTGCGCGAGCCCGGCCAGCAGGGTGAGCTCCACGCACAGCTCGGTTCCCGATCGTTTCTGCGCCGAGGCCCAGATGTCCAGGATGGCCTGCTCCTGAGCCTGAAAGTCCTGGATGTACTCCCCCAGGATGCCCTCCGCTTCGGCCCGGTCCGTCGAGGGCAGGACCGTGACGTACTCGTTCATGCTGCGGCGGGTGGAAAAGCCTCCGACGGCCCCGAAATGCTTGCCCAGGAAGATGCCCAGGCTGCGGAGGGCCTCCTGCGCCGCGTCGTGCCCCAGGCGCCCCGCCACGGCATCGAGCCCGTCCAGGGAGAAAACGGCCACCGCGTAGGTGTCCCCGAGGGCTCCCCCGCGCAGCTGCCCCTGGTACCTCAGCTTGAACTGCCGCCGGGAGTGCAGCCCCGTCAGCTCCTTCTGCAGCCCCTCGAGGCTGTGCACCACCTCCTCCTTGAAAGGGTGGTCGAAATCCTCGAACTCCTCGGGCGTCCCCTGGAACACGATGCTCTTCCCGTACAAGGCGAGGATGCGGTTCGAGATGAAGTACACGTCCGGGATCTCGTGGCTCACCAGGATCGCCGTGAACCCGAAGGTGCGCTGGTACTGGGCGATCATGCCCAGGATGGCGTTCTTGCGGACGGGGTCCTGCCCGGTCGTCGGCTCGTCGAAGAGCACGATCTGCGGGTCCGTCACGAGGGCCCTCGCCAGGGCCACGCGCTTCTGCATCCCCCCGGAGATCTCCGAGGGGTACTTTTGGACCGCGTCGGCCAGCTCCATCTGCTCGACGCGGGTCATGACCCGGTTGCGTATCTCGGCAGGGCCCAGGTTCGTCGTCTCCTGGAGAGGCAGGGCGATGTTCTCGAACACCGTCATGGAGTCGAACAGGGCGTTGCCCTGGAACATGTAGCTCATGGGCAGATCGCGCCTCCGGATCTGGTCCAGGGGCTGCCCCCGGAAGAGGATGGTTCCCTCGTCGGGCTTGTGCAGCCCGATGATGTGCTTGAGCAGCACCGTCTTGCCCGTGCCGCTCAGCCCGATGATGGTCGTGACCTCCCGCTCGTAGATCTGCAGGTTGACGCGCTCGAGCACCACCTTGTCGTTGAAGCGCTTCGAGACATCCTTGAATTCGATCAGCGGGGTTGCCATGCTCTGCCTTGGTTTTTCTTCTCTCAAATCCCCCTCGTTCCCCCTTTTACAAAGGGGGAGGAAGGGATTTTCTTTTTTCCTGCCCTGTACCCTTGCCCCTGGACCCTGAACCCTTAAATCAGCAGCGAGGTCACCACATAATCCGCAATCAGGATCAGCACGCAGGAGATCACGACCGCCGCCGTCGTGGAGCGTCCGATAGCCCTCGCGCCGTAGCTGTCGGTCCGCATGTGCGCGAAGTAGCCCTGGTAGCAGCACACGGTGGTGACGATCACCGCGAACACGATCGCCTTGACGAACCCGTCGGAGACGTCCTTCATGTCCACGCTGGACTCGACGCGGTACAGGTAGGTGCCGGCGTTGACGCCCAGCAGCAGCACCCCCGAGATGTAGCCACCGATGATCCCGACGACGTCGAAGATGGCCGTGAGCAGCGGGAAGCTGATGATGGAGGCCGCGACCCTCGGGCTGATGAGGTATCTCAGCGGGTCGATGCGCATCGTCCCCAGCGCGTCGATCTGCTCCGAGATCCGCTGGCTGCCGATCTCGGCCGTGATGGCCGACCCTGCCCGGGCCGTGATCATGATGGCCGTGAGCACGGGTCCCAGCTCCCGGATGAGCGAGAGGGCCACCAGGGTGCCCAGCGCGCCCTGCGAGCCGAACTTGACCAGGGCATGATAGGACTGCAGGCCCAGGACCATGCCCGTGAAGAGCCCCACGAGCATGATGATCGGAACGGAGCCCGCCCCGATCAGGTAGAGCTGCTCGAGGATCTTCATCAGCTGCTTGGGCCGGAAGATCCGCAGTACGCTCAGCGTGATGAAGATGGTCGAGGCGCCGAGGTTGTTGACCCAGCTGATCGCCTTGCGGCCCAGGGCGGCGAAGGGATCCGTCACCCACCGGGCCGCTTGACGACCGGCTTCATTCCCGGGCTTTGGTTCTGGCGTCATGTCTTGTTTCCCTTTTCCCCGGGCTGCGTGGCGGTCGGAAGCGTTCCCTCCCGGGCGTCAAACGCAGGCAGCTTATCACAAAATACCCCGGATTTTAAAGCCCCCTTTACCGATGCCGGATCGCGGCCTTTGCCCCGTCGGGGACCATCGCGTCGCCTCTGCTTCAGCCGGCCCTTCGTTGCACGATGCGTGCCCCCTGTCGGGCCGCGCCTTCAAGGGAACCAACGAACGAGAGATTCGTGCGTTGACCCGGGCGACCCGGCGGCCCCGGGGCCGGGCTCGCCGCGCGCCCGATTTCAGCCATTGACAAGCATGCGCCGCTTTCGTATGGTTGCGGCCGGAGCAATTCCGGTAACCCATTACAAGGAAGGAGAGGGAGATGAAAAAGATCGTATCCATCCTGATGATCCTGGTGTTCGCCTTCGCCGGCACCGCGGTTGCCATGGAAATCAAACTGGCCCACGTTGTGAACGAGAAAGACGCCTTCCACGTGGCCGCCGAGAAATTCAAGGAACTCGTGGAGAAAAATTCCCAGGGCGCCCTCACCGTCACTATCTTCCCCAACGCGAAACTCGGGGACGAGCGGACCCTCCTGGAACGGATGAAGATGGGCATCGTCGATGCGGGCATCATCACCAACGGCCCGATCATCAACTTCGTCCCCTCCTTCGGGGTGATCGATCTGCCCTTCCTGTTCCGCGATCCCAATCACGCCTACAAGGTCCTCGACGGCAGCATCGGGCAGAAGCTCATGGCCGACCTGGAGGCCCAGGGCTGGAAGGGGCTGGCCTTCGCCGAGCGGGGGTTCCGCAACCTGACGAACAGCAAGCGCCTGGTCAAGACGCCTGAGGATATCAAGGGGTTGAAGATCCGGGTCATGCAGAACCCGGTCTACGTGGATTCGTTCAAGGCGCTGGGGGCCAATGCGGTGCCGATGGCGTGGACCGAAGTCCTCACGGCCCTGCAGCAGGGAACGGTGGACGGGCAGGAAAACCCCCTCAACGTCATCATGGCCTTCAAGCTCTACGAGACCCAGAAGTACCTGAGCATCACGCGCCATGCCTACGCCCCCGCCCCCATCATCATGAGCATGAACACGTGGAAAAAGCTCACGCCCGCGCAGCAGGCGATCGTCAAGAAAGCCGCGCAGGACGCGGCCGAGTTCGAGCGGGCCTGGGACAATAAGATGGAGGCGGAGTGGCTGAAGGACCTCAAGGCGAAGGGCATGGTCGTGGCGACACCGGACCTGAGGGCCTTCCGCGCGGCTGTCAAGCCGGTCTACGACGCGTACACCCCCAAGTACGGGAAAGCACTGATCGAAGCCATTCAGAACACGAAGTGACGGGCCCCGCGATGGCAACGGACGCGAAACAACCGGAGGGGGCGGCCATCGCCCCCTCCGCCCTTCTGCACTGGAGCGACCGGATCAACGGGTGGAGCGAAAAGCTCCTCTTCGGGCTGATGGTCGCCATGATCTTCTTCACGACGATCCAGGTCGCCTTCAGGGTCTTCTTCACGGCCTTTTCCTGGACCGAGGAAATCACCTGTTTCCTGCTCGTCTATGCGACCCTCGTGGGAACGGCCGTGGCCTTCAAGCGGGGGTCCCACATCGCGGTGGCGTTCCTCACGCAACGTCTCCCCGGGGCCGGACGCCGGTTTCTCGCCGTCGGGGTGCACCTGCTCGGGATCGCCTTCTTCGCCGTCATGGCGGGCTACGGCGCCATGCTGATGGGGACCGAATCCGGCCAGCTGTCGCCGGGCATGCAGATCCCCATGTCCTGGGTCTACGTCGCCTTCCCCGTCGTGGGGGCCGTGGTGATCCTCCACCTGATCGCCGGGATCCGGCAGACGCTTCAGAAGGGGTGACGCATGGGCTGGGTCCTGTTCGGGAGCTTTTTCCTCTTGCTTCTCATCGGCGTTCCCGTCGGGCTGGCGGTGGGGCTCTCCGCCCTCATCGTCTTCGTGGCGACCGGCATCCCCCTGCAGATGGTTCCCCAGACGTTCTTCGAGGGCAGCAGCTCCTATGCCCTCGTTGCGGTCCCCTTTTTCATCCTCGCCGGGGACATCCTGGCCCGGGGCGGGATTTCGGAAAAGATCCTGGCCATCGCCGAAGCGACCATCGGGAGGGTCCGGGGGGGGCTCGGCATCGTCGCCACCTTCGCGTCCATGTTCATCGCCGCGATTTCCGGCTCGGGGGCGGCGACCACGGCGGCGGTGGGGGCCTCGTTGCTGCCGGAGATGAACAAGAAAAAATACGACACCGATTTCTCCGCGGCCCTGATCGCCTCGTCCGGGTGCATCGGCGTGGTCATCCCCCCCAGCGTCCCCATGGTTCTCTACGCGGTCATCGCCGGGGACTCCGTGGCCAAGCTCTTCATGGGGGGCTTCATCCCCGGGACCCTGATGGGCGCGGGACTGATCGCCTACGCCGTTTGGTACTCAAACCGGCGGGGATACCCGGCCAGCGAGAAGCTTCCGCCGCGCGCCGTCGCCCGACGATTCTTCGATTCCCTCTGGGGCCTCGCGACCCCGGTGATCATCCTTGGCGGCATCTTTACCGGCTACTTCACCCCCTCGGAAGCGGCCGCCATAGCCGTGGACTACACGCTGCTCATCGCCTGGCTCGTGTACCGCACCATGACCTTCCGGCGGTTCTACGAACTGGTGGTGGGCGCGGGGGTCACCTCCGCCCTGATTATGTTCATCATCGGCACGGCGAAGATTTTCGGCTGGGGCCTTGCCTTCTACGAGATCCCCGAGGCCGTCGCGAAGGCCATGATCGACCTGGCCGGCAGCAGCACCACCCTGATCTACCTGATGATCAACGTCATCGTCCTGATCGCCGGGTTCTTCATGGAGACGGCCTCCGCCCTGATCATCCTGACGCCCATCTTTCTCCCCCTCATCGCCGCCATCGGTGGGGACACGGTTCACTTCGGGGTCGTCATGACCATCGGCCTGGCGATCGGCATGGCCACTCCCCCCATGGCCATCAACATCTTCGTGGCCAGCGCGATCAGCGGGCGCTCCCTCGAGCAGATCAGCCGGGCGATCTGGCCCATGGTGATCATCCTGGCCGCCGTGCTCTTTCTCTGCACGTACGTCCCCTGGTTCATCATGATCCTGCCGAACGTCTTCATGGCTCCGCAGTGAGGAGTCGGGGTGAGGCGGCGTTGACACGCCGCTCCGCCGCCCGGCCATCGAATCGGATTTCCCACCCTCGCTTGTCCCTGCAAGTTTGACTGTCATTTTTCCCGGAGCAGTGCTAGTTTTCCGGGCTATGAACCGCGCGGCAGTCACCCTCCTGGCGTCCCTGACCTGTTTGCTCTGCTACCCGCAGGCCGGGGCCTCCTCCGGCATCACGCCGTTTCATACCTCGAATCGCAGCCCCGTCGTGCAGATCTTCGGCCTGCCGGCCGTCGGTGATTCGCGGATCCTGAGGGACGGGGTCAGGGAGGCGGCGCTTGTCCTGGATGTGGCCAATCACTTCGTGGACGGCAGCGCAGGCAACGAACATCTCGTCCTCGACGGCGAGACGTACCGCCTCAACCTGGCAGGCCGCATGGGGGTCGGAAGCCGCTTCGAAATCGGGTTCGAGGTGCCCTGGCTTTTCCAGAACGGGGGGTTTCTGGACGGGTTCATCGAGTCCTACCATCGAACCTTCGGCTTTTCGCAGCGCGGCCGCGACGAGGCGCCCACGGGGCGCTACCTGTACCGGTACGAGCGCGGCGCCGCCGATACGTTTTTCGTCGACCGGTCGAATTCCGGCATCGGGGATGTCCGTCTCACCGGGGGCATTCAGCTGTACGAGTGCCCGGGCGGCTCTCCCCGCGCGCTGGCCCTTCGGGCGAGCCTCAAGCTCCCCACGGGGGATAGCGGCGACCTGCGCGGCAGCGGGAGCACCGACCTGGCCCTGTGGCTCGCGGCGAGCCAGGGGTGGAAGACCGGCATCGGTCCCTGGGAGCTATTCGGGGGGGCGGGGCTCCTGGGAATGACGGACGGCGATGTTCTGACGGAGCAGCAGAGGAATCTCGTCGCCTTCGGCAGTGCCGGGGCGGGCTGGCGGCCGCTGCATTGGCTGACCCTGAAGGTGCAGTTCGACGGCCATACCTCGTTCTACCGGGACAGCGATCTTGCCGAGCTGGGTTCCGACTCCGTGCAGGCCGTCATGGGCGGCACCCTGCACTTCTCGGAGCGCACCTCCCTGGACATCGGCGTCGCGGAGGACGTGATCATCAAGACCTCCCCCGACGTGGTCTTCCACTTCGCGCTGCGCCACCGGTTTTGAGAGATCCCCCGCTTGACAGGAAGACCCGCAGCCGTTACGCTGGTCGGGAAACGCGATCGACATCGTCACTGCCGGGAGGTCGACCCCGCGATGCGTATCACCGACGGAACCGAGATCTGCCAGGTCTGCAAGAAAGTCCCTTCGATCATCTACTGCGATTCCTGCGAGAAGCCCCTGTGCCGCGCCTGCCGGAAGTTCGACATGTGGCAGCAAGGCTGCGGCTCCATCCCGACAAAGGTCTTTTGCCTGGCCTGCGCGACAAACCCGTGGAGCAATCCCTGGGGCAGCGCGATAGACTAGCAGGCCGGTGACCGGGGGCGCATCCCTCCGGAATCGGGAAGCTGGGAAGTTGAGAAGTTGTGAAGCTTGGAATGGCTGATGCCAAATTCACCGTCTTCGCTTTTCCGAGCTTCCGAACTTCGAAGCTTCTCAACTTCCATCTTTTCCCGATACCCTGGACCCGATACCCTGTCTTACTCTTCCCTCTCGAAGATCTGGTCCACGAAATGCTGGAAGGGCCCCGGCACCTTCTCCTTGGCGAAGGCCACGACCTCGTCAATGACCTTCCGGGCCGCCTCGTCGCCGGCGCCCGTGATCTCCATGATCTTCTTCAGCAGCTCGTTCATTCCGTTCTCCTTCCCTGCGTGATTGGCTCTACCGGCCCGCGATCCCGATGCAGCGCCTGAAGTCGGAGGCCATGAAGGCGGCCCGGGCCTCCGCGGTGAGCGGGTCCCGGGGCCCCCTATTCTTCATCAGTTTCCCCACCGCCCGCGCGGCCTCGAGCGCCTCTGCGCTTCTGGCCGGCGTGGTCACGACGACGCCCAGCCTGTCGCCTTCCTGCCAGGCGGGAATGACGGCGATGTCATTGTCCTTGAAGAGATCCCGGCCCGTGGCATCGAGCCGGAACGTCGCCTGCCTGAAATGGGCTGACGCGGGGTTTGCGTCCATAACCTTCACCGTTCCGTAGCCTTCGGCGGCGTCGGGGTTCACTTTCAGGACGAGGATGCCCGAATCGGGCAGGGCCCGGTCGAATCCCACGGGCTGACGGTTCTCGACGAGGTAGTAGTTTCCCCAGGACAGGGGAATCTTGACGGCCAGGGTCTCTCCCCCCGCGCTCAGGGGCGAGAGGAACGCCACTGCTGTCTCGCCCGGCTTCACGAAGCGGACCTGCTCCTTCGCGATCCACCCGAGGCGAATCTTCGTAAAGGAGCTGAGCCCGGGCGGCAGGCCGCCGCGCTCCAGGAAATGCTGGGACATGATGTCCCAGGGCCCCATGTAGACGGCGTGGTGATCAAAGGAGGGGAGCCCGGCGGAAGCGTCAGACTGACGCTCGAAATCGTACAGTCAGGGGACCCGCCGTTTCCCCGCGTCGATTCCCCCCAGGGCGTGGAAGAAATCGTGGGCGAACATGCCCAGGTGAGCGTTTTCGCACCCCAAAAAGATGCCGCCGCTGAATTCCTTCCCTCCCCGGGACCGCACGGTCGTGAAAGCCAGGCTCCCCTTCACCCCCGTGAGCATCCCCGGGTTGGCACAGTAGCAGAGCATCCCGTAGCCCTGCCCCGGCATGGTGCGGACGCCGGGAATGATCAGGAGATGCCGATACCGGTCGAAGTCCACGTCCCTCTCGAGGCCCGTCATGGCGTCCTCGATGAGTTTCCGCACCCGCCTGCGGTCCACTTTGAAGTTGTAGGGGCTCACCTTGTACAGCGACAGCGGATCGGGCAAGTCCACCCAGCCGCGGAAGTCCGCCTTGAGCCAGGCCCGCCCGTAGGACTGCTCCCGCACGTAGCGGTCGAGATCGTCGACGGCCCTCTTCCGGATGGTGTCCAGGGTGAACGACGGCGCCGCGTCGGGGAAGCGCACGGCAACCGCCAGGACCCTCAGTTCCCCCGTCGCCTGGTCCGACTGCGTGCCCAACCCCTCACTGCCCCCGAGGAAGGCCCCGGCGCCCGAAGGCAGAAAGACGAGCAGCGCCAGGACGACCCACGCCGCGAAAACACCGACCCTTCCCATGGCCCCCTCCTTTCTCCCGGCCCCGTCCAACCGCGGCGCAGGGATCGTCTAGGTTCCGAATTCCTCCCCCATCACGGGCACGCGCACCGTCCCCGTCAGCCCGTCGGCCGCCCAGAGCCTCTGCGCCTCCGTCGACCACCTGTCGTCCGTCCATCCCCAGCCGGGGTTGCCCTCGCCCTCTTCGTGGCCGCCCATGTGGACCAGCAGCGTCTCCTTCGGTTGGAGCACCTTTGCAAATTTCCGGGCGGTGGCAAAGGACAGATGGCCCGTGCTGAACCCCGCGTGCTCCTCGACGATCCAGGAGAAGCAGTCCAGTAGGAGATGGTCGGCTCCCGACAGGAGTTCCACGGTCCTTCTCTGCGCCTCCGTTTCGGGGTTTGTGATCCAAGTGTTGCTGCCGTCCAGGTCCCAGAGGAGTGCCGTTTTCTTTTTCCCGGTCTGCACGACAAAGCAGGCGCAGTTGTACTGCCGGTCCTTGAAGTTCTCCGGGTTGATGTCGGCCCCGGCGTGGGAGACGGAGACGGGCGTGATGGCAATGCCGCTTGCCCCGAGGGGGATGGGGTCCAGGAGCGTCCCCGGCGGTTCGGCTTCCTTCGAAGGCCGGCCGTCGAGGCAGCGGTACCACTCGTAGGAGAAGTTCTTCGCCAGCCACTTTCCGGTGCCCTCCCGGCACCAGGCGGGGATCCTCGAGAATTTCCCGCCCCGGCGGCGGGCCGTGCGCCGCATCGTCTCGCCGAGGCGATTGAGCTCGAGGCTGTGGTCCGGGTGCCAGTGCGTGAAGAGCATCCAGTCCACGCGCGCCTCGTCGGCGCTGAAGGTGTTGCGCAGGCTGTCGACGACCCCGAGGCCCACGTCGACCAGGGCGTGCCACCCGATACGGCCGCCTTCCTCCCGTCCGAGGATGGACACGGAGACGTTCGCCACGGGATCCTTCCGGGCGCAGCGCGGGCAGGGGCAGCCGAACTCCTGCAGGAAGGCGTTGCCGAATCCGTTCACGACCAGGGAATAGTTCATGGGCATCTCCGTCGATGGGATCTATCGAAATTGTTTGACCCTTTGCCTGTCGGCGGTCTCTGCGGCAGGGTATTGGGTTTCGGGTATCGGGTCTCGGGAAAAGATGGAAGTTAAAAAGATAGGAAGTTGGGAAGCGCGGAGTATCCCACAGCAGTCCATCACGTGAGGGCTTTACCGAACTTCTCAGGTTCCCAACTTCACCGCTTCATCTTCTCCCGAATCCTGTACCCGTGTTCCTATCACGTTTTCCGCGGTTCGGGAAGGCGCGAGACGAAAACGAGGAGCACAAGCGGGATGACGGCCACGGCGGCGAGCACCGGCCGGATGGAGAAGGCATCGGCAAAGGCGCCGGCAATGGGCGTCAGGGTGCCCCCCAGGCCGAAGGCAAAGCCCATCATGAGGCTCGAAACCATGGAGCGGCCCTTGGGGGCCAGCGTCTGCGCCAGGGTGACGCCCAGCGGGAGGGTGGCCATGATGAAAAAGCCCGACAGGAAGATGAGCGGGTAGACCCAGGCGCCCTCGGCCCACACGAGAAGCAGCAGGCAGGGCGAGGCCGGGAGAAAGCTCGCGGCGAAGAGCCCGCGGAAGCCGATCCGGTCCGAGAGATACCCGAAGAGCATCCCGCTTGCCGTCCCGGCCAGCGTGAAGAGCGTGATCATGGCCCCCACGGAGACGAGGCTGAAACCCTCCTGGACGTAAAGCACGGGCAGGTACGTGCGAAAGACGTGGGCGACGAAGGCGCGAAAGACCATGAGGAACCAGATCAGGGCGATCCCCTTCCAGACATGCCCGAATGCCTCCCGCAGGGTGCCGAGGAACGTGTCGCTCTCCATTTTCTCACCCTCCGGCACGGGCACCGTGAGGAACAGGTAGGCGAGGATCGCGAACCCCGGGATCATGAGCCAGGGCATCGCCCCGAGCCCCCGGTCGCTCACGTACCATGCGATGAAGAGGGGGCTGACGGCGAAGGCGAAGGTGCCGCCCATGTTGAAGATGGAGTAGGCAAACCCCGGGCGCGTGCCCGCGTAGGAGTATACCATCCCCGCCACGGAGGGGTGGAACATGGCCGACCCGACGGAGCCCAGGGCCGTGAAGCAAAGCAGGACGGCATAAGACGGGGCCACGCCCGAGAGGGGGACGGCGGTCACCGACAGGAAAATGCCGCCGAGGATGAAGAGGCGCGTCCGGTACCGGTCGGCGAAGTAGCCCACGTTGGGCTGGACGATAAAGGACAGGAAGCGCCCCAGGCCGCTGATGATGCCGACCTCGGTGAGCGACAGGGCGAAGACGCCGGCGAAGACCGGCAGCAGCGGCGTCGTGAACGCATTGTAGAAATCGCCGGTGAAGTGGATGAGGGTCAGGGCGAAGAGGACCCGGATGTTGGCTTTCCTTGACGGTTCGGTCATGGACACTGCTTTCACAGGGCGCGGTTCGACGATCTTACGGCAACGTACCGGGACTGTCAAGAAACGGCGGTCGCGCGGGCCTGCGGAGTGCTAGTCTGCTTCGCTCAGGTCCCTGGCCGCCTGCGCCATAAGCGCGGGATCCTTCAACGCGGCGAGCCTGGAGGGCGACTCCTGGAAATTCTCCAGGGCATTGAAGAACCGGTCCAAAACATCCCCCCCGTAGGTGGGAATCAGGAAGAGGTGCGTGTGGGGGATCCGCCTTCCCCTGGCGTAGAGGAAGACGAAGTCGGGGTTGTAGGTCTTCATCATGCGGTTGGCCACGGTGTTGGCGGCCCGGAAAAGATCGGCCGTCTCCTCCCCGGAAAGCTGGTGCCACCAGGGAACGTGCTTCTTCGAGAGGACCAGGCAGTGACCCTTCGTGTAGGGATGGATGTCGAGGATGACAAGAGCGTGTTCGCTCTCGTAGATCCGGTGCGCCGGGGATTTGCCGCTCACGATGTCGCAGAAAATGCACTTCTCTTCCTTCTCTCCCGACATGAAATGCGCCTCCGTTCGTGTCGTTAAACATTTTCCGGAAATCTCGGCGGCCCCGGGGACCGAGGAGTTCCCGGTGCGGGACACCCGCGCATCCGTTCCTGCGCACAGAGCTCCCCGGGTCCATCTTTCCCTGTCAGACGTCTCGGAGATTGATGGTTCTCTACACGTAACGATTCGGTTCAGCAAGATCATTCTGGAGGATGCCCCTCTTCAGGTGTGAAGAGACACCGGGGACATCGACGCGGACAGAACCGGTCATGACTGCGAAGCCTCGCCGACAGGCGGTCTCGAGAGCGGAGTGGCAGGAGAATTTCGCATGTATCAATTTTGTTATAAGAATAATTATCTGCACATAAATGTATCCATATTTTCGCTTGGCCATGACCCCAATTAATCATTAAATTCAATGATTTTGACCTATTACATTTATGTCATCCCGTGGCACCCTTATTGCTCAATGCCTGTCATACGGCGGGCCCGAGCGGGCCCTCCCCGGCGACACGATGGCATCGATGCCATGCGAAAAACCCCAAAGCCGCAAGAAACATAAATCGCGATAAGGAGAGCACCATGGAGATCACGGCAGTGTTTGGTTCCAACGTATTCAGCGACAAGGTCATGAAAGAGCGGCTGCCCAAGGACGCGTACAAGGCCCTGAAGGAGTCCATCGAAAAGGATGTGCCGCTTCGGCCCGAAATTGCCGAAGTCGTTGCCAGTGCCATGAGGGATTGGGCCGTGGGAAAAGGGGCGACCCACTATACGCACTGGTTTCAGCCTCTGACCGGGATCACCGCGGAAAAGCATGACTCGTTCATCTCCCCGACCGCCAACGGAAGCGGTCACCTGGAATTCTCCGGCAAGCAGCTCATCCAGGGCGAGCCCGACGCGTCGTCGTTCCCGAGCGGCGGCCTGCGCAGCACCTTCGAGGCCAGAGGGTACACCGCCTGGGACTGCACCTCCCCGGCTTTCCTGAAAGAGGATGCGAGCGGCAACGTGACCCTCACCATCCCGACGGCCTTCTACTCGTACAACGGCGAAGCCCTCGACAAGAAGACGCCCCTGCTGCGGTCCATGAAAGCCGTCTCGAAGCAGGCCATGCGCGTGCTGAAGGCCCTGGGCAACACTACATCCACCCGGGTTTCCTCCACCGTGGGTCCCGAGCAGGAGTACTTCCTGGTGGACAAGAAATTCTACGAGGAGCGGATCGACCTCATGCTGACGGGGCGCACGATCTTCGGCGCGCCCGCGCCCAAGGGCCAGGAACTGGAGGATCAGTATTTCGGCTTCATCAAGGACAGGGTCTCCGCATACATGCAGGACCTCAACACGGAACTGTGGAAAATGGGCATTACCTCCAAGACCCAGCACAACGAGGTGGCGCCCGCACAGTACGAGATGGCCCCGCTGTACACGACAACGAACATCGCAACCGACCACAACCAGCTCGTCATGGAGACCATGCAGAAGGTCGCCCTGCGCCATGACCTGGTCTGCCTGCTCCACGAAAAACCCTATGCGGGCATCAACGGGTCCGGCAAGCACAACAACTGGTCCCTGTCAACCGACGACGGGATCAACCTGCTCGAGCCCGGCCACACGCCCGGCGAAAATGAGCAGTTCCTGCTGTTCCTGAGCGCCCTGATCAAGGCCGTCGACTCCCACGCCGACATCCTGCGGGCGACATGCGCCTGTGCCGGGAACGATCATCGCCTCGGCGCCAATGAAGCGCCCCCGGCCGTGATCTCGATCTTCATGGGCGAAGAACTGACGGGCATCCTGGAAAAGCTTTCCATGGGCCAGAAGGTCTCCTCAAAGGGCGCGCAGTACATGAATGTCGGCGTGGACACGCTGCCCGCGATTCCCAAGGACAACACGGACCGGAACCGGACTTCCCCCTTCGCCTTTACGGGAAACAAGTTCGAATTCCGGATGGTCGGTTCCTCCCAGTCCATCGCCGGCGCGAATGTGGCCTTGAACACCATCGCCGCCGAAGCCCTCGACGAGATCGCCACCCGCCTCGAAAAAGCCAAGGACAAGAATGCCGAGGCCGCGGCGATCATCAAGGAAACGTACAAGAAGCACGGCCGGATCCTCTTCAACGGGAACAATTACAGCGAAGAATGGCTGAAAGAGGCGGGAAAGCGGGGCCTGGCAAACGTGAGAAACTCCGTGGACGCGTTGAAGGCGCTGATCACGGACAAGGCGTTCACCCTCTTCGAAAAATACGGGATCCTGTCCCACAAGGAACTGCATTCCCGTTTTGAGATCTACATCGAGACCTATGCGAAGCAGATCAACATCGAAGCCCTTGTGGCCATCGACATGGCCAAGAAGCAGCTCATCCCTGCGGCCGTAGAGTATGCGACGTTCCTGGCCGACTCGATTTCCAGTTTCAAGGCCGTGTCGGTCGAGGCCTCCGTCCAGAAGGACCTCCTGAAGGAACTCGGCGCCCTGCTGTCATCATCCTACAAGAATCTGACCCTGCTCGAGGCTGCCGTGACGAAGGCCAAAAAGGCTGACGACTGCGTGAAGAAGGCTGAAATCTACCGCGACAAGGTCGTCACGGCCATGCAGGCCCTGCGTTCGGACATCGATGCCCTGGAGATGCTGGTTCCCCGGGACATGTGGCCCGTGCCCACGTACGCCGATCTCCTCTTCAAGCTGTAATATCCTGCCGATGCGGGAATGCCCGGTCTTTCGAGACCGGGCATTCCCGTTTCTTTCCCCGGCCCGGTCAAAATCCGCTCCTCCCGCCTTTCGCTGCCGCTCAAGAACGGAGCGTCGCCACAAGCCTTCCGGTGTGAATCAGTAGGGACAGCGCCTCGCCCGCGCTCCGACAGACGACGTGGGCGGCCACCGCCGTTTCCGCCGAGGCCCCCTCTTCCCCAATCACACAGATGCCGATCGCCGCCTCCCGGACCATGAGGCGGTCGTTTCGTCCGTTGCCGATACAGGCCGTCCGTCCCGTGCCCAGCGTCCGCACATAGTCCCGCTTCGAAACGTCCTGGTCCCCTTCGGGCAGGACGACCAGCCGGCAGGGCAGGCCCTTGCATGCGGCGGCCGCATTGCCGTGGGTATTCGCCGTGACGACGTGGATCTCGAGGTCCCGTGAGAGCCGCACGAGCAGGGCCAGGACCCCATCCGAAAGGATCCCGTCGCAGGCCAGCGTTCCGTTGAAATCGAGCACCAGGTGCTTCAGCGCAACCTGCCCGAATCCGGGAATACGAATGTCGATCATCCCTGTGCCTCTTCACGGAGAAGGAATCGGCTTCCTGACCCGACGTCGGGACCGAGTGTCAACCCAGCATAAGCGCCCGGTCGTCCTTTGTAAAGCGGATTGCAGCCTCCGCCCCCGCGCCGCGGTCCCCGGATCCCCATGGCGATCGAAGCGAGGGCCGTCCGTCACTCCATCCAGGACGAAAGCATCGTCAGCGCGTGGACCCCGTGCCAGGTGTTCTCCAGCGTGGCGATCCCGCCCTGCAGAGTCCGCGAGAATCCGCCGTTGCGCGTCAGGCAGTTCAGGATATAGGCTTCGCAGGAGTCCCGGTATGTGGGGCGTCGCGCGACCAGATACGATGCCAGGACGCCGGCATGGACGTACTCCAGAAACGACAGGGTTGTGCGGGGGATGTCGGTGAACCCGTAAAAGGGGACCTCACAGCGGCGGATGAACGCACCGGCCCCGAGATCCGCCAGAGGGTACTGCAGGCACTGGAGCATGGACAGCGCCCGGGCGGTGTCCAGAAGCGTGGAGCCCGGATACCCGAAGCCGCCGTCGTCTTTCCGGAACCTCAGGATGAACTCGACCATACTGTCCCGCAGCGGCCCGTCGGCCTCCAAGTCGAGCGCAGCGTACAGATCCACGAGGCACGAAGTCCTCTTGAACAGGGAGATGACCTCTACGGGGAGCCTCGCCGTGTCGAACCGATAGTGCTCGAGGTTGTGCATGACGTAGGAGCCCGGGTCCCGGGAAGGCGTTGAGCCAAGCAGGGCAAGGCCCTTGACCGCATACCAGGCGGCATAAATGCTTTCGTAGCCGCCGTCGGGGCGCTGCATTCCCTTCAGGTAGGCGATCGTTGCTGCGTCTTCAAACTGAACATGAAGGAGATCGAGGATGGAGAGGGCATGCCACGTGTCGGACCCGCTGGGCTCATCGAGCCGGTAGAAGCAGAACCCTCCCGACGGGCACTTCCGCTCCAGCACATACCGGGCAACACGGCCTCGGAAATCATCCGTTCCCATCGGGTTCATGATTTCGCAAGACGCTCCGAGATCGCCTGCAGCCCGGCGATCATCCGCCGGATCTCGTCCGATCGCCCATGGGCCGAGGACAGCAGCGATTCGATGGTCGCCGTCTCGTCCCTGACATACTGCACGGCCTGCCGGTGCATGCCGTCGATGGCCGTGTTGATCCGGTCCTCCCACTGGGCCGCCAGCCGGTTGATGTTCGTCTCCACCTCCCAGGGGATCTTTTCGAGGAAACGTTTCTCGAAGGCCCGGCGGAAGAGGAACATGGGGATGAGGAACCAGATCAGGTCCAGGTTGTAGTTGGAGGCCCGGAACGTCCGGATGTCGGGCTGCTCGGGCTCGGCGATCCTGATGTCCCACTCCGCCTCGGCGAGGCTCACGCCCAGGACCTTCTGCACGTTGCCGTCGAGGATCACCCGGAAGGCCTCCAGGGACCGGTCAAGGCCCGCATGGGCCTTCTTGAGCGACCCGTAGAAGTGGCGGTGCTCCTTCCTGGAGACGCGGCGCATCTCCTCGGTCATCACGTCGGCCACCCACTGCTCGTAGCGGCGCGTGAGCTGCCAAAGGTTGCCCCGCCAGGTTTTCATCTCCGCTTCCAGCCGCTGCATGACATCGGTCCACAGAGGCCGCATGAGCCCCTGCAGGATGTTCATGATGAAGATGCGCGTCTGCTTCTGGTTCTCCCGGGCGATGAAGAAGCACTGTTCCCGCATGGATTCGAAGCTCACCTTCTCGTCGAGGATCTGCCGGCGGAGGCTCTCCCGGTCCTCGTCGGCCTGCAGGGACGTTTCCAGGGCAATCTCCAGGTAGCCGAGGCATCCCCGGATGACGGAATGGGTTTTGTGCTGGAGGATCTTCCGGAATTCGAAGTCCCGGTTCAGGGCCAGTTTGAAAAAGAGCTCGGCCTCGAGCCGATGCCGGAACTTCACCGTGTCGGTTTTCGTCGAGTAGAGAAAGATCGGGAACTCCCGGTTCAGCTCCCGCTTCAAGGTGTCCTCGAAAAACCGGACGACCTCCTCCTGCTGGGTGGGCGTGAGCAGGTCCGCCTTCGTGAGCAGCAGGATGATCCTCGGGGTGTACTGCGCCAGTTCGCGGATGAGCTGTACATCGTTTTCCGACAGGGGCCGGTCGGCGCTCACCGCCAGTACGGCGGCGCCCGCCTCGGGGAGCCAGTGGGCCGACACCTCCATGTGGGCTTTGAAGACGCTGCCCAGGCCGGGGGTGTCGACGAGCCGCAGTCCCGCATAGTCGGAGAGGCTCGGCAACTCGATGTCGACGGTCTCCACGCTCTTCTCGTTCGAGGGGTTCTTCGCCTCCGAGGTGTACTCGTCGAGGGCGCTCACGGGGATCTCCTTCGACGTGCCGTCGTAAAAAGAAATCATCGCCCGCTCGCGTTCGCCGAATTGCAGGCGGGTGATGACCGTCGTGACGGGGATGACGCCCACGGGAAGGACATCCCGCCCGATCAGGCTGTTGACGAAGGAGCTTTTACCGGCCTTGAACTGGCCGAGGATGGCCACATCGATGGGAGGGTTGTCGACGAACAGCGTCTCGCAGGCCTCGAGCCGGCGGTAGAGCGACAGGATCTGCATGCGGCCGCAGGCGTCCCGGACCTGCTGCAGGCCATCCTGCGCGAGCTGTTGGACGGCGGTCGGCGTCATCGGCTCTCCCGAAACTCCCATAAAAAAACTCCTCCGGGAATCGACCTCAGAGGAGTTATCAGCCTGGCAGGCGGTTAAGGGTGAACTCCATCACCGCGTCCCGAATACCGTTAAGCCCGCACGATGTCAAGCACTTTGTGCGCCCCCGCACGGCGGGAACGGGGACTTAAGGAAGGGCGCAGAAAAACCGATAGAGATGGAAAGAACTCAACCTTTTTTCATGAGTCCCGGAGGAACCCATGCAAACCCCCGTTCTGGATCGCACCCTCGAAACCCTGGAGCTGATGGCCCGGGCCGAGGAAACCGTTCAACGCCTCTACGCGACCTGCGCCGTACTCTGGAAGGAGGACGAGGAATTCTGGCGGGGGCTCGCCGGGGAAGAGAGGCGCCACGCAAAGCACATCCGGTCGATGATCGCCATCATTAACGCCAGTCCCGGCCGGTTTCAGCCCGGGCGGCCCTTCAGCGCGCCGGCGCTGACGACGTTCATCTCCGGCATCGAGCGGGACATTGACAGCATGCGGCAGGCCAATACCCCGCAATCGAAGGCCCTGCGCCTTGCCCTGGACATCGAGCAGGCCATCATCGAAGCGCGATTCACCGAGATCGTCCAGACCGAAGACAGGGGGTTTCGGTCCCTCGCCGATGAAATCGTGCACGATACGGCCACCCACCGGCGGCTGGTGGAGGGGAAAATCGCCGAGCGTCAGGCAGCCGGCGGACGGTAGCCGCCCGCCGTGATCATAAAAAAATCCCCCTCTTTCCCCCTTTTACAAAGGGGGATGGAAGGGGGATTTGTCTTTCTCATATTCCCTGTCTTCCCCTGTCCCCTGAACCCTTAACCCTGACTTCTCAGCCCCCCGTCACGACGATGAGGCTGAAGACGGATTTCCAGGTCAGGGGCTTCACGATGGTGTCTTTGCCCAGCCTGGAGGCAAGGGCCTTGGCCTCCTTCTTGTACTGCGCCGCGAAATAGACTGTGTTGGCGGGGTAATCGGAGCTCTCGGCCATCCCGACGCTTTCCACCTTGTACCCCATGGCCGTCAGCCGCTTGGCCATCCGCCGGGCGGAGTCTATTTTTCCCTCGCCGGACAGCACCTTGAGGCGAATGGATTTGAGCCCCGCCGATCGGCCCGCGGCCGGGGCATCCCGTCCGCCCCCGTCGCCTGACCGGGCGAACTGGGCCTTCATCCGGTCGACCTCTTCGACCATCGCGGCCTGCTTGGCATCCTGCTTCGCGATTTCCTCGGATTTGAGCCGCAGCATATCGTCCTTCGCGGCAACCTGTTTTTTCAGCTCCTCGTTTTCCGCCTGCAGCGCCTTGTTCCTTCGCTCGAGGTCGGAAGCGGTCTTGGCGAGCAGGTTCGCTTCCTCTTCCTTCTGATCGTATGCGCTTTTCGTGACCATGCAGCCCGACAGGGCCATCACGAGCACCATCAGCGCCGCGAAACACAGGGCTCGGTTCAACATGGTGCACCCCCTTTGTGCTTGTGTCGGCTGTGCTTTCCTATAAACGAAACCCGGCCGGGCTGTCAACGCTTTACGCCCCGTTCGTGGAAATGCGGCGGGGAATGTGGTAGAAAGGGGTTCGCGGACACGAGTGGAAAGGATGGGGAAGACATGAGTTATATCCTGAGGACGCCGGCAGGCACCTTCACGATCGAGCCCGACGAGGCGGACTGGGACATCGTCAAGCTCTGCATCGGGGGCCTCAAGCTCGCCTCGTTCCAGACGGCGGAAGATGCAGCCGGCGCCGTGACGAGGCGCCGGACGGGATGGCCGGACTGGGACCGGGCGAAGGAATGCGCCTGCCCTGCCTGCCTTGCCGACTGGGAGGAGTGCTGAGCCCCTCAAGTTTGCCCTGCCGCTGCCGATAGGCAGTGTGAAGGACGACCCGGGGGTTTCGGCATGTCGGAAGCGATCCACACGGCCCTTTCGGCCCTGAGGGCAAACCTCAGGAAGCTCGACGTCACGGCGAACAACCTCGCCAACGCCAACACGCACGACTTCAAGAAAAGCAGGGCCTCCCTCGAGGAGACGGCGCCTGCGGGGGTAAAGGTCACCCTCACCCGCGTCGGGACGCCGGGCACTCCGCTGCCCCCCGACGAGATCCTCGGGGAGGGCCGCGAGATGTCGAACGTCTCCGTGGAGGAGGAACTCGTCGACCTGATCACGACCCGTCACGCCTTCGCCGCCAACGTGAAGACGATCCGGGCGGAAGACGAGATGCAGGGCACGCTGCTCGACATTCTCGCATGAGCCGTTCCCGGGCCCGGCCCCTCGAACTTCTTTTCTCCCCGCACCCGCCTGTGCTATAAGGGATCATGCACGTTTTTCACGGCTCCGGGAGCGGCTGCCTCATGACATCCCTGCGGGAATCCATCATCGACTTCATCTACCGGTCGGCCACGGCGCCCGCCCCCGTCCGCAAGCGGCTCGCCCCCCTGGGCGGCGCCTTCTTTGTCGGCGTGATCCTGCTCGTGATCGCCGCCGCGCTTGCCGCCGACCGCCTCCTCGCGCTTCCGCCGCTGGGGTCATGGCCCGGCTCGCTCCTGTTCGCCCTTCCCCTGCTGGGCGCGGGCGGGGCCCTGTGGCTCTGGTCCGCCGCGCAGTTCGTTCGGGCGAAGGGAACCCCCATCCCGCTCGACCCGCCGCCGCGCCTCATCCAGGAGGGCCCCTATCGCCACGTCCGCAACCCCATGCTGGGGGGCGTGTTCCTCATGCTCCTGGGGCTCGGGGCGCTGATGCGATCGTGGTCGCTCACCTGCGCCTTCACCCCGCTGTTCATCGTCGCGGCGCTGCTCGAGTTCAAGCTCATCGAAGAGCCCGAACTGGAGCGCAGGCTGGGGGAGGCTTACCGGGAGTACCGATCGCGGACGCCCATGCTGATCCCGAGGCTGCGGCCCTCGCGGCTGCTGCTCTGCGTCCTGCCCGTTTTTCCCGCGATCATGCCGACGATGAAGGCGCCGGGGCCCGCGCTGGAGACGATCAAGCTGCCGCCCGGTTTCCGGATCGAACTGTACGCCTCGAAGATCGAAGGCGCCCGTTCCATGGCGCTAGGTCCCAAGGGGGTGCTCTTTGTCGGGACGAAGAACGAGGGGAAGGTCTACGCCGTCCTCGACAAGGACGGCGACCAGAAGGCCGACGAGATCCTCACGATCGCCCGCGGCCTCAACATGCCCAACGGGGTGGCGTACCGCAACGGAGCCCTCTACGTGGCCGAGGTGAGCCGCATCCTGCGGCTGGACGACATCGCCAACCGCCTCTACAACCCCCCGAAGCCCGTGGTCGTGAGCCGGGCGTTCCCCAAGGACCGCCACCACGGCTGGAAAGTCATCGCCTTCGGGCCCGACGGGCTGCTCTACGTCCCCGTGGGCGCCCCGTGCAACGTCTGCGAGAAGAAGGACGGGCGGTACGCCTCGATCATGCGGATGAAGCCAGACGGCAAGGACCTGGAGGTCTTCGCCTCGGGGGTGCGCAACACCGTGGGCTTCGACTGGCACCCGGAAACCAGGGAGCTGTGGTTCACCGACAACGGCCGGGACTGGATGGGCGACGACCGGCCGCCCGACGAGTTGAACCGCGCCCCGCAAAAGGGCCTGCACTTCGGGTTCCCCTACTGCCACGGGGACATCCTGGATTCCTCCTACGGGAGAAACCGGGACTGCGGCGAGTTCACGGCCCCGTCGATCCTGCTGGGCCCCCACGTGGCCGCCCTGGGCATGAAGTTCTACACGGGGACCCAGTTCCCGGCGCAGTACCGAAACCAGGTGTTCATCGCCGAGCACGGCTCGTGGAACCGAAGCAAGCCCATCGGCTACCGCATCACCCTGGTGCGCCTCGAGGGCAACCGGGCCGTCCGCTACGAGACCTTCGCCGAGGGTTGGCTCGAGGGGATTTCCGCCTGGGGGCGCCCCGTGGACGTGCTGGTCATGCCCGACGGCGCCCTGCTCGTCTCCGACGACCGGGCCGGGGCGATCTACCGCATCAGCTACCCCGGGCCTTAGAGCCCGGGACATCACGCATGGAAATGGGGAGGACACGATGAACGTTGCGACGTTGAAAGACGCGCTCCTGTTCGCCATGGACAAGGAGAAGAAAGCCAACGAGCTCTACCTGCTGTTCCGCGGCAAGGTGAAGGACGACGCGGCCAGGGCCCTGCTGCAGGAACTGGCGGACCAGGAGATGGGACACTGGAAGATGATCCGCGAGGCGCTCGACAGCGGCGCCATCGAGGGCATCGGGGCGAAGGCGAAGGGCCATGACATCCAGGTCTCGGATTATATGGTCGAGATCGAGCTGACCCCGGACAGCAGCCCGCAGGACATCATGGTCTTCGCCATGCAGATGGAGAAGAAGGCCATGGACTTCTACGGGGGGCTCCTCGATCAGCACCGCGGCACGGACCTCGAGGCCCTGTTCAGCCGCCTTGCCCGGGAGGAGATGCGGCACAAGGAGATCCTGGAGAAAGAGTACGAGGAGCACTTCGCGCAGTGGATGTGAAGTCAGGGGCCAGGGTTCAGGGTACAGGGGACAGGGTCAAGAAAACAACAAGAGACATCAGAAATGCTTACAAAGGATAGCAGATGAAATTCAGGAAATACGTCGAGAAGCTCGTGGGAACGGTGGGGGAGTTGACGGCCGACGATGTCACCTACGTGTTCACCGTGCGCCCGGGAGCGGAGCCCAAAAGCCCGGCGAAGCTGGTCAAGGTGGACGAGGATTTTGTCATCGTCGAGGTGAAGTTCCGGCGGTTGAAGGTCCACCGGGTCATCCCACTGGCGGTCTTTTCGCTGTGCCTGTCCGAGGAGTAAAAAAAAACGCGCCGCGCGTTCACCGGCTCCCCCCGGTGACCCACGGCACGTCAAGCAGGAGAGATTGAGAAATCGAACCTACTCGATGATGGCGTAGAGCCAGGCGCCTACAATCGAAAAGCTCACCGTTATCACGAAGAGGTACTCGTACACGTCCAAGCCTCCGCTTATTTACAAAGGCCAACCAGGATACCGTACCGGACGAATACCCCAGTCAGCTCATGAGCTCCCAGTCGGTAGCTTCCTCTGTCAATGGTAACCGCTTTGACCCCTCCCGGGGTGCTGTCCGGGTTCATCGTGAGGTGCTGAAGCTAGCGGGAGCGTCATTTTCTCTTCGATCCTATTATCGGCCGTTCCGCAACCGACCTTTAGGGGTTCGCGAAAAGAGCCTTACGGGATCAACGGAATTGCCAGAATCGTGCCACCTGCAACCGGATCGGCCATCTTGACAGACCGTGCCAAGTGCTCTATTCTTCCCCCGTCGAAAGCGCGCCATGGCGCCCGGGACCGGGCGCAGCGCTTCGAAATTGTTCAGAAACCTCCCAGACGGGACCAGCGGCGCCGCCGGCGAGAAGCGGCCAGCCTTCGTTTCGATTGGGAAAAACGCACAAAGGAGCAGAGCCAATGGTATCCAGACTTCGCAAACCCCTCCTTGCACTGGGCATTGCCCTCTACCTGTCCTGCCTCATGATCTCCCCTGCCGTTGCCGGCATGGTGGGAACGATAACGTCCGAGGGCGCATCCTCCGAGACCCGCCAGGACGAGATGAGCCGGATCCAGCAGGCGCTGGAAACGGAAATCGTGAAGGAGAAGCTCAAGGCCTACGGCCTGACCCCCGGCGAAATCGAGCAGAAAATGCAGGGCCTCTCGGATGAGCAGATCCACATGCTCGCCCAGGCCTCGGACCAAGTGCTGGCCGGAGGCGACGGACTGGGCATCGTCATTGCCATCCTGGTGATCATCCTGCTCGTGATCCTGATCCTGAAACTGACCGACAAGTCCATCGTGATCAAGTAAGACGCATTGAAACGAATCGTCATTCTCCTGCTATTCATGGCTTCGAACGCCCTCGCTCTCGAGATCGAGGGCGTTCCTTTCATCAAACAGGACTCGCAGTTCTGCGGCCCGGCCTCGCTTGCCTCGGTGATGACCTATCACGGGGTGCCGACGGACCAGAAGACCGTCGCGGCCTCGGTGTACAGCGAGAAACTCCAGGGGGCCCTCATCACCGACCTGGAGCGGTACGCACGGAGCGCGGGCTTCGAAACCCGCACCGCCCGCGGAACCGAGGAAGGGCTCAAGGCGGAGATCGATCGGGGGCGGCCCGTCATCGTCCTCGTGGACCTCGGGTTCTGGGTGGTCTCGAAACCCCACTACCTGGTGGTGTACGGCTACGACGGCGAGGGGTTCCGGGCACACGACGGCTACACGCCGGGCAACCATTACCCCTACCCCCGCTTCGCAGGGATCTGGGAGAAGATGGGAAATGCCTATCTGCTTCTCTACCGGAACGAGGGAAGAGAGTTGAGGGGCGAAGGGAACAAAGGAAAATGATAACAAGATTCCTGCCCCTGCTGTTGATGATCGCGCTGGCAGGCTGCGCGATGCCGAAGATCGTCGTCTTCGACGACCCCCTGACAGCCCAGCAGCACAACGATCTCGGGGTGGCATACGAGGAGAAGGGCGACTTCGGGCTCGCCGAGAAGGAATACGAGAAGGCCCTGAAGAAGAACCGGGAATGGGTGATCCCCTACCTGAACCTCGGGCACCTCTACTACCGGCAGGACAAGCTCGACCGGGCGGAGCATATCCTCCGCGAGGGCCTGCGGGCCAAGGGCGACCACCCCGACCTGCTCAACAACCTCGCCTGGGTCCTCATGGAAAAGGGCCGGCTCGAGCATGCGCAGTATCTCGTCGACAAGGCGATCTCCATCGAGGACAAGGAGGAGTACCGGGACACCCGCCGGGAGATCCTCGAGAGGAAGAAAGACAGGGTGAACCGCAACCTGCCCTGAAAACCGTCATTGCTTTTTCAGGGACAGGGTCCTATACTTTTATCACTTGCTGCAGCACGTTCAGATCGCGTTACCGATCCCTTTCCGGACACCTCTTCCTCCGCATGTACCAGCGCACGTTGTACCTGCCATTTCCTGCGAAGGTCCTTCTCCTGCTCATTGCGGCCGTCTAATGCCCGGCGATCCGGGTTCCCATCCCGCTTTCATCCGCTGAGGACGGTACGGGCCGGTACCGGCAACCCCGTCACTTTGCGGACGGGGGTGTGGTTGCGTCAGCCGTCAATCATGAAAGGAGGGCTTCCATGAGCGGGAAAGAGAAGGAAATGATCGACACCTCGGAAGCGGCCATCGCGGTCCACTGGGGGGAAGAGCAATACGTCTACCCGTCGGCACAGTTCGTCGCCCAGGCAAACATGACCGACCCGAAGGTCTTGGAACGCTTCAGCCTGGAGAACTTCCCGAATTGCTTCAAGGAATACGCCGATCTCCTGACCTGGTACGAGTACTGGCACACGACGCTGGACACAAGCGACGCCCCCTGCTGGAAGTGGTTCGTCGGCGGCAAGATCAACGCAAGCTACAACTGCATCGACCGGCATCTTGCAGAAAACAAGAACAAAACCGCCATTCACTTCGTCCCGGAACTCGAGGAGGAGAACGTCGAGCACATCACGTACCAGGAACTCTACGTGAGGGTGAACGAGTTCGCTGCGGTCCTGAGGGACTTCTGCGGACTGAAGGCGGGCGACACCGTCACTCTGCACATGCCCATGGTGGCGGAGCTGCCCATCACGATGCTCGCCTGTGCAAGACTGGGCGTCATCCACTCGCAGGTGTTCGGCGGTTTCAGCGGAAAGGCCTGCGCGGACAGGATCGTCGACTCTGGAAGCCATGTCCTGATCACCATGGATGCCTACTACAGGGGCGGGCAGCTGATCGATCACAAGGAGAAGGCAGACACGGCCGTGGCGGAGGCAGCCGGGGAAAAGCAAAGGGTGGACAGGGTCCTTGTGTGGCAGCGCTATCCCGGCACGTATTCCTCCCAAACCCCGATGGTCGAAGGCCGGGACTTCTTCGTGAACGACCTGCTGAAACGGTTTTACGGCGCACGGGTCGAGCCTGAGAAGATGCCGGCGGAAGCGCCGCTCTTTCTGATGTACACCAGCGGCACGACCGGGAGGCCCAAGGGCGCGCAGCACAGCACGGGCGGTTATCTGGCCTATGTCGCCGGAACCTCGAAATACATCCAGGACATCCACCCCGAAGACGTGTACTGGTGCATGGCGGATATCGGCTGGATCACCGGCCATTCCTACATCGTCTACGGTCCGCTGGCCCTGTGCGCGTCCACGGTGGTCTACGAGGGCATTCCGAATTACCCGGACGCGGGCAGGCCGTGGCGGATCGCCCAGAACCTGGATGTCAATATCTTCCACACGGCCCCCACGGCGATCCGGGCCCTGAGGAAGATCGGCCCCGACGAGCCGCAGAAATACCGTTACCACTTCAAGCACATGACCACCGTCGGCGAGCCGATCGAGCCCGAGGTGTGGAAGTGGTACTACCACACGGTGGGCAAGGGGGAGGCAGCTATCTGCGACACCTGGTGGCAGACGGAAAACGGGGGGTTCCTCTGCAGCACCATCCCCGCCATCCAGCCCATGAAGCCGGGCAGCGCGGGACCGGGCGTGCCGGGGATTCACCCCATCGTGTTCGACGACGACGGCAACGTCGTCCCGCCCGGCTCCGGCAAGGCGGGGAACATTTGCATCCAGAACCCGTGGCCCGGCAGCTTCCAGACCATCTGGCGCGACCGGGAACGGTACGTCAGCCAGTACTATGCGAGATACTGCAGGGACCCGAAGAGCAAGCGATGGCAGGACTGGCCCTACATGACAGGCGACGCCGCAGTCGTGGCGGCCGACGGGTATGTGCGCATCCTCGGCAGAATCGACGATGTGATCAATGTTTCCGGGCACAGGCTCGGAACCAAGGAACTCGAATCGGCCGCCCTGACCGTGCCCGAGGTGGCGGAGGCGGCCGTTGTTCCCGTGAAACACGAAGTCAAGGGAAAGGAACCCGATCTGTACGTTGCCCTCAAACCGGGATGTGTCCCGAGCGAGGAGCTTGCCAGGAGGATTCAAAATGCCGTCGTGGCTGAAATCGGGGCGATTGCCCGGCCGAGGAACGTGTGGATCGTGACCGACATGCCCAAGACCCGGTCGGGAAAAATCATGCGCCGCGTGCTGAGCGCAATCTCCAATGAAACCGATGTTGGCGATGTCACGACCCTGGCCAATCCCGAGATTGTCATGGAAATCACCCGGATGGTTCAGGGAAGGTAGGGCGCGGCAGACCCTCTGCCGAGGGAGCTCGAGGCGAAAAGCGGATTGCGGGGAATGAACGGGCCAGGAACGAGGTCAACGGCAACGGACAGGAGGAGAACGAGATGAATGACATGATCGTCGAACGCGTCGATGTGTGGGCTGCCCCCATCAAGGACGAACCCGGCGGCCTGGCGAACATCCTCGCCGGTCTGCGGGATGCCGGTGCGGACCTTGACTTCATCGTTGCCAGGCGGGCACCGGATCAACCCGGGAAGGGGGTTGTGTTCGTGACGCCGCTACGCGGCGACCGCGAGGTCCGCGCGGCGTCCGCCCTGGGCTTCGACGTGACGCGCAGTCTCCACGAGTTGCGCGTCGAGGGAGAGAACAAGCCGGGGGTCGCCGCAGCCTTGACGGGAAAGCTCGCCAAGGCGGGGATCAACCTCCGCGGGTTCTCCGCGGCCGTGATCGGCACGCGATTCATCCTTTACATCGGCCTCGACACCAGCGAGGACACTGCAAAGGCTGCCGCGATCCTGAAGAAGCCGTAGCAAAACGGCATTCTCTCGAAACGCGCACAGGCGCATCGGACACGGCGAAAAACTGAAACGAACCGTTGATTCGGACGCGGTCCGATCTCATGGAAAGTTGTGGCCGCGGCATGACATTCAGATCCGCAAGATGAACACCTGTGCAAAGCGGTTCCGGCACTCGGGCCAGCGCACCATCGTCTGCTGCGGCGTCTGGGATGCAGTGCAATCGGACTTCGTGCCGGTTGCGGCAACGGAAGAGTACCCGAACTGAACCCGCTCCGCGCGGGACGGTTGAACGCGTCGCCCGTCAGAACACCTCCATCACCGCCTCGGCCATGAGGCGGTAGCCCTCCACCGTCGGGTGCACCCCGTCGAACTGGACGAGTTCCTGGAAGTCGACGGCGCCGGAGAGCACCTGCCGCCTCCAGCGCTCGTGCACCCGGGCCACGGGCAGATCGAATTTCTGAGCCATCTCCTCGAGCTTGCCGTAGAAGGACTTCTCGACAAAGTCGTACGAGCCGGGGTCGTCGAGCCAGACGGCCGTGACGAGGACAACCTCGGCCTTCGTGTTCTTGCGGATCCCGGCGATCATCTCGTGGATGTTGCGGCCGAAGAGCTCCGAGCTGTACCCGCAGAAGGCGTCGTTGAGGGCGAACTCGACAAGGACGCAATCCGGTTCGTAGAAGTAGACGTCGGTGTCGATCCGGTCGAGTCCCCCCGCCGCCGTGTCGCCGGGAATCCCCTTGTTGACGATCTGGAAGGAGGCCTCCGGGTAGCGCTTCCGGAGCATCTCCTTGAGGAAATCGAGGTATCCCTTGCTGACCATCCAGCCGTGGGTGAGGGAGTCGCCGATGGCGACAATTTTCACGTCCTCACCCGATTTGAGTTTCGCGATCGTCTTCTCCGCCCGGACCATGCCTGTCGCTCCTTCATCGGGATTGCGACGGCACGATACAGCATTTCTCGTCCCCTGTTAAGGGGTCTCTTTTCTTCCCGATACCCTGGACCCTATACCCGATCCCCTTATCAGAATGCATGTTTATTGCATTATACCCGTTTTCGGACGCGAGTTTCGCGGCAATCCACCCGGGAGGAAAGAAGACGATGGGGACGGACAACCTGATTTTCCTGGAAGTGCTGGAGTGGTTCGACGAGACGGGGCAGGAACTCGTGCACCGCATCCCCGAGAGGGGCTCCGGCGAGATCAAGTACGGCGCCCAGCTCACCGTGCGGGAGAGCCAGTCGGCCGTGTTCTTCTACCAGGGCAGGGCTTACGACGCCTTCGGGCCGGGGCGGCACACGCTGTCGACTCTCAACATCCCCGTCCTCACCAAGGTGCTCAGCATCCCCTGGGGCATGACGAGCCCCCTGCGGGCCGAGGTCTACTTCGTCAACATGAAGCTGTTCCCCAACCTCAAATGGGGGACGCGCGACCCCGTCGCCTTCCGGGACTCCGAGCTGGGCCTCATCCGCCTGAGGGCCCACGGCGTCTACAGCATCCAGGTGCTGCAGCCCGCCCTGCTCGTCAACCGCCTCGTCGGCACGCAGGGCATGTACGGCACCCCGGAGATCGAGGACTACCTTAGCCAGGCCATCGTCTCGCGCTTCAACGACCTCATGGGAGAGACGATTGACACGGTCTTCAAGCTCCCGGGCCGCTACGAGGAGCTCTCCGCCGGGCTCGTGAAGAGGCTCCAGGAGGATTTCAGCCATTTCGGCCTGGGTCTGCAGGCCCTCTACATCAACTCCATCACACCGCCTGCCGAGGTGCAGAAGGCGATCGACGACAAGAGCCGCCTGGCCGTTTTCGACGACGTGAACAAGCTGCTCAAGGTCAAGGCCGCCATGGCCCTCGAGAAAGCTGCCGAGACAAAGACCGAGGCCGGCGCGGCGCTCGGGATGGGCCTGGGGCTCATGATGCCCGCCTTCTACGCGGAGTACATGAGGCAGGGAGGTCACGGCGAGGGCATGACCTGCCCCGAATGCAGGGGCGCCGTGACGGCCGACGCGAAGTTCTGCCCGGGCTGCGGCCACCAGCTGGTCGTCTTCAGCCGGTGCCCCCGGTGCGGCAAGAACATGACACCCCACGCGAAGTTCTGCTCGCGCTGCGGCAGCCCCGCCGGCGAGACTGCGGGCCCTAAGAAATGCCCGCAGTGCCAGGCCGAAAACCTGCCCGACTCGGTGTACTGCAACCACTGTGGAAACAAGATCGGATAACCGGCACTGGCAGATCGATTTCCAGTGTCCCCGCTGCGCGGCGGACGTGAGTCTCGAGGAGGCGGACCGGATCTTTACCTGCGCCTGGTGCCGCGTGAAGCTCTGCATCGGCAGCCGCGGACCCCTGGCGTGTTTCATCCCCCCGCCGGCCGCGGCGGGCGACGACATCCTGTTCGTCCCTTACTGGCGGCTCAAGGGCATGGCCTTCGCCTGCATGCCCGGCGGCACCATCGCGGCGGGCGCCATCGACCTGAGCCACATAGCCATCGCCGCCCCTTCCCTGCCGTGGTCCCTCGGCATCCAGCCCCAGCTGGCGAGGCTTCGCCTCCTGTCGCCGGGGATCGGGGGGACGTTTTTCGCTCCCTCCGTTACGATCGAAGAGGGCCTCGCCGGATACGAGACCAACATGAGGCAGCTGGGCGTTCCTCCCTGGACGGCCCCCGCCCATCACCGCGCCTGGATCGGCGAGCAGGTGAGCCTCGTGTACTATCCTTTGTCCCGGCGGGACGGCCAGGTCGTCGACACGCTGCGGGGCAGTCCCGTCACACCCGTCGAGCGATGGGAATACACGACACTGGCGGTCAAGCAGCCCGAAGTCCCGGTGCGGTACTACGCGGCGGCGTGTCCCGACTGCGGGTGGGACCTCGAGGGAGACAGGGACACCCTCGTGCTGAGCTGCCGCAACTGCGAGCGCGCCTGGATGCGGGGGCAGGAAGGCCTGCAGGACATGGACTTCCGCGTGATCATGGACGACTCGAAGGAGCCGCAGGTGGGGCTTCCCTTCTGGCGCATCCGCGCGGCGGTCGACGGGATTCCCCTTGATACCTTTGCCGACTATGCGCGTTTCTGCAACCTGCCAAGGGCCGTCACGCCGGCCATGGAGGAGGCGCCCTTCTTCTTCTGGGTGCCCGCCTTCAAGGCCAGCGCAGAGCTTTACCTGAGGCTGATCCGTCGAATGACACTCTTCCAGTGGCAGGGGGAATTCGGGCGGCAGCTGGGCTCGTTGAAATGCCACCCCGTGACCCTGCCGGCCGATGAAGGCGCGGAGAGCCTGAAGACGGCCCTGGCCGACCTGGCCGCCGACAAGAAGAATGTGCTGCCGAAACTGGGGCAAATCGGGATTGCGATGAAAGAGGCGATTCTCGTCTACGTGCCCTTCCGGGCAAGAGGCGGGGAGTTCATCCAGCCTCAGATCCCCCTGGCGATCCAGCGAAAGGCCCTGCAGTACGGGTTGAACATCTGAAGGACCTTCAACCGCCGTACAGTCCTGACGGTTGCGACCGGGATGGGTCGATTCCCGCCCCCGATCAAGCAAAGGGCAGGCGCTGCGCGTGAAAAACGGCCTGGGAACGATGCGGGAAAAATAAATCAGACGGGATTGCAGGCACGGGATCGGCCGGGGGAATCATTCCCCCCCCGGACCCTGAAACCCGGACCCTGGCCCCTGAAAAAAAGGATGCCCCCCCGCCTCCACTCTCTCCTTGCCTACCTATCTCCCTGGTAATCCTCTCTCCTGCAGAAGGACTATATGAGGCGGGGGGGCACTATTCGTGATGAGGAGAACGGAGGAACAGGGAATTCCCAAAGACCCCTGGAAACGGTCCAGACCCCATGCCGGGTTGTCAGACGCTCATTTCGTGAGGAAAAACCGAGAACTGGGGCTCAACTCCCGGGGCTCGTCCCCGTCTCTCTCCCCCTCGTTCCCCTCCAGCTCTATGGCAGTTTCGTCCCCGATCCGTTTGAATTCTTCTGGAAATCGAAGCCTCTTCTCCAAGTCCTGAGAAAAGGCCTGGTCCTGATGCTTCATAGATAAGACTCCAGCAATCCGGTCGACCCGCGTCATCACCCCGCCGCTCTCCCAAATTCGGCGCGATGGATGATACGGAAACCGGGGCACTTCTTTGTGCCGTTTATGCATTTAACCCAGGGCGAGAGAAAAGGCAATATCAGATTAGATACGGTACAATATCAGGTCATACCTGATATTGAACATAAGGAATTGTTTTTGAAATGGATATTCGGCCGACGCCGCCCCATGACGGCTAGAAGGTGGACAGCAGAAAGGACCGGAGGTTGGCCTTCTTGTTCTTGATGCCCAGCTTGATCCGGATGTTGTCCCGGTGAAAGTCGACGGCCCGGGCCGAGACACCGAGCACATCCGCTATTTCCTTGCTTGTTTTCCCCTCCCGGATCAGGCTCGCCACCTGGATCTCCTTCGGGGTCAGGTCGAGGTGCCGCGTCCCGAGGTTGCGCAGGAAGGGGGACAGAATATCCTGGAGGTGATCTTCGAGGATCTCCACGTACGATGCCTGTTCCGGGGAGAGCCGGCTCTTCTGCAGCTTCTCCACGTAGGGCACCACCAGCTTCTTGACGTTCGAGAGGATTCTCTCCTCCAGTTCGCTCTTGTCCTCTTCGCGGTGCTTGAGCAGGACCCGCAGCGCCGTATTCATCTCCTCGAGGTTGCGGGACTTGTACTCCAGTTCCTCCTCTCGCTTCCGCAGGGCCTCTTCCATCCGGCGTCTCTCGGTGATGTCGCGGATCGATTCGATGGCCCCGACGACGCTGCCTGCCGAGTCGCGCAGGATGCTCGCGGTGCCGTGGAAATACCGCTGCCCCCCCTTGAGGGCCGGCATGTACGCCTCGCCCACAAGCACCGTGTCGTGCCGCTCTGTCGAGACGTATGTCCCCTCGTACCGCCTGTCGGGCTTCAGAGCCAGATCGATGAGGATGGGTCTTCGCTCGCCGTAGAAGGGCATCGCGTACTCGAAGTCGCCCTTGCCGATCATCTCCCCGGCCGACACCCCCGTCATGTCCTCCATGGCCCGGTTCCAGGCAATCACCTTCCCGTCGGCGTCGATGACGAAGGTGGCGTCAGGCAAAAAATCGATCACGTCGGCGAGGAACCGCTCGGACTCCTTGAGCCTCTCCTCGGACTGCTTCCGAACCGTGATGTCCATCAGGGAGGCGACGCTCTTCCGGGTCCCCGGGATCATGGATACGGTCATGGTGACGCTCCGAATCCGGCCGCTGCGGTCCCGGAAACGCACTTCGTAGCTGCGCGGCACCGAGTCCGGGTCGATTCGGCGCCGGGCGTGAAACGCCAGCATCTGCTCCAGGTCCTCCCCGTGGATGAACTCGGTCCAGCGGCGCCTGCCCTCCACCTCGCCCTTGGTAAAGCCGGACTGCTTCTCGAACTCGGCGTTCACCATGGAGATGGTCGTGTCCTCCTCGACGATCATCGTGGCGGTGCCCGTCGTCTCGAAGATGGCCCGGTACCGGGCCTCCGACTCCGCAATCGCCTGCTGGGCCCGGAAGTGCTCCGTGACGTCGTCGACCATCTCGATGGCCGCCGTGACGCGGCCGTCCCGATCCAGGACAGGCGACGAGACGATCCGGTAATGCCGCACGCCGCCGTCCGAGGGGGTCTCGGTGACGGACTCATGGACCTGGCCGTCCCGGAGGGTTTCCGCCGTCGGGCACCAGGGGCAGATGTGTTCCAGGGGCGGGTTGTTGAACGCCCGATGGCAGACGGGTTTGTCCGCCGCATCGATCGCGGGGAACCACGTCCGCATCTGCCGGTTCAGGGCGAGGATTTCCATGTTCGGGTTGATGAGCGCGATCCCGATCCCGATGTTGTCGATGACGCTCCTGTGCCGGCCCTCCGAGGCGGCCAGGGCCTCTTCGGCCCTCTTCCGGTCGGCAATCTCCTCCAGTAGCTGACGGTTCTTCATCTGCAGCTCCGCCGTCCGGACCCCCACCTCGTGCTCGAGGCGGTCCAGGGCGTGCTTCAGATCGCTCTCGGTCCTCTTCGTGGCGGTGATGTCACGGATCAGGGCCTGCTTGGAGAGGGTGCCGTCGGGGTTGGAAACGGGCGTGTTGACGATGGAATACCAGCGGCGGTCTTTCGGGCTCTGGATCTCCCACTGCACGGTCTCGCCGGCGAAGACGCGCTCGTTGATGCACCAGGGGCAGACCTCGTCGCGCTCGTGGAGCACCCGGTAGCAGAACTCCCCCGTGGCGTCCCGTCCCGTGCGCTCGATGAGCCGATCGTTCATGTACTCGATGCGGTAGTCCCGGGAGCAGATGTAGATGAACCCGTCGAAGGCGTCGACCATGGCGCGCAGTCGCGACGCGGTCACGTCTGGGCTCAGGCCCGATCCGGGCCGGTCCGGGCCGGCGCCGCGGGGTTTCGCCCCGTGCTTCCCTTCGCGCTTGACCATGCTCGTGCCTCTAGTTCAAGGGTCCCCGGGGGGCCGTTTCCTCCGTCCCCTCCTCGACGCTCCCCGCCCCGGCGGCGCGGTACTGGGTGAGCTCCCACCCGACCTCGCCGCGGCCGCAGCGCAGGACGTAGACCCCGCCGTCATCGGCGAGCACCTTGAAGTAATCGTGGTCCTCGCCGAACCAGCGATCGAGGACCTCCACGACCTCGCGGCGCTTCTCGCCGAGGCGAAACCGCAGGGGCCTCTCGCCGGCCCGGTACCCGTCGTAGGTTTCCACACGAATCTTCATATCGGAGATCTCCGCCCGCGGGAAAGCGGCATGCCTCCGTGGTTCGGCGCCCGCCTTCCCGCCGTCTTCGATTTGATCGTATCAGCCCGCGGGAAAATGTCAAGCCGCCCCGCGGCCGGGACCGTAAACGAAACGGGCCGCCCGCTCGAAGGAGGGGCGGCCCGTCCCGCAGTGTCTCGTCACGCTGTCTTCATGTCATCGCCGTGCATCGCCTTGTCGACGATCATCGTCAGCGCCCCGTCGCCGGTCACGTTGGTGGCCGTCCCGAAGGAATCCTGGATCATGAAGAGGGCCACCATGAGGCCCAGGCCCGACTGGTCCAGCCCGAGGGTGCTCTCCAGGATGCCCAGCGCCGCCGTGACCGAGCCCCCGGGAACGCCGACCGCCGCGACCTCGATAAACCCGAGCAGGATGATGAATGGCAGGAACGTCTCGAGCGACGGTGTCTGCCCCTTCGTCAGGATCGTCACGACCATGGCGGACATCGTGATCGCCGCCGCGGCCCCCGAGAGGTGCGCGACGTTGAACAGGGGGATGCAGAAGTTGACCGATTCCTTCCGGAGGAAGGGCACCTTGTGGGCGCACTCCAGGGCGACCGGGAGGGTCGCCGCGCTGGACATCGTGCCCATCGCCGTGAAGTAGGCCGGAAGCATCGCCTTGAGGACCGAGAAGGCGTTCCTCCGCGTGTAGATCGCGGCCAGGGTGTAGAGGACGGCGAGCCACACCAGCTGCGTCGGGATGATCAGCAGCAGGACCATGAAGAAGGCCTTTATCGTGGGGATGAGCTGCCCCTTGGCCGTGATGTCCATGAAGACGGCGGCCACGAAATAGGGGAACACGGGGATGAGGCCGTGTCGGATCAAATCGCCGATGATGCCGTTGAACTCCTGGATGAAGCCCGTGATGGTCGGACTCTGGATCCGGGTGATCCCCAGACCCAGGATGATGGCGAAAACGAGGGCCCCCATGATGGAGATGGCCGCCGGGATCTCGATCCGCAGGTAGGGCGTGATCTTCACGGCCGAGACGACCGAGCCCGGGACGATCCCCAGGTGCGGCAGAAACGCCGAGGCCACGGAGAAGCCCAGGAGCTCGGCGCCGATAGTCGAAACATAGGCCAGGACAAGCCCCAGCAGCAGCGCCTTGCCTGCCTGCCTGCCGAACTCGGCAACGCCCTTTGCCACGAAGGCGATGATGAGCAGGGGGATCACGAACCGGATGTACTGCCCCAGGACGAACCCGATGCTGGACAGGGTCTTGATCACCGGCATGGGCGCAAACAGGCCCAGCAGGATCCCCGCCACGATCCCTGCAAAGATTTTGAGAATGAGTCCCATACGTTGTCTCCTTTACAATGGACTATGAATCATCCGCCGGGTCGAGGCCTTTCCGCCTTCCCCCCGGCGTCTTGTGCCGAGAAAGAAACGCCCCCGCCCTTACGCGCGCCCCCGGAGAACCTCCCCCACGCGATCGAGGACCACAGAGACCTCCCGGGCGCCGATGTCGTTGTGCAGCACCATCCGCAGCGTGTGCTCCGTGCAGACCTTGGCCCTGATCCCGTACCCCAGGAGCCTCTCCGCGAAGAGAGGCGCTGTCCAGCCCGCGGGGGCCACGTCGAGGTTGACGATGTTGGTCAGGACCCCTCCCCGGTCAACAACGATCCCCTTCGCCTCGAGCCCTCGCCGCATCGTTTCGGCATTTTCGTGGTCCTCGGGCAGGCGCTCGACCATTTTCGTCAGGGCCAGGATGCCGGGCGCGGCGATGACCCCCGCCTGCCGCATGCCGCCCCCGATCCGCTGCCGTATCCGGCGCGCCTCGTAAATGAAATCCCGCGACCCCATCAGCATGGAACCCAGAGGCGCTGCGAGCCCCTTGCAGAGGCAGACGTCCACGGCGTCGCAGAAGCCCGTCAGCTCGGCGACGCTCGTGTTCGTTGCCAGGGCCGCGTTGAAGATCCGCGCCCCGTCCATGAAGACGGGCAGGCCGTGCCCGCGCGCGATGTCCACCGTGTCGGCATACCGGCTCTTCTCGATGGCCAACCCCCGGTCGAGGTGAAAGGTGTTCTCCAGGCAGATCAGGCGGGTCCTCGCTCTCTGCACGCCGGGGGGCATGATCGCACGGCCGAGTTCCCCCGTGTCGTAGACCCCCGTGTCGCTGCGCAGGGGACGCGGCTGGGCGCCCGCGAGCGCCGAGATCCCGCCGGTCTCCAAATTGTAGAGATGGGAATCGGCAAAGACGACGATCTCGTCTCCCGGCTTCGTGTAGACCATGACGGCGATCTCATTGCTCATGGTCCCGGAAATGGTCAGCAGGGCCGCTTCCTTCCCGAAGATCCCCGCCGCGAGTTCCTCGAGTTCGATGACCGTGGGGTCGTCCCGAAGGATGTCGTCCCCGACGACGGCGTTTTTCATGGCCTCCCGCATCTCGGCGGTGGGCTTCGTGACCGTGTCGCTTCTGAGGTCGATGATGCGATCCATGTTTTCCTCCGGGGGCTCGGCGGCAGGGGTTTCACCCGGCGCGGCGTTCCCGTTGTGGCGGGCCTGAAATCAGCCCCGGCTTTTTTACCACAATCGGAGGGAAAGTTCCGCTGTTTGTTGAGCCGGCGTGCTCCCGCCCGCCGCCGGGTCGCAAGAAGAGTAAAAAAAGGGGCCTCTCGCGAGAGAGGCCCGGAGGGGAGTGAAAGGGAGAGAGAGGTTGGGGTTATCGGGTGTTGACCTTCTGGCGGTCGTGCTTCTGCCTGTAAATGCGGTCGCTCGAGCGGTCCTGCATGTCGTGCAGCTTCTGTCGCTCCTTCGACGTGAGCTGGCCGTCGGATTTCATCCGCTGCTCCGTCTGCCGGATCCTCGCCTGCTCGGCCTCGAGCTTGCCGGCTTCCTTCGGGGTGAGTTCGCCGCTCTGGACGCTCTGGTCGATACGCCGTTCCTGGTTCTGCATGCGCTGCTGGATACCGGGGTCGTTCGTGCCGGGAGCCGGGGCCTGGGACTGGCCGTAGGCCACTTCGGCCGCAACGAGAAAGCCGAGCCCCGCGATGAATGCGAACTTGAAAAACGAGTGCATGGGATCCTCCTGAAGAATGGGGTAGTCGTCCTTGGCTGGAAAAACGAAGGGGACGGCTGCCGGTTGACAGGAGGCCTCAATAATTTCTTTTCCCCCGGCTGTCGCCGCTGCCCCTGTCGCCGCGCGGCAAGGGCTGGCTGTGCTGCCCCGGGTCCCGATGAGCGTCCCTGCGGGCATCCGGTCGCGGCTCCACGGACCGTTGTCGATATTTCTCGCGCAGCGAGTCCCGCTGCTCCGGGGGAAGCCGGCGGTACTTGTCGCGGAGCGACTCCCGCTGATCCGGGGGAAGTTGGCGGTACCACTGCGAGCGCTCGCGGAGGCGCTTCTGCTCGTCCGGGGGCAGTCTTTTGAAATCCTCGTACCCCCGGCGGATCGTCTCCCTGCGCTCGGGCGGAAGCTCCCGCCACTTCTGGTAGCGCTGATTGGCCTGCTCCCGCTCGGCCGGCGTCATGCGCTGCCATCGGTCGACGCCTTTCCGCAGCCGGTCCTGACGCTCCGGGCTCATGCTGTTCCAGCGGTCCTGGAAAGGCTTGAGTGTCCTCTGCTCCTCGGGGGTAAGCCGGTCCCAGGAGGTGCCGCCGGCCTGGCCCCAGGCGCTCCCCGCCAGAAACAGGATCAACATGGCAACGAGAATTGCGGTCCGCCTACTCATCTGACCTTTCCTTCTCGAACACGGGCACTAGGTGCTGCTGCCGCCGTTGCCGACGTCCGCGAGCCACTCGTAGAAATCCATGTCCTCGTACAGCTCCAGGTTGTCCGCGTACAGGACGATTTCGAACTCATCCACGCTCTTCACGGGCAGTTCCTGCTTCGGCGGGTCCATCCAGACCGCAAAGAGAATCACCGCGGCGGCGGCCGTGGCGAAGGCCCCGGCGCGCATCCAGTTCGGGACGCGGAAGAACCCCCGCGAGCGCTCGCCTGCGGCCTCGACGGCCTTCGCGCGGGCCTCGCGGAGCCGCGCAAGCGTCGCGGCGTCGAGCCGGCCCTCGGAGGCCAGAAGGGCCTGCCTGGCTTTTTCGAGGAATCGGGCCTCTTTGTCGCTGAGATTGCCGTTCATGGCTGAAACTCCTCCAGCTTGATCTGCAGGGCGTGCACCGCCCGGGAGTAATGCGTCTTGACGCTGCCTTCCGAGCACCCCATGGCCCGGGCGGTCTGTGCCGTGTCGAACCCCTCCCAGGCGCGAAGGACGAAAGCCTGCTTCTGCCTCAGGGGCAGTTTCGACAGGGCCGCCTGGAGGGCCCCGGTGAACTCCTGCCTCATCACCCCCTCGGCCGGGTCCGGAGAGACCGTGTCGGCCACGCGGGCCATCGGGTCCTCCTCGTCTTCCTCGCCGTCGCGGGGCCTGCCGAACCAGTCCTGGAAACGCCGCCGGACGGCCGTCCGCCTGTACCAGTCGGTGATGCGGCTGTGAAGGATCGTGTAGAAGAGGACGTTCCACTCCCCTTCGGGCCGGCCGGCATAGAGCCGGACAAAGTGAAGCATCGTGTCCTGCACGATGTCGAGGGCGTCGTCGGGACTGCCGCAGGACAGCCGGGCCATCCCGAAGGCGCGCCGTTCCACCTGGGCCAGGAACCGGTTCAGTGCCGCGCTGGGATCCAGACTCTTTCTCTCCCCGCCCCCTCGGCGACAGGCAGCCGGGAGGGGGCTTCTGATTTTTGTAACGTCCAAGCGGTCAAACGGTTGACAAAACTCTTTACATTCTCAGGACCTTGGCGCCCCGGATCTTCCGGTCCTTCAGCTCCGCAAGGGCCTGGTTCGCCTCTCCAAGGGAATACTCCCGGACCTCCGGGAGGATGGGGATGGCCGCGGCCAGCTCCAGGAATTCCCGCACGTCGGCCCGGGCCACGTTGGCCACGCTCTTGATTTCCTTCTCGAGCCAGAGGTGGGCCGGATAGTCCAGATGCAAGAGCCGGTCCCGGTCACCCTCCTCCTTCCGGATCGCGTTGATCACGAGCCGCCCCCCGCTCTTCAGGCTCGCCAGCGCCTCCACGACGGGTCCCCAGGCGGGGGTCGTGTCGATGACGGCGTCGCAGGGCTCGGGGGGCCGCTGCGCCGTCTCCCCCGCCCAGGCGGCGCCCAGTTCGAGGGCAAACGCCCTCTCGGCCTCGCTCCGGGCGAACACGAAAACCTTCGACCGGGGAAACCTGCGGCGCACGGCCTTGAGGACGATGTGCCCCGAGGCCCCGAAGCCCGTGAGACCCAGCACCTGCCCGTCGCGAAGGCCTGTCAGCCTCAGTGAGCGGAAACCGACGGCCCCGGCGCACAGAAGCGGCGCGGCCTGGGCGTCGGAAAACACCTCGGCAATGGGGTGGGCGAAGTCCTCGGGGACGGTCATGTACTCGGCGTACCCTCCGTGGGCGTCGCGCCCGGTGGCCCGAAAATCGGGGCAGAGATTCTCGCTGCCGCCGAGGCAAAGGGCGCATGCCCCGCAGGCCGAGTAGATCCAGGCCACCCCCACGCGGGCCCCGACGGGGAAACGGCCCGCCCCGGGGCCGTTCTCCGCGACGCGGCCCACGACCTGGTGGCCCGGGACGACGGGAAGCCGCGGCGGGGGGGTGCGTCCCTCGATCTCGTCGAGCTCCGTGTGGCAGACCCCGCAGGCGCCGACCCGCAGGAGGATCTCGCCCGCCCCCGGGCGGGGTTCGGGGAGATCGACGAGGCGAAGAGGCGCCCTGTCGTCGGCGAGGCTCGTAATCCTTTCCAGAATCATCGCTTTCACGGCCGCTCCTGTGCCCCAAACCGGGCTGCGCAATTGCCTTTACCGATCAGGGATTATAGCCTCGCAGCGGAAGCATTTCACGAAAAAGATGCCGGCAGGTTCGGCATGCATTTTGCTTCACTGACTGTATAGCTTCTGATCTTGAACAGAATACGGCAGGCCTAAGGAGAAACGTGATGCAGAGGGGAGTTCTCACAAGGGACGACGTAGAGAGATTCGAAGGCGAACTGGGAAGGCTCATCGTGGTGAAGAAGGCTCTCGAGCTGGCCCTCATCAACCCTGCGATCCGGGACGAGCAGAAAAGGGATTACAGCAGGGCCCTCCTGCAGTGCGAACGGACGCTGCGGGAGTTCCGGCGCGCGCTGATCGCCATGAAGGTCGGCCTCACCCGCTGGGCCCCGCATCGGCGGATCGAGCAGGCGGCCTGACCCGGCCCGCAGCCGCGACAAATTCCTTGCCCTGCACGCCCGCAACGACCGGGCGGCAGCATCACAGACGTGTGAAATGAAAAGCCCCGCGCTCCGCGGGGCTTTTTCGCTGCCGTTGACGTTCCTTCGACTCGGCCGATATCGCCCCGCAGAAAGCCCCCAGCACGCACCGGGCCCCGCGGAACAGGTTGCATTCCTGGCGATTTGTGGTAGCATGGCCGTTCGTTGCAAACGGAGGTAACCCACACATGCCCAATATCGGACTGCCCGAACTGCTTATCATCGTCGTCATCGCGCTGGTCTTCTTCGGACCCGGCAAGCTCCCCGAACTCGGGAGCGCCATGGGTAAGGCCATCCGCGGGTTCAAGAAATCCGTCAGCGAACCCGCCGCGAAGGAAGAAAAGGAACCCGGAAAGGCGGGAAAGCCATGACGCTCCTTCGCCTGACCCGGTCCTTCTTCACCCGGATCGTGCACCTCGCCAACCAGGAACCCGCCTGCGGGCACTCGAAGCCCGCCGGGCCCGACGACATCGCCGGCGGCCAGGCCGTCATCGAGGGCGTCATGATGCGCCACGGCAACCGCATCGCCACGGCGGTGCGCACACCCGCACAGGAAATCGTCATCAAGGAGCAGGACTACGTCCCCCTCACGAAACGCTACCCCATCCTGGGGCTGCGCTTCGTCCGGGGCTCCGTGACCCTTGTGGAGATGATGGTCCTGGGCATCAAGACCCTGCTTTACTCCGCCGAGATCGCCCTTCCCGAGGGCGAAAAGAAGCCCCAGGGGTGGGAGATCGCGCTGTCGCTGTGCATGAGCTTCGGCTTGGCGCTCACACTCTTCGTCCTGATCCCGGCCTACTGTTTCGCCTCGCTGAGGGGCTTCATCGAGAACACGATCCTGCTCAACATCGTCGAGGGCATCATCCGGCTCTCGATCTTCCTCGCGTTTCTGCTGACCACGCTGCTCATGAAGGACATGCGGCGGGTCTTCATGTACCACGGGGCCGAACACAAGACCGTCTTTGCCTGGGAGCACGGCCAGGAGCTCACCGTGGAGAACATCAAGCGGTTCTCGACGCGACACCCCCGGTGCGGGACGAGCTTCATCCTTGTGGTGTTCGTGATCTCGATCCTGATCTTTTCGCTGCTGGGACGGCCGGATTTCCTGATGAGGGTGGTCTACAAGCTTTCGCTCTTCCCCCTCATCGCGGGGATTTCCTATGAGATCATCCGTTTCAGCGGGAAGCACAAGGAGAAAGGCTGGGTCAACGCGATCAGCTGGCCGGGCCTGCTGCTGCAGAAGATCACCACGCGCGAGCCCACGGACGACCAGATCGAGGTGGCCGTGGCGGCGATGAAGAAAGTCATATAAAGTGTATAAGTGCCTGAGTGCTGGAGTGAAGAAACACCCTCCATCACTTTGCCTCTTCTGTCACTTCTGCCACTTCTTCACTGTCTTTGTGCCCCGGCAGCCCACCCCCACGACCAGCATGCGCCCCGACGAGGTCGCCGCCGCCGTGACGGTGTAGCCGCAGGCATAGAAGGCCCGCACAACGGGCATTACGCCGGGTCCGAAACCCCTGGCGCTGCCGCTCCGGCCGCTGCCGCAGACGGGGCACTGCTCCGCCGGCCTGTACACGAGTTGTTTTGCCGTCATCATGATGCCGATCTCCTCTGAAGCGCCTCGATGCGCTTCGCCCTCTATGGGGAAAATCGGCATTCCCGCACAATATCTTGAACCCCGTCCCCCCTTCGGACCGAGGGCCCGCGCCATCTCAACCCTGCGGGACCTCCAGAGTTCCCATCCTCTCGGGGTGCTTGCCTGTGACGGTGGAGTAGAATTGAAGGATCTCCCTCATGTCGGCATCGAAATCGCCGGTGGGGTGAAAGACGGGCCCAAGCCCTCCCTCCTTGCGGGCGTAATCCAGGAAAGCCAGCACGACGGGAACTCCGGCCCCGCGGGCGATGTGGTAGAACCCGGACTTCCAGCGCGTCACCTTTTTCCGCGTGCCCTCGGGCGCCAGCAGAAGAACGAGCTCCGCCCGCTTCTTCATCTCCTCGGCCATCTGGGCGACCAAGTCGGCCGACTTTGTGCGGTCGATGGGAATCCCCCCCAGCCATTTCAACAGCCCGCCGAAGGGCCACCGGAATGCGGTATGCTTGCCGAGCCAGTACGCCTTGATCCGGAAGGCGAACACCATGGCGATGGCGATCGGCGCGTCCCAGTTCGTGGTGTGATGGGCCCCGATCATGACAAACTTCGGCAGATCGGGCACCCGGCCGATTCTTCGCCACCCCGCGATTTTCAGAAACAGGATGGAGGCGGCCTGGAACAGGCGGCTGAAGAAGGGGCTCTCGAAAACGGTTCTGTGCATGAAGGCTCCTCGCAGGCGTCGAGAAAGAAAACCAAGTTAGCCACTAATAACGGAACGGGCTATTTGTCAAGAGCGATTCCCGCAGTGTTTTTTTCGCGTCCGATTTGACTTGAAAGCCCCGGCTTTTTGTGCAAGGGTGTGCCCCGTCAATGGGGTCCGTCCGACCCGTCAGGGCCGACTCGGGCATCGAGGGTACGCCGATGAAAGAGACACACCTGGCCCGCATGGTCTTCGACCAGGCCGCCCGTTACGGGGCCAAGACCGCCCTTCGAACCAAGACAGGCGATCACTGGCACGACATTTCCTACCACCGGCTCGGGGAGCTGATCCGCGACGCGGCCAGGGCCCTCCTGGAGTTGGGCGTCGGCGAGGGCGAGATGGTGGGCATCTACTCGGGCAACCGCCCCGAGTGGACGATTGCCGACTTTGCCATCCTGAGCGTCCGGGGCGCCTCCGTGCCCATCTACGCCACCAGCACAGCGGGGCAGGCTGGCTATATCGTACGCGACGCCTCGATCCGGGTCCTCTTCGCGGGCAACCAGACCCAGTACGACCGCGTCGCCGGCATCCCCGAAGACGCCTCCCCGCCGGCCGTGATCGTCGTTTTCGACGACGGCGTGGACCTGCGGGGCAACCCGAAGGGAATGCTCTGGCGGGACTTCCTGGAGAAGGGCCGGACCTCCACGCGGCAAGCCGAACTCGACGGGAGGCTCCAAAGCGCCGCTGCCGAAGACCTGGCCACGCTCATCTACACCTCGGGCACGACGGGGGAGCCCAAGGGCGTGATGCTCCACCACGCGAACTTCCACCACTCCTTCCTGGCCCACGACAAGCGCCTCAAGGTGAGCGACCGGGACGTGTCGCTGTGCTTCCTGCCCCTGGCCCACGTCTTCGAGCGGGCCTGGAGCTACTACGTGATCGGCCACGGCATGACGAACGTCTACGTGGGCGACATGACGAAGGTCATCGACTACCTGCGCGAGGCGAAGCCCACGATCATGTGCGCCGTTCCCCGCTTCTACGAGAAGATTTACACCTCCGTGTTCGAGAAGCTGGAGGCCGACGAGCCCTGGCGCAGGAAGCTCGTCCTCTGGGCCCTCGGCGTGGGGGAGGCCGCCTACCTGCGCAGGAAGGAGAGGCGCCTGCTGCCGCCCCACCTGTGGCTGCAGTGGCTGGCGGCCGAGGCCCTCGTGCTCAGGAAGCTGCAGGGCATCGTGGGGGGGCGCATCCGGTTCCTGCCCTGCGCCGGCGCACCGCTGGCCCGGAAGATCGAGGAGTTCTTCCACTCGGCGGGCATTCGCATCACCTACGGATACGGCCTGACGGAGACGACGGCCACCGTCACCTGCCACGAGGACTATCACTTCCGGCCGGGCACGGTGGGAAAACCCATCGACGGTGTGGAGGTGAAGATCGCGCCCAACGGCGAGATCCTCGTCCGGGGCAGGACGGTCATGTCGGGCTACTACCGGAAACCGGAGGCCACGGCCGAGGCCTTCGAGGACGGCTGGCTGCGAACCGGCGATGTGGGCGTGCTGGAGGACGGCTACCTGACGATCACGGACCGCATCAAGGAGCTCATGAAGACCTCCGGCGGCAAGTACATCGCCCCCCAGTACGTGGAGTCGACGCTTGCCGGCGACCCCTATATCGAACAGATCCTCGTCATCGCCGACGGACGGCCCTACGCCACGGCCCTCATCGTGCCCGCCTTCGAGGCCCTGGAGGCCTACGCGAAGACGTGGCGCATCGACTACTCCTCCCGCGAGGAGCTGGTGCGGGACCCCATCATCGTGCGGTTCTTCGAGGGACGCGTCGAGGCGCGCCAAAAGGAGCTGGCGGGTTACGAGAAGGTGAAACGGATCGCCCTGTTGCCCCGGCCCTTCAGCCAGGAGGCCGGCGAGCTGACACCCACCCTGAAGGTCAGGCGCCGCATCGTCATCGAAAAGCACCAGGACCTGATCGACGCGATGTACGCGAGGGGAAAAGAAGTCTCCACCCCCGCACCCGAGTCCGATCTCTCCTTCTCGGCACCCTGACGGCTCTCCGGACCGAAGGAACGAGGACCGAGACCAAAAAAGGACCGGGAGCATGGCTCCCGATCCTCGTCTAGCCCTGCCCTCCCCCCTGAACCCTGTACCCGGACCCTGAACCCTTCTTTTATTCCGCGATCGTCTTCCGGGTGAGTGCGAACAGGTAGGCCGTCTCCGCCTCGTCGAGCCCGGCGGCAAACTCGATAACGACCCGGTCGCTGCGGGCGGTGATGCCCCGGGAGCCCGCCATTTTCATGACCGCCAGGAGCAAACGGGGCACGGGCCGCCCGTCGGGCATCCGCGGGGTTCCCGTGTCGCCGAGCGGGACCTTTTTCATCCCGGGCACCTCGACCGAGTCCATGAGGGACTTCGCCGTGGGCGCCACGAGGTCCTCCAGTTCGTCGATGGGGATTTCGACGGTCGATCGTTTCCCCTGCTTCAGGGCCTCGACGCGCAGGAAGGCCTTCGTGACGGTGACGCGCTCGAACTGGTTCTTGAGGCGCAGCACGTTCAGCAGCGCCGATACGACGGGGCCGGCGATGAAAAAGAGGCCGATGAACCCCAGGAAGAAGTACCGCAACACGTCCGGCATGGGGAGCGTGAGCAGCGCGGGCAGGAAGAACCACGCCACGGCCGCCGCGAAGACGACGGGGATGAGCGCGGGGATGGCGTGCCGCGCACCCAAAGGCGGGCCGGGGATGTGGAAGACCCATCCTTCGCCGGTGCGCTCGATGCGCGAGCGCATCCCGGGGGGCTGGGGCGGCATGGGGGCCGCGGCCTCCTGCGTCCTGCGCGCTCGGTCGCGCCAGGATTCGTCGAGGTGTTCGGCGTCGCGCGTCATCCTCTCGCCCGTCGAGCTGTCGACGAGCGGCTTGTGCAGGAACCGCGCGAGTTCCTCGGCAATCTGTCTCGCCTCGGGGAACTCCACCGGCTGCGCAACGGTGACGGGCTTCGCGAGCCCCTCGCCGGCGAGCTTCACGGGCCACGTGTCGGCCGAATCGCTGTCGCCGCGGGAGAAGTCCATCTCCACCTGACGGACCGAGTCCAGCATGTGCTCCTCGCGCTTCATGGGCACGAGAAGCCCCCACCACCGGACGATCCGCCCCCGCCCCCGGTCCAGGACGATCCCGTAGCGCCCGAAGACGAGGGCCGCCCCCACGGCGGCGAACACGGAGCCGAACAGGACGATCAGGGCGGAGACAAGGGGCCCCTCGGGGCGGTCCTGGACGGGAATGAGCCCGAGGGGAATCTGCATGATGAAGAGGCCCGCCAGCAGGAAGGGCGTCCCGAAGAGCGAAATGCAGCCGCCCCCGCTTCGGAGCTCGAGGGTGCCCGCATCCCTGTAGAAAAAGGGGCTCTTGCCGCTCCCCGCGGCCGCCTGCCTGAATAAGCCCATCCCACGGCCCCCCCGGGTCAAGGATGAAGCGGGCCGGAGCCGCCCGCCGGGTGATCTCAGTAGGCCTTGCCGACCATGGCCTGCGCGAACTCCGCCGCTTCCTTGAGGTCCGCCGTGTCGGGGTTCCCGTTGGCCCCCAGGGCCTCTTCGGCCCAGGCCTTGTGCTCGGGCTTCTTCATGAGCGCGTCGATGACCTTCGGGTCCACCTTTCCCCGACAGCCGAACTGGCCCAGGACCTTCAGGCCGGCGGCGAGCGCCGCCGCGCTCTCGAAGGCCTGCCTCGGGAGCTGGCCGCCGCGCAGGGACCCGTGGGTTGCGAAAAAGGCCACTTTCTGGCCCTTGGGCAGCCCCTTGATGAATTCGGCCATCTTCCCCGGAACGCTGTGCGCCTGGACGGGGAACCCGCAGAACACGAGATCGTACCCGGATGCCTTGGCCTGCGCCAGGGGCTGGATCTCCTTCTGCACGGCGACGACCTCGTAGATGGCCTTGGCGACTTTTTCCGTGTTCCCCGTCTGCGTGTGGTACGTAACCAGAACCTTCATGCCCTCCCCCTCTCTCTTTCGTGAAGCCGATGATGAATCCAGGACGCGCGGGGCCGCGCGCCACGCCGCCGATTTCTTACCGTCGATCCCCGGTTCTGTCAACGAAAAACGACCCGCCATTGTCGCAGGAACCTTCCCGCCCGCGACATTTCCCCGCCGCCGGAGAATTTTTTCACGGCTCCTCACTTTTCCCTTGACAAATAGAACGATCGTTCTATAATTGGCCCCAGACAGGGCATAAGAGGAAATTTCATGAGAGGAAACAGGACCCTCAAGGACGTGGAAAAGGAGATCGCCGGGTTCTACCGGGACCGGAGGCGGATGCCCACCTACTCGGAGATGATGGCCCTTCTGGGGGTGCGCTCCAAAGCCGTCATCCACTTCTGGGTGCAGAAGCTGCTGGCCGCGGGCGTGCTCGAAAAGGATGCCGGGGGGTTCCTGTCCCCTTCGAGGCGGGCCTTCGGACTCCCCATGGTGGGCGACGTGGCGGCCGGTTTCCCCTCCCCTGCCGAGGAGGAATTGCGGGACGTCATCTCTTTCGACGAGTACCTCATCACGAAACCCGGCACGTCGTTTCTTCTCCGGGTCTCGGGGGACTCCATGATCGACGAGGGGATCCACCCGGGCGACCTGGTCGTCATCGAGAAGGGCCGCGAGCCAAAATCGGGCGACATCGTGATCGCCGAGGTCGACGGGGAGTGGACGCTGAAGTATTTTTGCCGCAAGGGAAAGGACGTTTTCCTGGAGGCGGCCAACGTGAAGTACCCGCCTATCCGCGCCCGCCTGGAGCTGCGCGTGGGCGGCGTCGTGAGCGCCGTCGTCCGGAAGTACCCGGGCTGACGGTCCGTCAGCCTTCGCAAGAAGAAAACACAATAAGGAGTCCGTGATGAATACGACCGCAATTGATCAGTCGGGAACCACGCAGGATTTCGGGAAGATCCGCGTCAGGACGGCATCCCGCAGCATCTCCCCCCTCCGCCGGTTCCGGAATCTCGTCGAGTTGAGCGACTGGGACGACGCGGTTCTGCGGCACGGCTGCGAGATCGACGCCTTCTGCTGGATGCTCGCCGTGGGCTCGGCATTGTTGCTGATCCCGGTGTCTTTCCTCGTGATGAAGGGCTGAGCGTCCCGGCCACGAGTGGCAGGTGACAGGGAAGGGCTGTTGCCTGCCAGCTGCCTGGTGAGACTCCTTCTCACAATTTACAGGCCACGAACCATGAGCCTGCGTACGAGGATACCATGAAATTAACGCCGGATATCGAAAACAGCCTTCTCGAAAAGGCATCCAGGGTAACCGGAATCGAAGAAAAGACCGAGCTGATAAGACGAGGTCTCGAGGCGCTTATTGCTGGAGAAAGCGTAAAGAGGCTGTCACAACTCGGGGGAAGCGAGAAGCAGCTGAGGCCGATACCCAGGAGGGGCAACCCGTAGCGTTCTAACGTCATACAGGATACCGGGACCTCACTTCCGGAAGAAGAAGTACTCGTGGTTTTCGTTGAGGCCGTCGAGGTCCCGCTCGGAGGCCAGCAGGGTGAAGCCCGTCCCGGCCAGCAGCGCCGAGAACTCCCCCGTGGTGAAGGACGTCATGTAGATGACGTTCTTCGCATAGTCGCTCTCCTTCTGTCTCAGTTTCTCCGAACCGTCGAAGTAGCGCACCTGGACGAGGCCGTAGCCGCCCCTGCGGAGCAGGCCCGCCGCGACCTCGAGGACTCCCTTCGTGTAGGCCTTCGAGGGGAAGTGCTGGAAGACGGCGACGGAGAAGAAGAGATCCACGCAATCTCCCCCGATCTCCTCCAGCGCCTGCCCGGGGCGGGATGCATCGGTGAACACCGTCGCGAAATTGGACAGGCCGCAGCGGCCGATCTGCCGCGTGCACTCCTCCAGGGTGGGCCGGGAGATGTCCACGCCGATGACGCGCCGGAATCGCCGGCACAGGGCGCTCATGTTGGCCCCTCCGCCGCAGCCCCAGTCCAGCGAGGTTTGTGAGCTGAACCCTTCCGCCAGGACTGTCGGGGCGTGCCGCTCGAAGAAACTCTCGACCAGGCCTGCGTTGAACTCCCCGTATTCGAGCCATCGGTCCCGCGGCCAGCGCGCAGAGCCCGCCCAGTGCGACTGGTCCTGGACCCGCTCGTCGTGGCGGCTCAAGTCCCAGTACAGGCCCGCATCCTTCTCCAGGCTTTTCGTCATATCCCTCTTCGCCACTCGCAGGGTTTCAGCGGCGGCATCCTGCAGAAACGTCGAGACCCCATCGAGGATCGCCACGCCTCGCGAGGCTCGGCTCGCGATGACCTGCATTGAACTCTATTGTTCTCTTCCGCCCCCTGGACCCTGATCCCGGTCCCCTGAACCCTACGGAAGGACCAGGTAGTCCGCATCCTCCGCCGTCAATTTGTCCCCATCCCCCTTTTGCACGGGCAGGATGACCGAAACCGTGATATCGGGCCGCATGGTCGCGATCTGCCGGGGAATCGCCCTCTTCCAAGCGTGGACGGACCCGGCCAGGATCACCATACGGCTTGCCGGGTTCCTGTCCAGGTATTCGAGGGCGTAGATCGCCATCGCCGTGTCCCACACCATCTGGGCCTCGCAGAAGTTCTCGAAGCTGCGCCCCGACCCGTGCGCGTGTGCTGCAAAGGTGCTGCGGATGAAGGACCGGTAGGATTCGTCGACGGTGCAGGTCAGCCCCGGCGGCAGCTTCTTCCGTTCGGACTCCGTGAGCGAACCATAACCCTCGCGGGCGACCTTGGCGATGACCTCCCGGGGCACGTTGAGGCCGACCAGCGGGATCCGTTTCTGCCTCGAATACAGGAAGATGTCCCGGTAGAGAATCCAGGGCATGCCCCAGTTCTCCCGGTAAAGCGCCTCGAACTGCTCCGTCGACATCCCCCAGCGCCACCATTTGTCCAGGAGTTCCTGGTTCTCGGCCCTGAACATCTCGAGCCCGACCGCAATCACGGCGCCCCCCTCGTGCAGGGTCCGGATGATCTTGAGCTGCAGGTCGTGGTGGGCCCGGTTGTCGTGGGTTTCGCCCACGAGGACGATCCGGCTCTTAGAGGCTTCCGCGACCATCCGGTCGAAGGGGATTGCGGCACGGTCCGCCGGACGGATGACTCCCCCGTCCTGGCACCCTGCAAAAATCACAAGCATCGCTGTCGCAACGGACACCGAAAGGATTCGAACGACTGGGCTCATCTGCGATCCCCCGTTTTTCTGCATGCTCTATATGGGTCGGGACGGGTGTTATTGTCAAGCACGGGGTCGACTGCCGCTTTTCTTTACAGTGATCCGGTTGTGACCGGAAGTCAGATTGTAAATCATTACGCAAATTTAACTTGACAAGATTCGTCAACATTATTAATGAACTTACGTTGCGCCGGTAATGCAGGATAATTCCATTGCGCAGGATGCAATGAGAATATAGATATAATGTAGAACTGCTGCCGTCCGGCATCTCCAGTTCGCCCCGATTCCAATACGGGGCATGGAGTCCTGTGAAGGGGAGGTGGTTGCCATTTACAGAAAGAAATGGTCCCGGCAATTTCTCGGTTTCGTCGCGGTCACATTGCGCTGGCCGATGCTTCTGTTGCTGACACTCGGCAGGTTCCTGAAAATCAACTGCATCTTCACCGTCTACCCCGGTTCCCAGAGGGATGTGGACGGGTACTTCCCGAAAGGGCTGAAGTGGTTCCTGAAGCCCGCCGCTTCGGGCAAGCCCTTTGTCGCAGGCGTCATCACCACCGGGAACGGCCTGGGACGCGGGCTCGTGCTGGCGGTGCCCAACACGGTCGACCAGTTCAAGAAGGACAGGGACCTGGTCGGCACCATCATGAAGAACCTCAAGCTCACCAGGACCCTGACGGGGGCCAAGACGATCGCCGTCGCGGGGCAGGGCCCGCGGTTCTTCAAATCGCACTTTCCCTACGAACAGCCTTTCGTCTACGGGTTAAAAGGCAGGGTCTTCTCCGTGGTGGAAACGGTCGAACAGGTGGCCGCAACGAACGGTCTGACCCGGAGTGAGACGACCGTCGCCATCCTGGGCGTGGGCGAGATCGGCGCGGCAATCATCGCGAACCTCAAGGAGAAGGGCTACCGGGCCGTCGGGATCGATATCCGGATCGCGGAGGGACGCGTGGAGATCGGACGCGAGGGGATGGAGACGCTCCGGAAGGCCGATCTCATCGTCGTGCAGACCCCGAGGGGCGACGACGTGGTGCCCTACTACGAGAATCTCAAGAAGACGGCGATCCTGATCGACGACGCGCACCCCCGCATCACGGTCAGGCCGGGCGAAGTAAAATTCTACAAGGTCGCCATCGGGCGTTCGGGCGTCGAGTTCAAACCCCCGCTCCCCGGCTACGAGAAGTACTGGATTCCCGGCTGCGTCCAGGAATCCATGGTGGTCGCCGAGTCGGGAAAGGTGGACATGTCGCAGGAGGACTTCAACAAGCGGTCGAAGGAACTCGGCTTCTTCGCCCACCTCGTCGACGACCGCTGAGAGCAGGACAACGGTTCGAGGATTACGGAAAAGGCAATGAATGCACGAAAGGCGAAGAAGCAATTTCTTCGCCTTTTTTCTTCCCTAGACCCTGAACCCTATCCTGGCTGTCCGTTCCCGTTCGCGACGCCTACACGGTCCAGCGTCGTCATGACCTTCAGCCCGTCGAACTCCACATAGAACCCGTCGTCCCGGACGGGGACCCCCATGGCCGCCTCGTCCCCCGCATCGGTCGCCGCCGCGTTGCAGATCCCCACGCCGGCGAAGTAGCACACCGCATCGTTGCGCTCGGCATGTTCGAGGTTGTAGAACATCTCGCGGTCGTCGGCGAGCCTTCCCTTGTTCGGGTAGACGTCGGTCCGGACGACGACGAAACAGAGCCGCCCGTTTTTCTTCGCCACGATCTGCGGCGTCACGGCCGGCGACGGGTTGGCCCCGAGGATTTCGAAGCCGTCCTTCATCATCTCCTCGTAGACGATCTGGACGCCGAAATCGTGAATCTCTTCCCTGGTCATCGTGCTCTTCGTTTCCACAAATCAAACTCCTGCGTGTTTTGTCTTCCGCCCGTCTAGGCCGCCTTGTCCAGTTCCCTGCGGACGGCCATCGCGATCTTCTCCAGCGTGTAGGGCTTCTTCAGATATTGGCCCGCCCCGAGCTTCTGGGCCTCCTTGACCCGGTCCGTTTCGGCGAACCCGCTCACGATGATCGCCTTCTGCCCCGGGCGGTGCTCCCGGATCTTCCGGTACGTCTCGAGACCGTCGATGCCGGGGTCCATGATCATGTCCAGGATCACGAGGTTCGCCGGCTTCTGCTTCAGGTACTCGACGGCTTCCTCCCCGCTGGCGAGCGTCTCGGTCGCGTATCCCAGCTTGCGCAGCATGGCCGAGGCCAGTTCCCTCTGTTCCGCCACGTCGTCGACCACCAGGATGGTCTCCCCCTTCGCGAGGTAGTCCTCGATGGGGATTGTGCGGTCCTCGGGCTTCACCGCCGCGCGGCTGACGGGGAAGTAGAGGATGAACGACGAACCCCTCCCTTCCACGCTGTCGATGTCGATGTAGCCCTTGTGGTCCTTCACCGTGCCCCAGACGACGGCCATGCCCAGGCCCGTGCCGCTGCGGCCCATGATCTTCTTCGTGTAGAAGGGCTCGAAGATCTTCTTGATGTCCTTCTGGGCGATCCCGACGCCCGTGTCGGAAATCTTCAGGACGATGTACTCGCCCTCGGAGACCTGGTCGTAGCCGCGGATCGTCGTGTCCACGTACTGGTTCGAGGTCTCGATGCGGATCGAGCCTCCGCAGGGCATGGCCTCGGCGGCGTTGGAGACGAGGTTCATGACGACCTTGGAGAGGTGCACGGACGAGCCCTGGATGGGAAGAAGCTCCGCAGCCAGGTCGGTTTCGATGCGGATCCCGGGGTGGAACGACCGCAGCCGCTGGAACTCGGGGCTCCTCAGGTAGTCCGTGATGATCCGGTTGAGCCCCACGGGCTCCATGACCGGCACGCCGCGCCGCGCGAGGGTCAGAAGATCCTGCACGATGGCCGCGGCCTTCTCCCCCGAGTGCTTGATCGTGATGATGCCCCGCCGCAGGGGACTGTCCTCCGGGAGTTCCATGAGCAGCAGGTCCGGGTAGCCGACCATGCCGCCGAGGATGTTGTTCAGGTCGTGGGCGACGCCCCCGGCGAGAGTCCCGAGCGCCTCCATCTTCTCCGAGCGGGCAAGCCGCTCCTCGAGGGCCTTCCGCTCCCGTTCGCTGCGTTTCTTCTCCGTCACGTCGCGCAGGGTGGTGAGGATGGCTTCCTGGCCCGCGAGCGCGATGCGGCTCGCGCAGACCTCGATGTCGACGATGTCCCCGTCCCGCCTGATGTCGCGGATCTGGTAGGCGCGCAGGTCATGGTTCGGCCACGACTCCCTGCGCTCGGCGAGGATGTAGCGGTCCTCGGGGTGGATGAATTCCATGACATCCCGGCCCAGGATCTCCGCCTTGTTCCCGTAGCCGTGAAGGGCGAGCCAAGCGGGGTTGACGTCGATCATTCTCCCGGCACGCGAGACGCTCATGGCTTCGAGGGAGTCCTCGAAGAGGGTCCTGTACTTCCTCTCCGATTCCATGAGGGCGTTCTCGGCGCGCTTGCGGTCCGTGATGTCCCGCAGGATGGTCAGCACCGCCGACGGGAGCCCGTCGGCGTCGCGCAGGGCCACGTTGGCGACGCAGTGGAAAGACACGTCCTGGCCGTTGCGGTTCGTCAGCGTCGCGTCACTGCTGTGGATGTTCCCGTCCCGGAACGTCTGGATCGCGTAACAGGGATAGGGCTCGCAGGGCCAGTGCCTGCCGCAGAGCATCTCGTGGCACTTGCTGCCCACGCGGGCTGAGGAAAACGCGTCCCTCGCCTTGTCGTTGCACCAGACGACGTTGAGGTCCCGGTCGATCATGACCATGCTGTCGCCAACGGAGCGCAGGATCGCGTTGAGCTTGCCCTCGCTTTCCCTCAAAGCCTCCTCGGAGCGCTTGCGCTCCTCCATCTCGCCTGCCAGCTGGAGGTTCGCGCTGTAGAGCTGGGCCGTCCGCTCCTCGACCCGTGCCTCGAGCTCCTCGCCCGCCTTCCGGAGTTTCTCTTCCGTCTCCCTGAGCGCGGAGACGGTGCTCTTGAGCTCCGCGTTGACGCCCTCGAGCTGCATTGTCGCCTTTTCCCTCGTCCTCTCGAAGAAATAGGCGAAGGCGGTGATGACGAGGAAGGACGGCAGGAAGCGAAGCTTGAAGTCCAGGGAATAGGTCGTGAAGGGACTGGGCGGGTTCTCCCACATGAAGAAGAGTACGGCCGGCACGAGCATGACCAGCGTAGCGGCCAACCCCGGCCGGGAACCCAGGATGAACGACGCGATCAGGGGATAGGTGAAGTACCAGACGTGGGCCGTGTTGTTCACCCCGCCTGTGAATAGCAGGTAGTAGTACAGGATCCCCACGACCACCACGGAGCCGTAGAATGCCGCCATGTAGTTCTTCGTCCTGCGCAGGTAGAAGATCAGGAACGCCAGGATCAGGGCGGCGCAGTAGTCTAGGCCGGCGAGCCACGGGTTTTTCTGGAAGTAGGCGAGGGTGCCCAACAGGACGAGGTTGAGGATGCCGATCAACGCGAAGGCGTTGAACACGAGGATCTTCCGCGCAATGTCGCGGCTCAGATTCTCCCGGATCCCTCCGCTGACCAGGTCGAAGGAAATCCGTTTCAGTTCCTGCACGCTCAGGGTCATGGCCTCGTTCCGGCCCCCGGGAGGAATCATCAGGTGGGGGTGTCAGATATTACCCTAGAATAAGCAGGGACCATGCCATTTCGGACCGGGGAAGAAAAAAAGGACGGCAGGGAAACTATTCGTAATCTATTGGTTTTCTCAAATGTCGGATCGTTGACAGGAGGGGCTTGGGAAGGGGAGTAATGGCACCCTGCCGGCTTCTTGACACGGCAGCGGGATGAAGCATGAAAGTGCAGGAAGTGAGGGGTACGAAAGACGTGAACGGAAGAGGTTGTCCCGAAGAGTGACTTTACCGGACGGGATCGAAACGGGCTGCCAGTTCCCGCATGCGCAGAGCCTGCTCGCGGCAGATCCCGTGGGCTTCCTCGAGGCTGACCCGCCGGAACCGAACGCGGTTACCGGGAACTGCCTGCGCGATCTTCGGAATGTCCGAGGAGATGACCGTGGCGATCTTCGTGTAGCCGCCCGTCGTCTGTTCGACGAGCAGGATGATGGGCTGTCCATCGGCGGGCACCTGCACGTTCCCCGGGATCGTGGGCTCCGAGATGATGCTCTGCGGAAACCCCTCGTCGTGGTGAACGGGCGGGCCCTGCAGCCTGCATCCCATGCGGTCCGACTCGGGAGTGATGTCGTAACAGGAGTCGAAGAACAGGTCGAGCCCCCTGCCGAAGACCTCCTCCTGGGGCCCCGGGATGGCCCGCAGTACGATTTCGGCGGGATACGCCGGGACGGCGTCCGGAGGCACGGACCGCGCATCGCGGAGCGGGTCCGCCGGGAGACGGCGCAGGACATCGCCCTTCCTGATCGCCCTGCCCTCCACACCCCCGATTTTCGCCTTCACACAGGTGGACCGGCTTCCCATGACGAGGGGCACGTCGATGCCGCCGGTGACGGCAAGACAGGCCCGGCAGCCGCTTTTCGCCTGGCCGACCCGGATGAGATCCCCTTTCTTCACGCGCAGGGTTCGCCACATCGGCGCGGCCTGCCGGTTGACCGACAGGTCCATGTCGGCGCCCGCCAGGGCCACATCGGCCGCATCGCAGAGAACCTCCAGGGCGGGCCCCGTCATGGTAATCTCCAGCGCGGCGACGCCCTCCGGATTTCCGACGAGCAGGTTGGCAATCCGGAATGCCCCGCGGTCCAGGGCGCCCGACGGGGGCACCCCCCGGTCGATGAACCCGTAGCGGCCCAAGTCCTGGACGGTCGTCAGAGAACCCGGCGAGACCACGCGGAAGGCATCCATCACCGGCCCTCCCCTTCGCGGATGCGGTTGTATTCTGCGGACGAGACGGGCACGAAGCGGATGCGGTCCCCCGGCTCGTAGAGGAAAGGGGTCTGCCGCTCGGGGGCGAAGAGACGCAGCGGCGTGCGGCCGATGATCTGCCAGCCGCCCGGGCTGTCGACGGGGTACATGCCCGTCTGCGCCTCGGCGATGCCCACGGAGCCGCCGGGCAGAAGGGTCCGGGGCGTCTTTCGCCTGGGCGTGTGGATCCGGCTGTCGAGCCCGCCCAGGTAGCAGAACCCGGGGGTGAACCCGATCATGTAGATGGGGTACACCGTGCCGGCGTGGATGGCGATGACCTCGTCGACGGTCAGGCCGCTGTGCTCCGCCACGAACCCGATGTCCGGCCCGTACTCTCCCCCGTACCGGACGGGGATCTCCACGGTGCGCGGCTTCGGGATCTCGACCTCGCGCAGGTGCGCCTCCAGCCCCATGAGGCGCGGGAGGATCCGGTCGGGAGACGTGACCAGCGGGTCGTAGAGGATCGACAGGTTCCGGTATGCCGGGATCACGGCCTCGACGCCTTCAGGTAGGCTCTGTTTGACGAGCGCCGTCATGGCGCGCACCTTCTCGTTGACGGCGGGGTCGATCGCGTCGCCGTATTCGACGAGGATGGCCCTGTCCCCGCTCAGGCGGATGCGGGGCTTTTCGAAGAGGTGAGACAAAGGAGGATTCTCCCCTGGAGAAAATCCCCCTTTCATCCCCCTTTTCCAAAGGGGGACCATCATTTCCCCCCTTTTGTAAAGGGGGGCAGGGGGGATTTTCTGTCTGCTGCTGGCTGCCGTCTCCTTGCCTTGTACCCTGGCCCCTGAACCCTGGACCCTTCTTCAGATGAAGCTGCCCATGGGTACCACGGAAATGCCCTCCGCCTCGATCGCGGAGCGGATGTTCCTCACCAGCTCCACCGCCGAAGGGTTGTCGCCGTGGACGCAGATGGTGTCGATCCGCATCTCGAGGACGCTGCCGTCGGTGGCGACGATCTTCCCTTCATTTGCCATGCGCAGGGCGCGTTCGGCCGCCGTCTTCGGGTCCTTGATGACGGCGCCGGGGAGGCTTCTCGGAGCCAGCTTCCCCTCCGGCGTATAGGCTCGGTCGGGGAACGCCTCGAAGGCGACCCGGATGCCCGCCTCCTTTGCGATTCTCGCAACCAGCGGTTGCTGGTCCCCGCCGAGGGCAAGGTAGATGACGCTCCGGTCCACGCCGGCAATGGCTTCCACGATGGCGCGGATCATCGGCTCGTTGCCGACGCTCATGTTGTAGAGGCTGCCGTGGGGTTTCACGTGCTGGAGAGGCACGCGGTGGATGGAACAGAAGGCCTTCATGGCCCCTATCTGGTAGGCGACGTCGTCGCGGACCTCGTCGGGCGTGCAGCCCAGGTTGCGCCTGCCGAAGCCCACGAGGTCCGGGTAGCCCGGGTGTGCGCCCACGCCCACGCCGTGATCCTTCGCGAGCTTCACCGTTTTGTACATGACCCGGGGGTCGCCGGCGTGGAAGCCGCAGGCGATGTTGGCAGAGGTGACGTGCCGGATCACCTCCCCGTCCATCCCCATGGCCCAGGCGCCGAAACTTTCCCCCATGTCGCAGTTGAGGTCGATGTTCTTCATGGGAGCGTCCCTTTCACTTCATCTTGCCCGGCAGGTACAGGGCGATCTCGGGGAACACCGTCAGCAGCACCGTCGCCAGCAGCATGAGCAGGAAGAAGGGAAAGGCCGCCTTCGCAATGGTGAACAGGTCGTCGTTGTTGAGCCCGCTGATGACGAAGAGGTTGAAGCCCACGGGGGGCGTCACCTGCGCCAGCTCGATCATGACGACGAGGTAGATTCCGAACCAGACGAGGTCGAACCCGGCCGCATCGATCAGGGGAAGCACAAGCGGAGCCGTCATGACGATCATGGAGAAGCCGTCGATGAGGCACCCGAGAAACAGGTAGAGGATCGTCAGAATGACGATCAGCATGTACGGAGAAAGCTGCAGGGAGACGACGGTCTGGGTGAGCGCCCGCGTGATCCCCAGGAACCCCATGACGTTCGAAAGGTACGAGGCGCCCATGACGATGAGCATGATCATGCAGCTCGTCTTCACGGAGTTGATGAGACTCACCTTGAAGACGTCCCAGGAAAGGCTCCGGGTGAGGGCGGCAAAGAAGAAGGCACCCACGACCCCCACGGCGCCGGCCTCCGTCGGAGTCGCCCACCCCAGGTAGATGCTCCCGAGCACCATCATGACGAGGATGACGACGGGCGCGACGGCCGGGATGGCACGGATGCGGTCCGACCAGGTGAAACGGTCGTCGGCCTTCGGCGCAAGGTCCGGTCGGAGCAGGCAGCGCATGAAGATGTAGCCGCTGAAGAGGCCCGCGATCATGAAGCCGGGGATGAAGCCCGCGATGAAGAGCTTGCCGATGCTCACGTCGCCGATGATGCCGTAGACGAGCATCATCATGCTCGGCGGGATCATGAATCCCAGGGTACCCGCGCCGGCGAGCGAGCCGATGGAAAGGTCGTGGTCGTAGTTGCGCTTCTGCAGCTCGGGAACGGTGATCTTGCCCACGGTGGCCGTCGTGGCCGCCGAGGAGCCGCTCACGGCTGCAAAGAAGGTGCAGGCCATGATGTTGACGTGGACGAGCCTGCCCGGGATCGCATCCATCCAAGGCGCAAGCCCCCGGAAGAGATCGGACGAAATGCGGCTGCGGAAGAGGATCTCGCCCATCCAGATGAAGAAGGGCAGCGCCATCATGGCCGAGCCGCTTGTCTGGTTCCAGGCCACGTTGGCGATGATCGAGCCGAAGGCCACGTCGCTGTAGAAGAAGAACCCGCCGATCCCCACGAGGAACAGGGAGATGCCGATCCAGACGGAGCCGCCCAGCAAAAGGATGAGCAGGCCGCAGATCGTGGCCGATACGGGTCCCATGTCCGGTTGCATCGTGCAATCACTCCCCGTTCAAAAACGGATCACCGGCCGAGGTCGTCGGCCTCCTCCAGGATGCGGAGCCCCTGTGTGTCGCCCCGCAGGACGGCAAGGCCCTTCAGGAACTCCGCCGCGAACTGCAGGGTCAAAAGCAGCGATCCCACGGGCAAGAAGAACTGCGGGATCGCCAGGTAGGTCTCCGACACCTGCATGGACTGGGACTCGCTGACGACGGAGTCCCAGAAGAACTCCCAGGTGTACAGGGTCAGCGCCGCGCAGAAGAGGAAGCCCACCAAGTAGCAGACCATGTTGAAAATGACGTGGGCCCTGCCCTTGATGATGTGGGGCAGGAACATCATGCGGATGTGGCCGCGCTCGCGCAGCGTGTAGGCAAGCCCCATGAACGTCAGCATGGCCATGAGGTAGCCCGTGTACTCGTCGGTGACGTACAGCGTGGCGTCGAAGCCGCTGCGGACGACGATCTCGGCAACGGAGATTGCCAGCGCCACGGCCATCAGGATTCCCGCCAGCCAGCCGCCGATCCCGGAAAGATTGTCGATGAGGTTAATCAGTCTTTTCATGCCGTCCCCGCCCGCACGGACCGGCCGCGCGGGCAAAATAGCGAGGGACCACGGAATTCGACGACCCGTGGTCCCCGCATGGACTCCGTCAGGATTGCCTCGCTCAGCGGCCGACCTTCTTCAGGAAGTCCGCGTAGATCTTCTTGCCCTCGGGCGGCGCCGTCTTGAGCCACTCGGCGCGGATTCCCTGGGTGATCTTCTCGAGGTCCTGCACCATCTGCTTCGACGGCTTCACGGTCTCGATGCCGTTCTTGTTGCTGATGGCCTCCATGTCCTTGTCCCACTTGGGGCCGCGCTCCCACATGATCTGCTCCATCTCCTTGCCGGCCTTCACCAGGGCGTCCTGCTGGGCCTTGGGAAGCTTCTTGAAGGCGGCCAGATTGACGGTGACCATGTTCGTGGCAATCGTGATGTTCAGGGGCTCGAAGTACTTGAGCACTTCCCAGAACTTGGCGTCCACGGCGGTGGGCGTCGAGGTCATGACGGAGTCGATGACGCCCGTCTGCAGGGAGGTGTAGACCTCGCTGAACGGCAGCGCCAGCGGGGTCGCCCCGACGGCCTCCATCACGAGGGCGCCGTTCTTGTCATAGGTGCGGGTCTTGAGGCCCTTCAGATCGGCCAGGGAGGTGACCTTCTTTTTCGTCCAGAGACCGGCGCCCGGCCAGGGGGCGATGTAAAGGATCTTCTGCTTCCACTTGCCCTCGGCCGTCTTGTCGAAGGCGGGACGGGACAGGTCGATGAGCGTCTTCAGTTCCTTGAAGTCCCGAACGAGGAAGGGGAGCGTCACGATCTGGAAGACCTTCTCGTCGCCCGCCACCCCGCTGATGAGCATGTCGGAGACGGGCACCAGGCCGTCCCGGACGACCTTCAGCAACTCGGGGCCCTTGTAGCCCAGGGCGCCGCCGCTGCTCACCACCAGCTCCAGCTCGCCGTTTGTGGCCTTCTTCACCTTCTCGGCGAATTCCGTCAGCCCGACACTGTGGTTGTTCTTCGGGGGCCATACCGAGTTCGCGTTCCAGGTGGTCTTCGCGAAGCAGGGCGTCGCGAGAAACGCCGCCGCGACGACCGCAACGATCATGAGCGTCCAGATCTTCTTCATATGTCGCCTCTCCTTTTTTTGAAATGACGATTCGAGTGTGACGGGGGTTCGCCGGACTGCACCCAAAACGGCGCTGATTATAGAAGGTTGCCCCCTTCAACGCAAGCGCAAACTGGGACAAAAATCTCTTTTTTCTTCAACGACTTCAGCGGCCGGGGGGCGGGCCGGGACCGCCCCGGCCGTACCGGTTTTGTAACCGCACGCCGCACGGCGGCCTGCGGCAGTCCCTCATGGACAAACGGGATCGTCCGATATAGAAAAAAGAGGACAAAGGACAAGGCAGGACAATCCGGACCCATGAAGAAAACGCTGCTCATCACCGCCGGCGTGCTCGCCGCGGCGCTCCTCCTTGCGGTGGCCGTCGTCGTCACCCGGCTGGATTCGATCATCACGAAGGCCATCAACACCTACGGGCCCGGGATCACGGGCACGGAGATCCGGATCGACGACGTGCGCGTCTCCTTTCTCTCCGGCGAGGCGACGGTGAAGAACTTTCTCCTGGGCAACCCGAAGGGATACCGGTCCGCCCACGCGGCGATGGTTGCGTCCATTTCCGTCGATCTCGAGATCGGGTCGCTCCTGCAGGACACCATCGTCGTCAAGCGCATCGAGGTGGTCCAGCCCGACATCATCTACGAGAAGCGGGGCGGAACGGACAACTTCAAGACCATCTCAAGAAACGCCGAGCAGAAGGCGAAAGAGACGGGACTGGCCGGCGGCCAGAACGGCAGGGAAAAGCCCGGGAAGAAGCTCCTGATCCGGGAATTCATTCTCAAGGGCGGGCGGGTCACCCTCCACACCCCCGATCTGCCGTCGGGGACGGCGAACGCGGCAATCCCCGACATGTACCTGTGCAACGTGGGCGGGGACGGGGCGGAGCCTTCGGTCGTGTTCAGCCGGATCCTCGCGGCCCTGTACGACCGCCTCACGATGCCCATCGTGGTCGACTCGCTCAACCGCAGCCTCCTGGAGGCCCGCAAGACGGCCGAAAAGGGCACCCGGTCCCTGACGGATAGGATCAAAGGCATCTTTCGGTGAAGGTGCGGCCCGGGACGACGAGGTGAGATCGTGTCGTTGCAGAAAACAACGGCTCTTCCCCGAAGGGGGGCGGCCGGCGGCATCATCCCCCGGCTGGACCCCCGGAAAAAGCAGACGTGAGCCGCCGAGCGGATGAAACCCATCGGCAACGCGCTCATGCTGAGATTCCGAGCACCCCGGGCGCGGACGTTCCGGGGAATAGGAACGCGACGCTAATCCATGTGGGAGCCGCCGTTGATGTCGATGTCCTCCCCGGTGATGTAGGCGGCTTCCTCGGAAGCCAGAAACGCGACCGTTGCGGCCACCTCCTCCGGCGTTCCCAGTCTCTGGACGGGGATGTCCCTGGACATCTCCTTCTGCCGCTCGGGCGATTCGAGGCCCCCGCGGATGTCCGTGGCGATCAGGCCGGGGGCAACGGAGTTGACCGTGATCCCGTGGGCGGCAACCTCCCGCGCCAGGGCCTTGGCGAACCCGAGAATGCCCGCCTTGGCCGCGGAGTAGTGCGCGCCGCCGAAAACGCCCCCGCCCCTTTTTGCCGAAACGGAGCTCATGTTCACGATGCGGCCGTACCCCTGCTTGATCATCGCGGTCATAACCGCCTTGGAGCAGAGGAACGTTCCTTTCAGGTTGACGGCGATGATGCGGTCCCAATCCGCCTCGGTCATGTCCGCGACCTTGATCGGCTGGGTGATCCCCGCGTTGTTCACCAGGATGTCGATCCTGCCGAAGCGGTCAAGCGCCGCGCGAACCAGTTCGGTCACATCCTGCTGTTTTGTCACATCGACCTGGACGGCAATCGCGTTGCGTTTCATGGCCCTGATCTCCTCGGCCACCCGTTCCGCGCCGGTTCGATCCAGGTCGCACACGACCACATCGGCGCCCTGCTTCGCCAGGGTCAGGGCGATGGTGCGCCCGATCCCTCTCGGCGAGGCTGCCCCCGTCACAATCGCAACTCTCTTTTCAAGCGACATGTCTTCGTATTCTCCTTTTGTGTCTGAATCATTCGCTCTCCGATGGATTCCGTTTCCTCGCCCCGGTGCGCCTCAGTAAAGGGTCAGCGCGGGGATGTACGTCACCGCCAGCAGCAGAAGCACCGCGGCGAAGAAAAACGGCCAGAGCTCCCGGGTCGTCTCGTCCAGCGTGCACTTGGCGATGCTCGTGGAGATGAACAGCGTCGTCCCGACCGGGGGCGTGTAGATCCCGATCCCGAGGTTGAGGACCATGATGACCCCGAGTTGGACGGGATCCAGACCGAGGGACGCCCCCAGCGGCACAAAGATGGGCCCGAAGAGAAGCAGGGCCGGCGGCAGATCCAGGGGCATGCCCACGATGAGCAGCACCACGTTCATCGCCATCAGGATGAGCCATGGATTCTGGATCGTCGCCGACACCCAGGCGACAAACCGCGCCGGCACCTCGTCAAAGGTCAAGAGCCAGCCGCAGGCCGCGCTGCCCATGATCACCAGCATCACGATGCCGGTGGCCATCCCGGCCTCGACCATCGCCTCCTTGAAGCGGGCCCAGTTGAGGTCCTTGTACAGCAGGACGCTCAGCAGGATGGAGTAGACGACGGCAAGCACGGCCACTTCGGTCGGCGTCGCAACCCCGAAGCGCAGGAAGATAAGGATCCAGACCGGCATCACGAGCGCGGGGAGCGATTTGAGGGCGAGTCGAAGCAATTCCCGTTTCCCGATTGTCGAGCCGGTGTTCTTGTAACCCCGGCGCCTGGAGATCCACCAGCACAGGAAAACGAAGCTTCCCGCCATGAGCAGGCCCGGCAGGACGCCGGCGAGAAAGAGGTCGGCCACGCTCACGCCGCTGATCAGGGAGTAGAGAATCATGGGGATCGACGGCGGGATCAGGATATCCAGGACGGACGACGTCGCCATATTGGCCGCGCACAGGCCGGCGGGGTAGCCGCACTTTTTCTGCCACGGGATGAGGACCGGACCGAGAGCCGACGAGTTGGCGACGGCGCTTCCGGAAACGCCGCCGAAGACGGCGGAGGCCACCACGGTGGTCGAAAGCTCGCCCCCCGTGAAGCGCTTCATGAACTCGGACGCGAAGCTCAGGAGTTCCTTTCCTAGCCGGCCGCCCATCATCAGGCTTCCCGCCAGCATGAAGAACGGCAGGGCCAGCATCGGGAACGACTGGGTCTGCTGGAACAGCTGCTGGGCCACAATCATGAGCGGCAGGGTCCCATCCCACAGGACCGCCACGGCCGCCGCGATGACCATCCCGTGCCCCACCGGAACGGCGAGCAGCATGAGCACGATAAACGCAAGGGTGAGGACGAAACTCATGGTCAGGTCTCTTTATAGGTGAGCGTGAAACGCGTCTCGGGCCCTGTCAATGCAATGCGCACGGAGGAGCACGCCGCTGCAAGAGCCAGGAGCAGGCAGCCCAGCGCCACGGCCAGGTACCCCTGGCTGGTCGGAATTCTGAGCACGGGACTGACCTGCACCCACGTGCTCTCCGCCAGGAGAAGCGACTGCCAGCAGAGGATCAGATACGACGCGATCACGATCGCGTTCACGAGATGCAGGAGCCAGACACGCCCGCGCGACCCGAGCCTGTCGTAGAGCCAGTCAACCCCCAGATGCCCGCCTGCCTGCGCGGCCAGCGCGATTCCCGCCACGATGAACCATGGAAACAGGAGCTCCGGGAGCTCCTGTGCGGCATCAATGCCGCCGCTGGCCAACACGTAGCGCGCCACTACGTTGCCGGTGAGGAGGATCGTCAGCGCGATCCCCGTCACCAGAACGACGAAACGGCACAGACGCGTAATGAGATGATCGATGCCGCTCGCCGCGGCAAGAGCCATGCGCCGGCCCGCGGACCCCGAGACAGGCGGGTCCCCGCCATGATCAGCCATCATCGGATCGTTACTTCTTCTTCGCTGCAGCGACGAGATCCTTGACAAAGGGGCCAAAGGGCTTTGCCTCCCACTTTTCGACCACGCTCGCCGTGGCCGCCTGGAAGGCAGCGCGGTTTGCCTGGTTGACGGCGATGTTCGGATTCGCCTTGAACTCGGCCAGCAGTTTCTTGTCCGTTTCGGCCATCAGCCGGCGCTGGAGGGCTCCCGCCTCTTTCGCTGCCTTTTTGATGATTTCGAGCTCGGCCGGCTTGAGCTTCTTCACGGCGACCGCCGACATCAGGAACGGGGTGCACTCCCACTTGTGGCCGGAGAGGGAAACGTACTTGTTCACCTCGTAGAGTTTGTTGCTGGCGATGTTGGCCAGCGGGTTCTCCTGGCCGTCCACAACACCCTGCTGGAGGGCGACGTAGAGCTCGCCGAAGGCGATCTGCTGGGTGGCCGCGCCGAGCGCCTGGAAAATATCCACGGTCATCGGATCCGCCGGGGTGCGGATCTTGAGCCCCTTGAGGTCCGCCGGCATGTTGATCGGCCGCTTTGAATTCGTGATGTGGCGGATCCCGTTGTCCCACCAGTCCAGGACCACGATGCCCACTGCGGCAAACTTTTTGTTCAGCTGCTCACCGACGGGCCCGCCGAGCACCTTGTAGGCGGCGTCGGCGTCGGAAAACAGGAACGGCAGGCCCAGGGCGGCCACTTCCGGAACCAGGCCGGCGGCCGGGCCCTGGCTGTTGGCCGTCAGGTCGAGCGCGCCGATTCGCAGGGATGTCAGCATGGCCACGTCGCTGCCGAGCTGCTCGGCGCCTGCGATCTTGATGGTCACACTGCCCTTCGTGCGCTCCGAAACCATCTTCGCGAATGCCTCTGCGGCGATGGTGCGCGGGTTCCCGGGCGAGGCCCCGTGACCGAGCGTCAGCGTGACGGCGAGCGCGTTGCCCGAAAAACCAATCATGAACAAGGCCGCAAACAACAGGATTGCAACCTTCCCGTGTAATCTCGTACTCATAGCGCTTCCTCCTTTCTCCTTTTCCGGATGTCCATATGCATTTTTCCGGCGTTACAATACTCGAAAAAAAACCAGGTTGCAACCGGCCAGTGAGAGCAAACGCTGCAACCGGAATCTTCACAGGTAAATCTTCAGGCCGGTCAAAAGAAGCTGGATGCAATGCACACAGCATTGGCGGTTCAAAAATGGTCAGATGCAAGGCACCCTGAAGAGATAGAAGTTAGGAAGCTACGAAGTTAAGAAGCTCGGAAAAGCGGAGACTGTGAGATTGGCTTCAGCCTCTCCAAGCTTCAAAACTTCTCAACTTCCCAGCTTCCCGATCCAAAAGGATGCGCCCCCGGTCAACCGCCAATCAGAAGACCTGCCAGCCGCTAAGCCTCCTCGCCATCTCGATAACCCGGTTGTACACCTGCTCGAGGGGCTTCCACTCCTCGGGGATCGCGTATCCCCAGCTCATCGGAAACGTCGCCTCGCCGGCGGCCCCCGCCAGCGTGAGCTCGCGGATGAGGGTCTCGCTGCCCTTCTGCGGCTTTCTGTCCGTGAGAGGCGTGACCGAATCGGGCAGCGCGCCGAAGAGCGGCTTGCCCTCCCGGACGGGGATCTTGAACTTCTTCCGCTGGCCTCCCCAGGCCAGCGACAGCTCGAACTCGTCCTCCTCGAAGAGCGGAAGGTTCGCCCGGGTGAGCCGTATCTCCGCCACGGGCCCCACTTCCTTCAGGCGTACCCTGATCTCCGATGCTTCGAGCGCCTTCAGATCGATCTTGCCGGCTGGCTGCTTTCGTCGGGCCATGTCACAATACCCCCCCCGGGAAATGAATGGTCGCGAAACGAGGCAAAAAGAACGTACTTTGATCCCTATCACAGCTCGGCGAAGAATTGAAGGCTTTACCCAACGTGCGTCGGCGGGGAAAGATGCGGAAATTAATGCGGGGAATCGGGCCCGGATGTGGTAAACAGTGGGGTGTTTGAAACCGAAAGGGGTTGTTCGTGAGCGCGTCCGGCCGGTTCGGTTATTTCTACGTCGCCCTGTCCGCGGTCCTGTTCGCCGCCACGGGAACGGCCTCCAAGTTTCTCTTTCACGGAGGCGTGACCCCCTGCCAACTCGTCCAGGTCCGGACGGCCATCGCTTCGGCGGTTCTCCTGGCATGGCTGGCGCTGGCCGACCCTTCCTGCCTGCGCATCTCGAGGCAGAGCCTGCCCCGATTCATCCTCCTGGGCTTCGTGCTGGCGGCGACCATGTTCGCCTACTTCTACGCCATCAGCAAGATCCAGGTGGCGGCGGCCATCCTTTTGCAGTACCAGTCGCCCGTGCTCGTCGCGGCTTACGCCCTGGCTTTCTCCCGGGAGCGACACTCGCCGGCGACGGTGCTCGCCATCGCGGGCTCCGGCATGGGCTGTTACCTGGCCGTCGGGGCCTACTCGATCGACCTGCTGAGCCTCAACCGGGCGGGGATCGCGGGCGGGCTTGCCGCCGCGGCGTTCCTGTCGGGCTACACCGTCCTGAGCGAGTCGGCCCTGCGCAAGTACAAGCCCTGGACGGTTCTCTTCTACGCCTCCCTCTTCTCCGCGGTGGCCTGCAACCTCCTGCCCGAGCCCTTCGAGGGGCTGACCCGGTCCTACGATTCCGTCCAGTGGTTCTGGATCCTGTTCATCAGCATCGCCGGCACGGCGGTCTCGCTCGGCCTCTACAACAAGGGGCTGCGCCTGATCCGCTCCACCCACGCCAGCATTACCGCCACGTTGCAGCCCATCGCCGCGGCCGTGATCGCGTTCTTCTTTCTCGGCGAGACGATGAACGCCTGGCAGGTCGCCGGCGTCTTCCTCGTCGTCGCGTCCATCACCCTGCTGCAGGTCGGGAAAAACAGGCGGTAGGCGGCGGGCTCAGCCGTACAGGGCCTCCTCACTGCTGCGGGGGGGCGTTGCGCGCGGCGGACGTGACAAGGATGGTCGTGTCCAGAGGCTCCGTGATGTTGATCTGCGAGAGGGGATAGGGGTTCCGCGCGGCCAGGGCCGACAGTTTCGCCGCCGGGACGGCAAAGCCCGTCAGGTTGTCCTTCTGGTCGCCGGCCCAGATGACCGCGACCACTTCCCCCCGCGTGTTGCAGACGGGGCTCCCGCTGGCCCCGTAAGTCAGGGGCGAAGCGAGGCGGATCCCCATCCAGGGCGGGATGGGCACGGGCGACACGGTGCCTTCGGCAAGGGCATCGGAGAAGACCTTGTGCCGACTCACGACGACGACCCGGTCGCCGGAATCGACGGCGGCGGGGTTCACCGGCAGGCTCCTCACCTCGGACGGGGGGATGCCCGTCGCGAGCAGGATGAGGTCGTGGGCCGGGTCCTCGGCCACGATGCCGTGCACGGGGTAGCGCTGGCCGTTCTGCGTGACGATCTCGGCATGCTCCACCCCGCGGAGCACGTGGTGATTGGTCGCGACGATCCCGTCGCTGCCGTAGAAGAATCCCGTGCCGTAGCCCTTGCCCGGACAGCTGACGAGCACCACGGAGGGGGCCACTCTCCGGTAGAGATCCTGGTTGCTGAGCGCGTACACCACGGGCTCGTTCGGCTTGGTCATCTTCACGACGACCCGCTGGGCGGCGTTTTTGACCCGCTTGGCGAACTGGTACTCCCGGCTCCCGCTGAGGTACTCGCGCAGGGCCGTGAAATGGTAGCTGGCGAAGCCGCTCGTGATGACGCCCAGAACGAGCACGATGGAGAGCACGACGCGGCGCCGCAGCAGCTTCCTGAGCCTCCGGTAGAACAGCACCGTGAGCAGGATCGTGATGTAGAACGGCCCCCGGATGACGATGGAGGGCTTCTGCGTCACCTCGATGGCCTGGCGCAGGAGGAGATAATCGCTGTAGGCGAAGGCGAAGGACACGCAGGCGAGGACGGCGCCCAGGAAGAACAGGGACCGGCGGCTGAAGGACTCCCTGAGCCTCCGGTAGAACAGCACGGCGATCAGCAGTGCGACGAGAAAAAGCGATGCGACGACGATCATCCGGGTCCCCGTCCCAAATCGTGATCCGCGGCACCCCGCGAGAGGCGGCCCCGCATACAGGGTATCGGCTCTTTCCGCCGGAAATTGAGGGGAAAATCAGGAGTTGGCGGGTCGCCGGCCGGCGTCGCGCCCCGGGCCCGCGCGCCTACAACCGCCCCCGGAGCGTGGCTGCCTGGCGGAAATACTCCTGGGCGAGGTCGCCGCGGCCCCTCTTGTGCATGATCCCGCCCATCTGCTCGAGGCAGACGACCATGCCCTGCGTCTCCCCGATGCCCCTGAAGATCTGGAGGGCCTTTTCGAACTGGCTGAAGGCCAGGTCGTAGCGGTCGAAACTCAGGTTGTGCCTCGCCTTGTCGAGCAGGTCGGTCGCCTCCCCGATCTGCTGCGCGCGCCACTTCCGGTGTTCCTCCTGGATGCGGGCCTGCTGCTCCAGGGCCCGCTGCCTCTCCTGTTCCAGCCTGCGCTGCGCATCCCCGGGCTGCGGCGCCGGCTCGACCGACAGGGACTGTCCGGCGTAGACAACGGGCAGCTTCGCCACGGGAAACGGGCTGGAGGGAGTCAGGCCCGAGAGGATCTCTCCCGGCACGGCGATCCCGATGTGAGAGGCCTGGCGGTGGACGCGCGTCGCGATGCCGACGACGTCCCCTTTCATGTTCACCACGGGGCTCCCGCTCGAGCCCGGGGAGATGGGGGCCGAGATCTGGATCAGCCGCTTGCCGCCCGGCACCGGCCGGATCGCGGAAACGAGCCCGTCGGTGATGGTCTGCGCGAGCTGGGGGTGATAAGGGGTGCCGATCACGACGATCTTGTCGCCCACCTTGGGAAGGGAAGACGTCATCCGGAGGGTTTGGATGCTGTCGACGGGCAGGATGGCGGACAGGATCACGACGTCGTTTTCCGCATCCGAGGCAGCGATACCCCGGATGTCCATCGTCGCGCCGCTTTTCGTCCTGATCTTCAGGGACGACGCCCCCTCCACGACATGGTAGTTCGTGGCGACCATACCCCAGGGGTCGATGAAAAACCCCGTCCCGTGCCCCCGCACCTGCCCGGACTCGTTCAGGTTGTAGACCACCACGACGGACGGGCTGACCCGTTCGTAAATCTCCTGCACGCTCAAAAACCCCTCACCCGCCGGAGCCTCCCTTGCGGGCGCCCAGGGACCCGAGTCGCCGGGGACGACGATCGCCTGCACCGGGGCCTCGGCCACCGGCGGGGCCCCCTGGCGCGACGGAACGGGAGCGACCCGCTTCGCGATCCTGCCGTTGTCCATGAAGCCCAGCCAGGCGGCCGTGCCGGACAGACCGAGGAGGATCGCCAGCAGGACGGCCATGCCGCCGGTGTGCAAGGCCTCCCGGAGCCGGTGGAAGAAGAGGACGACAAAGAAAAGCAGGACCAGGATGAGGCCGATGAGGACTTTCAGCATCGCATACGCTCCGGGCTGGCTTGCTGGCCGGGGGCGGACATGGCGGACCCCTCCCCCGGGGACACTATCCAACTATTCTTTTCGGCTGACCCGGGGAAAAAATTGAGCGGCTGTCGACGGGAAACAACACGGCAGGAAACGCTTACGGATCGGGGGCCAATGCCCCTTCCGGCACTGCCGCCTTGCGGCATTATTTGAACTCGCCCGTTTCGTCGAAGGGGATGCGGAAGGACGGGGCACCCGTGTGCACCGACCCCTTGAGGCGGTAGGTGAACCCCGAGGCATAGCTGCCCTTTCTCGCTTCCGAGAGTTGCCGCAGGATGCTGGTGAGCCCCGTGTAGGCCTCGACCTGGACAACCTTCGTGCTCAGCCGCTCGATCCTCGCGCTCTGGTTGGAGACACCGCGGGCGAAGGGCTGCCCGTTGATCTCGAGCTCGAAGGACAGGCCGTTGACGTCCAGGTCCGTGTCCGTGGGGTTCTGGATGCGCAGCTCCATGAGGAACGTCTGCTCCAGGAGCCGCATCTCCTTCGGGGTGATGTTCACGATGTCGACGCGCGGCTTCTCCCCCGTCCAGAACAGGGACGCACAGCCGGAAACCAGGACCGTCAGGATCGTCAGCCAGGCCGCAATGACGCTTCGTCTCATCTCTACCGCCTCCAGGTTGTCCTTTCCACGCCGACAGGGTACCAGAATTCCGCCGGGAATGGAACCACGGACCGTCTCGCCCCTGCGGGGCCCCGTCAGCCGCCCTGCGGGGCTCCGCCAGCCGCCCTGCGGGCCGCTACGGCGCCCCGCTCCGCCTCGGTCAACAGGCATCCCTCCCGGCACCGCTCGCCGCAGGCGCCGTTGCAGGGCTCAATGTGGGTCGTCACGCTTGCCCCCGGGAAGCGCTCCCGGATCGCACGGGCGAGTTCCTGCGTGATACGGTGGGAGTCTTCGACGGTCATCCCGGCATCCACTTTCAGGTGAACCTCGACGAAGCGGAAATGCCCCGACTTGCGGGTCCGCAGCTGGTGATACCCCTTCACGACGGGTTTGCGTTCGAGGATCAGGGCCTCGATCCAGGCGACCTCGTCGCCCGGCAGCCTCGCGTCGAGCAGGTCCCGAGCGGAATGCCTCGTGAGGTCCCAGGCCGCCCTGACGATCAGCGCGGCCACGCCGAGGGCCGCCGCGGGGTCCACCCAGTTGAGGTCCACGCCGGGGGCGACGTGCGACGCCGCCCAGATGGCGCCCAGGCCCGCCATGACCCCGGCCGAGGTGTACACGTCGGTCCGCAGGTGCCACCCGTCGGCGATGAGGGCCACCGAGTCGGTTTCCTTGCCGACCGCGAAGAGCTTCCGCGAGACGGCGGTGTTGACAACGGCGGACAGGAACATGACGACCGCCCCCCAGGAGGCCAACTCGAGGGGTTCGGGACGGATGATTTTTCCCACGGCCTCGTAGACGATCCACGCCGCGGCCAGGAAAATCAGGAGGGCCTCGACGGTGCCCGAGACGTTCTCGATCTTGCCGTGCCCATAAGGATGTTCCCGGTCGGCGGGGATGCCGGAGGTGCGGACGGAATACCAAGCGATGCCCGATGCGACGAGATCGACGGCGGAGTGGATCGCTTCGGACAGGACGGAGACGGCGCCGATGGCAAGGCCCACGGTGAGCTTCAGGGCGACCAGTGCCGCGTTGGAGAAGACCGACAGCAGCGCGATCCGTTTTTTCCGCTGTTCCCTGTCCATGGCAGTGCCGTCCTTTGCCCGGTCGAGACGATCATACACGACGGGTCTGCCCGTGGGAAGCGCTTTTCACGTTCTTGCCTTGCTTTTTCGGGGCCTCTCCCGTATGGTTCCGTGAAGCGGCGAAACCATGGACAACGAAAAGAAAATCATCCTCTTCCCCGTGGCGTCTCACTTCCTCTTCCACTTCTACGAGATCGCCTTCCCCGCGCTCGCGATCCCGCTGACGCTCTCGCTGGGCATGGAGCTCAAGGACGTCCTCGCCCTGGGGTTCCCGATGTATCTCCTGTTCGGCCTGGGAGCCCTGCCCTGGGGGTTCTTCGCCGACCACACGAGCAACCGGCTCGCCCTGATCATCGGCTTCTTCGGCTGCGCCGCCGGATCCTTCCTCACGGCCCTCTCCACGACCCCCTCGGGGATCATGGGGTCCATCGCCGTCATCGGGGCCTTCTCCTGCATCTGCCACCCGGCGGGGATGGGTCTCATCTCAAGAGGGGTCAAGAACCGCGGGACGGGCCTGGGTCTTTTCAGCGTGGCGGGAACCGTCGGGCTCATCGCGGGTCCTTTCCTGGCGGGCCTCTTCAACTGGCTGGCGGGCTGGCAGGTCGCGTATGCCGTCATGGGGGCCCTGAGCCTTCTTTGCGGGATCGCCCTGGTCTTCACCCGGCTCGACGAAACACCCGTGGCGCACGAGAACGAAGCCGCCGCAAGAGGGGGAAACAACAACGCCTTCGCCGCCGGCGTCGTCATCCTCTTCTTCTGGATCGTCCTGCTCGGCGGACTCGTCTACCGCATCAACATCGTGGCCCTGCCCGCGTACCTCGAATTCAAGGCGGGGTTCCTTGCCGGAATCCTGCACGAGATGCTCGACATCCCCATCGTCGCGGCCACGTCGACGATGGCCGCGGCCACCCTCACCTCGATCATTTACGTGGCGGGCATTTTCGGACAGCTCTGGGGCGGCAGGGTCGCCGACCGCCACGAGTTGAGACGGCTCTACATCATTTTCAACGCGGCCATCCTGCCCCTGGCCCTGCTCATGGCGTTTCTGACGGAGCAATACCTCGTCGCCGCGGCGGCAGCCTACGTCTTCTTCGCCCTGGGCATCCAGCCCGTGGAAAACAGTCTCATCGCCTCCTTCACCCCGCCCCGCTGGCGAAGCACGGGGTACGGCCTGGCGGCAATCCTCATCTTCGGCGTCGGGGCGCTGGCCGTCTACCTGGTCGGCTGGGTCTCGACCCGCTGGTCCTTCGGAACGGTCTACCTCTTTTCGAGCGCCCTGCTGGTGCTGATCGTGGCGAACACGGTCCTGCTGTTCGCGGCCACGCGAGGGCGCGACCTGCACAACAGGCCGAGGGCATGACGGAAGGGTTGTTCAGGGGGGAACGGGCGGCATCAGCGGGTTTCGGCGACGAGCTTCGCGCGCATGCCGCCGATCTCCAGGGTGGTCTTGGAGTAGGTGTATTTCTCGGCGATCCTGCCGTCCCGGAAGTGCATCACGTCGACGCCGCGACGCCGCTCGGGCTCGCCTTCGCGGCCCTTCTCGCCGGACGGCCAGTCGAGCGTCCACCGGAAGAGGACCTTGCCGGCCTTCTCGTCGACGAAGAGGTCCTCCGTGGTAAAGCGGAAACCGCCGTGATTCGCGAACCAGGGCGCCCAGGCCTTCCGGAGGGATTCCTTTCCCGTCACGCACCCTCCCGTCCAGTTCTCGAACACCACCTCGTCGTGGAGGAGCTCCATGACCCGGTCGAGGTCGTGGTCGTTCCAGGCGTCGTTCCAGCGGGACAGTGCCGCAATCGTCTCTTCACGGTCGAGCATGTTCGTCTGTCTTGTCCGGTCAAATGGCGGGGTTCAGGGTCCAGGGTTCAGGGATGGAAGAAGATTTGTTTCTTTACCCTGTACCCGGTACCCGGTACCCTGTCCCCTGGACCCTTACTTCAGAATGATTTTCGGATCCGCGAGGTTGCTCTCCGGCACAATGATCCGGGATTGCTCCTGGCGCTGCGCCTCCTTGATCTCCTCGGCCAGCTTCGCCAGGAACTGGTCCATGACCTCGGGGAACTTCTCGGCGGCCTCCTGGAGGTTCTTGGCGTCGATGGGGAACTGCACCGGCAGGGGCCCCTGGGGGGACATGATGTTGGTCTGCCCCACGAAGACGAACTTCCGGGTCTTGTCGATTTCCCCGTTGGGCTTGACGGGCGTGAGCTGGCGGAGGGCCGCTGTGCGCATGTCCGTGTACATCTCTTCTTTGTACAGGTTCTGCAGGTTCACCTTGACTTTTCGCTGTGCCGTGTCGTCCATGTCGATCCCGTCTCCTCTCGTGGCCGCCCGCAGTGCGGACGCATTGCCGCTCCCTTAGCACATTCCCCGTTTCAAAACAATCGCCCTTGTCAGGGTCCAGCGCAGGGTCCAGGGAAGGAAGAAGATTCTTTTCTTTGCCCTATACCCTGTGCCCTGTACCCTGCACCCTGTCTTCTATGATGGCCACCGGACGGCACCACCCGGCGCTTGCCCCTTTGATCTTGATGGGGAAACAGCAGACCGTGAACCCATGGGGCCGGCCGATGGCCGCCAGGTTGGCCATCTTTTCCATATGGCAGTAACCGATTTCGATCCCGGCAAAGTGGGCCTCCCAGATGACCCGCGCATCCCCGGTTCGCTTGAACTCCTCGGCAAGGAAGGGCAACGGCCGGTCCCAGCTCCAGGCATCGATGCCGACGACCTTGACGCCCTTTTCGAGCAACCACAGGGTGCTTTCGCGATCCATGCCGGGACCCTTGACCAGATACTCCGGCGTGCCCCAGACCGCGTCCGCCCCCGTCTGGATGAGAACGATGTCGAGGGGCTTGATCTCGCAGCGAATCTTCTCGAGGCCCCCCCGGATGTCCGCCACGGTGATGCGCTCGCCGTCCGCCTTGTGCCGGAAGTCCAGGACGACCCCGTCTCCCATGCACCACTCCAGGGGGATCTCGTCGATCGTGACGGCGCGTTTGCCGCCGTCCATGGTGGGATGATAGTGCCACGGGGCGTCGAGGTGGGTGCCGCTGTGTGTCGTGAGGTGGACGAACTCGAGCGCCCAGCCCAACCCGCCGGGCAGCTGTTCCTTCTTCACACCGGCGAAGAAATCCTTCATCTGCTCGGCGCCCTGCCCGTGACCGGCGTAGTCGATTTTCGGAACCATGAAGGCGGGGTCGCAGGGAAGTCCCGACTCAATGGCGATGCTCAGGTCGACAAAACGCCTCCGGTTCATGAAATCCCCCTCCCTACCTCTCTTCGTACCCCAGCGGCATCACGTAGAGGGGGATCGCATCGGCCGGAAGGCCCAGCCCCTTGCGGATCGCGTCCCCGTCGACGCCCGCCACGAGGCACGTCCCGATCCCCCTGGCCGCCGCCATGAGGTAAACGTTCTGGGCGATGGCCCCCGCGGTGGCATGGGCCCAGCGCAGCCGCTCTTCACCGCTGGTGAAGAAGCCCGGGAACTTCCGCGGGTCGGCGACGAACACGAGCACGTGGGAGGCCCGCCCGACGAAGCGCTGGCTCGTGAGGCGCCCCTTGATGCCGGCCGGGCCGGCGGCCTTCAGGCGGTGGGCCGACGCGTCATAGCGCCAGGCGCCTTCGTCGCCCACGACGTACAGTTCGATGTACTCGTTGCCGAAGGCGGACGGCGCGGTGCGCCTGCCGTAGTCCCGGTTCACGCCGTTTGCGGCCCAGAGAACGGCCGAGAGGTCCTGCACGGCGAGGCGCTCCTGCCGGTAGTCGCGGACGGACTTTCGGTTCTCCAGCGCCTGCACCAGGTCCGCCTGCGCGGACGCGGGACGCTTGGGAAGCGCAATGTCCTGCGGTTGCGCGCCGGATGCGGGCGACCCCAGAAGCGCGGCCGCCAGCGCCGCTACCAGCCACGTACGCACTCGAGTGTGTGCCATGTTCATCGCTCCATCTCCGGGTTTGCCGGGACAGGTTTTGGGTGCGTTCCGCCTCCGTGGGGTCGAACGGGACGGCGCCGCGGCCAAAAAGATCGCTTGACAGGAAATCGCGGGAGTGTCTTTATAATAGTACAAGCTGCGACGGATTGCGAACCGCTTCTCCTCCCCGACTCCGGGTTCTTCCTATCCACGTTCAAACGATCGCTTTCGGACACCCCCCTGGCCCCTGATGAGTTCCGGCATGCCGGGCGCCGGCCGCCGAATCGGAAGTTTCATTCCTCATACGACGTCACGATCCCGAACGAGGCCCCGCGCGTGTGCAAGGGAGGGCATCGTTTGCGCCGTCCCGGCGTCATCGCAAACATCCCCCGAGGGTGCGCGCGGCCCGAGGGGATGGTTCCATAGCAGGGGGCCTCCTCCGAGGGGTTTCGAGGGGGTCCCCCTCATTGTCACGGTTTCGCGCGACTCCCCTCGACATGGCCGGGCGCATTGCCTCGGAAACCAGAAGGTAAGAGGGTTTGAAGGTGAGAAGGTTGGAGAATCGGAGGCGAATATCGGCTGCCGGCGTATCCAACGTTCTAACCCTCTCACCTTCCAACCTTCTGCCGTTCACAGTCCCAGCCGGTCGCTGATTTCCCCCATCGCCTTCAGGGAAAGCTCGACGAACTCCTCCAGCGGGATGCCGATCTTTTCGCACTCGCGGATGTTCTCGCGGTTCACCGAGGCGGCAAAGGCCTTTTCCTTCATGCGCTTCACGACCGATTTCGCCTTTACGGAGGCGATTTTCTTGTCGGGATAGACCATGGCCGTTGCGATGATGAGGCCCGTGATCGTCTCGCCCGCGGCCAGGGCGTGCTGGAACTCGGTGCTTCGCGTTTGCCCGGCGGCCTTCTCGTTGTGCATCCGGATGGCGTCGACGATGTCGGCGGCCAGGCCCTTCTCCGCCAGAATCCGCTCCGCCTCGAGGCCGTGGACGTCGAGGTCGGCATTGCAGATCTCCACGTCCAGGTCGTGGAGCAGGCCCGCCAGGGCCCACTTCTCCTCGTCCCGGCCCAGCCTGCGCGCCAGGGCCCGCATCACCGCCTCCGAGGCGAGGCTGTGCGCGATCATCCTCTCGTTGCCAATGTGCTGCCCGAGAAGCGCCAGGGCTTCCTCCCGTGTCATCGACATGGTCCTTCCCCCTTCTTTCGCCCCCGTCCCTCAGGTGGCCTTTCGCATGAAGTTCATCATGGCTTCGCCGTACCGTTCCCCGGAGGCGACCCCCTTCGGGGCGATCGCCTCGAGGCGCCGCTGCTCTTCGTCCGTGAGGGTCACCTCGAGGGCCGCGATGTTCTCCTCCAGCCATTTCCGGCGCTTCGTGCCCGGGATGGGAACGATGTCCTCGCCCCGGGAAAGCACCCAGGCCAGCGCCAGCTGCGCCGCCGTGCACCCTTTCCCGGCGGCCATCTGCCGTATGAGACCGGCCAGCGCGAGGTTCTTTCGGAAGTGCTCCTCCTGGAACCGCGGGTTGGTGCGCCGGAAATCGTCGGCGGCCAGGTCATCGGGCGCCGCCAGCGTCCCCGTCAGGAAGCCCCGCCCCAGGGGGCTGTAGGCCACCAACGCGATCCCGAGTTCCCGGCAGACCGGCAGGGCGCCGTCCTCGTGGTCCCGCGTCCACAGGGAGTACTCGCTCTGGAGGGCCGTGATCGGGTACACGGCGTGGGCTCTGCGGATCGTCTGCGGGCCCGCCTCGGAAAGGCCGAGGAAGCGGACTTTCCCCTCCTGCACGAGCGAGGCCATGGCCCCTACGGTCTCCTCGATGGGGACCTCCGGGTCCACGCGGTGCTGGTAGTACAGGTCGATGACGTCGACGCCGAGCCGCTTCAGGCTCGCCTCGCAGGCGGAGCGCACGTAGTCGGGCCTGCCGCAGACGCCGCGATACGCCGGGTCGGCGCTTCGCATGAGTCCGAACTTCGTCGCCAGGAACACCTCCTGCCTGCGGCCCCGGATGGCCCGGCCGACGAGTTCCTCGTTCGTGAAGGGCCCGTACGCGTCCGCCGTGTCGAGAAAATCCAGGCCCCGGTCCAGTGCCCGGCGGATGGTCGCGACGGACTCCGCCTCGTCGGTCGGCCCGTAGAATTCCGACATCCCCATGCAGCCCAGGCCGATGGCCGACACCGCGGGGCCGTTCCTTCCCAACCGTCTTTTCTTCATACCCCGGCCCCCTTCCCGGATCAGCCCAGCCTGACGGCCGTGCCGCTCACGCTGACCATGAGCATGCCGTTCTTCTCCCCGAGAACCTCGTAGTCGATGTCCACGCCCACGACGGCGTTGGCCCCGCGGGCGGCGGCGGCTTCCTCGAGCTCCTGGAAGGCGATCTCGCGGGCCCGCCGCAGCTCCTTCTCGTAGGAACCCGAGCGGCCGCCCACGATGTCGCGCACCCCCGCGAACAGGTCCCGGAAGATGTTGGCCCCGAGGACGGCCTCGCCCGTGACGACGCCCAGGTACTCCCGGATGGCCTTCCCCTCGACGCCCGGAGTTGTGGTGACGATCATGGTCTGCCTCCTTGGATGACGTGTTACGGGAAGAGTCCCACAAAACGCGCCGCCGATCAACCCCGGGGTTTTTCGGGTTCCCGCTTGTGCCCCGCCTTCGAACCGGGTATAACCGACATGCCATCCCATCGAAAAGGAAATTCCCATGAAGAACCGGGCGATGTGCCTGACCCTCGTTTGCGCCGCCCTGCTTGCCGCGCTCATCCCCCGCGCCGCCTCGGCCCAGCCGGCAGCCGCGCGCGACGGCCGGACGTCCGTCTCGTTGTCGGTCACGCCGGTCTATCAGTTCGAATCCGACTTCGACCGCGGCGGAAGCTTCAGCGTCCAGCGCGTCGGGTTCAACGTCGACACCTCGACCCCGGTGACGGCCACGGTTCGGGCAGGCATCAGCGCGGGCTACGAGTTCGAGAAATTCGACTTCTCCGGCACGACGGCCTTCGCGGGTCCGGAGCCCTGGAGCGACATCCACCGGTTCTCCGTCGGGCTCCCCGTGAACTGGCGCGCCAGCGACAGCTTGTCGTTCTTCGTCTCGCCCCAGGTCGAGTGGTACGGCGAGTCGGGTGTGGATGACTGGGACGACGCCCTCGGCTACGGCGCCGTGTTCGCTGCCTCATACCGAGTGAACCCCGGCTTCTCCGTGGGTGTCGGGGCGGGTGTCTTTTACCGGGGCGAGGAAACCCGGGGCTTCCCCTACATCGCCGTCGACTGGAGGATCACGGAAGAGCTTCGGCTGACGAACCCCTTCCGCACGAGTCCGTCCGGGCCGGCGGGACTTGAGCTTGCGTGGCGCCTCTCCGACACGTGGGAGATCGCCGCCGGCGGCGCTTACCGGTCCTTCCGCTTCCGGCTGGACAACAGCGGGGTGGCGCCCAACGGCTTTGGGGAGCTCGAACAGACCGTGGGATATGCCAGGCTCACGTGGCGCATGGGCAGGGACCTCAAGCTGGACCTCTACGGGGGTGCGGCTTTCAACGGGGAGATGAAGATCGCGGACCGCAACGGCAACGAACTGGGCTCCGACGACTTCGAGACGGCCCCGATCCTGGGCCTCTCCCTGACCGCCATGTTCTGATCCCCCCCTCGAGCCGCCCCTTCCCGGCCTTCGGCTCGAGGCATCCTTCTTGCTATGGAATCACCCTGCTCCCGGTCCCATCGCCGGCAGAAACGGCGAAACATGCCCCGGGGCGAGGTGAATCATGCTGTATCGAGTGCTTGCCGCCGTCGTCCTGGTCCTGTTCGCAACCGCCTGTTCGGGCGTGAAAGACGAGCCCCTGCCGCTGAGCCGCGAAAACATCGAGAAGTACGCCGCCGCCGTCGGGCATAGCGCCGGGAAGCTCGAGACCGATGCCGGCAGCGTCGTCCAACGGGTCGACACCCTCTACCGGACCCCCCTGGAAAGAAATCTCGGCTACAGCTTCGACCGGACGCTGCGGCACTACTTCGTCAACCGCGCCGGCATCGCGGAGGACCCGGAGTCCAGGGCCTTCGCCGACCTGATCACGCCGGGGGCCCAGGCCGTTCTCATGAACGCCGACGAGGCCCTGAAGGCGGGGATGATCTCCATGCGCACCCGCGACCTGCTCTCGGTTCTCTCCAAGTTCCGCTGCGACCACGCCCAGCTGCTCAGCGGCGGGGAGTGGGAACGGATGTCGGGGTTCCTGGCCCTCGCGGCGGAGTGCTTGAACGTCGACGGCGGCGCCTGCGAGGCGGGCACCCTGATCGAGCTGGCGCTCCGGCAGGGCATCGTCGAGCAGGAACGGCCCGGGACCGAACCGGACGGCAACCGCCCCTGCGAGGCCGATGTCGCCGACGCCCTGTCCAGGAAGTTCAACCTCGCGCGCTGGGACGGCACGGGCCTGTTCATCGGCGCCGACGGCGAGGAGATCGACGCCTCCCGCCTGCTGGACGACCCGAGGCAGTCGTTCACCGTCAACGAGCGGGTCGTCTACTTTGCCGATCAGTACTCGAAAATGGTCAGGGAAGAGCAGGCCCTCTCCCCCGGCCGCACCCCCCTGAAGGACCGGCGCGTCACCGCGTCGAACCGCTCCTGACCCTCTCCGGGAAGAAGGGAAGAAGCGGTGAAGCTCGGAAGCTTGGGGAGTCTGTCAGCATGAGAATGGCGGGAGGCTCATGCAAGCGTCTTGACTTCTCATCTTCAAAGTTGCTCAGCTTCCAGGCTTCAACATTTCCCAACTTTTCAACTTCGCTTGAATAGCACCCTTCCCGTATTGACACCGTGAGCGATTCCCACTAGACTTTCCCCGGACGCGCGATCGGCGCGTCCCGGGCCCCGCCGCGCCCGCGTGCGCGGCGGGATCCGCCGAACCCCCAACAGTCGCCAAGCGAAGACGGAAGGAGGGATCTGTCATGGCGCTGGACCTGTCGGCCATCGGCCGTCCCATCGGCCCCATCGTCAGGGAATACGGCTGGAAGGACGTGATCCTCTACGCCCTCTCGGTGGGCGCGGGCTTCGACGAGCCGCACTTCACCTGGGAGAAGGATCTCAAGGTGATCCCCACCTTCTCCGTGGCCACGATCTTCGACTTCTTCTGGGCCGTGGCAAAGCAATCCAACCTCAACCCGAAGGGGGCCTTGCACGGCGAGCAGGAGGTCGTTTTTCACAACCCCATCCCCGTCTCGGGGACTCTCACCACCAACGGGAGCATCACGAACTGCTTCGACAAGGGAAAGAAGGGCGCCGTCATCCGCGGCGAGAGCGTCACCGTCCACTCCGGCGGGACGCGGCTCTACACCAACGTTATGAGCATTTTCAGCCGCTTCGACGGGGGCTTCGGGGGCGAGGAAGGGGCGTCCCGGACCGTCGAGTTCCCCGGGCGCAATCCCGACGGCGCGGTCGATGCCCGACCCTCCGCCGACCAGCCGCTGCTGTACCGCCTCACGGGCGATTTCTTCGCCCTGCACGTGGACCCTGCCTTCGCCCGCGCCGCGGGATTCGAGAAGCCCATCATGCACGGCCTGTGCACCTTCGGGTTCGCCTGCCGGGCGCTCCTGACGAGCCTCATCCCGGGCGAGCCCGAGCGAACGAAGCGCATCGCCTGCCGGTTCACGCGCCCCCTTTACCCCGGCGAGCCCATCCGGACGCTCATCTGGAAAACGGACGACGGGAAAGCCCTCTGGCGGGTCGTCCACGCCGACACGGGACAGAGCGTCATCGACGGCGGCGAGTTCGAGTACGTCAGCCGCTGATCGCCGGCCCCCCGGCTGGAGCCCCGTGCGCCGGGAGCAGCCAGGGGATCGCAAGGGCCCGGAAAAACCGTTGACAGAAAACGGCGTTCTGATTATACCTCCCGCCGGGTTCAGCGAATCCGCACACTCATCTCACGGGAGGTTTCATCCATGTCGGGCCACGGCTCCGGGCACATCGACCCCGCTCACAAGAAAATCGCGCTGCTCATCTCCGTCCTCGCGCTATTCCTTGCCCTCAGCGAAACGCTCGGCAAGAGCGCGCAGACGTCGGCCCTGAGCTACAACATCGAGGCCTCGAACCTCTGGGCGTTCTTCCAGGCCAAGACGATCCGCATGACGACGCTCCGAACGGCCGCGGAGGCCGCCGAGGTGGAGTTGCGGCACGAACCATCACCTGCGAAACGGGCGATTCTTCAGAAGCGCATCGACGAGTGGAGAAAAGTCGCCGCGACCTACGATTCGGAGCCGGACAAGCAGGAAGGCCGCAAGGAACTCTCCCAGAGGGCCAGGGCTGCCGAGGCGAGCCGCGAACGGGCCTTGGCCGCATACCACCACTACGAACTCGCGTCGGCCTGCCTCCAGATCGCCATTGTCCTGGCGTCGGCCAACATCATCACCGGCGTTGCGGCCCTGCTGTGGCTCTCGGGCGGGCTTGGCGTCGTGGCCGTCGGCTTCAGCCTCATCGCGTTCTTCGCGCCCCTGTCGGTGCACCTGTTCTGAGAGGCTCGTCGCTCGGCAGGGCACACGCCCCCCCAAACCGGGCAGCGCCCGCGGCTCGAAGCCGGCCTACTTGTAGTAGCAGATGTAAGAGGCGTCGGCGGAGACCTCGAGCTGGAACGTCTGGCCCGCCGCCACCTCGAACTGCTCGTAGGGCCTGAAGGTCTTCCATTCCGCCGCGCCGGGCAGTTTGACCTTCAGCTCGCCGGTCGTCACGATCAGGACCTCCTTCGTGGACGTCCCGAACTCGTAGGAGCCTTTCGCCATCACCCCGACCGTCGCCGGCCCCTCGCTCGTCGCGAGGGAGATCGACTTCACGTTCCCCTCGAAATACTCGTTCACCTTCAGCATGTCACTCCTCCCGGGTTGGTCTTGCCCGATCCCTTGTTCACCCTCAGTGATCCACAGGCGCGGCACGGCTTGCAACCATTGTGCACGAATTTTTTCTGCAAGCGTGCGCTGCGCCGCCTCTTTCCGCCTTTTTTTGCCGAGCGCTGCACTTCGCCCTTTACATTTCAAAACAAATCGTTTTATGTTTCCCGCACCCTCCTTCCACCGACAGGGTTGAAAGAGCTTCCCGCCGGCGCGCCTGCGGGGCGGGACACGCGACGGGGCCTCACCGTCCGCTCTTTCGAAGCGTCAACCGGGGAAGCGCAGCGCTTCCCGTTACGCAAGGAGGGCCTTTCATGATTCTCCATCTCACGAAGCGGAGGAAACGGAGGGGGTTCACGCTGATCGAGCTGATGATCGTCGTGGGCATCATCGCCATCCTGGCGGCCATCGCCGTGCCGCAGTTCATCCAGTACCGTCAGCGGGGCTTCAGGGCGGAACTCACCTCGGACCTGAAAAACGCCTTCACGGCGGCCCAGGCCTACTTGTCCGACTACCCGGGGGCGACGATCGACAGCGCCGCCAAGCTCACCTTCGCGGGCTGGCTCGCCTCCCCCCGCGTGGGCTGGGGCTCTGGCAACCTGCGAATCGACTCGGGGACGGTCTCGCTCACTCACAGCCAGCTTCCCGCTGCGAAGAACACGGGAACCGTCGGCTGCACGGGCGCGATCACCATGCCCGGACTGTGAGGCCGCACTGCCGCGCGACGGTTCACTCCCATCCTTTTTTCCACATGTCCTCGTCGTCGTAGACCTTCTCGTCGGCGGCGTGGGCCTCGGCTGCGTCGGTCTCGTAGTCGCGGGGGAGCCTGCCCCTGCGCAGGAAGTGCTCCCGGTACCACTCGTGGGCCGCGATCAGCGACATGACCTCGCTCGTGCCGGTCCAGATGGAGGCCAGGCGGATGTCGCGGAAGATCCGCTCGACGGGGAAGACGTTCGTGTAGCCGATGCCGCCCATGACCTGCATGGCGTTGTGGACGGCCTTCTGGCAGGACTCGGTGATGAACTTCTTGGACTCCGAAACGAGCCGGCGGACAAGGTTGACGTCCGCCCCCGCGTCGACGGCGCCGGCCGTCATGCGCGCCATGGCGCGGCAGGCGTCGAGCAGCATGGCCGCCTCGGCCACCTGGAAGCTCACGCCCTGGAACTGGTTGATCACCTGCCCGAAGGCCTTGCGCCGCGCCGTGTAGGCCGTGGCCACGTCGAGGGCCGCCCGGGCCGACCCGATCGTCATGGCCGCCGTGCCCAGCCGCTCGGGGACCATCATCGTGTTGAACACCGCGTAGGCCCCGTGGACGGCCCCGACCACGTTCTTCTTCGGCACCCGTACGTCGCGGAACACCAGGCGCCCCGTCCCGCCGCCGCGGCAGCCCATCAGCCCGTAGAGGTACTTCGTTTCCACGCCGGGGCCCCGCTCCACGAGGAGGCAGGTGAGCGCATCCTGGGGCCTGGCAGAGGGATTCGTACGGGCGTAGACGAGGAAGAAGTCCGCCCCCTCGGCCCCCACGATGAAGCGCTTCTGCCCGTTGAGGACGAAGTGATCGCCCCGGTCTTCGGCCTTCGTGGCGGCCCCGAAGAAGTCGGAGCCGCCACGCGGCTCGGTGAGACACTCGGCGGCGAAGCGCTCTCCCCTCAGCAGGGGTTTTACGAAACGCTCCTTTTGCTCGTCGGTGCCGTGCAGGATGATCGCGTCGCAGACGAGCTCCGCCCCCACGCCGAACACGCAGGCCAGCTCGTAACCCAGGGTCCCGATCTCTTCCATGAGCATGCAGGTCGTGACCCAGTCCATCCCGCGGCCGCCCCACTCCCTCGGGTAGCGGCAGCCCAGAAGGTTTCGCCTCCCGGCCTCCTGCAGGAACTCCTTCGGGAACCGGATCGCATCCGTGTCCATGTCGAGGATCATCTGCCGGGGGACCCACTTCACGAGTTCCCTCGCCTCCTCCACGATCCGCCTCTGCTCCGGGGTCATCAGAAAATCGTACATCGCCCTTCCTCCTCCTTTCCCGCCGGGCGCGGTCCCGACGGGCCCAACTCTGCCACAAAGGGCGGACAAAAGAAAGGGGCGGCCTTCCGACCGCCCCTGTTTGAATCCAGAAGTTGAGAAGGGAAGAAGGTAAGAAACAGAAACGGACCGGGAAACCATTTCAGATCTTCAGCTTCTCCGACCTTCTCCCCCTCTCACCCTCTTCTACTTCGCCACCTCCTGCCAGCCCGCGGCGCTGGTGTACTTGATCCAGGGGCCGTTGAGGGTCTTCACCTTGACGGTGTCCCCGGTCATCTCGAAGTGGGTCTTGAGCATCCCCGTGCTGTCGTCGGCGCCGCGTTTCTTGTAGGTGGCCCACTGATGCTTGCCGTAGTCGTAGAGGGAGACCTCGTGGAGGCCGGCGGCCAGTGCAAAGCGGTCGTTCACCAGGTTGACGAACCCTTCCACCTTGCTGCGGGTGATCGTCGTCATCTTGTGGAAGTTCCACTTCTTCGTCGAGCCGTCGTAGACCGAAGCCCCCAGGAAACCGTACTTGAGCGTCATGTTGCCGGACTTGCTCGACACCGGCTTGAAGGCGGGCGTGCCCACGTTGGACGGGTCCTGCTGCGCGTGGCAGGCGAGGGCTCCCGACAGCGCCAGGGCGGCAACGAGTGCAAGGACAAACAGGCTCCTCTTCATGCAATACCTCCTCGTGGGGTTTGAGTCGTCGAAACGGGAATGTGCAAGGCCCGTGCCCGTCCGGGCGGCCCGGTCTCAGCCGAGGCTGCGGGGGGTGATCGCCTCGTTCAGAACGTCCCGCTCGAACCCTCGGGGCGTCTCGCCTTTCCTGGCGTACTGGTAGAGGGCGGCCTGGAAGATCCCCTGGAGGGCGGCCTGCACGACGGCGAGCGAGACGAGGTAGAACACGGCGAGGGCAAAGAAGGCGAGCGCCGGGACGCCCGAGCCGATCGCGACACCCCCGTAGACCAGCGCAACGGCAGGCAGCGACAGGACGAAAAAGACGAGGCCGAAACTGAAGCCCCCGATCAGTTCCTCCCCCCACGTCTTCTTCAGCAGGCGCGCCGACTCCCCGAAGGCCTCCATGGGGCCCTTGCGTTCGTTGACGAGGATCGGGATGACGAGGTAGCTCGTGATGCCCCAGGCCATGCCGAGCAGGGCCGCCACGATGCGCCCCACCAGCTTCGACCGCTCCTCGATCATCCGCAGGAGCATGCCCACGCTGGCCGACACGAGGGCCCAGCCGGCGATCTCGAAGAGACGCGTGGAGGCCGCGTGCAGCCCGTCGCCCACCGTGGGGTTGCCCCCCCGCATCCGGATGGTGGCGCAGGCGACGATGGCGGTGTTGAAGAAGAGGATGACGAAGTAGTTGATGAAGTAGAAGGCGAAAAGCACGATCCCGTTCCCGACGGCGCCGTTGTGCCGTGCAATCCGATGCACCGTATCGACACCCCCGAGAGCGAGCACGGGAACGGCAAAGGACAGCAGGATGAGGAACAGGGCGAGACCCGAGAACACAGGGAACAGGAGGATTTCCTTGTCCTGCCTGAGAATGTCCCAGGAAGCCTTCAGGATCCGCCACGACCGCTCGAATTTCTCCACGTCTTACTTTTCCCCTGTTCTGCGCGGTTTGCCGGGGACGACGAACCCGTCATGACTCGATTCCCCCGGGCCGCCGTCCCTGCCGCGGGGATCAGGCGTTGAACCCGGGCGTTCCCGCCCGCAGGGCCGACAGGGGTGTGGGACGGGGGTCCGCGGCCCGCCGGGCCCGTTCCGGGAACAGCGCGCGAACCGCTTCCGCCAGGGTCTCGATCTCGAAGGGCATCCTGAAGAAGCGGTCGGCGCCGACCCGCAGGGCGATGTCCTCGTAGAGGAATTCAGCCGGGAACGCCGCCGTCGTGATCACGGACCCGCGATGGAGGCTCTTGAGGTGCCTCACCAGCATGAGGGCCTTGACGAAGCTGTCGGCCTCGAGCTCGCGGCCCCAGTGACCGAACGTCACGTTGTTCAGGAACAGGACGAAGAGGTCCACGGGCCTCTCGCCGGCCATCGCCAGGATCCGGTCCGCCTCCGGCGTCCCGTGTACGCGCAGGCACTGGCCGGGGTCGAGGGCCGAGGCGACGGCCTCGGCGACGATCTCGACGAAACCGTCGTTGAAATCCCCCACGATCACGCTGAAATCCCGGGACTTCGTCATCCTTCTCCCCAGGCCGGCCCACGCCGGCGCATTCGGCAGGCCCCGCCCGAATTGCGAGCGGCGCCTACTACAGTATCGCCCCCGAGGGCCCAAACTTGAGAGGGAATCCCCCCGCGCGGTGTGCCGCGGGGGAGACGGGCATAAAAAAAGCGGCCCGCAGGCCGCTTTTCCCCGTGACTTGCAAGGGCGTCAGGCCAAATTGATCGTGTGGGTCTTCAGCAGGAATTCCTTGAACTGCTCCTTCGTGGTTTCCTTGACGTCGGAGAGCTTGACCAGGATGGCGTTGTTGTAGAAGGAATACCCGTCGTCGATCTTCTCGGGGTTCTCATCGTCGTCAATGAAACGCTCCATGAAACGCAGGGCGAGCTTCCGGGCCTCCTTCTCGTCCTTGGCCTCGATGAGGTAGTGGTGGTGGCGGATGTCCTCGTCCTCGCGCTCGGTGATCTTGATCCAGTAGTCGGGCATTGTCCCTCCCGGTTGTTCATGATGTCTTGCCGCCGGTTTTACCACGTCCCCGCCCGGTACGCAACGACTCTTTTCGCGCCGCCCGCCCGGGGTTCTGCCGCCGGGAATCCGCAGGCTGCCGGGCTACGGCTCAGAGACGCCACCAGCGGCCGGGGTTCACGAAACAGGAGAGGCTCCTCAGGAACATCTCGTTGCAGTCCGCCGCGGCGCCGCTGCAGTTGCGGACGATCTGGAACCAGCTCTCCATGAACCCCTGGACCGTCTTCGACGCATCCCCGAAGAACGCGGCCCCGCCGAAACCGGGCAGCAGGATCTCCACGGAGGCGGGAACCGGCCGGTTTGGAGCGGGTTGCGCCTTCGGCTTGCGGGCCGGGGCGGAGCGCCCGGGCGCCTTCGGGGGCGCGGCCTTCTTCGCCGCGGCCGCTTTTGCGGCGGGCTTGCGGGAGGCCTTGCCCCGCGTCCGGGTCGGCTCGCTGGGCCTGAGGGCGCTCAGCTTCTCCATGATGTCGGCGCGGCTCTTTTTAGCCATGGACGATCTCCTGCGCGAGGGCGAGGAAGTCTTCAGCTCCCTTGCTCTGCGGGCTGTATTCGAAGAGGTTCTGCTGGGCGATCTGGGCCTTCACGATGTCCACGTTCACGCGGATGACGGTCCGGAAGAGCTTGTCGGGGAAGTGGCTCTTCAGGGTCTCATAGGTCTGTTCCGAGAGGCTGCTGCGCCGGTCGAACTTGCAGGCGAGCACCCCCAGGAGCTCGAGCGACGGGTTGAGACTGCGCCTGACGTAGCCGATCTCCTCGAGCAGCTGCTTGAGCCCCAGCAGCGGGAAGAACCCCGAGTCGACGGGGATCAGGACCTCGCCCGCGGCCACCAGCGCGTTCTTCGTGAAGATGTTGAAGCTCGGCGGGCAGTCGAAGAGGATGAAGTCGTAACGGGCCTCGACGGGCCGGAGCGCGGTCTTGATCAGGTCGAAGGCCTGCCTGCGCAGCAGCCTCTCCTCCACGTCCTTCAGGGCGTTGTTGGAGGGGATGATGTCCGTCCATCCCGTGGCGACGATGTAGTCGGCGGCCTGCCCCTTCTCGAGGACGAGGTCCTTCAGCGTCGGCCCGTCGTTCTCGATGATGAGCCCCACGGCGGCCGAGGCGTTGCCCTGGCTGTCGAGATCCACGAGCAGCGTCCTCTTGCCGGCGGCCCGGAGGGCCGCGGCGAGGCAGACGGCCGTCGTGGTCTTGCCCACACCGCCCTTCTGGTTCGTGATGGCGATTTTTCGGGCCATGCCTTCCCCCTCGGCGCGGTTCGCGCGATCCTTCGATTCCATAAACCAAATCGGCGGAAATGACAAGGGAGAAGGACCGCGATTCGCCGAATCGGATGCAGCGGAATCGCCCCTGAGCACAGGGGGGAAAGGCCGCCGTTGAGCGGGGAGGCCGCTCTCACGCCTTACGTTTCGGCAGACTTAGCGCGAGACGGCGGCGAAGCGCATGGGCGGGGCCGAGTCGAGCCTGCCGGCCAGCTCGTCGCGGGATGCTTTGTACGAGGCCAGGAGTGCCTCGGGCACGGGCTCCCCGGGCGGGATGACGACCTTGCGGGGGTTCACAGGCCGGTCGGTGACGCGCATCTCGAAGTGCAGGTGGGGACCCGTGGCAAGCCCCGTTGCTCCGACGTAACCGATGAGCTGTCCCTGGGTCACGCCCGCCCCTTTCCGGATCCCCTTTGCAGAGCCCGAGAGGTGGCCGTAGTAGGTCTTGTAGCCGTTGGGGTGGCGGATCACGACGAGCTTGCCGTAGCCGCCCTGCCAGCCGGCCGCAACGACCTGGCCGCTCGCCATGGCCGAGACGGGGGTCCCCTTCGGCGCCACGTAGTCCGTGCCGTTGTGGGCCCTGCGGATCTTGAGGACCGGGTGGAGCCTCGACTTCGAGAATCCGGAGCTGATCCGCCGGAAGCTCAGCGGCGCCTTGAGGAAGGCCTTGCGCAGCGAACGGCCCTCGGCGTCGTAGTAATCGGCCTTGCCGTCCATCTCGAATCGGTAGGCGCGGTAGAGGGCGCCGTCGTTGACGAACTCAGCGGCGAGGATGTTCCCGTACTTCTTGAACTCGCCGTCCCGGTAGAGCCCCTCGACGAGCAGGCGGAACGTGTCGCCCCTGCGCAGGGCCGTGGTAAAGTCGATGTCCCAGGCGAAGATGTCGGAGAGATTGAGGGCCAGCAGCAGGTTCTGCGGACCGCCCCCCATGGAGGCGATCAGGTTGTCCTCGATCGAGCCCTCGAGGCAGAGGACCTTCCGCTCGTACTCGAGGGTGAGCCTCTCGGCCTGGTAGCCCTCGCCGGCGCGGGTGACGCGGACGAGCGCATCGTCGTTCACCCAGTAGACGAAGGCGTGCAGGCGCTTCTCCGGGTCCACCTGGATCTCGTAGGGCTGGCCCGACCGAAACTCCCGGGGATTGTGGACGCCGGCCAGGGCCTCCTTCATCGGGAAGAGCTCCCGCGGGTCGAGGTTGTGTCGTTTGAAGATCTCGTAGAGCGACTGCCCCTTTTCCACCATGCCGCTGATGCGGAACAGGTTTCTGATCTGAGGCTTTTCGGATGGGGCCGGGCCGGGGGAGGAGCCGAGAAAGGCAAGGGCCGCAAGCAGCGATACCGCTGCGACGACGAGGATGGCCGGGCCGAGAGCTTTTTTTACCGGTGTCACCCGCTGGAAACCCCGCTGCCCCGTTTCGGCGCTGCCGATGCGCGCGCCGGGCACAAAAAAGGCGCCTCTCGTCGATCCGGTTCGGCCGCGTCGCGAGGACCGCGGCATGCTGAGCCGGGATGGCGCCTGCCGTTTGCCGTACCCTAAACGAATCGACCCGGGATTTCAAGCGGTTTTCGACGGAGAGAAGGCCGCCCGCCCGCGGCGGGCGGCCCGCCCCGATCAGAATGCGTAGACGAAGTTGAACCAGAACTTGTTGCCCTCGGGCTTGTTGCGCGCCTCGAACTCGGGCTGCCACTTCGCCGTGAAGCTCATGTTCTTGTAGTTGTACTGCGCCACGGGGCCGATGGCGAAGACCCGGCCCTCGAACCCGTCGGATCCCACCTTGTTGCCGTTGAGCTCGTCTTCGGTCGTCTGGTAGTAATAGTACCCTCCCAGCCCGACAATCCACTCCTTGCCGATGTGGTAGCCGACGGCGTAGTCCACGTGAAACTCCTGGCCTGACTGGTACTTCGTGTCGTCGTTTTCCGTGTTGATGTCGTACATGAACTTGGCCGAGATCTCGAAACCGCCGTCGCTCAGGTAGGTCACGCCCAGGACGGGCTCGAAGGTCCAGTAGTTGCGGCCGATATTGGCCAGGCGGTCCTGGTTGTAGCTTCCGATGGGTATGTAGATGTCGAGGCCCGCCGTGACGTGGACGTTCTTGGAGTGCCACCCGAGGATGATCGGGTCGACGATGATGTCACCCAGCCCGAACCGGTCGTCGTCGCGGCCACCGAGCGTCACGTCCTGGTAGGCGAGCGGGATGAAGGCATGCACGGCCCAGTTGGCCCCGAGGATCTTGGTGTCGGTCACATGGATGAACCGGAGCACGTCGGCCGCCACTTTCAGTTTGAAGTCGGGGATGAGGTCGTTGCCGCTGTTGTCCTTGAATTTCGAGGCCTGGTAGTAAGTCACGTAGTTGATGAAATAGGTGCCCGGGGGGGGAAGCGCCCCGGCCATGAAGCTCTCCGCGCCGTTCGGGTAGGCCCCGCCGCCGCCCTCGGTGGCCAGCGCCGGCCCCTCGAGGACAGCCGCACCGGCCAGCGCGACCGCCGCAACCAGCACGATGAATCCCTGCCTGAATGAATGCCGCATCTTCATACCGCTGTCTCCTCCTTCATGGGATTTTACGTAAAAAAGGCCGCCGGGTGTCCCGCCCCTGCGGCCTCAACGAAAAAGCCATGGGCGGTTTCCGATCCACCCATGGCTTGCTTTTCCCGTTACCTTGCGGCTTTCGCCTTTACAATGGGCAGACCCGTGCGCTTCGTTTGGACCGCCACCACCAGCCCGGAGATTGAACGCGCACCTGATCTGTCATCGTCGCGCTTCCCTTCAAAAAAGTGCCAGCAGTTAACCACGGTTCCCCCGTCCTGTCAAGGGCATTCTCGAGCACGAGCGCCCCGCTCGAATCCGCTAAAGAATTCGTCCCCTGCGGCCGAAGTATGGGTAAGGTTCATTCCCCTTGAGGACGTGCCCGGCGACACCCGGGGCGCGGACCCGAACGAAACGAGGCTGATCGATGACGACCTTTACACCGCGCGAGATCAAGAACCGGAAATTCAAGCAGAGCCTGATGGGCGCAGACGCCGACGAGGTGAAGAGCTTCCTCAAGATCGTGGCGGCCGAATTCGACAAGATCCTCACCCAGAACGCCCAGCTCGAGAAGAAGCTCACCGAGCAGACCGTCCGGTCCACCCTGGGCACGAAGAAGGAGGCCGAGAAACACCGCCAGAGCCTCGAGGACGCCGACAGGGCCGCCGGAGAGATCGTCGCCCGGGCGAGAGAGGAGGCCGACGAGATCCGCCGGAACGCGGAGCGGGAGGTCGCGGAGCTGAGGCGCAAGGCCGAACGGGAGGCCCACGAGAAGGCCCGCAGGGAAACGGCGCTCATGCTCCAGCAGGCGAAGGTGATGGCCGACGAGGTCATCCTGAACGCCAAGCAGAAGGCCGAGAAGATCGAGGCCGAGGCGAGAGAGGCGCTGGCCTCGGCCGCGGCGGCAGTGTCCGATTTCGAGCGGCCCCTCTCGGTTGCCGGGAGCGGGGCCGCGCCGTCCGGCGGCCCCTGCGGACCGGACGACGAGGAGGAGATGGGCAACGAAGAGGCCCTGCAGAACTTCGACACCCTCATCGCCGAAGCCCGGGTCAAGGCCGAGGCGATCATCCAGAGCACCCGGGCGGAAGCGGAGATGGTCACCAGCAGCCTCATCGGACGAACCCTGGGGGAACTCAACAAGGAACACGAGCGCCTGCTGGCGGCGGTGCAGAACGCGGTCCATAAATCCGAGGAGATCGTCAAGGCCGCCCGCGAGGAGGCGGAGCAATTCGCCGTGCGCCGGAAGTCCGACGCCGTCGAGCAGTGCAACGCCGTGCTCCTGGAGGCGGAGCGAAAGGCCGGGGCCATCTTCAACAGCCTCAAGTCCCAGTCCCCGTCCAGGAAGATGAAACCCGACGGCGACATGAAACCGGCCAACGGGGGCAGAAAGGCAAGCCCAAAGTACCAGTGAGCGAATGCCGAAGGGCGGGCATCCCTCCGACCCGTTTCTTCCGCGAAAAAGCCCCGCAGACATTGCGGGGCTTTTTGCATGTGCCCCATCCCCTGCCACCCCCCGCAATGCCCCGATGCAGGCCGTAAAAAAAGACCCCGGCTCGTCGGCATGGGGTCTTTGCATGAGACCTGCGTGGATGTCACGCGCCGGTGTCGTCCGGTCTCGGCCGGGCGTACTCCGGTTTTCTCGCCCCCGGGTCGGGACGCAGCTCGCTGTGGGCGACCTTGCCGCAACAGACCCAGACCCGGCCGCCGCCGAAATCGACGGGCCGGATCTCATTTCCACAGACAGCGCAGACGATCTCTCCCACGATCGATACCTCCAAGAAAATTCGTGTAACCGTACACGAGCAGGCGGGTGACTTGCAATGGTGAAGGATCGGGGATGCATTGGGGATAAAATATCCCCTATAGATTGATGGATCGGAGGTGTGCCTCGAGATTTATTTTCGCGTTCTTCAATCCGAGCTTTTTTCGGATGCTTTTTCTGTGCGTATCGATGGAACTGGTCGCCACCCTCAGGATCGCGGCGATTTCCTTGGTGGGCTTGCCGTCCTTGATCAGCGACGCCACCTGGGATTCCGTCGGGGTGAGGTGGTGATGCTGCATCGTCTTCACCAGCGGCGACAGGATCTCGTCCAGATGGGCTTCCATGATCGCAAGGTAGGACTTCTGCCGTTCGTCGAGGCCGGTGCTCTTGAGCTTCTCCGCATAGGGGAGGATCAGGTTCTTCATGTTCGCCACGAACCGCCCCTCCAGCTCCTTCCGGTCCTCCTCGCGCTGGCGCAGCAGCACCCTTGTCGCAGCATTGAGTTCCTCAAGGATGTGGGTCTTCTCTTCCAACTCCCGGGTCCGCTGCTTCACGAGATCCTCGAGCCGCTCGCGGTAGACCGCCACTTCATCCTCCGCTCTTTTCTGCTCGGTGATGTCCAGCCCGATGCCTGCGACATAGAGCTTGCCGGAAACACGGAACGGGAACTTGGACGTCAGCCACCAGGAGAGGCTGCCGTCGGGGTTGACGCTCTCTTCGATGAATTCGACGGGGCGGCCGGCCTCTATCACGGCCAGGTCGTTCTTTCGGTACCGGTCTGCGATCTCGGGGGGCCAGAGTTCCGCGTCGGTCTTGCCGGCCCAGTCCCCCGACCGGAGCCGGAAACGGGCCTCGCAGGTCCTGCTCCGGTAGACGTGCCGGCCCTGCTCGTCCTTGATCCAGGCGATGGTGGGGCTGTTGTCCATGAAGAGCCGGAAGCGCGCCTCGCTCTCCTGCAGGGCGTTTTCCGCTTTCTTTCGCTGGGTAATGTCCTGGCTGATCCCTTCGTGATAAAGAACGTTTCCTTGCCCGTCACTGACGACCTTTGCATTGATGGATACCCAGACGGGAGTTCCGTCCTTGTGGCGGAACTCGACCTCGAAGTTTTCGATGCTTCCGTGTTCCTTTAAAAGGCGAACGACCTCGTTTCTCCTGGAAGGATCCACATAGATCTGCGTGGAAATATCCGTGACTGCGTCCATGAGCTCTTCAGGCGAGTCGTAACCGAGAATCCTGGCGGCGTGATCGTTGGCGCGAATGAAGCGGCCCTCCGGAGAGACCTGGTAGAGCCCGATGGGGACATGTTCGAAGATGTCCCTGTACTTTCTCACCGACAGTCTCAGTTCCTCTTCCAGCCGCATGCGCTCGGCGATGTCGCGGAAGATCACGATCGTCATGGCCCGGCCGTCGGGCCCGCCGAAGACGTTCGAACTGACGTCTACGGGGAAGGTCGACCCGTCCTTGCGCCGGTAGGTCAGCGTCCCCCTCCATCGTCCCGTCGTCTCCCTGGCTTCGAGGGCCGCCGTCAACGCCTCGTCCTCCACGACCATTCCAGACCGCCCGCCCCGGCGAACCTCCTCCTCCGTCATGCCCAGGAGTTCCTGGGCGGCGCGGTTGGCCGCGACGATCCCGCCCGCGGGCTCCGTCAGCATGATGGCGTCCAGGCTGTTGTCGAAGATGGACCGGAACCGTTCCTCGCTTTCACGGAGCATTTTCTCCACCTGGCGGAATCGCAATTGTGCCTGCTCGAGTTCTGCAACCCGCTTCCGCAGGGAGTCGAGCTCTTTCAGAAGCTCCTTCCCGGTCTTGGACGGTTCGGTCATGGGAATCCTCGGTGCCTGGAATCGCCTGCAGGCTTTCTTTCACCACGGTTTTTCCGTCCGTGCAACGAAAATGTTGCGGGCGGCCCCACCGCGCGGCCCGGCCGCAGGAGCGAAGGGCATTGCAATTGATCCTGCAATGTGGAAAAATCACGTCCGCCGGGAAATCGAACGGAAGGGAGTCGCCGCATGAAAAAATACGGGAAGGTCCTCGTCCTGCTGGGTAGCCCCCGCAGAAAGGGAAACAGCGCCGCCCTCGCCGGGGCGATCGCCCGCGGCGCAAAAGCCGCCGGGGCCGAGGTGGAGACCCTGTACCTCCACGGGCTTGCCATCGCGCCCTGCAAGGCCTGCATGGCCTGCCAGAAACCCAGGAGCAAGGGCTGCTCGATCGACGACGACATGCAGCCCATCTACCGCAAAATGCTGGAGGCCGACGCCTGGGTGCTCGCCAGCCCCGTGTACTGGTTTACCCTGTCCGCCCAGCTCAAGCTCTGGATGGACCGCTGCTTCGCCCTGCCCGCCTACGCGAAAGACCCTTTCGCGGGCAAGCGGATCGCCCTGGCCCTGGCCTACGGCGGCGAGGACCCCTTCGACTCGGGGTGCGTAAACGCCCTGCGCACCTTCCAGGACGCCTATCGGTACGCGGGGGCGGAAATCGCCGGCATGGTATACGGCAGCGCCATGGAGGCGGGCGACATCAAGGCGAACAGGGCGTTGATGAAGGAGGCCCGGGAACTGGGCCGGACACTGGCGCGAGCGGTCGATTGAGGGAGGGAGCGGAAATGGGCTCGGATACGTTCGGCTTCGAGCGGTGGTTTGTGGAGACGATGATGGGGCTGGCACCCGACCCGGAGAAGGTCCAGGTGGACGGCGCTCCCCGCGACATGACGGATTTCGCATCCAACAAAGCCTTCTCGGTGAGCTTTGCCTCGGGGATGATGCCCGGCCCCTTCGGCATGGCGACGATCCTTCCGGAGCTCGCCGCGGTCACGAAGATCCAGATGGATCTGCTCTACAAGATCGCCAAGTACCACGGCAAGCTCGACAAGGTGAACCGCACGCTTGTGCTCTACGTCTTCGGCTGCGCCCTGGGGGTGACGGCGGGGAGGCTGCTCGTGCAGAAGGCGGGCACCCGTCTCGTCGTCAAGGCCCTGAGCACGCAGGCGGCGCAGAAGATCGCGGCGGCCGTCGGCACGCGGATCGGGTCGAGTTTCGTGCAGAGAAGCGCAGGCCGCTGGATCTGCCTGGCCACGGCCCCGGTGTTCGCCTGGCTCTCCAAGCGGATGACGGAACAGATCGGCGGGCACGCGGAGGAGCTTTTCCGGCAGGAGATCGAGATCGAGAAGATCGAAGGCTGAAGTCGCGGAGCGACGCTCCGCGACGCCCCCGGGGGGGAGTAAAGCCGTGGACGACCACATCGCCTTGGACCAGCTCGAGGCCCTGGCCTGCAGTCTCGGCGTCGAGGTCCGCACCGAGAAAATCCCGCAGGACGACGTCACGATCTCCGGGGGGCTGGTCCGGCTCAAGGGAAAGAACGTCATCGTCGTCGACGCACGGGCGCCTGCGAAGGACCGTGTCCGGACCCTCGTGCAGGCCCTGAAGGCCTTCGACCTCACCGACGTCTACGTCCGCCCCGCCCTGCGGGAGCTGCTGGAAGAACCCTGAGAGGCCCGTCGGCTACTGCGCCCTGGGCATCTCCGCCTGCCCCACCTTGTAGTCGAAATCCCCGAGAGGCCGGCAGAAGGTGTACTTGACGGGATCCGCCACGAGCAGCTGCCCCGCCGTCTCGACGCTGCCGCTGGGAAGGGAAAAGGGCAGCGCGACGATGTACATCGCCGTTCCGAACACGATGGAGACGAGGCCCACGGGGCGCGCGAACAGAACGTCGGCCACGATGGCCATGCCGTCCTTGGGCGGCTCGGCGAAGGCAGGGGCCGTGCTCGCCACCAGGGCGCAGAGAACCAGCAGCGCAATCGACATCTTTTTCATGATGAACCCTCCTGGGAACCGCGGTTTTCGATCCTGATTGCTGGCTGCAGTGTCGCCTTCCCGCCGCGGGAAGTCAATACGACGGCAGCATGATTTGCCCCTACGAAGTTCTACCGATCCCGGCTCCCCCGAACGGCGTATGCGGGCGACGGCGGCCCGCCCCCCTCACTCCGTGAAGTGCCGGTCCGTCTCCCTCATCCCGGGGGTGAACAGGATGAGGACCACCAGGGGTTCCGTCCCCGTGTTGCGGATGGCGTGAACCTCCCCGGCGGGGTTGTAGTGAAGGCTGCCGGCCCCGATCTCCACCCACCGCCCGTCCACCAGGAGCTGTCCCGTCCCTCGGATGAAGTATTCCGTCTCGGCGTGTGTCTTGTGCAGGTGGGGCTTCAGCTCGCCCCCCTCGCGCAGGCAGCTCACGATCAGGGTGAGGGCGTCGTCGTCGACGAGCCTCACGACCCGTGACGTCTCCCCGGCGGGAACGGGGTTCTCTTGCAGGATGTCGTCGATGCGGGCGATGATTTGCCGGATCGTGTCGTGCGGTTTCGTCATGGGTTCATCTCCCGCCCGGCCTGGCGGATTTTTCTTTTCGCAGGGGGGTTGGCGCCCGACGAGGGCCGCGCCGCGGCGGGGGTCAATCGACCCAGCGGACGATTTCCCGCAGGTCCGCCCGCTTCCGGGCGAAGCGATTCAGCGGGTACTCCGGGTCGGCGTAGCCCACGGCGATCGCCGCGACGATGCGCCGGTCCTCGGGGATGAAGGCGATTCGGCGCAGCAGGTCGGGGTATCGCACCGCGGCGGCCATGATGCAGGTGCCGAGGCCCCTGGCGTGGGCGAGCAGGCAGATCGTCTGCACGACCAGCCCCACGTCCAGCAGGGCATACTCGGCGGGCACCCCGCGCGGGATGGTGGCGACGATCATGCAGGGGGCCCCGAAGAGGCCGGCCATGCGCGCGTAGAGCTGATTGCGGGCATCCTTGTCCGCCCGGTCGATGCCCATGAGATCGAGCATGGTCTTGCCGAGCTCCCCGTAGCGCGCCTTGAGCTCCGACGGCCAGCTCTCCGGCATGGGGATGTCCGGCGTGGCGGCCAGCCCCGCTGCGAACATCCGCTCGTTGGCCTCCTTGAAGGCCTCCAGGGGGGCGCCCGTGAGCACGGCAAACTCCCAGGGCTGCGTATTCCCCCACGAGGGCGCCCACCGGGCGGCCTCGAGGATCTCTTCGACGAGGACCCCGGGAACCTTCTTCTCTGTGAACTTGCGGATACTTCTCCTGCCTCTCACGGCCGCTTCCAGTTCCATCTCGCACCTCCTGCCGTCATCGATCGCATTTCGCCGCCGTCCCCGCCGGCGGCCCTTCACCCTTTGAGGTACCGGTTGAACCAGGCGATGCAGCGGCCCCAGGCATCCTTCGCGGCCTCGGCCCGGTAGCTCGGCCGGTAATCCGCGAAGAAGGCGTGCGGCGCGCCCGGGTAGATCACGAACTCGGACGTTCTGCCGGCCGCCTTCATCTTCGATTCCAGCTCCCTGACGTCGGCCACGGGAATGCCCAGGTCCTCGGCCCCGTAAAGGCCCAGGACGGGGGCGCCGATCCGGGCCGCCACGTCGAGAGGCCCTTCGGTTCTCACGCCCGGCGTCAGGGCCGGCCTCAGCTGGCCGTACCAGGGGACGGCGGCCTTCAGCTCCGGGCTGCGGGCCGCGTAGAGCAGCGTGTACATCCCGCCGCGGCAGAACCCCGTCATCCCGATCCGGCCGGGCCTCGCGGAGGGGTGCCTCTTCACCCAGGCCGCGATGGCATCCAGGTCGGCCATGACCCGGGCGTCGGGCACGGGATCGGCAACCCTGCGCACCGCGTCGATGTCGGGAAGGTGCAGCACGCCCCCCTCCCGCGCGTAGGGCTCGAAGGTGACGGCCAGGAACCCCTCCCGCGCAAAGCGCCTCGTCACGTCGCGGATGTGCTCGTGCATCCCGAAGATCTCCGGGACGACCAGCACGACGGGGTATGTCCCCGGCGCCGCGGGACGGACCTCGTAGACCGGGACGGCAAAGCCGCCCGAGAGCACCGTGCCGTCCGCTGCGGCAAGACCCTCCGCGGGGGTTGCAATGATCTTCCCCGCCACCGGCGTCGCGGAAAGGGCGAAGCCCGCAAGACCGACCCCCGCGATCCCCACCCGGGCGAGGAACTCGCGCCGCGACAACCCGTTGTAGGCATTCGCCAGCCAATCTTCAATCATGACTGCTCCCTCCTTTTTTACGAGGCGTGTCGATCGGACAGACCGGGAGACCGGATGCCCCTTTTCCGATTATAAGGATAAAGCGAAGAAGGAAAAGACCAAAATGTATCCGCCCGCGCGTCCCCCTTCAGGTCAGGTTGATCACGGTGATCTCGGGCCGCGCGCCCAGCCGGACGGGGGTGAAGGTCGTGCCGATCCCGCGGCTCACGTAGAGGCGGGACTCCCCGATGCGGTAGAACCCCTCGGGGTAAGGGGTCCGCAGGTGGGCCAGGCTCGTCTTCGTCCCCCCGGGAAGGCTCAGCTGGATCTGCCCGCCGTGATAGTGGCCCGACAGCGTGAGCGCGATCCCCTGCCGGGCCGCCTCGGGAAAGATCTCCGGCCGGTGGGAGAGCAGGATCGTCGGCGTCGACGGGTCGAGCCCCTTCAGGGCCGCATCGAGGTCGTCGTTGCCGATCCGCATGTCGTCGATCCCGGCGACGGCAAACGAACCTCTCGCGGTCCGGACGACCCGGTGCGTGTTGTACAGCAGCGGGACCCCGTGCTGCCGGAACATCGACCTGAGCCGGTCGGGGCTCGCCACCCAGTGCTCGTGATTCCCCAGGGTGGCAAAGGTGCCGTAACGGGCCTTGACGCGGGACATCTCCTCCAGGCAACCCGGCAGAAAGGCGATGGAATTCGACACGAAGTCCCCGGTGAGGGCGAAGAGATCGGGCTCGAGGGCCGTCACCGCCTCGGCGTAGCGCCGCAGGTCGTTCCTCGTCATGTAGACGCCGGCGTGGTGGTCGGTGAGCTGGACCACCCGCAGCGGCACGCCGAAGGGAAGCGTCAGCTCGCACACCTCGTGAGACCGCCCGGCCCAGGCGGCCCCGTATCCGGAGAGGATGAGGGGTGCCGCCGCAACGGCCGCCGCGCCGGTCTGCAGGAAGAGCCGGCGCCCGGGGTCCGCGGGAGCCCCCCCCTCGCGGGGGTCCGCACCGCGGATGCGCCCGGCGATCGCCCGCCCGAGAACGCCCGCAACCTGGACGGCGGCGAGCAGCGCGGCCGACAGGATCGAGCCGAACCCCCAGACGGCGGGCAGATAGAACAGAAGGGCCTGCACGGGGGTCGGCGGGTCCACCCAGGGGACGGGCCGGACCAGGATGTAGACGTTCAAGGCAAAGAGCAGACCGATGACCGACCCTGCCAGGAGAACGGCCAGGAGCTTGAACCGCTCCGACCTCTCCGTGGACCGGATGGCCGTCCGCACGCGGACGAACAGGTAAATCTGTGCGAAGACCGCGAGACTCACGACGATGAACCGGAGGGTGCCGAAGGTCAATGAAGGTACCATAAGCCGATGCCCCAATCTGCCACAGAATCGGCGCGCCCGCAAGCCCGGAGACGCTGCCTCACGGCCGGGCACTCCCACAAACCGACTCGCATTCCGCCTGTGAGGCCTGCATCAGCGTCCGTCTGATGGGGCCCTCAGACGGGGTCTGCGGCAGCGGCGTCGCTCCGTCCTAGAAAACATTCAGACGGCCGCCGATTTCGTTTTCGCGGGAAATATCGATAATGAGTTCAACGAAAGGGAACGACGGCAGCGAGGCGCGACGCCATGATGACCCGAATCCACAAAACCGGCGCAACCCGAATCACCACTGACCCCCGGATCGACCTGATGGGCGAGCGGGTGGACAGGGTGTGGGCGGACCCCATCCTGACCCCCCGCAGGGAAACCGCCCGCTGACCCCCGGGCACCGGACAAACCCAAGGAGGTATCGTCATGAAAGAGAAGGCCAAGAACGTGAAGACCGACCGGAAGTTCTGGAGCGACCCGATGAGCTTCCCCATGTTCACGCCAAAGCGCGGCAAGTAAAAAAACCGGCAGAACAACCCCACAACCGACAGCCGACAAGGAGGGCTGAGACCATGAAAAAGACCGCGAAAGAGACCCGGAAAGACCGCAAGCTGTGGGCGGACCCCATGAGCTACCCCGCGTTCACGAAGTAAAAAATCCGGCCGAGGCCGGCTGACATACACCTGAACGCATTTCCTGTGCGAAGGCCCCCGCCCGCAAACGGCGGGGGCTTTTGTGTTCGCCCCTCCGGCCCTGCACGCAACCCGCCGTTGACATCCGTCAGCCCTGTGCTATTCTCGGGGCAAACCACCTCGAGGGGGACGTGCACCCGATGAACCCGAAACCCCGCTGCCCGCTCGCGGCCGCCTTCCTGATCGGCGCCGTCGTCCTGATCGCGTCCTGCGCCGCCAACCCCGTCACCGGCAGGCAGGATTTCATGCTCATCAGCGAATCCGAAGAGGTCGAGATGGGGCGGAAGGTCGACGCGTCGGTGACCCGGGAGTACGGGCTGTACAACGATGCGCGCCTGACCGCCTACGTCGCCGACATGGGCCGCCGGCTGGGGAAGCTCTCCCACCGCCCGCAGCTCGAGTACAGCGTCAAGGTTCTCGACTCCCCCGTCGTGAACGCCTTCGCCGCCCCCGGGGGGTACCTCTTCTTCACGCGGGGCATCCTGGCCACCCTGAACAGCGAGGCGGAGCTTGCCGGCGTGATGGGACACGAGATCGGCCACGTCACCGCGCGCCACTCGGCCCAGCAGCTGAGCAAGGCGCAGGTGGCGCAGATCGGGCTCATCATCCCCCAGGTGCTCGGCGTGCCGCTGCTGTCGAGCCTGGCCCAGGTCGGGATGGGCCTGTTCTTCATGAAATACAGCCGGGACAACGAGCGGGAGGCGGACGCCCTCTCCGTGGAATACGCCACGAAGGCGGGCTACAACGCCTCGCAGATGGCGGGGTTCTTCGAAACGCTGCAGCGGATGAACCCGCAGTCGGACAAGAGCGGCATGCCGGCCTGGTTCTCCACGCACCCCAGCCCCGAGGACCGGGAGCAGGCCATCAAGACCCAGTCACAGCAGGTGCAGCGGCAGATGGGGGTGACCCGCCCCAGGATCGAGCGCGAGGCCTACCTGCGGGCGATCGACGGCATCGTCTACGGCCAGGACCCCCGCGAGGGCTACGTGGAGGGGGGGATGTATTACCACCCGGCCATGCGCATCCAGTTCCCCGTGCCCGCCGACTGGAAGGTCAACGACACGCCGACGGCGGTTCAGATGGCAAACAAGGAGAAGAGCGCCGTCATCCTTTTCACCGGGGCGCAGGGCAAGTCCCCGGAGGAGGCGGCCCGCACGTTCGTCTCGAAGACCCGGGCCCGCGTGATCCAGAGCCAGTCGGCGCGGGTGGGCGGCCTTGCGGCCTACCGGCTCCTGGCCGACGTGCAGTCCGGCGGCAGCACGATCCGCACCCTCACCTACTTCATCCAGAAGGGCAACGGACTCTACTCCTTCACGGGGTTCAGCATGCAGAAAAATTTCCCGCAGTACGAGAATCTCTTCGAGAACACCCTGGGCCGGTTTGCGGAACTCGCCGACGCGCGGAGGATCAACGTGCAGCCCGACCGCGTGCGCGTGCGCCGCGCTGCGCGGGCCGACTCGCTCGGCAACGCGCTGCGCTCGCTCGGCGTCCCCGAGAACAGGATCAAGGAAACGGCGCTGCTCAACGGGGGCGAGCCGGAAGAGCCCGTCCCCCCGAACACGCTGCTCAAGGTCGTCGAGCGCGGCCGGTAGAGCCCTCAGAGGGCCTCGACGGCCAGTTCGACCTCCTCCGCCGCCGGCCCCGACGGCTGCCAGCGCAGCCGCCAGCGGGCAACCGGCGTCTGAAGGGTCGCCGGGGCGCCCTCCGGCCTGTAGTCCGCCCGGGCGGACAATTCGATCCGCCCGTTCAGGATCGCCTTGTACCCCCAGAGGTGCACCTTGCTGGCCATCCCCGCGTGGGCCGCAAGGATCGTCTCGTAGACGTCCCAGTCCAGCTCGCCGCCCGGAGGGATCGAGTCGGCCGGCACGGCGCGCCGCATGGCTTCCGTCGCATCGTGGACGAGCCCCCGCTCCTCGGAGAGCTCGGCATGGGCTACGACCCCGGACACCGCCGCGCCGCCCGTGTTGCGCAGCAGGAGGACCGCCCGGACGAAGGGGATCTCCCGGCCCCCCGCGACGCGGAGCGTCGAGGGGACGATCTTCAGCTCGAAGCGCAGGGGAGCCTCCACGGTCGCACCCCCTTTCCCTACTTGTTGCCCGGCGCGGCCCCGCCGAACCGGAAGGGCTCCAGCCGGCCGCTTTCCAGATCGCACCAGGCCATCACGTTTCGAAACAGGTTCCCCCGCTTGAGCAGGATCTTCAGCACCTCCATGGCCTGCAGGGTGCCGACGAGCGCCGCCGTCACGGCGGGAACCCCCAGGACGGCCTCCGGTCGTTCCGTGTCTTCCGGGCCCGGCCCGTCCCCGTAGAGCGCCCTCACGCCCGCATCGCCCGGCAGGACGGTCATGACCCTCCCCTCGAAGCCGGCCAGCGCCCCGTGCACCATGGGTATGCCCAGTCGCGCCGCCGCGTCCTGCAGCAGCATTCGGTCCGGGACGTTGTCCAGCCCGTCGATCACGGCGTCGCTGCCCGCCAGGATCCCGTCGACGACACCGGCATCGAGCTTCACCGGGTGCGGGATCACCCGGACCCCCGGGTTGACCGCCGAGACGACCGCTGCGGCTGCCAGGGCTTTCCATTCCCCCACGGTTTCGCCCGCGCACAGGGCCTGGCGGTTGAGATTCGATTCCTCGAAGCGGTCGCCGTCCGCGATCACGAGGGTGCCCACGCCGAGCCGGGCCAGCAGCAGGATGGCCTGCCCGCCCAGCCCGCCGGCCCCCGCCACGGCAACCCGCGATTCGGCGAGCCGGAGTTGCTCCCCGACGGAGAGGACGTCGCCGTTGCGGATGTAGCGACACGGGAGGATCCCGAGCCCGAGCGCCTCGCGGTAGACCTCGGGGAGTTCGAGGCCCCCCTCCCGGGCGACCTCGAGGGCGGCCGCGTCGGCGAGCACCGGGACCGCGCGGCCCGCCGGGTCCGCGATCGTCCGCGATCGCTCGCGAATCCGTTGCCGGATCTCAGTGCGCATCGGGCCGGCCCCCTTTCCGCCCCGCGGGAATCCATTTGAGAAAACGGACGAGGCGGGCTATAGTTTCAACAGGGTGACCCATGAAAGTCGAACTCAACCTCTACGCCTCCCTGGCCCGCACGGCGCCCCGCACGGGGCCCGTGGAAATCGGCGAGAACACCTCGATCCTCGGGCTGCTCAGGCGCCTCGGGGTGCCCATGGAGAAGGTGAAGATCATCTTCCTCAACGGCATCCACGCCAGCGGCGACGAAACCCTGCGCGACGGCGACCGGGTCGGCGTCTTCCCGCCCGTGGCGGGCGGTTAGCCCCCTTTGATCCCCGCCCTGTTTCCCCCGACACCGCGACTCTCAAGAGAGCCCTCTCCCGGCCCTCGAGGGCGGCCCTTCCGCCGAGGCCCCTGCGGCAATCCTCCGGCAGCGATTCGAGAAGCGACGCGAGCGGGCCGCCGTCGACCGCGACGCCGCGGGCCAGAAGAGCAGGCCCCAGTTCCCGCAGGGCCGCGCCGAAGAGCTTCACGATGATGAACCCCTCGCCCTCGCCCTCGCCCGCCCCCTGCGGCAACGTGCCGCCCCGGTGCGTGATCCCGCTTCGCATCGGCGCGTAGTAGCCGCCGCGCCGCAGCATGGCCCCCATCAGGCCGGGCATGGCCGGCGCCAGGGCAAGCGTCGAACCCTCGCACAGCAGGGCCTCCTCGATGTCGTCCACGGGCCTGCCGTCGAGAAAGACGGTCTGGATGCGCGCCTCGATGGTCGCGTCGCTCAGGCCGAGCCCCTCGCGCAGAAATACTCCCACGGGGATTCCCAGGCGCACCCGCACTCCAACGCCCCTTTGCAGCAGCGGGAAGAAACAGGCGACCCGTTCCGCCGGAACGGTGAGCCCTAACGTCGGCACGGCGTCGGAACGGGTCGATTCCGCCATGGGCAATCACGTCCTGTCCTTACGAGTCGAACACCCTGTCCATTTCCGCGTCGGGGACCTGGAAGGTCGCGTTGTGCGGAGGCAGCAGTTCCTTGCGGAAGAACTCCGGCAGCCGGTCGTGCTCCTTCGTGAAGCCCGCCTTCGCGTTGAACTCCCGCTCCCACTGGAGCACCTTCCTGCCCAGCGCCGTCACGTCGTCGCCCGTCATGGCGAGCCCGTAGAAGGCGTTGAGCAGGTCGAGCAGCGCCTGGAACGTGTCGGGCTGGTCCATGACGGCAAAGGCGATGAAGAGGCACATCCCCGTGGAATCGATGGCGGCCGTGGCGATCTGGAGATTCCGGGACAGCTCGATCTGCCCCTCGGGCTTCAGCGGGTCGATGTAGCCCCCCACCTTGAGGATGTTGGTGGCCACGGCGTAGCCCGCCGTGTGGTCGGCGCCCATGGGGCTCGTGGCGTAGGTGACCCCGATGCCCTGGATGGCCCGCGGATCGTAGGCCGGCAGGGCCTGCCCCTTCACGACGGGAACGCGTTCGATGCCGAAGGCCTTGCCCGTGACGGCGGCCCCGTTGCCCAGGATGCGCCCCAGGGGCGTCCCCTTGCCCGCCTCGTGGAGAAGGTTGATCGCCCCCTTCGCGTCGCCGAACTGCACGAGCCCCGCCTCCATGGCCACGGCGATCGTTGCGCCCATCTCGATCGTGTCCAGGCCGTAGTCGTCGTCGAGGCGGTCCATCATGGCGATGGCGTCGATGTCGTCGATGCCGCAGTTGGCCCCGTGGGCCCAGACCGTCTCGTACTCGGGCTGCTTGGTCAGGTAGCGGCCGTCCTTGTCGTGCCAGATCCCGGAGCACCGGATCACGCAACCCCGGTGGCAGCCGTGGGTCGGGTTGCCGCCCCGGGCCTTCTCCAGTTCCGCCTCGGTCTCGCCGCTGATCTTCGCCGTCCCGTCGAAGCGGCCCCAGAGGAAGTTGTGCGTGGGGTAGGCGCCCGCCTCGTTGATCACGTTGGCCAGGATGTTCGTCCCGAAGGCCGGGAGTCCCTCGCCCGTGACCGGGTGCCTGCGCAGGCCGTCCACGAACGCCTTGTTGGCCGCCCGGAACTTCTCCACGTCCCGGGGGACGCGGTTGCTCGTGCCCGTGTCGTCCAGCACGATCACCTTGACGCCCTTGGAGCCCATGACGGCGCCCAGCCCGCCGCGGCCCGCGTGGCGCGTGGGCCTCAGCTCCATGTCCGTGAAGGCCACCGAGGCGGCGCACATCTTCATCTCGCCCGCCGGCCCGATGGAGACGCAGGCGATCCTGTCGCCGTGCTCGGCCTTCATCTTTTCCACGAGGGCGTAGTTGCCGAGCATCCGGAGGCTGTTGTCGCGTGTGATGGTCACGCCGTCCCTGCTGATGAAGATCTTGTAGAGGTCGTTCTCCTTCGGCCTCCCCTCGAGGATGATGGCCGCGTACCCCAGCCGGGCCAGCACCTGGGATGCCTGCCCGCCCGAGTTGGACTCCTTGATGCCGCCGGTCAGCGGGCTCTTGCCGCCCACGGAGCAGCGCCCCGACATCGCCGCAATCGTTCCGCTCAGCATCCCGGGCGCGATGACGAGCCTGTTGTCCTCACCCAGCGGGTGGGCCAGGGGCGGCACCTCCTTCGAGACGACGGCGGAGGTCAGCGCCCGGCCCCCCAGCCCGGCGTACTCCCCGACGGGCACCGTTCGAGCCGCGGGACCGCCTTCCGCGCTCATGTTGATTCGGAGCAGCTTGTCCATGACTCTCCCTCCTTGCTGGTTGGATCTGTCCGGGGAACCCGCGAGCCCTCGAGGGACGGGGTCAGAGAAACGGAAACGGCGACGGGAAGCGTCTCGAGGCTCTCTTCTGCGGCAATCCGGGTGTTCGTTGGGTGTTGAGGGATGGACGACGGGATGATGCGATATGCCTGAATCTAGGGGAACGTCCCGGGTTTGTCAATTCTGTCAAATTCGACATAACGTGCGCCCGGGGGCGTATGGCAAGGCTCCTTGACGTTGGAGGGAATCCTTTGATATAAAAGGATTTGAATTCGGGTCATCGCGTTCAGCAATCACCCTCCTTTCTTTCCCCGAGAGGCACCGGCCATGTACCCGCGCCTCGAGAGATTTCTTGCAGCATTCGCCGTCGCGGCGATCGTCGTCACGGCTGCGTTCTGGGCATTCCCCCCCGAATTGCGCTTCCCCGATCCGAAACCCGAGACCGCAGTTTCCTGGCCGGTTCCCGTCGAAGCCCCTGCCGTGGCTGTGCCAGCCGTGGCGCCCGTCCCCGCACCTCCTCCAGAGCATATACCGAAGCCACCGGCGAGGAGCGAACTCCCTGTCCAGTCAGCGGCCGTGAAGCCTGAAGAAACGGGGCAGGGCCTGCCGGGCGTGATTTCCCAGGCTCTGCGCGAAGCGCTTCCCGAGGAGTCCCTGTCGGATGAACAGGTCCGGGAGCTGACCGAATCCGTCCAGGTCTTCCGGGGATCGATGCGGACCCTCCAGGACACGGAACGGACGCCGGAAAACGCGGAGAGGATCCGGGAGCTGATGGGGCGCATCGAGGAAAACCGACGCCGGTTCGAGGCGGCGGCAGGAATGAGCATCAACGAATTTTTACGCCGCACGACGGCGGACGGAATTGACAATGACAGGCACGATGAAGGCGAGGCGATCCTGGAGACGGTGGATGGCGCTGGCCGTTAGTCTCGTCTCCGTTCCCTGGCTGGTCAGCGCGGCCGGAGCGGCACAGGACGAGGTGATCGCCACCCTCGACGGCAGTCCGATCACTCTCTCGGAGATCGAGGAGAACGCGGCCTTTCAGGTTTACCGGCTCCGGGGCAGCATCCACAGCCTTCTGCAGCGGGAGGCCCGTGAGATCGCCGACCGGCGCCTGCTGGAGCGGGAGGCGGCCCGGCAGGGGCTGAGCGTGGAGACCCTGCTGAAGAGAGAGGTCGACGGCAAGGCCGCCCCGGTGACGGAGAAGGACGTCGACGCCTACGTCGCGGCGCATCCCGGCGAGGCAGGCGGGGGCGCCGAAGGCCGCGGAAGGCTGAGGACCTACCTCGAGGAGCGCGCCCGGATCCAGCGGTGCCTCGACTACGCGGCCTCGCTGCGGGAAACATCGGACTACCGGTTCCTCGCGGCGCCTCCCGAACGGCCGCGCGTCCGGGTGGACACCGAGGGCGCACCGCAACGGGGTCCGGCGGATGCTCCCGTCACGCTCGTTCACTTCGCCCGGTTCTCCTCGAAGCCCTCCGCCGAGAGCGCGGTAAAGATCCGCCTCCTCCTCGAGGCATTCCCGGGAAAGATCCGATGGGTGCACCGGAACTTCATCGGCATCCAGGACCCCGTCGCCCTGGCGGCCGCGGAGACGGGCGAGGCCGCCTTCCGGCAGGGGAAATTCTGGGAGTACCACGACGCGATCTTCACCCGCGGCGGCAGCGTCACGGCCGAGGCTGTCCGTCAGGCAGCCCGGGAGGCGGGCCTCGACCCGGATCGAGCCGAAGCCGAGCGGAAACAGGGGGCCCTGCTCCTGAGGGTCAGGGAGGACATCGGCACCGGGGTGCGCCTCGGCGTGCAGGCCGCACCGGTCATCTTCGTCAACGGGATCTACTTCGGCGGGACCTTTCCCCTCGAGGACCTGAGGGCTCTCGTTCGCAAGGAACTAGAAAGGGTGCAGAAAAAAGAAGGAGGAAGACCCTAGAGGATGTCCGCAAGAAACCGGTCAATGAAGAAAGGAGGTAGATCATGAACAGGACAGCTGTCTGGGTCCTTGCCGTGATGGTCCTGCTGTGCCTCGCCCTGGCCGCGCCGCAGGCCTTGGCCCAGGAGGGGAAGGCCCCGCAGCTCAAGCCCAAGCGCCTCTCCAGCGCGGGCGACAGCATGACCGAGGCCATCGACGCGGAGCTGCCGGCGGCCAATCACTGGGCGAGCTGGGCCAACGGCTACCACGGGTTCTGGGAGTGGCTCCTGGGGCTCACCAACGTCAACAGCCACAACCAGAGGATCACGAAAGCCTTCGGGAGCTCCGGCCGCGCCAACTACATGGAGGCCAAGAGCGGCGCCGACATGTTCGACTTCCCGGCCCAGGCGGCGCAGGCCGTCAGCCGCAAGGCCTCGTACGTGACGGTGCTCATGGGCCACAACGACGTCTGCCAGGACCGCTTCATCGACATCCCGTCGGATGCGGTCTTCGAGGCCAATTTCAAGAAAGGAATGGATACGCTGAAGGACGGGCTGCCGGCGGGCGCCACGGTCTACGTCGTGGGGATCGTGGACATCTACCGGCTCTGGCAGGTCGCAGACGACAAGAGGGCACTGGGGATCGTCGACTGCGAACTCCTCTGGGCCACGACGCTGCTGAAGTGGTACCCCTGCGGGACCATGCTGAACCCGCTCATCGGGGAGGCGGGCCGCCAGTACACCCGCAGCCGCAACATTGCATTCAACGCCATTCTCAAAAAGATGACGGAAGAGTACCAGGCCGCCGACGCCAACCACCATTACGTCTTCACCGACGCGGTCTTCAGTTACCCCTTCGTCGAAAGCCAGGTCTCGGACATCGACTGCTTCCACCCCTCCGCACCGGGGCAGAAGGAGCTCTCGCGAGTGACCTGGATCAACGGGCCCTTCAAGATCTACAGCAAATGACGCAGCAGAGGAAACTTGGAAGCCCCGCCGAGCCGGCGGGGCTTTTCACGGTTCACGGCAGCCGCCTTGCGACGGCACGGGGGGATCCTCGCCCGTTCAGGCCAGGTTCAGCAGAGTGATCTCCGGACGGGCGTTGAGCCGCACGGGGGTGAGCGAGGTGCCGATGCCGCGGCTCACGTAGAGGCGGCTCGCGCCGATGCAAAAGAGGCCCTCGGGGTACGGCGTCCGCAGGTGGGCGACGCTGATTTCCCGCCTGGGCAGGGTGAGCTTGATCTGCCCCCCGTGATAGTGGCCCGCCAGGGTGAGCGCCACGCCCCGGGCCGCGGCCTCGGGGAAGACCTCCGGGCGGTGGGACAGCAGGATCGTGGGCACCGCGGGGCCGAGCCCCTGCAGGGCGGCCCGCAGGTCTGGCCTGCCGGCGTTCAGGTCGTCGATACCGGCGACGGCGAAGGGGCCCTGCGCCGTCTCGACCACCCGGCTGGCGTTCCGAAGCAGTGGGATCCCGCTGTGTCGGAAGAGCGCGTCGAGCTCGGCGTTCCGAATGTACCAGTGGTCGTGGTTGCCCAGCACGGCGAAGGTCCCGTACCGGGCGCGGACGCGCGCCATCTCCTCGAGGCAGTCCGGCAGGAAGGCGCTCGAGTTGGTGACGTAGTCGCCGGTCAGGACGAAGAGGTCCGGTTCGAGGGCGATGACCTCCTCGGCGTAGCGCCGCATCTCGCGGCGGGTCATGGTCAGCCCCGCGTGGATGTCCGTGAGCTGGACCACCCTGAGCGGAAGGCCGAAGGGCACCGAGAGCTCCTCCACCTCGTAGGCCCGGCCGGCATAGGCGGCCCCGTAGCCCGACAGGACGAAGGGGGCGGCAGCAAGCGAGCCCACGCCGGCTTTCACGAAGCGGCGTCGCCCCGTGTCGACGGGGGCCGAAGGCGCCCGGCCGGTCGCGTCGCGCCAGAACGTCGCCGCCCGCCGGCCCAGCTCGCCGGCGCACCGGGACGCCAGGAGGATGAGGGCGCAGGTCAGGGACCCGACGCTCCACAGGGACGGCATATAGAAGAGAACGGCCTGCAGAGCCGGGGGCGGGTCGAGCCACGCCAGGGGTCTCGCCAGGACGAACCCGCTGAGGGAAAAGAGGGTCACGATGACCAGGCCCGCCGCGCCGACGGCCCAGGAGGCGGCGCGCCGCGATAGACGGGTCGACCGAACGGCCTCGCGGAAACGGACGAAGAGGTAGATCTGGGCCAGGACGGCAAGGGCCAGCACCAAGACGCGGTAGGCCGAAGAGATCAGTTCCAGGGTGACCGGCGAGAAGGGCATGCCGGGGCTCATCTCATTCATCGTAGGCGGTAAGATAAACAAGGCATGGCGAAAAAGCAAGCCCCATGCCGTCGGGCGTCGGTTTGTCCTTTCCTTTCGGCGCCTTGGGTCGGCGCAGGGGACGATGGTTGCAGGAAGCGGGCCGTCCCAGCCCCGGGCGGGGCCGTTTTTTTTTGGGGCATGCCGGCGCGATTTGTACTACAATACGGCGCGAACGACCTGACGGCCAGCACGTTTAAGCGTTCCTCCTTGGGGATCGGACATGAAGACCCACTTTGCAGAGAAACTGGCATCCACCCGCGTCACCTTCCGCACGGCCCTTTCGACGCTTCTGGCCGTCATGCTCATCGGCACGGTCTGCCTCCTCGGGGGCCTCTCCTACTACAACCTGAAGCGAAACGCCGACACCCTCTCGGCGCAGGTGCTCGACGAGAGCTCCCTGCGGATCCGGCACTGGGTCGGCACGCTGCTGACGCGCGCCCGGGACCAGGGCGAGATGAACCGCCAGCTCCTGGGAACCGTCAAGATCAAGCCGGAGACGCTGAACTGGCTGACCCGCCACCTGCAGCGGGTCATGGAGACGCAGAGCCATTTCACGTTCCTGTCGGCAGGCTTCGAGAGCGGCCTGATGCTGTCCGTCGAGCGCCTCGAGGAGGGCGCGTTCAGCATCCGCGAGGCCCGGTACGACCGCAAGGCCGGCAAGGCGACCATCCTCGACTTCGCGCCCGAGGACTATCCGCAGCGGAAGGCCTACGACCGCCGGGAGTTCCCGCTGACCGGCGAGAGACGGATGCCGGAGTGGTACACCCTGGCGCGCGACGCCGAGGGGCCCGCCTGGACCGAGGGGCGCACTCTTCGAAGCGGCGCGAAGGCGGTCCCGGGGATCAGCCTGGCAACGCCGGTCTATGACCGGGACCGGCAGTTCATCGGCGTCACGACGGTCGACATCGACATCAGCGCCATCTCCCGGTTCCTCAACTCCAACCCGATCGGCAGGGACGGGTTCGCCTTCATCGTCGAGCAGTCGAGGGACGGCGCGTACCGGGTGCTCGCCCACCCGCAGCCCGAGATCCTCACCCGGGAATACCGGGACGAGAGGGGGCGCACGCAGTTCGAGTTCACGCCCTGGCAGAAGCTCGGCGACGAGAAGGTCGTGCGCTTCATGGAGAGATTCTCGCAGGACGGCAGCTACCTGGGCCACGACCTCCGGACGTTCCGGTTCAGCGCCGGCGGCCGGGACTACTTCGGCAGCTACCGCAGGATGGCGGGCAGCAACGTGCCGGGCTGGGTCATCGCCCTGGTCATCCCCTACGGCGAGATCATGGGGGCCGTGGACCGCAACAACCTGGAGACCATGGCAATCGGGATCGCCGTCTTCTTCCTGATCCTTATGTCGAGCGCGTGGATCTCGGCCCTCGTCGCGAAGCCCCTGCGCCGGATCGCCCTGGATTCCGAGGCCATCGGCCGCTTCGAGCTGGAGCCCCGGCCCCTGGAGCGCTCGCAGATCAAGGAAGTGGACCAGCTGATGGTGGCCACCCACGACATGAAGCGGGGCCTGCGCTCCTTCGGCAAGTACGTGCCGGCCGACCTGGTCCGCGAGATCCTCGCCTCGGGAGGCGAGGCGGAACTCGGCGGCCGCAAGGCCCACCTCACGGTCTTCTTTTCCGACATCGCCGACTTCACGTCGATCTCGGAGGGCCTCGAGCCCGAGTCCCTCGTCGAGCAGCTCGGCGAGTACTTCGAATCCATGAGCGCCGCCCTGAGGCGGCAGCCCCCGGGAACGCTCGACAAGTTTATCGGCGACAGCATCATGGCCTTCTGGGGGGCCCCCACGCCCAACGCCGATCACGCCGTGACGGCCTGCCGCGCGGCGCTCGCCTGCCAGGAGGAGCTGCAGGCCCTGCAGGAGAAGTGGAAGGGGCAGGGAAAACCCCTGTTCCACCAGCGCATCGGCATCAACTCGGGCGAGGTGATCGTGGGCAACATGGGAAGCGCCAGCCGCCTGAACTACACCGTGGTGGGCGACACGGTGAACACCGCGAGCCGCTTCGAAGGCCTCAACAAGCTCTACGGCACCCGGATCATCATCGGCGAGAGCACCCGGGCATTGGTGCAGGACCGATTCGTCGCGCGGCCCCTCGACTTTGTCTCCGTCAAGGGAAGCGCCCGGGGGGTGCGAATCTTCGAGCTGATGGCCGAGGCCGACTCGGCCGGCGAACGCACCCGTGCGATCGCCCAACTTGGCGAAACCGCGCTGAGTTTCTACCTCCAGCGCCGCTGGGACGAGGCGCAGGAGCGCTGCCGCAAGATCCTGGAGCTCAACCACGGCGACGAGCCCGCCCGGATCCTGATGGAACGCTGCCGGCGCTACCGGGAGACCCCGCCGCCCGAGAACTGGGACGGCATCCACCGGATCGAAAGCAAGTGAACGACCGGCCTTTCGCGGGGTTGCGCGGCTTCCCCGCTTCGTTCACGGCGTCCGCCTCTTCCTCCCGAGTCACGGCCGTGCCGCCGCCCGCCGACGGAAAAAAGTTCCTTCCACGGTAAACCGGATCCCCGCCGGAGCGTTTTCCTAACCAAGGATGGTCTTTTCACACCGGCACCCGGTGACCGCACACCCCGATTGTCGCACCATGCAGACAGGGGGTGTTCCCGATGCCGGTGCCCGGCAGGAGACGAACATGAACGCATGGAAACCCCTCCGGTTTGCCGTTGCCTGGTGCCTGGTCCTTCTGATCGCCGTGCCGCCGCCGATCCTTGCGCAGGAGCCGGGGGTAAAGGCGCCCGCCAAGGCCTTTTCCCAGGCGGAACTGGACCAGTTGCTCGCGCCCGTCGCGATCTACCCCGACTCGCTCCTCGCCCACATTTTCATCGCCGCGACCTACCCCCTGGAAGTGGTGATGGCGGAGAGATGGGCGCGGGAGAACCGGAACCTTCCCGCCGATTCGTTCAATGCCGCCCTCGACCGGCAACCCTGGGATGCCAGCGTGAAGGCTCTCGTCCCCTTCCCCGACGTCCTCGAGATGATGAGCCGAAAACTGGACTGGACCCAGAGGGTCGGCGACGCCTTCCTGGCCCAGCAGGCCGACGTGATGGACACGGTGCAGAGGCTCCGCAAGCGGGCCCACGACGCGGGCAACCTCAAGTCGACGGAGCAGCAGAGGGTGATCATGGAGCAGGAGATCATCCGGATCGAGCCGGCGAACCCGTCGATCGTCTACGTGCCGGCCTATGACCCCTGGTGGGTCTACGGGCCCTGGTGGTGGCCGGCCTATCCCCCGTACGTCGTCTACCCCTATCCCGCGGGCGTCGCGATCGCCCCCGGGTTCGTCTGGTTCGGCGTCGGTCTCTTCGTGGGGGCCTATTGGGGCAGCTGGGGGTACTGGGGCTGGCACAATCACACCTGCTACGTGAACCGCTCCACCTATCACCATGGCGGCCACGGGGGCTACGGCAGCGGAGCCGTCGGCGGGGCCTGGGCGACACGGAATCAGGGCGCCGCGGGAGCGGTGGGTGCAGCCGGAGGGGTCGCGACGGCACAGCCCTGGCAGCACAACCCCGCCCATCGCAGGGGGGTGGCCTACCGCGACACGGCAACGCGCGATCGCTACGGCCGGACGGACCGGGCGGCCGTCGAGAGCCGGCGGAGCTTCCGCGGCTTCGAGGGCAACGGGATCGAACGCGGAGGCGGGCGTACGGCCGGTGCCGGCAGCGCCGCGTTGGCCTCCCGTGGGACCGCGAGACCCGATCCCTCGGGCGTGCGCGACGCGCTGTCGGCCAAAGCGGGGAGGGCGGATACCCCGATCGGCCGGTCGGGACGGCCCGATGCCGCGGTACGCGGCGGGGGGGTCTCCGACCGGGCAACCCGGCCCGACACGATATCCTCCCGGACGGGCAGGCCGGACCGGGACGGGCGGCGCGAGGCCGGGCTCGCATCGGCGGGCCGCGAGCGGCGCACGATGGACAGGGCCAACCTGGAGCGCGGCCTCTCGGGGCGCGCGTTCGAGGGGATTGGCCGGGGCGGCGAGGTCCGCCGGCAGAGCACCTGGGGACGCGAGAGCCTCAACACGGCACGAACGGGCGGCGCAAGGGCGGGCGAAGTCAACCGTAGCTTCCCGCAGGGCGGGGGCAGGGTCGGCGAGGCGGTCCGCAGTTTCCCGCAGGGCGGCAACTCCCGTGGCTTCCCGCACGCCGGCGCGGCAGGGGGCGGCGCCGTCCGGGGTTTCCCGCAGGGAGGGGCACGAGTCGGCGATGCCGTCCGGGGCTTCCCGCAGGGTGGCGGGGGCGTGGGCGGCGGGCTCTTCCGGGGCGGTCACCGTTGAAAGCGGCTGCGACATCGGGACGTATCGTGCGAAGTCCTTTCCCCATGCAAAAAGCCCCGCCGCACGGCGGGGCTTTTTCACCGGGGAAACAGCCTTGAACTTACTTGCCGGGTTTCGCCGATGCTCCGGCGGGTTTCTTCCGGCTCCTCGCCTTCGCGGCGGCCGCTTCCTTCTCCAGTTTTGCGATCCGTTTCTTGAGCACGTCGATCTCCTTGATCAGCGGCGCGTGGAGCCTGGCCTGGGCGTCGGCCATCATCTGCTGGATGCGCCCCTCCAGGTCCTTCGTGGCGGCCTTCGACTTCGCGAGAAGCTCGATCATGAGCGCCCTGCCCTCCTTCTCGGTGAGCTCGCCCTTCCGGATCAGCTCCGCCACGGTCTCCTCGACCTTCTCCTTGCCCAGGTAGAACAGACCGACCCCGAGCAACCGCGCTTTCTTGATGAAATCCTGCATGAGGGTCCCTCCTTTTTTTGTTTCAGGATACCGCCCCGAGGCGTGCAACGCAAGAAAAAGGGGCCCGTCGTCCCTGCGGAGCAGGCCTCAAGAATCCCCTCCGCCCGGCCGATAAGGAGAATGTGCGGGGACGTTCCCCCTCACGCTCATTTCGCCGCAAGGAGACACCGGAGCATGAGCATCGTCTGGACGCCGGCGCTGTCCGTCGGGATCGAAGAGATCGACAACCAGCACAGGGACCTGCTGCAGCACGTCTCCGTATTCTTCCGGCACCTCGGCAACGGCAGGGGCCCCGAGGAGATCCCGGCCCTGTTCGGCTTCCTCGAGCATTACGTGCAGACACACTTCTCCTGCGAGGAGAAGTACATGACGAAATTCTACGCCGAAGGCCGCGGCTACGAGGAGGAGCAGGCCCACAAAGCCGAGCACCGCGCCTTCGTGCGGGACTTCACGGCCTTCAAGGAGGAGATCCTGGAAAGCGGGGCATCCCCGCTGCTCGTCGCCGAGTTCCAGAAGTGGATCGTCAACTGGCTCGTGGGCCACATCGGCAAGACCGACAAGGGCCTCGGCCGGTTCCTGAGCGCGGCGCTCCCGTTCCTGCAGCGCCGCTGACCCCGTTGCCCTTTTTCCGGCTCACCCTGGCTGGACCCCGCCGTCTACTCGCGGACCAGCAGGATCGAGCATGGCATCCTGCGGACGATGCTGTCGATGCCCCGCCCGTAGAGGAAGTGCTCCAGGCGGCCCTCCTCGTGGGCCGTCAGGATCGCCAGGTCGATCCTCTCGCGGCCGATGACCCGGAGGATTTCCTCCTTCGGGTCGCCCTCCTCGATGAACTCCCGGATCGTCGTGCCCTTCTTTTTCTCCGAATTGATGATATCCTCCAGTTCCGCCTTGACCCTCGCCATTTCCTTCTTGTACTGGTCCTCGTAGTGGATCGTGGGCAGATTCCATCCCTTCTTGAAGGGGTTTTCCACGACGTGCAGCACGGCAAGCTCGGCGCCGTACGCCTGGGCAAGGGAAACGCCGAAGCGCACCGCCTTGCGGCAGTACCGCGTCAGCCTGCTCACGACGAGGATTCGTTGGATCCCTTCCATGGCCCGCCTCCTTTCCGGCCGGGCCCGGAGCCGCCGCACCCCAAGGGGAGTCCCGGGACCCGACTACTTCGTGGGGCAGATGTCGTCCAGCCAGAGTTCCTGGCCGCCGATGGAGAACTCCCGGATGGCCCCGTCCAGCACGATGACGCCGCGCCAGTTGTTGCCCTGCTGCGTCGCCGTCACGGTCACGGCCACGCCCCCGAGGGTCGTGCCGTTCAGGGCGACCAGGTTGCCGATGTTCCGGAAGTCGCCATTGACCATCACGTTGTTGTTGCCGCCCAGCTCGGCGAACTTGAGCGCGATCTTCTTCAGCGGGTAATCGAACTTGAAGCGCAGGTTGACGTTGTTGGCGTTGATCTCCCGGCCGGTCCCGCCGGCGCGGGTGCCGGCGTCGATCCGGGCCTTCCCGTCGGTCGTCCAGTTCCCGTTGGCCCACTGGAACCGCTCGACGGCGAGGTTCGTCCCGCTCGTGTAGAAGGTTTGACCGACCGCGAACTGCGTGCCCGGCGCCACGTCCTCGAACCGGACGCAGCACCCGGACACCAGCATGACCAACAGGACCGCGAAGACGATCTTCCGCACGGCTGCCATGGCATCATCCTCCTTCCTTCGTGGACTGTTCCGTTTCCCGATCCAAGACGACGGGCCGCCGCCGGGAGCCCGGGCCGGCCGGAAACCGTCTCTGCACGCTCCCCCGACTACCGGGCCGCGGCTTTCTTCAGGGTCACGATGGCCGTCTGGTTGTCGCTCGTGGCGAGCACCACACGGACGGGGGCCTTCTCGGAGCTCATGGTCCCGTAGAGCTGCCGGATGCTGATCCCCTTGGCCGCCAGCAGGCTCGTCACGCCCTTCAGGGCGCCCGGCTTGTTGTCGAGTTCCACCTGGATCTCCTCCCTCTCCTCGAGGTCCGTGAACCCCTTCTGCTTGAGCAGGTCGCAGGCCCTGCGGGTGTCGTCCACGACCAGCATGACACGGGCCTTGCCGGTTCCCGCCATCCCGTAGCCCGCGACGGCCTCGATGTTGATGCCCCGGTCGGCGAGGGCATCGGCCATCCGGTTCAGCACGCCGACCTCGTCGTCCACCGTCACGTAGATCTGCTTCGCCAATGCCGCTTTTCGGATCATATCCGCACCTCCTTGCCTTGTGACTGTGTCGCGTTCTTCGTTCGGGACGGCATGCAACCGATGGGAACCTTCCCCCGCGGCGCCGGCGCGGGGCGGAAGGCTTCACCCCCTGCGCCCGGCCGCAAGGGCGTGGGGAAACCTGCCGGGCGTTCGATGACGGGCCCGCCGGGCGGCATCGAGCTGCATCGGGCTGCGGCGGATCCCCGGTTCGAGACGATCGGGTTGCGGTTGAGTGGTTTCGGGCCGGATGACGCGACAGGGCGGGAGGAAAACGAGCACAACAGGAGGCCGGGGCATCACGCATCCCGCCTGATATTTTGATAGGGCAAAAAAATACGGATGTCAACGGCTATCTCGGGACCGGGGCGGCAAGCCCGTCCGGCGCCGCCCCCGCGGCCCGGGAAGATAGGGTTGGAAAAAAGCCGGTTTTCTGATAACTAGAGCGAAGGCGGACCGCAGGGAGCCGCCGTTTCACTTCCCGAGGAAAGGAACCCGGTGGCGTCCAACGTTTCGATCCTGTTCCGGCTGATCAGCAGCTACCTCCTGATCATCGTCGTGGTCCTGCTGTCCGGCCTGTACACCATCTGGAATCTGAGCGAATTCAACCGCCTCATCCGGATCGTGACCACCCACGACACGCGGATGATCGAGCTGTCGCAGGAGTGCCAGGACATCCTCATCAGCGCCAACGCGTCGGAGAGGAAGTTTTTCGTCTCGGGAGACGAGACCTACCACCGGCAGTTCAAGGACCACGAGATCGCGCTCACCGGCAAGCTCAACGAACTGGCGGCGCTCGTGGACACGGGGAAGAAACGGGGTCTCCTGGAGAGCGTCCGCGGGGCCCACGGGCGCTACGTCGCCCTGTTCGACGACATGGCGAGCCAGACGGGCAGCCGACGGGTGCCCGCCGACGAGGCCGCCCGGTACCGGATCGAACAGGATCTGATCGTCGCCGACACGGGGCAGAGCCTGCGCGAGTTGACGAGGATCTCCTCCGACGAGCGCGACGACAAGCTCCGGGAGATCGAGGCCAACTCGGTCCGCAGCGCCGACGCGATCCTGATCTCGCTCGTCATGGCGATGGTCCTCATGATCGCGATCTCCATCCTGAACACGCAGTCCATCAGCGTCCCCATTTCCCGGCTGCGGGAGAAGACGAAGGCCGTCGCCCGGGGCGATTTCGGCGACCCGCTGGACATCGGGTCGCCCCCGGAGATCCGGGAGCTGGCCTCGGCGTTCAACGCGATGTGCGACCGGCTCCGGGAGCTCGACCAGCTGAAGATCGACTACATCAGCCACCTCTCCCACGAGCTGCGCACGCCGCTGACCGCCATCCGGGAGGCCTCGAGCATGCTCGAAGAAGGCCTCTTCGCGGAGATGCCGGAAAAGCAGAGGGAGCTGCAGACCCTCATCCGCGAGGACTGCGAGCGCCTGATCCGCTCCGTCACCCGGCTTCTCGACTTTTCGATGATGGAGTCGGGCATCATGCACCTGACGGTGCAGGACGCGCCCCTGCGGCCGCTCGTGGAGCGAAACCTGCAGCGCTTCTCCGCCGTGGCCCAGCGCAAGCGGATCGACATGCAGATCGACATCCCGCCCGATTTGCCGCCGATCCGGATGGACGCCGAAAAGATCGAGGTGGTCGTCGAGAACCTGCTGAGCAACGCCCTCAAGTTCACCGCCGACGACGGGCGCATCACGATCTCCGCGAGGCGCCGCAGCGACGAGAAGCTCGTCGAGGTGGCCGTTTCCGACACGGGCCGGGGGATCCCCGAGTCGGGGCTCAAGGAAGTGTTCGAGAAGTTCAAGCGCGTCGACGACGGCAAGGGGGCCGTGCGGGGGACGGGGCTCGGGCTCGCCATTGTCAAACACATCATCAAGGCACACGGAGGTAGGGTATGGGCCGAAAGCGAACTCGGCAAGGGAAGCACATTCACCTTTTCCTTGCCTGCCTGATCCTGGCCGGCGCCTTCGGGTGCACCGGGATCCAGGGGGTGCTCTCGAAGCCGGAGACCTGGCAGGCGGACCAGCAGATGGCGGCCGGGAATTTCGACGCCGCCGTTGCCCAGTATCGCGAAATCAACCGCCTCTACCCGAGGACGGCCGACGAGGGGCTCTTCAAGATCGGCTGCATCCAGGCCCATCCCCGCAACCCGAAGAAGAACTACGCAAAGGCCCTGGAGACGTTCCGGCAGCTCGTCGCCGAGCATCCACAGAGCTCGTACCGCGCGCCGACGGATGCCTTCATCGCGGTTCTCGGCGAGCTGGCGGGCCGGGAGAAGGAGCTGGCGGCCAGGGAAAAGGAGCTGGCGAACCGGGACAGGGGGGCCCCGGCCCTGAAGCGGCAGGTCGACGCGCTCGAGCGGCAGGTCGACGCGCTGCAGAAGCAGATCGAGCAGATGAAGGAGATCGACCGAAGTCTCGAGGAGAAGCGGCGGGCGATGCCGCCCCGCAAGTGAGGGTGAGCCATGCAACGAATCCTGATCGTCGACGATGACGTGAGCGTTCTCAAGGTGCTGCAGATGCGCCTGGAGTCGGAGCACTTCGCCGTCACGGCGGCCTCCGAGGCCCGCGAGGCGAAGAAGCGGCTCGAGGAAGAGACGTTCGACATCGCCCTGTTCGACCTGCGGCTCGCCGAGGGCACCGGCATCGAGCTGATGAAGAGCATCCGCGACATCGACCCCGACCTGCCGGTGATCATCCTGACGGCCTACGGGACGATCGAGAGCGCCGTGGAGGCCATGAAGGAAGGGGCGTACAGCTACCTGACCAAGCCCTTCGACTACCGCGAGCTGCTCGTCCAGATCCGCAACGCGATCGAGAAATCCGGCCTGTCCCGGGAGGTGAAACGCCTGCGGAGCCTGGTGCGGGCCGACCTGGAGGGCTCGGACATCATCGCGCACAGCGAAGCCATGAGGCGGGTCCTCGACGCCGTGGCGCTCGCCGCCGAGACGGATTCCAACGTCTTCATCAGCGGCGAGAGCGGCACGGGAAAGGGGATGGTGGCCCGCGCCCTGCACAGGCTGAGCAAGCGCAGGGAGCACCCCTTCGTCGGCATCAACTGCGCGGCCATCCCCGCCACCCTGCTGGAGAGCGAACTCTTCGGCTTCGAGAAGGGGGCCTTCACGGGCGCCGTGGCCAGCAAGAAGGGCCTCTTCGTCCAGGCCGACAAGGGCATTATCTTCCTCGACGAGATCTCGGAGATCCCCCTGTCCATGCAGGGCAAGCTCCTCAAGGCCCTCGAGGAAAAGGAGTTCTACCCCCTGGGCTCGCACAGGACCGTGAAGGTCGACGTCCGGATCGTTTCGGCGTCGAACAAGGAGATCGCCAGGGAGGTCGAGTCGGGGGCGTTCCGCAGCGACCTCTTCTACCGCGTCCATGTCGTGCCGATCAAGGTGCCCCCGCTCAGGGATCGCAAGGAGGACATCCCGGTGCTGGCGGAGCACTTCCTGGCGAAGGTGGCGCAGAAGCTCGAGAAGCCCGTCAAGTCCCTCTCGCCCGGCGCCATGCAGAAGCTCATGATCTACTCCTGGCCGGGCAATGTCCGGGAGCTCGAGAACATGATCGAGTGCGCCGTCGTCATGTCGACGGAAAACGTGATCCCCGAAGACCTGATCATCGTCCCGGGACGGACGGACGACAAGATTTCCTTCAAGCCCCTCAAGGAGAGCAAGCAGGACTTCGAGCGAAACTACCTGGTCCAGCTCATGCAGATCAGCCGGGGCAACGTCAGCCAGGCCGCCAAACTGGCAGGCAAGTACCGGGCCGACCTCTACGAACTGCTGGAGAAGTACGCCATCGACCCGCTCGACTTCAGGAAAGGCTGACGGCGAAGGGCGTCACCGGGCGGTTCGAAGGGAAAACCCTTCACAAATTCCGGGCCTCCAGTCGGGATCCGGGGCGGCGCGGGCCCCGGGGCCAGGGGAATCAAGGGGTTGCGACAACCTGGGGAAGTGGTACGGGCCTTGCTCTACCACCCCCATCAACAAGAAGTGCAGGGACGGAAGATGAGAGTGCTGGTTGTAGACGACGACCCGTTCATGACGGAGATCCTGAAGCTCTACCTCGTGAGGGCGGGTTACCAGGCCGACGTGGCCGAGAACGGCCTGCAGGCTCTTCGCCTGCTGGAGGCCGCCCCGTTCGACGTGGTCATCACCGACGCGGTCATGCCGGAGATGACGGGCTTCGAGCTGTGCAGGGCGGTGCGGGAAAAGTACCCTCACATCCGGATCATCGGCATGACCGGGCATGTCAACGTGAACGATTTCGAGAAATCGGGCGCCCACGCCTGCTTCTACAAGCCGGTCCCCTTCCACGAACTGCTCAAGGCGATCCAACGCCTTTGCCAGACCGACTCCACCGCGGCGGCCCAGTGATAGGTGAAGGGAAAAACATACGCCACAACTACCTTGAATCACTGATGTTTTAAAAACATCCCGACGATTTGTGTAGGGACGAACCTTCAATCAGACCCGCCTCTTCCGCCCTGCCGGCCCTTCCCTTCACATCATAATCATCCATAATATCGGATACCTGCATTCTTAGACCCCCCGGATGGTATGCTCGTTGCCTATATGCTCCGCGCAGGCGGCATCTCCGGCCTCGTTTTTCCGGATGACATGAAGGAGCGACCCATGGCAACGACAAGACGACACTCCCCTCGAAGGACACACCCCGGCCTCCGGCTTGCGCTGCTTGCGCTTCTGATCCTGCCGCTGTTCCCCACGCAGGCGGGGGCGGCGGCCGTGACGCTGGCCTGGGATGCCAATGCGGAGTCCACCGTGGCAGGCTACAAGGTCGGCTACGGGACGGCCAGCGGGAGCTATGCCAGCACGGTCGACGTGGGCAACTGGACGAGCGTCAACATCAGCGGACTCGAAACGGGCCGGACGTATTATTTCGCCTGCAAGGCCTACGACTCCACGGGCAAGGAAAGCGCCTACTCCGGCGAGATCTCCTACACGCCGCCCGCCGCGGCGTGCACCTATTCGATCTCCCCGGCGAGCCAGTCCTTCGGTTCCGCGGGGGGCACGGGAAGCGTGACGGTCAGCGCCGCGTCCGCCTGCGCGTGGAGCGCGTCGAGCGGGGCCTCCTGGATCACGATCACGGCGGGTGCGGGCGGCACCGGTCCCGGGACGGTCGGGTACTCCGTGGCCGCCAACACGTCGACCGCATCGCGGTCCGCCGCCGTGTCGATCGCCGGCAACACCTTCACAGTCAGCCAGCAGGGCGCGACGGCAAGCACCGTGACCATCACGGCATCGGCCGGGACGGGCGGCTCGATCTCGCCTTCCGGAACGTTCACGGTCGCCCCGGGGTCGAGCAAGAAATTCACCATCTCGCCGAGATGGCTCTACAAGATCTACGACGTCAAGGTGAACGGCGTCTCCGTCGGCGCCGTGAAGTCGTATACGTTCTCCAGCGTGAGGAGCAACCAGACGATCAGCGCGACGTTCAAGCGAAAGTATTAAGCCACCAAGGGCGGATCCCTCCCCGGGGAATTTCAGTTTCATGCCCCCTCTGTTCCCCGGGGGGGCTTTTTCCGCCGGGCCGCGGGACCGGGAGATGCATCAACCCATGACCATGGCGCGGAACGAGTCAACGCCTTCCACGGGGCGCATGCGGTCCGTCATGACCATCACGGCCACCTCCGGGCACGGGGGCGTGATCACGCCCTCCTCCCGGCTCTCCGTCGGCTCGGGCCTGAGCAAGATGTTCGTCATCCGGCCCTGGGAAGGGTACGCGATCGGCGACATCGAGGTGGACGGCGTCTCGATCGGTCCCGTGAGCATGTACATGTTCACCAACGTCACGGAAGACCACACGATCCGCGCAACGTTCAGGAAACAAAGGCCCCCGGCGCCCAGGCGCCCGCGGGGTGAGGAGGTGTGACCGTGCTTTCGAAATGGAGAACCCCGCTGCCGGCCGTCGCGTTCGCCTGCTACCTGACGGTTTTCCTGACGTCCCCCGCCCTGGCGGGGATGATGGGGGGCCTCGCCTCGACGCCCGGCCCGGGCACGATCCGCGGCGGGGAGCTCGACCGGGTCCAGCGGGCCCTCGAGACGGAGGTCGTGCGGTCGGCCCTCGAGGCCCACGGGCTCACGACGCAGGAAGCCCTCGAGCGCCTGCAGGCGATGTCCGACGAACAGATCCACCTCATGGCCCGGGCCTCGGACCGGGTCCTGGCAGGGGGTGACGGCGGCGGCGTGGTCGTCGCGGTGCTCGTCATCATCCTGCTGGTCCTCCTGATCCTCTACCTCCAGGACAAGAAAGTCGTCATCCGGTGAGAGCCGCCGCCCTCGTCCCCGGGAGGCACATGTCTTGCACTGATTTGTGCATTCCGTCTTTCCCGAGGGGGTGGTGCAACATGAGTCTTCTGGATACGTTCAGGCAGAAAAAGCCGCGCCGGGGCATCAGCAAGGCCGTTGCCCTGGAAATGGCCGAGGACTGGTCGGGCGGCGACGGCATCGACATGGAGCACGCCGTCGTGATCCACGCCCGCGACTGGCGCAAGGGCCTGGCCGACGAGTATGCCTACATCTCGGGCCTGCACGGCCTGCGCAGCTGCGACTGGTTCATCGAGTCCCAGGAAATCCTGCACGCGGGCAATTGCAGCTACGAGATCTTCGTCATCCGGACGAGCGACGGGGCACGGCTGCGTTACTACTTCGACGTGACGAGCTTCCACGGCTGACAAGTGTTGAGATGCCGGCATCAAGACGACAAAAGGCCGTCTCCTCGAAGGGACGGCCTTTGTCTTTATGGTTGAACGGGCACTGAGCGCCGAACACAACCGCGTAGCGTCCTACCCTGTACCCCGATCCCCCTCACCCGACGGGCGCCATCCTGCGCTCCAGCCGCAGGGTGCGCAGCGTGTCGTTGAGGAGCCCGATCTTGTGCGCCTTTCTGGGGATGTTCCCCTCGGGGCCGGTGCGAAGCCTCTCCGTGCGCACCCGGCCGGCAAGGTCGGTGAACCGGACGAGGATCTCGCACTCGGGGTCGTAGGAGAGCGCCAGCTGCCCAGTGCGCCGGTCGGGCCACCCGCCGAAGGGGTTGGCGGTGATCGCGGCGAACTTCGCCCCCCCGGGGTCGGCTTCGTCGGCTTCGACCCCCACGACGACCCGTCCGTATCGTTTGAAACTCTCGAAAGCGACCGCCGCGATGCCGTCCCACCGCAGGAGCTGGTTCTTCACGTACGCCGGGACATCCGCCGCAACCTCCAGCCGGTCGCGGGAGTAGAAGACCGACGTCATCGCCTCGATCCGGTAACGGATCGCCCGCAGCTCCCGGGCGTGCCTCAGGACGCAGTCGGCCCCGCTCGCGAGGATCTCGTCTTCCCGGCCCGCTTCGACCAGGCCGTCGGCCACGGCGACGACGGGGATGTTCCAGGCCGACCGGAGGATGCGAACGAGCCCGAGAGGCGAAGCCGGCGCGACGGCACGCGCCTCCGGCGGCGTGCAATCCACGCGGTCGAGCAGAAGGATCGCCAGGTGAATGCGGACGCTCCGCACGAGCGAAACGGCCGCCTGCGCGGTGACGGCCTCGTGAAGGGTGAGCCGCCAGCCGGTTTCCGGAAAGATCTCCCGCAGGCAGGCCGCGATGCCCGGCTCGGAGGGTCCGGCCCCGGCGCCGATCAGGACGTGCACGACGGGGCTCAGCAGGCTGTCTGCGGGAGGAAGGGGTTGCATCATCGACGGTCGGCTCGCCGGGGGAGAGTTTTGCCGGGCCCTGCCTCGCGGCGGGGCCGGGCGGTGATCCGGCAGCCCGTACCGGTTTTATCGGCAGAGAGCGCCCACTTCTTGAAGGGGGCGGGGCGCCCCGGCCTGCGGCAAGGATTAGGAAGTACCTATCGATTTACTAACGATCTACTCATATTGCCTTTCCCCCGGATATCGCGCATCCTTCAACCAGGGATTCCCCGGGCGCGCCCGCCCGGTTCACGCGAGACGCCCTGCCGGGGACGTCGAAGCCGGGGGCGAACCGGGGGCCCTGTCGCGGCAGGCACGTCGAGGCGATCGGCAACGCGTCAGCGAGCCCCTATCGCGGCAGATCCGGTCCCGACCGGATGCGCGGGCGACCAGGCGGGCTTTTCAGGAAAGGAGGGTTTTATCATGAGCAAGAAAACAGTTCGGAAAGAGGACGCCGGCCGGGGCGGCAGGGCCTCGATGGGCAAGGGGGGTCTCCCGAGCGACCCCCGCGAGTCTGCGTACCTGCTGCACAGCATTGTCCAGGGCTTTTCCATCCCCGCCTTCGTCATCGGGAGGGATCATCGGATCCTCTACTGGAACCGGGCCCTCGAGCAGCTGAGCAAGATCCCGATGCGCGAGGTGGTGGGGACCAACCAGCACTGGAGGGCCTTCTACGCCGAGCCGAGGCCCTGCATGGCGGACCTCCTGGTCGACGGGGTCGCCGACCGGGTCCCGAAGTGGTACGAGGGAAAGTACCGGAAGTCCGACCTGCTCGAGGAGGCCTTCGAGGCGACCGATTTCTTCCCCGCCCTGGGGGAGAAGGGCGTCTGGCTTCGATTCACGGCCGCGGCGATCCGGGACACCCACGGCGAGATCATCGGCGCCATTGAGACCCTCGAGGACATCACGGAGCGCAAGGTCGCGGAACTGACGCAGCGCGAGAGCGAGCAGCAGCTCTTCAGCGTCATCGAGGGCTCCCCCATCCCGACCTTCGTGATCGGGCTGGACCACAGGGTCCTGTACTGGAACCGGGCCCTGGAGAAGCTCAGCCGGATCCCGGCGGAGGAAATGATCGGCACCAACCGGCACTGGAGGGCCTTCTACGCCAAGGAGCGCCCCTGCATGGCCGACCTGCTCGTCGACCAGTCCCTCGAGACGATCCCCGAGTGGTACGGCGGCGTCGCGAGGTCGAAGCTGCTCGAGGACACCTACGAGGCCGAGGGCTTCTTCCCCGATCTCGGGGTGAAGGGCCGGTGGCTGCGGTTCACCGTGTCTCCCATCCGGAGCTCCCGGGGGGCCCTGGTGGGAGCCATCGAGACCCTCGAGGACATCACGGAGCGCAAGGAAACGGAGCAGCAGTGCATCGAGAGCGAGAAGAGGCTCCACAGCATCGTCCAGGGGTTCTCCATCCCCGCCTTCGTGATCGGCAAGGACCACCGGATCATCTACTGGAACCGGGCCCTGGAGAAGCTGACCAACCTGAAGGCCAAGGACATGGTCGGGACCAGCCAGCAGTGGCGGGCCTTTTACGGGAAGGAGAGGCCGTGCATGGCCGACCTGCTCGTGGACCGCGCGGCGGACAAGGTGTCCAAGTGGTACTCGGGGAAATACCGCAAGTCCGATCTCATCGACGAGGCCTACGAGGCAACCGATTTCTTCCCCGACCTCGGCAAGGGCGGGCGCTGGCTGCGGTTCACCGCCGCGGTCATCCGCGATTCGCGAGGCGAGCTCGTCGGGGCCGTGGAGACCCTGGAGGACATCACGGACCAGAAGGTGGCCGAAAACGCCCTGAAGAAGAGCACGGACCGCAAGAGCGGAAAATCGTCCTAGCCGGCCCCGCGGCAGGCCGGGAGATCCGTCGACCGGGATCCCACACGGACTGAAAGGAAGGAGGTCAGGCCATGAGACCGCACGCCACAAAGCTCATCGAAACCGTCGAACAGAACGCCCGGGCCATCGCCCAGCAGTGGTACAAGAACGTCAAGATCAACCCCAAGACGCCCGTCTACCACGCGCTGTCGGAAGAGAAGGCCATGGACCAGGCCCTGTACTTCTACAGCAGCTTCCTGAAGCTCTTCGCCACCGACAAGCCCTTCGAGGACGCCTTCACCCTGTTCTCCAAGTACGCCGACGCGAGCTACCGGGAGCGCATCCCCCTGCCCCAGGCCGTCTACGCCCTCATCCTGATGCGGCGACACATGTGGCTGTTCGCCGAGTACCAGGCGATCTTCGAGACGGCCGTGGACCAGCGGCACGCGCTGGAGAGCCAGAGCCGCATGATCCTCATGTTCGACTACGCCGAGTTCGTCATCATCGACCGCTACGACGAGCTGATGCGGAAGGAAGCCGAGGAGAAATGCAGGGCGATGAAGGTGAAGGGACCGTTGCTCTCGCTGTGGGGGGGCGAAAAAACGAAGTAGGGGACGCCTTGCCCGCCTCGCTGCAGCGGGCGTCCGGGGGCCGCCCCCGCAGCGGACGGCCTCTTTCCCGGCGGCAGGCCGGGCGGCGGGCCGCGGTCCGCGCTGCGCCCCGCGGGGGCGATCAGCGCTTCTTGCGGTTTTCGTAATTCTGGTAATGAGCGGTGATCTTCGGGTTGTCGAGGTCGTCCTGCGACATCCGGGCAACCATCTCGAGGCCACGGATGTCGAGCTTGAGCGCCTTGATCTGCCTGTCGTAGAACTCGATGTCGCTCTTGAAGCGCTTGCGCTTCGCGATCTCCATGAAGGGCTTGCCGTTGAGCTCGTCCTGGACGGCGTTTCGCTTTGCGCTCACGTCCTTGAGCCGCGCCCGCAGGACCTCCAGCTTTCCCTCCGCGCCCTCCTTCACCCGGTCGAAATCCACGGGCTTGCCGTGCCCCCCCTGCTCCACGGGCCGGATGTCGATCGCGGGGACCGCCGGTTCCGCGGCCGCCGCGGGCCGGGGTCTTTCCCGGGCCGGCGCCGCGGCTTCGGCCTTGCGGTCCACGGGCGTCGGCACGTTGGCCACGCCGTAGTGGACGGCGCTTCGTTCGCTCGCGTCCGTCGTCTTGATACAGACGTCGACGAAGAAGGGCCCGGCCGCCGTCGAGAAGGGGATCACGATGCTCGGGCTCTTCAGGATGTGGCAGATCGTGTGCTGGCGGCCGTGCACGACGGTGGGGATAGCCGCGAAGACGCGCATCCCCATCTTCTCCATCTGCGTCCGCGACGCGCCGGAGATCATGTTCGTGAGCTCCCCCGTGGCGTCGATGATCTCCTGGGTCACGCCGCTGCACTGCTCGCCCAGCATGTTGGCCACGATCCTGCAGATGCAGGTCTCGGAGAAGCTCAGCGCCAGGGAACCCAGGGCGTCGCCCGTGATGCCGATGATGCCCGACACGTCGCCGAAGGCCGCATCGTCCTGCTTGACGCGGGGCTTGCCCGGGACGGCGTCGATGTGCGCCATCTTTTTCAGCACCTCCAGCGTCCCGGCCAGGAAGGGGTTGATGTAGTTGACGTCCATGGTGATTGCTGTCTCCGTGAGGGTGCCCCCGGGTGGAGCCGGCGGTCTCCCCTGACCCAGGAGAACATGCAACCGAGGTGCCAGAAGGGGGGCGGGGCGGGGGAATCCGGCAGAAAAAGCAGGGAAAGGGGCCGGACGGCGGCGGCGGTCCTTCACGGCTCCCGACGCTACCAGCCCTGTTCCGATTTCTGAAACCCCGCTTCGATCGGGCGTTTCGTCTCGGGGTCGCGGACGGCCTGCCACCGGGCGCTCCGCACCTGCGCCCCCCGCGTCGAGACGATCGTCCCCTCGATCCGGTCGCCCGCGGCGATCCCGGCGAACTCGAGGCGGCCCCCCGAGGCGCCCGATCCGGCCTCGATCGCGAACGCGACCCGGTCCCCCGCAACCCGCCCGTCGTCCATGGCCGTTTTCTCACGACCCTGCTGGAGCGTCCCCCGAATCTGCTGGTAGCGCTGGTCGATCTCCAGGGTGCAGCCGCCCCGGCCCGGGTCCGTCCATTTCCACCGTCCCGTCACGTTGGCCGGGATCACCCAGGCAAACACCTTGCGGCTCCCGACGCGCGACGAGCGGTCCGGCCTCCAGTCCCCCATGTCGAAGGTGTGGGACACCAGGCGGCTGCCGGGCCTCATCTCGTCGAGAAACTTCGGGCGGAGCCGCAGGTTGACGTGGGTGAAGAGGTAGATCAGCATCACCGTCGACTCGCGGATGTCGGTCTCGAAGAAATCCTGTTTTTCGAACCGCACCCGGTCGGCAACGCCGGCCTCCCTCGCCTTCGACCGGCACACCGCAACGAGATCCCCGTCGATGTCGACCCCCACGCCGCGGCACCCCGTCCGCTTCGCCGCCTCGATCACGAGCCGGCCGTCGCCGCAGCCCAGGTCGTAGACCACGTCGTCCGCCCTCACGTCGGCCATGCGGATCATCTCGCCGACGACCTCGTAGGGCGTCGACACGTAGGGAACCTCGGCGAAGGTCTGCTTGCCGAGGTAGAGTCCGTCCCACAGAAACGCGGTATCCTCGGGGGAGGCGAGATCGGCCCGCTCCCGGGGGAAGGTCGACAGGAGCGCCAGGGCGGCGAGAACGATCGCGGAGATGGCAACCCAGGTTTTCTTCATGCCTTCCCTCGGCAAAGGGCCGTTCAACGTCGGGACGCCAGCAGGGTTTTGAAGAACACCCTGTCACACGGGCTGTTCAGAAATGCTTGGATGCAAGGCACGCAAATCCTGAGGAATGAGGCGTACTGTTGCGTACGCCACAGTGACGAAGGATGCAGCGCAACGCAGCAGATAAGCTTATTCTGAAGCACCTGCGGCGCTTCCCGGCAGGGCAGTGGACAGACAGGATTGCGCCTCCTTGCGGGATGCGCCCCCGGTCAACAGCCTGCTAGTGCCAGAGCAGATCCGAGTGCTGATACCCCGTCTCGACCGGGCGCCGCGTGGAAGGGTCGCGGACGGCGCGCCACCGGCTGCCCTGCGCCCGTGCGCCCTGTCTCGAGACAATCGTCCCCGCGATCGCGTCCCCCCGGACCGTGCCGGCGAATTCGCGCCGCGCCTTCAAGCCGCCCGCCTGCTCCTCGATCGCAAAGGCGACCCGGTCTCCGGCGAGACTCGCCTCCGCGAGCTCCGTTTTCACGGCCCCGCGCCGCAGCGTCCCCCGGATCTTCTGGTAGCGCTGGTCGATTTCGAGGGTGTGGACGCCGCCGGCCTTCCCCGGCGCCTTCCATGTCCACGTCCCCGCGGCGTTGGCCGGGATCACCCACAGGTAGACGCGCTGCGCCAGGACGTTCGACGTCGCGTCGGGCCCCCAGTCGCCCATGTCGAAGGCGTTGGACACCAGGCGGCTGCCGGGCCGCATCTCGTCGAGGAACTTGGCGCGCAGACGGATGTTGATGTCGGGGAAGAGGTAGATCAGCATCACCGTCGCCTCGCGGATGTCGCTGACGAAAAAATTCTGCTCCACGAACCGCACCCGGTCCTCCACGCCCGCCGCCTTTGCGTTGGCGCGGCTCTCGCGGATGCGCACGGGGTCGATGTCGATCCCGACCCCGCGGCAGCCCGCCTTCCTCACAGCCTCGATCACGAGCCGCCCGTCCCCGCACCCGAGGTCGTAGACCACGTCGCGCGGGGTCACGCCGGCCATGCGGATCATCTCGTCGACGATCTCGTAGGGGGTCGACACGTAGGGAACATCGGGGGAGACGCCCAGGGCGATCTGCAGGCCGTCCCAGGAGAAGGCGCCCTTGTCCTGAACGCCGGGCCCGATCCCTCCGCCGTAGGCGGCGGCAAAGAGGGCCAGGACGGCAAGGCAGGCGATCGCGGCGGCAGTCCGGCTCGGTTTCATCCCCTCCCCCCTGCGATAAGGCAAACCCGGGTCGGCCCGTCAGGAGTCGACGGAATACTCGATCCCCGCGTTGCGGAAGTTCGGCGGGATCCGGCAGATCCGGTGGCTGCTGTTGGCGAACACGATCTCGTTGGTGCCCTCGGCGTGCAGCTCCATCGTCGCCTCGTTGTAGAACCGGAAAACGAGCTCCGTGCTGGCCCCCCGCAGGTTCTGGATCTGCATCTGCACGAGCACCCGGTCGTAGAGGTAGAAGTCCTTCTTGTACTCGCACATGGCGTTCTTCGTGATCAGGACGAGGCCGTCCCGGATGGACTCGAGCCCGCCCGGCACGCACTCCTTCACCCACAGATCCCGCGTGATCCCCTGGAGCGTGAAGAAGTGCACGAAGTACATGTGCTGCAGCAGGTTGGTGTCCCCGATCGTCACCGTCGTGCGGTATTCGTAGCTCTTGCCCATGCCGACCCCTTGTTTTCGGTCTGTTTTTCGACAGTTCTACCAGCAAACCGGCGGGCTCGGCAACAAAAACCCGCCGGAGCCAACCGAACCGGAAGGATCTCGGGCCCTTGCAGCCCCCCGACCCCCCGCGCAGCCCCCGGGCCGCCCGTCTGCAGCCCCGAAAAATTTTTGCAAAAAAAGATTGACAAAACATGGCTGCATCATTATTATCCAAAAATTACGTCAGACTTTACGCTAGAGTTCCAGATATCCATTGCAGGATTTGGTTCGATGGCTCCCCCGTTTGATGGCACCTATCAGATGCGGGGAGTTTTCTTTTCCGTGACGGCTGACGGGACTTCAACAGCAGGAAAGGAACCATGAAAAGCGATATCCAAAAGGTCCGCAACATCGGCATCAGCGCCCACATCGACTCCGGGAAGACCACGCTGTCGGAACGCATCCTCTTCTACACGAAACGCATCCACGCGATCCACGACGTCAAGGGCAAGGACGGCGTCGGCGCCACGATGGACTCCATGGAGCTCGAGAAGGAGCGCGGGATCACGATCGCCTCGGCGGCGACCTTCTGCGAGTGGCTCGGCCACGAGATCAACATCATCGACACCCCCGGGCACGTGGACTTCACCATCGAGGTGGAGCGCTCCCTGCGGGTGCTCGACGGTGCCGTCCTGGTATTGTGCTCCGTGGGCGGCGTGCAGTCGCAGTCGATCACCGTGGACCAGCAGATGAAGCGATACAAGGTTCCCAGCATCGCCTTCATCAACAAGTGCGACCGAAGCGGGGCCGACCCGTCCCGCGTGATCGCCCAGCTGAAGTCGAAACTCGGCCACAACGCCGTGGCCCTGCAGATCCCCATCGGCCTGGAGATGAACTTCCAGGGCGTCGTGGACCTCGTCGGCATGAAGGCCCTGTACTTCGACGGGGAGAACGGCGAGGTGGTCCGCACCGAGGAGATCCCGGCCGAGCTGCGCGACGAGGCGGCCGCGAAGAGGACCGAGCTGATCGAGGCGGCGTCCATGTTCTCCGACGAGCTCATGGAGGCGGCCCTCGAGGAGCGCGAGATCCCGCGGGAGATGCTGATCGCGGCCCTGCGCGCCGGGACGATCCGCCGCGAGCTGACGCCCGTGCTCATGGGGTCGGCCTACAAGAACAAGGCCGTCCAGCCCCTGCTGGACACCGTCTGCGCCCTGCTGCCCTGCCCCTCGGACGTGGAGAACACGGCCCTGGACATGGACAACGATGAGGCGCCCGTGACGCTGGCCAGCGACCCCGGCAAGCCCGTCGTGGCGCTGGCGTTCAAGCTCGAGGACGGCCCCTACGGGCAGCTCACCTACATCCGCGTCTACCAGGGCGCCATCGCGAAGGGCTCCACCATCGTCAACGTCCGCACGGGCAAGAAGGTCAAGGTGGGCCGCGTCGTGCGCATGCACGCCGACCAGATGGAGGACATCGAGGCCGTCTCGGCGGGCTACATCGGCGCCCTGTTCGGTATCGAGTGCGCCTCGGGCGACACCTTCGTCTCCCAGGGCGTCAACCTCACCATGACCTCCATGTACGTCCCCGAGCCGGTCATCTCGCTGGCGATCGTGCCGAAGGACAACAAGGCCCAGATCAACATGTCCAAGGCCCTCAACCGCTTCACCAAGGAGGACCCGACGTTCCGGTGCCACGTGGACGCCGAGACCAACGAGACGATCATCGAGGGCATGGGCGAGCTGCACCTGGAAGTCTACGTGGAGCGCATGCGGCGCGAGTACGCGGCCGAGGTGACCACGGGCAACCCGCGGGTGGCCTACCGCGAGACGATCACGCAGCGCGCCGAGTTCAACTACACCCACAAGAAGCAGACGGGCGGCTCCGGCCAGTACGGCCGCGTGGCCGGCTGGATCGAGCCCGTCGCCGACGAGGAGTTCGTCTTCGAGAACAAGGTGGTCGGCGGCGCGATCCCGACCCAGTTCATCGCGGCCTGCGAAAAGGGCTTCCGCTCCTGCATCGCCAAGGGCCCCAAGATGGAGTTTCCCGTCACGGGCGTGAAGGTCGTCATCAACGACGGCGCCTCCCACACGGTGGACTCCTCGGACATCGCCTTCCAGCAGGCGGCCCGGGGCGCCTTCCGCGAAGGCTACGCGAAGGCCAAGCCCGTCATCCACGAGCCGGTGATGAAGGTCGTCGTCGAGACGCCCACCGAGTTCCAGGGCCCGGTCATCGGCCTGCTGAACCAGCGCCGGGGCATGATCGTCGGCGCCCAGGACGAGGGCGTCATGTCCGTCATCGAGGCCCACGTGCCCCTGGCGGAGATGTTCGGCTTCTCCACGGCGCTTCGCTCCGCCACGCAGGGCAAGGCGCAGTTCACCATGGAGTTCGCCATGTACAAGCTCGTGCCGCAGTCCATCGCCGAGAAGATCGCCGAGGAAGTGGCGGCGCGGAAGAAGAACGCGGCCTAGCCCCGCACCCCATGCAGACGCAACCCATCGAAAACGTCATTCACCTCAGGGACAGGAATATCGACATGTTCAAGAAAGATCTGATCCTCCGCAACCCGCTTCGGTCCTTGGGCCGGGAGGGAGAAGAGATCCTCGCGGCGGGAAGCTTCGGCGCCGTGCTGGCCCCCGCCGGGGTCGGGAAGACCGCCTTCATTGTGCAGCTCGCCCTCAACGCCATGCTGCAGGAGAAAAACGTGCTGCACATCAGCCTCGACGAGCCCGTCACCAAGGTGAGCCTCTGGTACGAGAAGCTCTTCCAGGACCTGACCGGCCGATCCCAGTGGTCGAAGCTCGACGGGGTGCTCGAGGACCTGCTGCCCCACCGCTTCATCATGACCTTCAAGGTGGAGGGGTTCACCGTCCCCAGGCTCGAGGAGAGGCTGACGGACCTGACGGCCCAGAACATCTTCCACCCCGAGATGGTGCTCATCGACGGGTTCCCCTTCGGGGAGGCCGTCCGGGAGCGCCTGATGGCCCTCAAGCTGCTCGCCGGCAGGCTCGGGGTCTGCGCCTGGTTCACGGTGCACACCCACCGGCACGAGGCGCCCACGTCCGAGGGGCTGCCGCCGGCCCTGGCGGAGGCCGGCGACCTGTTCGACGTGGTCCTGAAGCTCGAGCCCAGGGGCGCCGACATCGCCGTCGAGCCCCTGCGGGGCGTAACGGCGGCCGAGGGCTCGGGCCATCTGCGCCTGGACCCCGCGACGATGCTGATCCGGGACGGGAACTGACCCCCACGGAGAGCGGCAGGCCATCCCCGGGCTCATGCGGCAACCTCCTCATCACGGGGATCGAAGAGTGCACAAGGAAGGACCATGAAGAAAGAAGATGTCATTCTGTTCAGCGGCGGGATCAAGGGCGCCGAGGCCGAGTTCGGGGCCAACGCCGAGCGGCTGGGCATCGAGGAGGTGAACTTCACCTTCGAGGGCCACACCATCGTCCGCACGAGGGGACTGCGCGTGCTGAACCACGAGGAGCTGAAGAACGGCGACGTGAGCCTGGAGTACGTCTCGAGGCTGATGAACCGCACCTACACCACGAGCCCGACCATCCGCAAGGTGCTGCAGAGCATCTGGTACCAGATCAACAAGGGCCAGGAGATCTACGTGGTGGGCGAGATCCTGCCGGACAAGACCGTCAAGGGCGGCACAGGCTGGGGCGCCGAGTTCGCCAAGCTCTGCAACAAGCCCCTCTTCGTCTTCGACCAGAAGCGAAACGGCTGGTTCACCTGGAACGGGTCGGACTGGGCCCCCTGCAAGGACCCCGTCGTCACCCACGTCCACTTCACGGGCACGGGGACGCGATTCCTGGAGGAAAACGGGAAGAAGGCGATCGCCGGTCTCTTCGAGCGCAGCTTCCGGTAATCCCGTAGACCACGAGAAATGAAAAAGGCCGCCTCGTTGCCGGGGCGGCCTTTCCTTTTCCGCCCAGGCGCCGCCCGCAGGCCCCGCGCCTTTCAATAGTACCAGGAAACGAGCAGGGATCCGAAGACCTGCTCGTCGCGCGGCTGGGTGTCGAACTGCTTCGTCCGGTACACGACGGCATAGGTGACCTTCAAGTCGGGCAGGGCAAATCCCAGGCCCGCCGAGAAGTCGGCAACAAAGGGTTTCCTTTTCACGCTGTGGCTGTCCTCGAACGTGTTCCCGTCCAGGAAGATGTCGTGCAGAACGGCGCGCCCGTCTGCGCCAAGGAAGAAGAAAAGGCCGTATCGGCCGCCGCCCGGATCGGGGCTCCCCTCGTCGGGCAGTCTGCCGATTTCGCAGCCCGGGCGGATGGGGCAGGTCCCGTAGTCATTGGGCCGGTTCCACCCGTATCGGAACTCCGCCCCCGCGTTGGCATAGACGGCGACGTTGCCGATGCCGGCTCCCGCGTGCGGGATCAGGTCGAATCCCCATTTCCCGCCCGTCTCCGTCTTCAGCAGTTTCCATTTTCGTTCGTAGATGATCTCCAGGGCCAGCTCGTCGCCCAGCTGGTTCGCCCAACCCCTGGGCTCGTCGTTGCCCAGCCACTTGTGGACCTCCTCCTGGAGATCCTGGGCATAGGAGTGACGGCCCACGATTCCCACGTCAACCTCCAGCGTGTCCATGTATCGCTCGCCTTTCCTGAGAAAACCGATCCCCAGGTAGGCATACCCGGCATAGGGGCGGTCGTCGACGATCAGGTCGCTCCGGTCGAGATCGTCTGGGGTGTAGATGTTGTGTCCGGCGGCAAGGAACAGGGCCGTTCGAAATCCCGGTGCGCCGTCGAAGGGCAGCGCGTGGATGAATGTCTCGTACCACGGTGCCGCGCCGGGTCGGGTCGGCTCGCCGTCCGGCCTCCGGGACGTCCAGGGCGATATCCAGGTCAGCTTCACCCCGTTGGTGTAATTGCTGTCGGTCTTGGCCCGGGGCGTCGTTTTCCCAGTAGAGGCTCACCGTGCCGTAATTGTTTGCCTCACTGCCCGGGGAGACCCGTGGAAACGCCAGCACCAGGAGCAAACAGATAAGCGGGATGCCTGCTTGTCTCATGATTTGTTGCGCTCTTTCCCGGGGAGCGGCCCCCCGCACGCAGGTCATGCCCGTTTCGTCAAAGGCTTCGCCGATCGTGGGGACGCCCGGCAGGCAGGCCTTCCCCGCATGCTCCATCCATCGTAAGGCGCGGGGCGCCGTTACCCATCCGGCAAAGGCGGATTTCCCCTTGCGTAATCCGTGAGCACGAAGGCGAATTGTCCTTTCGAGGCATGGCCTCTGCATGCCCCGGCGATGTCACAGGCCCGAGGTCGGCGGGGTTCTGTGTTATTGCCTGTCGTGCCCGGGGGTTTTCGCATCGGCCCGCTGGCCCCCCGAATCGTCTTCCAGCGGGAACCGGTAGCCGGCCTTTTCGTAGAGATCCCGGATCCGGATCAGGTCCGCCATCTTGTCCTCGCCGGGGACGATCTCGCCCAGCCACCGGGTCGTTTTGCGCCCGTTGTCCAGGTACCAGCAGACGATGGAGACGTCGGCGGCTTTCGCGATGTGCCAGAACCCGGTGCGGATCGTCCGGATCTTCCTGCGCGTCCCCTCGGGCACGATGGCCAGGAGAAACTCCTCCCGCGCGTTGAAGACATCCACCATCTGCTGCACGGCGCCCCCGGGGGCGTGGCGGTCGACGGGGATGCCGCCGAGGGCGCGGAGCAGGACGGACAGGGGCCAGACAAAGGCCTCCTTCTTGATCATGATGTGCCCCGTGCGCCGGACGATGCGGAACCCCGTGAAGGCCCTCACGGTGTCCATGTTGGTCGTGTGGGGGAAGCCGATGATCACGTGTTTCTTGCCGACGTAGGGCGGCAGCGGCTCGAAGCGCCAGCCCATCAGGGCGTAGAGCATTCGCCCTGCATGGCTCAGGATCGTTTTCATGGCATCCTTTCCCGCACGCAGGTCACAGGGTCTCGGCGCGGGCGAGACGGGCCGTGGCCGTCGGCTGAAGCCCGTCGGTCCGGTTCCCGTAGTACAGAACCTTCTGGGCCTCCGGGCCCAGATCCTCCAGGAGCCGGAATCCCTCTTCGGCCAGTTCCGCCTCGAGCGTCGGGGGGTCGAAGCCGAAGATCATGGGCTCGCCCACGCGCCGGACGATCTCGAAGAGCCGGGCCCGCGTCGGGGACTCGTTCCCGGGACCGAAGGCGGCCCGGTCCAGGTAGTCGAACACCAGCTGGCTGCCGGCGACGGACGCCGACCGCAGGGAGCCGAGCGTCGCCCGGATCGCCGTGTCCGTGAGGTACATGGTGACCCCGAGCCACGAGAAGAAGGCGGGACGCGACCGATCGTAGGGCGTCCGCGACAGGACCTCGGCGAGGCTTTCCCGCTCGAGATCGGCCGGGGCGAAGTGCAGGTTGGGCGGGGGCGCGAGCCCCGCATCGCGGATTCGGCCGCGCTTGAAGGCCTGGGTCGCGGGGTGGTCGATCTCGATGATGCGCAGCCGCTCCCGCAGGTCGGGCCGCCGGAGGGCGAACGTGTCGAGCCCCGCACCGATGATGACGTACTGGTCGGTGCCGTCGCGCATCGCTTCCGCGAGCCGCTCCTCGGTGAAGCGCGCCCGCGCCAGGACGACGACCAGACCGCGGAGGGCCAGCCCGATCAGGGTCTCCCGGTCCGCCCCGGAGCCTGCCAGCTCCGGGTTGTGCCTCGCGACGCCCGCGAGCAGGAACCGCTCGAGGGGCGCCACGTCGTCCGCATGCAGGAGGGACCCGGCGAGGGAATCCTCGAAGATCTTCGGGTTTGCGTGTTTGTAGTGATGCGCCCTGAAATAGGCCGTTGCAACCGCCGTCCGGCTTGCCCGTCCCTCGTCCATGCGGCACCTCCCGCTCCGCTTCGCATCCGAAGCCGCCACACTCTACCGCAACTCCGCCCCGGGGGCAACGGCGATTGCGTGGGGAAGCGCGGGGTGGGGCTGACAGCGGCGCGGGCATCTACGTCATCACGGGCCACGCGGCGGCCCTGTCGAGGGCCGGGCCGCAAAAAAAGGGCCGTCCCCCCTGCGGGAGGACGGCCCTTCGATGTTCTGCCTGTGCTGCCGGGCGAGGCCCTGCCTACTCCGGCTTCTCTTCCTTCTTCTTCTTTTCCTTCTTCTCTTTCTTCTCCTGGCCTTCCGCCGGGGCCTTCGCTCCCTTTTCCTTCTTCTCTTTCTTTTCCTTGCCGCCCTCCTCGGCCTTCGCGGGGGCTGCCTTGGCTGTCTTGGCCGCCTTTTCCGCCGCGGCCTTGTCGGCCTTGGCCTTCGCCAGCTCCGCCGTCCTCTTCTCGATGGCGGCAATCGCCTTCAGCCGGGCATCGGAGGCCTCGATCTGGGCGCGCAGGCTCTTGACGAGCGGGTCCTTCTCCATCCGGGCCGGCTCCATCTTCCTCTCGGCCAGGAGCGCCAGGCGGTTGGTCAGCTTTCGTTCGTACTGCTCCTTCCTCCGCAGTTGCGTCTGCTTCAGCTTCGATGCCATACGGTCCAGTCCTCTCTTTTCCCTTGTTTTGCCCCGGACGCCGGCAGGCCCGGCGGAATGCTTCCCGGCGTGCAGGCCCGATGAACGATGGGCTTATCTCTATCAGGGATTGCGACGAATTTCCACCCCATTTCCGGGGCCTGCCCCGGTCCCTTCCCCCTGCCGCTCCTTCTTCCGGGACCGGTTTCGTGCTACACTGCTCCGGCAGTTCCACCGTCCCGGCGTCAACGAATCGCGCGGGACGAAGAAGGAGGTGTCTCATGCTGGTGCAGTTCAGCGTCGTCCCCCTCGGCAGGGGAGAGAGCATCAGCGCGCAGGTGGCGAAGATCCTGGACCTCGTCGACGGCAGCGGCCTTGCCTACCGGCTCACGCCCATGGGGACGATCGTCGAGGGCGAGTGGGACGAGGTGATGGCCCTGGTCGGGACGTGCCACCGGGAGGCCCTGAAGGGCGCGCCGCGGGCGCTGACGACGATCACGATCGACGACAGGCCCGGCAAGCCGGACCGCATCACGGAGAAGGTCCGTTCGGTGGAGGAGAAACTCGGCCGGTCGCTCAAGACGTAGGGCCTCTGAATCGCGCCGCGGATCCGGGGCGAGGGAAGCCACCCGTGCAGGGTCAGCTCGCCGCGCGGAAGCCTTCGTGAAACATCACAACGCCCCGAGCCCGGTCTTCCCCGAACGGCAGAGCGAGGCAGTATTCCTGGGGGATGCCCTCGTGGGTCAGGGCGCCGGCCGCCCCGCCTACTCCCAGACGAGGAGTTCCCTGCTGAAGTCGACCCGGTACTTGAGGCCCCGCAGCACGTCCATGCCCAGCAGCCCGTCGTACCCCGAGGCCGGCCCCCTGTGGGGGACGACCACGGCACGCACGTTGCGCTTCGTGTGGGGCCCCACCGTCAGCCTGTCCACCTGGATCACGCGGGCCTCGAGGACCTCCCCCCCGACAACCTGCACCCGCGCCTTTTTCGCCCGGTCCAGGTCCACGGCCAGCCGTTCCGCGACGGCCGCGTGGAGAGTCGTCGCGGAGGCGCCGGTGTCCAGGAGCAGATGCACGTCGGCCTCCCGGCCGCCGCACACGACCGTCACGGGCACCAGGACGGCGTTGCCCCGGACCCGGACCTTCGTGGGCTCGTCGCCCCCGGAGATCACCCGTTCCTCCCTGCGCGTCCAGTTCTCGCCGCCGGCCTGCGCAGCGCCCCGCCCGGAGGACTGCGCCACCTGCACGGGGCTGGAGCGGAAAGACGGCACCTCCGCCGGATCGTTCCCGGCGACCGCGCCGCCTGCACCGCCTGCGGCGCTCGATGCCGACGCCGGCTGGTCTGAACAGAATAACGCGAACAGGATCATTCCCGTCGCGACCGCCCTTCGCATGCCTGTTCTCCCCTCCCTGTGCGCCTCGGACCCTGCGGAGCCATTCCGGCCCCTGCTTCGTCACGGCAGGGCACGATTGTTCCACACCGTCATATGAAAGATCTGTTCCCGCCCGTCAAGAGCTTCCTTGCCGGGTGTCCCCTCGTCGCGGCGTAAAAAGGCCGGCCCCGCTACGGGGACGGCCTCGAGCAGACCCTCTCGTGCGTGTTCGCTACTTGACCTCGACCTTCTTCCAGGTCTTGTCCGGGTCGAAGACGGTCATGGCCGCGGCGAGCTTCGCCGTCTCGGCCCCCAGGTCCTTCTCGTATACCGTGCCCTCGTGGTTCACGATGAAGGTCTTGACGCCCGAGGACCGGTACAGGGCCGGCCAGGCCACGACGGCGAACCCGCCGATCATGCTGTCGTTGACGACGTAGCTGTAGGCCCCGCCGTTTGCGTTTTCACCCTGGGCCTTAAGGATCTTGAAGTAGTAGCCGTGGTAGGGGGACATCTGCTCGGGGTTCTTGTACCCCTCGGCCGTCGCGCTGGCCACGAGCGGCCCCAGCGGGCTCAGGGGCTCTCCGGGCGCCGCGTCCCAGTAAAGGCCGTCGCGCTTGCCCTCGTCGCTTTCGAACTTCTGGGCGTACTCCAGGAGCTTGTCGGTGTCGCGGTCCAGGACGGCGTACTCCTTCTGGGCGTCGGCGATGGCCAGGCAGGTCTGGATTGCGCCGAGTTCGTTCTCGCCCACGCGGCGGCTGAGGATCTCCTGCCGGCCCTCGTCGGTGAGGAAGCGCCACCGCTTGCCCGTCTTCACGATCGGAACCGGCATGGGCCAGTCGTCCTTGCCGATGTAGAGGACCCGCCTTCCGTAGCCGGGCCTCTCCAACCGGTGCGCCTCGCCGTAAGCCTTGACGAGCAGGGAGCGGTCGCGTGCGTCCGCCGCGTCGTCCCCCGACGAAACGAGGTCCTCCGACCCGGGCCCGAAGAGGGCGACCAGCGCATTGACGTCCTGCGCCCCGGCGGCGTCGATCAGGGCCTTGACGGCTGCTTCGGGCGATTTGAAGGTCTTTTGCTGCGGTGCGGCCGCCCGGGCCTCGGCCCCGGGGCCGCCGATCACGATCAGGACGGCAGCGAGGGCGGCCAGGACGATCCGCAGCGCCGGCCTCGTTCCGTCGTGACGCCAGGTTGAACCCATGAGTGTCCTCCATCGTAAAGCGCGTGTCCGTTATGATCGACCGACGATTCCCCGTCGATTCGCTACCTGCGGCCGGGGCCGCCCCCCTCCTGCCTCTGGCCCCCGCCCCTCTGGGCGGGCGCTCCCTTCTCGGCCGGGGCGGGCCGTTGCCCGCCCTGCGAGGCCTTCGGCACCTGGCCCTGGTTTCCACGGGGCGCCGAGAGGCTCTCGCGCCCCCGGGCGCTTTCCTGGCGAGCCTTGCTGCCCTGTTCCATCCTGTAGATCGTGTTCGGGGCAGCGGGCCGCGAAACGGCCGGGGCCTGGCGGACCTGTGCAGGGGGTTGGGTCACGGCCGGGGCCTGCCTCCGTTCCGGCGCAGGTCGCACGGCGGCAGGGGCCTGGGGGGCCTGTGCCGGCGGCTGCGTGACGGCCGGGGGCTGTTTCCGTTCAGGCGACGGCTGCACGACGGCCGGGGCCTGCCGCGTCTGCGCGGGCGGCCGCTGGACCGCCCCGGGCCGCGTCTCGGGCGAAGGTTTCGCCACGGCCGGGGCCTGTGGTTTCCCGGGCGCAGGCCGCGCCGCGGCCTGGCCGGGCCGCCCGTCGGGTGCAGGTCGAGAAACGGCCGGCGAGCCGGGCCGGGCCGGGCCTCGCTGATCGTAGCCCCTGTAGTCGCGGCGGCTGTCCACGGCCTGGCGGTTGGTCGGCGCGAACTTCTCGCGCGATCTCGGGTCGCGGTAGGCCACCCCCTTGCGGTGCACGGGGTCGTGGCGCCAGGTCGTTGTCTGGATCTGCCGCGTGTGGATCACGGTCGTCTTGTGGATGTTGACCGTCCGGTTCACGTTTACGTAGACGTTGCGGTGCCTCCAGTCCCAGTAACCCCACCAGTGATTCCACGCGACGGCCACGGCGACGGCGGTGCCGAACACGATGACGCCCGTGGCGATCGCCGCACCGGGAGAGTAGTATCGGTACGGATAGACGACGTAGGGGGGATAGGCCGGGTACCACCATGGGCCGTAGACCACCGTCGGGCTGTACACGGGCACGTAGACCACCTGGGGACGGGCCGGCTCGATCACGATGATCGTGTCTTCCCGCCTCACGAGCTGCTGGTCGGTGGACCGCAGGTTGCCCGCCGCGTAGGCCCTGGCCCGCAGATTCTGGATTGTGGCCATCACGTCCGCCTCCTGGGCCAGGAAGGCATCTCCCACCCGCTGGGTCCAGTCGAGCTTCTCGCTCATCATGGCCAGCACGTCGGGGAAGGGAACCAGGGCCTTCACGCTGGGGTCCCAGCTCTGCCGGTCGAGGGCGTCGTTGCGCGCCTCGGGCGAGAGGTTCTTGTTGGCCCGTACCCACCGGTCCGCCTGTACGACCTCCAGCGGGTACGTCGCCGCCATGAGGATCTGCGCCAGGAGCGAGTCGGGATACAGCGCGATGGGCGCCAGCATCTGGTCGAGCTCCTCCTGCCGGAACACGGGGATGTTGTTCTGTGCGAAGATCGGGGCCGGGACGGCCATCAGGACGACCAGGAACCCGATCAGTGCCCGCTGCCACGTGCCGTTGCGTTTCATGTTTGCCTCTCGGACTGAACCGTCATCGTTTCGCCGGGGTCCCTCGCGGGCCCGAGTTTTCATATCCTACGCCGATTCGCCGGCGATCGCCACCCAAAAATCCAGGGACAGTGCCGGCCTTTCCCGCTGCCGAAAAAACTCACAGGGTCAAACGCCCCAACCCGGGTCCCGTTGACAGGGCCCGGTGAAATCGCCGCCCCGGCGGACGATTCCCGGCCCGGGACAAGGTCAGGGGAAAAATTTTCCCGCCCGGACCGAACCCCCACGACCCGGGAAGACAAAAGACCTCGTGATTCCAGGTAGTTGTAAAATCAGCGCCCGGGGGTCCCCCGTGGCATGCATCGTGCCTTATTTCGGGGCGTGCAAGACCACAAAAGGAGCCTTCCCATGATCCGACAAGCCGCCTGTTCGCTCGTCCTGCTGGCGATCATCTTCACCGTCACGTTCAACCTCGAGGTCAGGGAGATGGGGTTCGCCTCCAATTTCTTCGCCCTGCTCGTCGTGCTGGGGGGAACCCTCTCGGCCACCCTGATCGCCTACCCCCTGGCGAAACTCGCATGGACGGCCCGGCTCATCCGGAAGTCCTTCACGGCCCGCGAGGAGATGAACGCCTCGATCGAGGGCATCGTCCGCCTGGCGCACATCTACCGCAGCCGCGGCATCCGCCCCCTCGAGCAGGCGGCCGCGGGCCTGCCGCCGGGCCTCCTGAAGACGGGCGTGGAACTCATTGCCTATCACACCTCGCGGGACAAGATCGAGCAGATCCTGCTCAAGGAGGCCCTCTGCACGCACAACCGCTTCGAGACCGCCCACAAGATGCTCTACAACATGGCCCGCCTGGCCCCCGCCCTGGGGCTGGCCGGCACCATCATCAGCCTCATCCGCATCTTCGGGCACATCAGCGACCCCCAGAACCTGATCGGGCACATGTCCGTGGCGCTGCTGAGCACCTTCTACGGCGTCGTGCTCGCCAACGTCTGCTTCGTGCCCCTGTCGAACAAGCTCCGGGAGTACATGGACCTCAACGAGCTGCAGATGGACATCGTCCAGGAGGGGATCCTCGACCTCTGCGACCAGGAACACCCGCGCGCGATCCGCTACAAGCTCGAAACCCTCGCGGCGACCCTGGGCATCCCCGAAGGGGCGCCCCGCCGGGCCGGCCTGGCGCTCGTGCCCGCCCCTGAACGGGCCAAGTGAGAGCGATGCCGGACACGACCCCCCTCCGCACCGCAGGCGACGAGACCGTCGAGCGCCTGCCGCTGAAGAAGGCGGCCGGCTCGCCGCGCTTCCGCAAGCACTCCCCCCCGGCCGACGCGGGCAACGAGATCTGGCTGCTGACCCTGACGGACGTCTTCATGCTGCTCATGGTCTGCTTCGTGCTGCTCTTCGGGCTGAGCCTCCAGAAGCAGAAGGAGACGCCGGCGGCCCCGCCCGCCCCTGTCGCCGCACCCGAGCAGCGGGCGCCGCAGGACACGGACGCCCTGGAGAGGGATCTGCTCGCCGTCGCGGGCCGGGACGTGACGGTGGAGAGGCGCGCCTCGCAGATCGTCCTGACCTTCCCCGAGCGCATCCTCTTCGACTCCGGGCAGGCCGAGGTGAAGGGTGAGGTCGGGCCCCTGCTCGAAAAGGTGGCCGCCGTCATCGTGAGCCGCCCCGCCCTGGCCGTCGCGATCCACGGCCATACGGACGACCGCCCCGTCCACGGCCGGCGCTATGCCTCCAACTGGGAGCTCTCCGTCGACCGGGCCACCCGCGTCGCGCGGGCCCTCGTCGGCATGGGCATCGAACCCTCGCAGCTCTCCATCCGGGGCTTCGGGGAAGACCGTCCGCTGCTGGCCAACGACAGCGACGAGAACCGGATGAAAAACCGCCGCGTGGAGGTCCAATTCTCCCTGAGCCCCGCCGGCGCCTGACAGGCAGGCGCCCTGCCGATGCCCCAGGACGGCCGCCGATGCCCGGCCGCAGGCCCCGCTCATCCTCTCCCCGATCGTCCCTAAGGAATTTGCCCGATTTCGATCAGGCGTTGGGCCCTTGCCAATTTCCTGCCCGGGGCTCATATTAATGAAGGAGAAAGATTTCGAAGGGAAAGGAGGTGCCCACATGGCTCAAAAGCGATATCCCTATCTGGCAGGCGGGCTGCTCCTCGGAGCGCTGGCAGGCGCGGTTGCAGGGCTGCTCACCGCCCCGAAGAGCGGCCGGGAGACCCGAAGGCAGATGGCCGCGAAAGCGAAGGACGCGACCGGGCGGCTGCAGGAAGAAATGGACAGGGCACGCGGGAAGGCCAAGGGTTCCTACGACAGGCTGCTGGCGCGTCTCCGGAACCTGGAGGCGAAGGCCGAGCGGAAGGCGAAGCAGATCCGGGGCGGCTCGGGGGCCCCGGCGTGACGGGGGCGGACGGGCCAAATTCCACCGATAGAACCCGTAAATGATGCAAGGAGGTTGGCAACATGGTACGAGCGAAAGAGGGAGACCGTTACGTGTGTGACGAGTGCGGCATGGCCGTCACGATCGAGGAGGCCTGCGTTTGCGATGCCTGCGGGCTTGTCTGCTGCGACGTGCCGATGGTGAAGAAGGCGGGCGGCGCGAGGAAGGCAAAGAAGAAGGCCGCCCCGGCCAGGCGGGCGCCCGCGAAGGCGAAGGCCGCCCGGAGATAGAGGGAAATCACCCGGGGCCCCGGGCCTGCACATCCGGGTAGACCCCGGGAAAAGGGAAAATGCAAATCCCCCTTGATCCCCCTTTTTGCGAAGGGGGATTGAAGGGGGATTTTTTCAATGCAGTCTCTGAATCCCGCGCGGGGCACATTCTCATTGCGATTCAAGCCTGTGCCCGCAGCGTTGGATTCGCGGCGGCAATTTTACTGGTTGGGCAGCGGGTCGAGCGTGTACATCGGAACCTGCTTGGTGACGAACCGGCGCATCTTGTGCTGCCCCTTGAACTCGAGGTCCACCGTGTACTGGCCGCCCGTCGCTGTGAACCCGGTGTCCTGCAGGGTGATCACCTGGTTGCCGGGGTAGAAATTGATGTTCGTCTTGTTGCCCACCACCCGGGAGCCCTGGGTGACGAAGACGTTGACGGGCTTCAGGACGAGCCCCGTGTTCGCGTTGCTGATCATGACCTTGAAGTCGATCGGCTGGCCGACGCTGAACCGCTGGGGGTCGGCCTCCATGTTCGCGATGTTGACCTTGCTCATCGCCTCGGCCAGGGAAACGCCGCGGACCGTCCGGGTCTGCGTCGCCGTCTTTCCCGCCGCGTTGCGCACGGTCAGCGTGAACGTCTTTTCACCGACCCAGGTGATCGGCCGGGGGGGGCTGCTGAAGTGCTCGGCCCCGCTGCCGAACCACGTGGCGCCGTCCACGGTGAGGACCGCCGAGGTGACGGGACTACCGCCGGGCCCTCGCACGACGTGCCAGTTGGCGTTGATGGGGTCCCCCTGCACGACCAGCGTCGGGACGATGTTGAAGGACTGGATGATCGGGTTGTCGACCACGGGCTGGGTCTTGGGAATCCCCTTGACCGCCGCGGGCGCCTGGGGGGCGATCTGTGCGGATGCGTGGACGAACGGGATGGCCAGGATGCCGAGGGTCAACAGGATCGCGAGCACTCTGACGTGTGCCTTCATGGGTACCTCCTTTGAGTCTGGGTGGGCGGAACGGACAATGGACAATAACCGACACATCCCGCATAGCCATGCAAACCCGATGCCGAAAGGCGGCCATCCCGTCGCCGATCGGCCGGCGGAGGCCCCGGGTCCCCCGGGCGCAGAAAAGCCGTCCCCCCTAACGAGGACGGCCCGACGGGCAAATACCCTCGCAACCCCCTGTACTCCCTCGGCACCCTCCCCCCGCCGTCAGCCCTTCTTCTGGTAGCTCTTGAGGAGCTCCTTGAGCGTCCGCTCGCTCTCCTGGAGGGCCTGCTCGGCCCGCTTGCGCTCCGTGATGTCCTCGTAGGTCGCGATGATCCGGCGGTCCTTCAGGTACTCGCCGATCCTCGCCACGCTCAGCAGGCAGATGATGTTCTCGCCGTCCTTGCGCCGGCAGGGGAACTCCAGGGTGTGGGTCCGCTTCTTCTGCAGGGCCTTGTAGACGCTGCGGCCGATCTCCTGGTAGTCCTTGTCGTTGCGGTACAGCACCCGGGAGTTGCGGCCGATCAGCTCCTCGGGCTTCCACCCGAAGACGGCCTCCACGGCGTTGTTGGCCAGCATGATGCGCCGGTCGTGCATGCCGAGCACCGCGATGGGCAGGGCGTCGAGGATGGAGTTCTGCAGCGCCTGGAGGTCCCGGAGCTTTTCCATGGCCTCCCGGTGCGCCGTGACGTCCATGGAGTGGCCCAGCACGGCCCGCTTGCCCTTGTAGGTGATCGGGTGCACGGTCTCCTGGATCCACTTCACCGAGCCGTCCTTCGCGAGGATCCGGAACGTGTAGGGCAGGGTGCTCTCCCCGTGGAGCATCTTGACCGCGTTTTCCCGGGCCTCCTTCCGGTCGTCCGGGTGGATGATGCGGGCCGACTCCATCCCCAGCATCTCCTTTTCCGTGAACCCGCCCGCCGCTGCGAACTGGGGGTTGACGAACCGGAACTTCCCGTTCTGCACGACGTAGACGCTGTCGTAGGCGCCCTCCGGCGGCACCGCGGCTTTCAGCTCGGGGATCAGCATGGAGAAATCATCGCGGAAATTGCCGGTGCTTTTCATGTCTCAACCTCTCGATCCACCCGTCGGGATGATGCTTTCACCTCCCATCGTTATCGGAGGGGAGCGTCTTTGTCAAGCGGCATGCGCGGCCGCGGGGCCGGATCACTTGAGACCCCTGGCGGAGTGCAGCGCGACCTTGTCGCCGACGAACTGGATCTTGATGTGCTTCTCCGCGGTGCCCCAGGTGCAGCTCTTGACGCCCATCGCCGAGTCGCAGACGGGGTTGGAGCCGAGGATCTTCTCCACTTCCTGGTAGCTCATCCCCACCTTGATCTTCTCGTAATTCTCCTGCGTCAGGCTGCCGCAGGAAACAACCAGGAAACACAGCGACAGGAACAATACGACCGACAGTGCGGTTTTCGATCTCGACATGACACCCTCCTTTCGGGGTTTTCTTCCCGTCCCCTGCCCGATCAGCCGCCCGTGTAGGAATGGAGCACCTCGCCCCCGGTGATCGTCATCCCCATGCTGAAGTAGAACGCGTCCGTCGCCCGGACGCGCCCCAGATCGGCCACCTCCTCGAAGGGCGAGGCGAAGAACGTCAGTTTGCCGTCCCCCGCCCACACGTCGCCGAATTTCGCGCCCGTGACCTTCCCGGCCGTGATCTCGTGCACCGCGGGCCTTGCCGGGTCGTCGATGCGCGGCAGGTGGCGCATGAGGTAGAACTTCACGGCCGGCAGATCCGCCGGCGTCGCCTTCCGGGTGAAGACCATGGAGCCCTCCACGACCCGCTCGCCGTGGGCCTCGAGGATGCCTTTCACCCGGGCGCCCACCCGCCTGCCCCCCACCCCGGGGCAGAGGTCGTGCAACTTGGTCAGGTAGACCTTGCCCAGCTTCTTCGGGAAGCCCTGCACGAAGCCCCGCATCAGGGTGAAGTCGTTGTCGACCCAGATGAAGGGGACGAAGTAGCCGGGCACCCCCTTGAAGGAGCAGTTGAGCATGACGAAGCATTCCCGGTATACGGCCCGCTCGGGGTTCACGAAGGCCAGGTCGGGCCGCTCGTCGCTGACCGACACCCACTCGGGGAACCACACCATCCCCTCGCCCGGCCGCGGTCCCTCCTCGAGGGGCGGCGGGATGAAGGCCCGGGCGCGCTTCTTGTCCATCTGGAACCGGATCGCCAGGATGTCGCCCCCGTAGTGCCAGGGCGGGGCGTCGATCACCGAGGAGCGGCCCTTCGGCGTCAGGGGAAGGGTGTATCCCTTCAACGGAAACCTGCCTCTTGCTGCCATGGGTTTTCCCTCCTTTGCAGTGAAACCTCTGCAAACAGTAGCAAAAAGGGGCGGCCCAAGTCAACGCGGCCGGGGGCCCTTCGCGCCGGGACGACGAAGGGCCGCCCGGTTTTCCCGGGCGGCCCTTTTTGCGGTTCGGTCGTGCGACGACGGAAGGCTCCCCCTGCCCTACCTCCTCCCGACCGTCAGGACCACGGGGCCCGGCGTCGGCGTGCCCGCGGTGACGGACTGCGCGAGGACGCGCCCGGGGGCGTGGAGCCGCGGGTTCGCGAAGTACCGGACGGTGACCTTCAGCCCGGCCTTCTGGAGGGTCTCCACGGCCTCCTTCTCGGATTTGCCCACCAGGTTCGGCATCGTCACCGCGGACCCGGCGGCGGGCGGGGGCGAAGGCGCCACGTATTTGTATGCGGTGAGACGGATCTCGGTGCCCGCCTTCAGCGTCGTGCCCGCCGGGGGCGACTGCTCGTAGATCTTCTGGTCGTCCTGCGCAACCGTCGTGGTCCTGCCCTGCACGACCGTGGTCTTCAGGCCCATGGGCTTGACGCGGTTGAGCTGATCGATGCTCTGCCTGGCCCCCTGGGCATGGGAACCGACAAAGTTCGGCATGGCGTGGGCCGCCGAGCCCACCTGCAGGGTCACCGTCCCCCCCGGGGCCAGCTTCAGGTGCGGGGCCGGGACGGTGTTCCTGACCTTCCCGATCATCGCCGCGTTTTCCTCCGGTACGTACTCAACCTTCGGGACGAAGCCCGCCTTCTTCACCGCCGCCGCCGCTTCCGCCTCCTTCATCAGCAGGACCATGGGAACGAAGGACCCCTGGGACGCGATGGTCAGGGTCACGAGCAGCGTCTTCGGTTTTTCGGGGTAGAAGTAGCCCCCTCCTGCCGGTTTCTGGTCGATCACTTTGCCGATCTGCGTGGACATCTGGGCCGGCCCTTCGACGAAGGCAACCTGGAAGCCCTTGGCCTTGAGGACTTTCTCCGCCTCCGCCTTGGGCGTGTTTCGCACGTCGGGGATCTTGACGAGATACATCGTCGCCGCGGACGGCGGGGCTGACAGGGCAATCCCGAGGACCATGACGGCGACGGCCAGGACGATCTTTTTCACCATGTGCGCTCTCCTTGTCCCCCTCCGGCGGGGGTTTTCACCGGGATTCGGGCGACACCCGGGGCGGGCACGCCGCGAAACCCGTACCCATTCAACTTCCGTGCCCGGGGACGGGCACACCCGCCCGCTGCAGAGCCTCAACAGGGGCTGGACAGGCGGGCGCGGAGGCCGTATACTTCCCCCCATGTCGGACCGCACGACAGGAAACCTTTTAAAAAACGGAGGCACGAACATGGCTGAGGACAAGGGACTGAACAAACCGGTGAAACTGAAGGCGGACCTGGCGGCCTTCCTGGGCGCCGCCGCCCTGCCCCGCACCGAGATCACCAAGAGGCTCTGGGACTACATCAAGGCCCACAAGCTGCAGACCCGCACCGTCAACGGCAAGCCGGAGAACGCCGGCAAGCACATCGTGGCAGACGCGAAGCTCGTCAAGATCTTCAACAACACCCGGGTCAAGACCAAGTCCGGCAAGCTCGTCGATTTCACCAAGCTGAAGGAGGGCCAGACGATCGACATGATGCAGATGGCCTCCGTGGTCAGCGCCAACATCGAATAGCGGAAACCGGCATCGCTGTTTCTCGGGACAGGCAGGCGTGACACCCTGCCTGTTCGTTTACCCGGACAGGTTCGGCGCCCCCGAGAGCAAACCGACGCCCGCGACTCGAAGTGCCGCGCGTGCGCAGGCCACGGCAAGAAACCGGATTCTCTCTATCCGTAACGTGTCGGGACAGGCGGTTGATGAGCTCCGATGCGGGAAGCGCACCGGGGGGATGCGAAACAGGCTCGGGCGGGAGTCGGGTCAACGGGACGGCGATGGGTTCTGCGCCGGAAGCGGCTTGAATCGCTGCGGGGTCGACGCCGACTTTCTTCTCGTACAGCCGGCGGGCCCGCCGCAGGCCGGCGCCTACGGGACGGCGCGATCCTGCCCCCGGAAGCACGGAGACGCGCAAGACCCGGCCCCGCTACAGCGTGTCGGGAAATGCCGATATCTTCTTTCTCACGCGTCCGACCGGGTGTTCGTACAGCAAACTCAGGGCGGTCCAGTGGGAGTCGTTCTTCCCGACCCGGCTCAGCAGGAAGATGATCTCGTGCTCCGTGCGCACCCCGTAATCGATGTCAAGGTACAGGCTGGCGTTGATCCACTCGTGATCCCGGTTGTCCAGCCCCGCTTCCCGCGTGACGGAAAGCTTGTACGTTTTCGAGAAGGTGTTCAAGTAGTGCTTCTCGTCGACGAATTTCAGGGTCGTCAGCACCAGCCTGCCCTGCGCCGCGTTGGAGACGACTTTTTTCGTCTCGACCAGTCTCAATCGTTTTTCATTCGGGTCCGACGCCCGCTGCAGGTAGGTGTTGAAGAGGGCGAACTTGTCCCGGTCGGTGTAAAAACACTCCTCGTTCATCAGGTACAGAAACGCGGCCAGCAGCGCCGTGACCAAGGCGATCGAGTACTTGAACAGCTTGCCCATAACCCTTTCCGCGATAAAAGGTGCCGCAACGGCCGAACGGGGCGGCGGCGGCCACGCCCGGGAGCAATGATCTCTCGGACGATCAGGAAAAGCAAAGGCCGGGGCGCGTGCCCGTCCCGTCACGTGCGGCGGTCCCGGGGCCCGAAGGGCGGAAACATCGTAAAGGGCCCCCTGTCATCCTGTCGTTGCGAGCCCCGTACTCCCTTTTCTTCCCCTGCGCCCGCCTAGGAGGTCTCGCCGGGTTTCCGGTACAGCCGGAGCAGGGCCCGCAACGTCCGTTCGCTCTCCTCGAGGGCCTGCTCGGTGCGCTTCTGCTCCGTGATGTCCGTGTAGGTGGCGATAATACGCCTGTCCTGCAGGCCCTCGCCGATTCTCGCCACGCTCACCAGGCAGACGATGTTCTTGCCGCCCTTGCGCCTGCAGGGGAACTCCAGCTTGCAGGTCCGCTGCCGCCTGAGTGCGCCGTAGACAGACTTTGCGATTCTCGCATGGTCCTCTTCAGTGCGGTATAGGACCCTCGTGCTCCGGCCGATCAGTTCCTCCGGCGTCCACCCGAAGACGTTTTCCACGGCATGATTGGCCAGGACGATGCGTCGCTCCTGCATGCCCATCACCGCGATCGGGAGCGCGTCGAGGATGGAGTTCTGCATCGCCAGCATCTCCTGCACTTTCTCCGCCGTCTCTTCGTGCCCCGCGATGTCCATAAAGTCAACAGCCACGGCCCGCTACCCCCTCGAGTTACGCCATTTTCTGACCGGTACGTCAACGCACCAGAGTCTACACCCCTGATCCGCAAAATGCAATGCGTCCCGGCCCCTCCCTTCCGTACGACTTGCGATTGACGCGCCGGCGCCTTCCCCTTATACTTGCACCCCGATTCCCCGGTAACGGATGGCGCATGAAAAATTCCTTCACGACATGGCTGGGCTGCCTGCTGACACCCCTGTACCTTTTCGTCTTCGGGCTGCTGCTCGTCCTGTTCCATCCCGTGCAGGTGCTCTGCAGGAGCCTGGGGGGATACGGCGCCCACAAGAGATCGGTCGATATCCTGAATCTCATGATCGTCAGGAGCCTGTTCGTCCTGGGGACGGACATCTCGTTCCGGGGGGCCGGGCAGGTGCCTGAAGGCAGGCCCCTCATCCTCGTGGCGAACCACCAGAGCCTGTTCGACATCCCGCCCATCATCTGGGGGTTCCGCACGCATCACCCGAAGTTCATCGCCAAGATCGAGCTGGGGAAGGGCATCCCGAGCATCTCGTACAACCTGCGCCACGGGGGGTCGGCGCTGATCGACCGGGCCAAGCCGCTGCAGTCGGTCCGGGAGATCGGCAGGATGGGCCGGTACATCGAGCAGAACCGCTACGCCGTCGTCATTTTCCCCGAGGGCACCCGGACAAGGGACGGGAGGATGAAACCCTTCCTGCCCGCGGGGATCGATGCCCTCCTGAAGGCCGCCCCCTCCGCGGTGGTCGTCCCGCTGGCCATCGACGGGACCTATGAGCTGACGAAAAAGGGACTCTACCCCATGGCCTTCGGGACCCGGGTCCGTTTCACCGTCCTCGACCCGATCGAGCCCGGAACCCTCGGCGCGGAGGAGGTGGTCCAGAAAGCGGAAACCGCGATCCGGGCCGCCCTGGAACAGGAAGGCAGGGACGCCTGAAGAGCGCGGCTACCGCGCAGCCGCCCGGCACGGCCGTAAGACGCCGGGTCACCCCCCGAAATTTCTATTGACGCTCCGGGGGAGAGAGCGTCTAAGATAGGCAGCAGCGGAGACGGGAGCCCCGGGGAGAGTATCCCGCGGGGGTCCCCAGGAGGGAAGAGCATGAAACGATGTGGAACCGTTCCGGCGTTGCTCCTGGCGGGTGTCCTGATCGCGGTGCTCACCATCGGGTGCGCCGCGCCGAGCAGACCCATGCGGGAGGAGATCTCCCCGCGCGGCGGCGATGTGGAAAAGCTCCAGGCCCGCCTCGACCAGTTCGAGAAGAACCAGGCGGCAACGACGCGGGCCATCCGGGAGAGCCAGGCCAATCTCGGGGCCGATCTCGGCGCGATCCGCGACGAACTTCGGTCGCTGCGGGGCCAGGTGGAAGGGATGGACAAGGGCCCGCAGCTGAAAAGACAGCTCGATGACCTGTCCGCCCGGGTGGCAGACCTCGAAAACGCCCGGAAGAGCGGATACGGGGGACCGGACCGGCAGCGCTCCGAGGCGGCAGCCGTGGAGCCCCCTGCGGAGACCCAAACGGACCCGAAGGCCGCCTACAACGCCTGCTACAAACTCTTCAAGGACGGCCAGAACGCAAAGGCCCGGGAGGAGTTCCAGAAATTCCTGAAACAGCACCCCAAGACGCCCTACTCGGGCAGCGCCCAGTTCTGGATTGCGGAAACCTGGTATGTCGACGACAACTACGAGAAGGCCATCGTCGAGTACGAAAAGGTGATCAAGGGGCACCCTGCGAGCGAGAAGGTGCCCCACGCCCTGCTGAAGCAGGGCATGTCCTTCCAGAAACTCGGCGACGACGGGAGCGCCAAGATCGTCTACCAGCAGATCGTGAAAAAATACCCCCAGACCCAGCAGGCCAAGGTCGCGCGGGTGAGGTTGTCGGAACTGAAGTGACGGGAAGCGGGAGCGATCATGGCCGAAAGAGCGAAGAGAGCGGCAGGGCTCCTCTGCTGCACCGCCGCGCTGATGCTTGTCCTCCCCGCAGTCTGCACAGCCTACCAGCCGCGCCTGGTCCTTTCCGTGGAGGAGGGGAACTGTTCGCTCCGCGTGGAGGCGGACGACCAGGCCCGCATGCTGAGGCTTCGCGTTCACCCCGAATACCCCCGGTGCCACGCCACGAGAGAGTCGGTGCAGGCGGTCCTGAAAGCCGTCTTCTCGGCGGCGGACCCCCCGAAGCTGCAGGGGGTTTACACCTCCCTGTATCTCGGCCGGCTCATCGACTACCCCTGGCTGTGCGAGCATCTTGCGCTTTCGGCCTACGAAGACCCCCGATGGGACAGCAAGCGGGGCAAGCCCGTGTCCATGGACCTCAACCGGTACGTCTCCTCGGTCCTCTCGACCCGGAAAGTCCTCTCGCAGTTCGAGGGGGCCCTCGGGGAGAGCGGCTACGCGATAACCGCGGCGATTGTGGAAAAGGTGCTCGTCGGGCGCCTCGGCGACGTTCCCCTCTACCGGGGGGACGCAAAGCCCGGAAAGGTGCCCTACGACGCAATGGTCTGGTTCAGGCTCGAGAAGAGATAGCCGGGCCTCCGGCGCAAAGCTTTGAAGGCGGACAGCAGTCAGGCGGCGGTGCCCATGGCGTTTCTGTCATTTATCTACAAGTACGGCATCTGGATCTCCGTTCCGGCCTTCATCCTGTCCGTCATCCTGCTGGTGCGCTGCATCACCGGCGTGATCCAGACGGAGAAGCAGACGCGGCTCGTCAGCCTCCCCCTCCTGGACCGCCAGGAGGTCGAATTCAACGAGACGGGCAGCGTGATCCTCTGCATGGAGGGGCCCATGCTGAGCAGGCGCTTCGCGAACCTGGAGTACGGGCTCACGGGCCCGGACGGAAGGGCGGTGCAGAGCCGCCCCGTGCTGTTTCGATGGGCCACGTCGGGCTTCACGAAGGCAACCCTGGAGCTGCGCGTCTACGGGATCGCGCAGCCGGGCCGCCACCTCTTCGAGATCCGGGGCCTGGGGGATGACAAGCCGTCGGACGCGGAGCACCGCATGGTCTTCACGCGGCCCCACATGGCGCGGAGCGTGGCCTGCGTGCTCGGCATCGTCTTCTCGGCGGCGGTGGCCATCGGGAGCCTCGTCCTGTTCCTGATGCGGCTCGCGGGCGTGAAATGACGCCGCCTCTTGCGCACAGCTGCATCGCGGAGCGGTTCCGGTGCAAGTTGTCCCGCTGCACGGTTTGGATGTCAAGCCACATTCACCGGGGGTGACCGGGCATGAAAAAGCTGCTGCTTCCTTTGCTGTCAGGGTCTGTCTGTCTGATCCTTCTGTCTTCCTGCGGGGCGGGAAACGTCGGCGTCAAGCAGGAACGCTTCCACCGAACCGGGATCGGCGCGCAGGAAAAGGCAGTCATCCTGCTCGAACGGTATGTGGACAACCATCAGAGAAAGGACTCCGAGGAGAAAGAGCGGGAACTCGTCGACTGCCTGAGGCGGGAGATGACGGCAGGCGATCGGGTGATCGAGACCCTGTCGGCGGACGATTTCAGGGCGACACTGCTCCCCGGGGTGAAGTTTGAAAACGCGCCGCGGTCACCCGACGCTCTGCTCGATCTGATGAAAAAGGACGATATGCAGAGCCGGGTATCGGCGATGACCGTCCGCTATCTCATCGTGGTCGATATCCAGACCTCGGCGCGCCGCTCCACATTCCGCGCAACCGTCCTCGATGCAAGGAACCGGGTCGCATCGGGGACGGCGACCTCGGATTTCGTCGGCAGGGTCGGGTCCGGCCTGCCCATCCTTTCAAGGGCGGAACGCGAGGCCTGCGCGGGCCTGGGGAAGGCCGTCTACTATTTCATCACGTCGGAAGAATAGAGATGGGGTCTTGCTTTTGCCTCACGCCGTGGAGGCAAGACGCAAGACCCCCCTTTTTCGAAAGGATGGGTTACTTGGCAAGGGGGAGCGCTTTGCCGGCGCGAACATCCATGATGGTCTTCACCAGTCTCTCGGACCAGAACTTGAAGGCCTCCCTGGCGGATCCCCACTTCGAGAACCGCTCGTCGAATTCCGCGGCGCGCTTTGTCGCCCCCAGGGCGACGATCTCGTTGCTCGCGGTGTCGAGGATCATCAACTCGGTCGCCGTCTCGCCGCTGCCGACCCACCCGCCCGTGGCGCCCTTCTTGACCAGGCTCACGCCCAGGCCGACGGGGATGATCGAAGTCACCGCGCTCACGCCGGGCCTGCTCGGCTGCACGTTCGTGATGGCGAACCGGACCCGCGCCACGTCGGGACCGGGATCGGCCACGATGGGGAGCTTGTCCTTGAAGGCCGCCACGAGGGCCTTGTTGAATTCGTCGCACAGCTCCTTCATTTCCTGGGGATCGATGCCCTTGTAATCGGCCTTGTCGGCCAGGAAAAAGACCACGCTGTCCACCATGAACCGGTTGTACTTCTTGAAGTCGACCCCCGGCTTGAGCCAGCGCGCCCCCCCGCCTTCCACCGGCTGCAGCAAGTCATAGACGGTTGGATTCCCGAGAAACCCCGAACGGGTAAAATCGTCCGCCGCGAATGCCATGGACGCCGTGAGCACAACACCGAGTGCGACCGACAACATGATCCTTGCCGCCTTCATCATGACCCCTCCTTTCGATGGAACTTCATCGTGTCTGTAGATTGTGGGATTCGGCTTCTTGCGGAATGGTTTGGACGAGCCGCGGCCTTGGGGCCGTCGCGCGCCTTCATGGCTCAACGCCGGGACAGGCTCCTATTGCCCCGGGGATGCGTGTCGAGTGCCCGGAGCAGCGAAACCCGACGTCCCGTGGACGTCTCCCCTCCTAGCACCGCGAAAGGATGAAGTCAATGCGCACCGGGAAAGGCCGGAAACGGGAGGCGTCGGCCCCGGGTCTCGCCGGGAATCACTTCGACGCGCCCTCGACGCGAAGATCCCTCAGGAGCCTCTTGAAATCGTCCGACTCGGCCAGGATCCTGCGCGCCCCCGTTCTCAACCGGTCCACATCCCCGCCGGAGAGCCGGAACGAGGTGGGCAATTTCGCCAGGTAGGCCCCTTCCGCCCGGTCCCGGAGATTGCCGAAGCTCACATCCACCAGGTAGAATTCGATGTCGCCGCAGGCGCCGGGCTCTTGCGACATCTGTCCCGGGGGGCAGCGGCCCGATCGGACCTCGCCGGCCCACCGGCTGAAGCTCTCCTGGAGGACGGCCATCGTTTCCCGGTTGTACCGGGTGATGGCGATGGAGGAGTAGTTCGCGAGCATCGCCGCCAGGGGGGGGACGCTTTCGATCCTGTCCCAGTGGGATTCGATTTTCGTCTCGGCGTTGACGACGACGAAGACCATCTTGCGGACCTTCACCCTTCCCGAGGTTTGCAGGGCCTTCCAGAAATTGCCGACGTAGTCGACGTTCTCCTCGATGGCCCGGAGACCGAGGTTGTCGGACACCCCCCCGTCGACCAGGTGAAGGTAAGGCTTCCTTTTCGAATCCAGCACGAGTTCGACGGTCTCCCTCATCTCGCGCAGCCGGTAGCCGGGCGCGGGCGTCTCGAGCATGCTGGACCGGTCGTAGCCGCACGTGCCGGCATAGTTCTTGAGCGTGATCGGCGTCAGCACTCCCGGGACGGCGGCAGAGGCGGCGCAGGCACGGGCCACGGGGAATTTCGAGAGATCGGAGCAGATGGCGTCGAACGCGCCCTGGTGGAAGGAGAGCCTCAAGCCGAGGGACATGTCCGTGGCGTTGATGATGACCATGGGCCCCTTGCGCCGGAGCATGTCCCCGAAGGTTTTCCCATCGAAGACATCTTCGCCGAAATACTCGGCGGCAAGATCGCTGCGGTCGAAGAACGGGGACGAGAGCCTGAACCAGTTGACGGGGTTCAGAAACATGCTGGAGGTAATGGCCGACTGGATGTCTTTCTTCAGGAAGCGCCGCTCGAAATCCTCGAAGACGCGCTCGCCGAACAGACCGAAATAGGCGGCCGTGAAACTCCCGCCGGAAACTCCCGAGATCATGTCGACCTCGTCCGAGAGCCTCCGCTTCTTCCCGGCCAGGGCGACCTCCGTGGCCCGCAGCTCCTCGAGGACCCCGTAGGAAAAGGCCGCCGCCCGCGTGCCCCCTCCCGAGAACGTCAGGACGAGCAGCAGCTCCTCCGAGTTGCCCTCGGGCCCCATGTTCCGGGGGACGTACCCGTACCCGGGCGTGTACTTCTCCAGCGGCGCGTTGAGCGGGTAGTGCCCGAAATGGCTGCAGCCCGCCGTCGACGCGAGAAGCAGCATCAATCCCCATGTCAGCATTTTTCGCTTCTGCACGTTCACGTGTCGCCCTGGTCCCTGCCGCGGATTGCCCGGGATGTCCGGCAGAAATGTAGCACAAACGAAGAAAAGAGAGAACCCATCCGCTGAAACTACGTTATCGGGAAGATCGGGCCTCGAGGAACAACACGATTAATGCCGTTCTTCAGGAAACGTCCGGTAATAGGCCGTGACATCCCGTTCTTTGAGGCTGCCCCGAATCCGTTGCACCTCGTGCCACGAAACAGGCGCATCGCATTTCCGCCATGCCGACACGGGATAGTCCCGCTTTTTCCGGCCGGGGTCTTTCTTGTACATCTTGATAATCGTCACGGCAGCGAACACCTCACACCACATGATGAGAACCTCCATTCCCGTTGTTCTTCCACCATACAAAACGAAAAAGCCCGCACCAAGGGCACGGGCTTCCATTCTTCCCATCTGCCTTTAGCACATTTGTATAGCGGAGCAAGTAGCTTCGAAATCGCCGCTGGATTCTATGGTTTCAGCCGTTGCGCTCCTTTATCAGCCTCGTCAGTTCGTTCACGACCCGTTCCAGTTCGTCAACGACAGGCGCCGCGCCGCCCTCCTTGAAGACCGCCACGAGAGAATGGTAGTACCAGAGGGTTTCCTCGCGGCTTGCGTTGAACCTCTGCCAGAGGGCCTCGCCGACAACCCGGTAATCGGCCAGGATCGCCCGCGCGTTGTGCAGCTTGTCGGCCGCGGAGACGAGCCGTGCCTGCGGGGAGGCGTGCCTCAGGTGCGCGATGTACTTCTCCTTCCGCTCGCGCCAGGGCGGCTTGGGGATGACCTCGGCGTCGGTGCATTCGTCCACGATCGCGACGACCCGCTGCCCGAAGCGCCTGCGGATCTCCTGCCGGGCCGCATCGCCGCCCCCGTCCTCGATGACGTCGTGCAGCAGGGCCGCGATGGCCGTCTCCTCGTCGCCGCCGTTCTCCAGGACGAGACCGGCAACGGCCATCAGGTGCGAGATGTAGGGGATCTCCGTCCCCTTGCGGAGCTGATCGCGATGCGCCTCGTGGGCATAGGCAAGCGCCTCATCGAACCGCGCAGACAAAGACATGCGTGTCCCTCCGCGTCATTTGTGCCGGGAGTGCCGGGGACGCCACACCGGCTACGGACCCTGCTCAACCCGCGTGCGTTCACCAGTTATCGGGAAGGCCGCGTGCGAGGCTGTGCGACACCTTGAGTGCCCTGATACGCTGGTGTGCCTTTTCATCGAAGGTGATCCAGCAGCCCTTTAGTTCGGCGGCCAGGGCGGCGTAACAGGCATCGTAACCCATAAGCCCTCTCTTCACGAAGGGGGCGGCGAGCCGGGCAAGCCCCGGCATCATCGGCTGTCTGTAGATCCCGCCTTCCAAGAGCGGCATCATGCACTCCTCGAAGACGCGCGCCCCATCCGGGTGGACGCGGCACAGCACGGCGTGGACCTCGAAGGCGAAGAGTTCGGGCACCGCAAACGAATTCGCCTGCTGCACGACGCGCTCAAGCACTGCATCGGCGTTGGGATGGCTTTCGGTCTCCAGGAACCAGCGGACGGCGACGGAGGCGTCGATCACCCAGATCATTTCTCGTATCCTCGCAGTTCGCGCAGGACCTCAATGCTGGTCTTCCGCCCCAGTCGCGCGGACCGGGATGCCTTGATCTTCGCCAGCAGTTCCCTCTTCTTTTCTTCAGCCTGGTATACCAGGAAGCGCTGCTCGAACTGCTCGGGGGTGATCATCACGGCCCTGGCTTTCCTGCCCTTGCTCACCAGGACGGGTTCTCCCGTCTTCCCGAGCTGCTCCAGGATCTCCCCAAGCCGGTTCCGCAACGTCAGCGCGGTAACTTCCTTCATCGCTCACACCTCGTTCTTTTGATGCCCAGTCTAGCGCCGCATACTATACATGTCAAGTGTAGAGTATACTACACACTCACGCGCCGTCACCCGCTTGCAGACCGTACAGCCGCTGCCACACGTCCCCGTAGGCCCGCGCCCTGCCCTTCCCCTGCTTCTTCGCAACGGAGTTCTTGAAGTTGGGGTAGTCGATGTCGAGGGCGATTGCCGTCAGGGCTTCCGCGAACACCTCCCGCGGGACGCGCACGCGGTACCGGTAGTCGGCGTATTCCGTCTCCTCGATCGCCCCGAGACCGGGCAGGTAGCGTCTCTTGAGCTCGAGCAGGTCCCGCTTCACCCTAGCGCGCACGGTCAGATTTTGCTCGCCCTCCTTCTTCACGATGCTGAAGAACCCGAAATCCGTCATGAGCCACATGCGCGGTCTCCCTTCCCACTGTTCATCAGCCCCTTGCGGGCCCGGACCTTACCCCGCCGACACCGCCCCGCGCCCCAGGAGCGACTCGAAGAGCACCGCCAGCATCGCCTCCTGCGAGATACGCCGCCCTGCGGCCTCGTGGAGCCCCTCGACGGAGATCCCGAAGGCATCCCCCTCCCCGCCCCGTCGCGAGCTGAGCACAACGGGCGTTGCGGCCAGCTGCGGGCTCAGGCGCAGCTTGCGCAAAAACTCGTAACCCGCCCCGCCCGCGCGGGACAGCTCCGTGACGACGATGTCGGGCGAGAAGCCCAAAAGGACCTGGAAGGCCTCGGCGTTGCTCGACGCGAGCCGGATCACCGCCCCCGGCCAGCGCGAGAGGATGACCCCCATGACCAGGGCGCGCCCCTCGGGCTCGTCGTCGACGACGAGAAACCGCGGCGCCCGTCCCCGGCCCGCCTCCGTGCCGTCCGCAAAGGCCCGCTCGAACATCGCGGGCTCGAATAGCTGCTGCTGCACATCCCTCCGATTCGATTCCGTCATGTATTGCCCTCCACAGAAAAGATGAACTCGACTCAGACAAATCCCCCTCAATCCCCCTTTTGGCCGCCCTTTCCCGCTTCGCGGGGCGGCCCGGCAGGGAATGAACCGGACATGGTTGCGCACCCTGACGGGATGCGCCCCCGGTGGAAGACAAAGTCGGGGTCGGTTGCTCGCGATGACTTCTGCCTGACAGGGGGGGTAGTGTCTTGCAGGGCGCTATCGGAATGCCTTCGAGAAGAGGGCGCCCTGCCCCTGCCTGGGTTCGATCCGGAAGCGGTACCATCTGCCGTCGATTGTCTCGGGGTTGTACCAGCGGGTCTCGTAGATTGCCAGGTCGGCATCCGTGATCTCGCCCGTGAAGGCAACCGACAGGTCGTAGCCGTCGTCGTCGACGCGGATGCCCTTGACTGCAAGGGGCAGCCATGTCGTGCCGTTTTCGCTGTACTCGATGGACACGAGGCGGCGGTGCAGGTCGATGAGCGACGGGGGCACGTCCGCCCAGCGGAAGGCCCGGCACTCCTCCCCGCCCTCGTCCCTGCACGGCGCCGGTTCGGCGACGGCCGCTCGCGGGCCCTTCGGCGCGTCGTAGTCGCGGTAGAAGGTTTTTTTCGTCAGGATGAAGGTCCGCTCGCCCGGCGCGTCGCGCACCTCCCCTGTTCTTGCCAGATCGCCCGCGAGCCTTGCGGCCTGCGCCGCGACGAAGGGCTGGGTGTTGGGCCCGTAGAGCGTGTGGCCGCCCTCGTAGCGCTGCTCGCCGTACTCCTCGGGGGTCGTGCAGTAGCCGGTGTAGCCGTTGGAGACGCTCACGACCACGAATTTCGTGCCGGCGCCCATCCCGCCTGCGCGGGCCGACGTTTCGGCCGCCTCGGCAATGCGCCGGCCCGCCTCCATGGTGACCTCGTAGGGCAGCGGCAGCAGGACCACGTCGCCCAGCTGGACGGCCTGGTAGGTGATCGCGTGCGGGAACTCGCCGCGCGGGAGGATGAGCGACTGCAGGGGCCACAGGGCGATCCGCTTGTTGCCCTGGCAGCCCCCGGTGAAGACCCACCGGCGCGAGCCTTCCCTGAAGAAGGGCATCGCGCTGAGGACGGGCGTGGGGCCCCCGTCGCCTGCGCCCGCCAGCAGGGGGTTGCCCACCCGGGGGGGATCGCAGACCGCGATCCCGTCGATGGCGCCTGCCTCGTAATGGTCGACCTCCCTCAGGGCGGAGCGCACCTCGACGCCGGCGCGGAGTTTCGGCTCCAGGGAGTCGAAGAGCGCGACGGCCTTTTCCCCCAGGCCCAGACCCAGGCGCCGCGCATCCCGGTAGCCCCGGCAGCCGTCGCCTGCGCAGTCCGGCGCGTTGTCGGCGTGGGTGCCGTTGACCACGGCATGGACGAACCGGGCCCCGCCGTGCCTCCGGGCGATTTCCCACTCGAGCTCGCGCTCCATGTAGGCGTAGACGTCGGCGCTGTAGAGGGTGTTGCGCGAGGGCACGCTGGTGCCGTGTATGGAGAAGCTGGTGAGGGCGGCAACGGGCCGGTAGGCGCCGGTCTTCCCGTCGAGGCAGTCGACGCGGACCACGTGCATTGCGGGGTTTACGGCCCGGCGGATGTCGCCGGCCTTCTCCGGGTCGGCGTTTTTGTTGGCCCGGTAGGCCGTGATGCTGCGGTTGCGGGTGAAGCCGTAGACCTCGGCGCTGCCCGCGGCGATCTTGGCGGGCCTCCGGTCGTTGTAGGCGTCGATAATCGCGTTGGCGATCTGTCCGGTCACGAAGTCCAGGAATGCCGGGTCCAGCCCGCCCGCGTTGCCGGCGTGCATCACGTAGAAGTTGCTCCCCAGGAGGTTGCCCGGGCCGGTGTGGGTGTGGGTGCCCGACATCACGATGCCGCCCGGGTCGAGGTCGGTCGTCGCGGCCACCAGCTCCGCGAGCCTGCGGTGCACGAGCTCCGAGCCCGACAGCAGATCGCACTGCACCAGGGCGACCGGCCTGTTGCCGGGGGACTTGAGGTAGATCACGCGGGCGTAGAGGCGGGTGCGGAAGCCCTGCCCGGAGTTTCCGTTGGTGGCGTAGCCCGTCGTCGGCATGCCCGGGCGCGGGGTGATGTCGGCCCTGCCGACGCCGGCCACAAGCGTCGTGTTGCGCCCCGGGGGCAGGGGCGAGACCTGCTTTGCCTGCAGGTGAATCGTGGAGCTGCAGCCCGCGGCCAGCCATGCCGCCAGCGCGGCGGCGGCCGCCGGGAGCCATCGCGGCATCGTACGTCTGCGTTCCGGCATCAGTCGGCGCCTCCGAGTTTTTCCTCCACGAACCGGAGGATCGACTCCAGGAGGACCTCGCGGGGGAATTCGTTTCTGTCGATCAGGACGGGGGCGACCCGGTCCTGCGAAAAGGGCATGGCCACCGCCCAGTGGTCGGCCCGGACGTAGCCGAGCAGCGTGGAGCCGGGGATGATCTGATCGTAGAAGATCAGCTGGCTGTCGTTGCGCGGGTCGATCTCGGCCAGGCGGTCGTAGTTGACCTGGAGCACCGTGGAGATGTCCTCCCGGCCGGCGAAGGAGACGAGCGAAAAATACTTCACCCCGGGCGGCAGGCGGTTCTGCGACAGCCACCGCTGGCGGGTGGAGCGCTGCAGGCTCGCCATCGGGTCCCCGACCCCGGGCGGGCAGGCGACGACGGGGTTTCTCCCCATGATGTTCTTCTGCAGCTCGCCCATGGACTCCGTCAGCGGCGTCCCGCCCACGGCGCCCGCCACGGAGACGACGGCCGCCACCCTGCCCGCGATCTCCGGGTACTCGACGAGGGCCTGCAGGATGTCCGGCACCCCCTTGGAATAGCCGATGAGCACGGCCCTTTCGCCGCGGGCGAAATCGGCGGCCGCGAGGGCCTCCCGGATCATTTTCGCATTGTGGGCGCTGTCCGACCAGCCGCTCACGGCCAGATCGTCCACCCGGTAGCCCAGCCGCACGACGTGCGCGCGGGCGTAGGAGAAGGCCTTGCTCGCCTCGATGCAGTCGCTGTAGAGCCCGGGGACCAGGAAGTAACGCAGCCCGGAAACCGGCTTGCCGAGCACGACGGGTTTTGCCGTCGGCGCGGGCTCGCCCTCGAGGCGCTGGAGGGCCTCACCGCAGGGGCGGTCGTACGGCAGCGCCGCCCCGTGGTCTCTCTGCACCGCGCAGTAGATCTCCCGGAAGCGTCCGCGCCCGTCCTCGATGCCCGCTTGCGAGGCCGGCAGCAGCGCCAGGGGCGGGGTTGCCAGCGTGTAGGGCTGCATCGTCCCGCCGGGGCACCCGGCCAGGAGAAGGCAGACGGCGGCGAGGACCGTGCAGAGGGCGTTGCTCATCGGGCACCTACTCGAACAGGGTCATCCCCACGGGGAAATAGAGCGTGAGGCCGACGTAGACCGTGGCGATGTTTTCCTGCTTGTCGGTATAGCGCGGCTCGTTGCCCACGCCGGCGTACAGGGCAAAGAAATCCCGGCTGAAGGTCACCCGCCCGCCGAAGGGGAAGGACTGGAAGTTGTTGTCGTTCTCGTGGTTGAACCGCCACTTGACGTAGAGGCAGAACCCGATGTCCGAGTTCTTCAGGTCGAAGATCAGCTTGAGCATCGGCCCGTGCGCATAGTTGGTCGCGTTGAAGATCTCGTCGGTGTAGTCGTAGCCCAGCGCGGCGCCGACCAGAAAGGTGTCGAAGAATTTCCTGGCGGCCGACTCGTCCGTGAGCCGGGGGATCCCGTACACCGCCAGGTCCGCCTCGACGCCCCACCTCGCGTTGACGCCGGACTTCAGGGGCGTCGCCAGGAAGGGCGACAGCTCCACGATGGGAACCAGCCTGCCCAGCTCGTAATCCCTCCGGTACGGCTTGTACGCCACGTCGTCGAAGCGCGGGGCAATCTCCTCGTAGTAATAATCGCTCTCGCCGAGCAGGGTCGATTTCTTTTCGGCATTGATCCGCACGACGTAATCGGATTCGAACCGGGTCAGCTCGCGGGTCTTGTACGCCCTGATGACGGCGGTGACGGTCTTGGCCACCTCCGCGATCATCAGTTCCTTCTGCCCCGGCGAGTTTTTCATCATGCCGTCGCCGTACGTGATCATATACCGTCCGTCCAGGGCGAGCAGGGCATTCACCCCCTGTTCCGAGTCCCCGTTGAGCTGCTTCATCTCCCGGATGACATCGAGATACCCCGCAAGCTCCGGGCTCATCCTCACGCCGATCTTGGCCCCCTCCTTGTCCAGGATGTCGTGAAGGGCGCGCGCGCTGATGTTGTTGACCTCCGTCCGCGGCGTCAGCACGTGGCCGGGCGCAAAGAAATCCTCGAGGTAGTGCGACGCGAAGGCGTTCACGACCAGGGCCCACGCCAGGTTCCCCCGCAGGGCATAGAACTGGGCCAGATCGTTGAACTCCTTGAACTTGGTCAACGTTTTTTCCTGGAAATGGTCCTCGTTGTACTTGGAGGCCATCAGCCGGTTGATCAGCGTCACCTTGCGCGCCGTCAGCATCGCCTTTGCCCCGGCACAGTCCACCCCGTGGACGGCATCCGCCTCGGGACCGTACAGTTTCATGAATTTCGACGGGTCGGTGACGTCGTCCACGATTTCCGACAGGCGCCCGTAGTTCATGTCGTCATTGCCGGTGAAACAGGCCTTCAGCCGTGCCGCCTCGTCCCCGTCTATCAGGTTGTTCTTCTGGGCATACGCCACGGAAACCAGAAGAGCATTCCTCGAGATCAACCGGTGCTCTTCCGAACTCATGGCGTGGGACGGGTCGGGAACAATCGACAGCAGGAAGACCGACAGCAGGAGCATGCGCAGGATCATGGCAGGCATTTCCCTCCCTTGCCTTGTGTCTCGGACCATGCCCCCCGGCGGCAAGACTCGCGGGTCGCGCACAGGGAACCGTCTTCGGTTGGGCGGCGGCACTCCCCGCGGCGCACGACCGGCAGGGCAGGACTCGTGTTGGTTATGGCCGGACAGCGGGTCTCGAACCCCGGATCCCGGCGCGATGAAAAACGGCTGCAGATGAAAAAGCCCGACAAGGCGTTTTCACGCCTTCGTCGGGCATTATGGTCCCTCGGCTGTTCTCAATGTCCCCCCCGGGAAACAGAGCGTTATCCCCCAATACGACTCCGCTTCCCCTCCGGTGTTTTGTATAGGGCTAAAGGGCGGATTTGTCAACAACTTCGTCTATTTCGTTCATTTCGTCGATTTCGTTTGTTTCGTCGTACCGCTTCGCGGCAGGGCTTCCAGAATCGGAATTCAGGGGGCCGCAGAACGGCGGGATTCGGGAAAGGTCAGCCACAAGCCGCAAGGCAGGGCTGCGATGCGGCGGGGGAGGCAGGGGGATTTGATTGTCGGGTATCTAACCCGCCAGGCGGTTGCGGCCGATGCCGAAGAGGCGGCGGATCTCCGCGGCAAGGGAGGCGGGGCTGGAGACCAGCTTCGCGGCGGGGATGATCGCCTGCTTGCCCACCGCGAAGGCCATCCCTCCCTTCCGGAGGACCCAGTTCATGGCCATGGCGTCGTTTGCGCCGTCGCCCGCGTAGACCATCGGGGCTGCGCTCCGGGCGCCGCAGAGGCGCCCGGCGAACATCTTCGCCCCGACGGCCTTGTTCATCCCGGCCAGGAAGGGGATCGCGAAACCGGGGGCCGAGACAGCCGCCATCTTCATTCGCATCGCTTCCGCCTCCGCGGTTTTATTGCGCCGGCTTTCCCGGCAGGCGAGAGTTGACTTTTTTGAGGATGGCGCTCGAGCACCGGTACGTGAGGTACCTGACGACGGCCAGGTGCATGTGGTTCCGGCCGGCGGCACGTTGCTGCCGGGGCGGTTTTCTCGCCGCGTCCCTGCCCTTCCCGAAGCTCACGCGCCTCAGCAGCTCCTCGAAGATCCTCCGGCCCCACTCGTAGATGTTGTGCCGCTCCACGTGGGCGCGCATGCGAGCCATCCTGTGCCTGCGCTCCCTCTCCGGCATGCGGAAGGCCTGCAGCATGGCGTCTGCAAGCTGGTCGGTGTCGTAGGGGTTGACGAGCAGGGCGTCGGTCAGCTCGCGGGCGGCCCCGGTGTACTCGGAGAGCAGAAGGACGCCGTCGCCGTCGGTGCGCGCGGCGATGTACTCCTTGGCCACGAGGTTCATGCCGTCGTGCAGGGAGGTGACGAGGACCACGTCGGCCATGCGGTAGGCCGCAAGGACGGCGTGGTAGTCGTGGTTGGCCCGCAGGAAGCGGACGGGCCGCCAGGCCCCGGAGCCGTGGCGCCGGTTGATGCTCTCCACCAGGCGCTCGATCTCGTCGCTGACGCTGCGGTACTCCTCGATCTGGGTGCGGCTCGGGGCCGCAAGCTGCATGAGCGTCACCTTCCCCTTGAGGTCGGGGTTTCGCTGAAGCAGCAGATCGAAGCCCCGCAGGCGCTCGGGGATGCCCTTCGTGTAGTCGATCCGGTCGGCCCCGACGAAGATCTTCGTGCCCGCGGCGCCGGGCCCCAGCTGCCGGGTGAAGTCCTCCTTTTTTGCCTGCACGGTCTGCGAGCCCGCGTCGATGCCGATCTGCCTGAAGTCGACGCTGATCGGGAAGGGACGGATGAACGTGGGCCGGCCGCCGCGCCAGACGCTGAAGTTCTCGTAGTCCACCTTGGTCTCCATGGACTTGTCGACGGTGTCCAGGAAGTTGTTGCAGTGGTACTGGATGTGAAACCCCAGCAGGTCGTTTCCCAGCAGGCCGTCGAGGATCTCCTCGGACCATGGGAAGATGCGGAAGGCCTCGCGGTTGGGCCAGGGGATGTGCCAGAACTGGATGAGCTTCAGATCGGGCCTGGCCTCGCGCAGGAGACGGGGCAGGAGGGCCAGGTGGAAATCCTGGGTGAAGACGATGGCCGGCGAGTTGCCCGCCTCGTCCAGGACCGCGTCGCTGAACCGTTTGTTGACGTCCCGGTAGGTCTCCCAGTCGCTTCGCGAGAACCGCGGCTTCGTGTAGACGATGTGGCACAGGGGCCACAGCGCCCGGTTGGAGATGCCGTTGTAGTAGCCCTCCTCCTCTTTCGGGGTGAGCCACAGCCGGCGCAGCGTGAACCGCGGGTTTTCCTCGGGGAGCCGCACGCGGTTCTTCCGGTCGACGACGAGCCGATCCGCCGGGGCCGAGCCGTGGGCGATCCAGGTGCCGCCCACGGCCTCGATGATCGGCTCGAGGGCCGTCACGAGTCCGCTTGCGGGGCGAAAGGCGCGGATGCGCTCGGCCACCCTCTCGTGGAACCAGGGCTGGCGGTTGGATACGATGATGACCTTTGTTGCCTTGTCGAGGCCCGAGACAAAGTGGCCCAGGGCTGCAGCTTCCATGTTGAAGCCCTCCTTCCACATGGTTCTTGCGGCCGTTCAGCCGGGTGTCCCCACGTTGCGCAAGACTGCAGTAGATCGGGCAGGACAGGGAGAGGGAAGTCGGCCAGGAGCGGAACTGTTGGTTGTATGGGGATGCCGATGTTTCTTGCAGGATGGGTGCCGTAACGGCCCGCGGCGGGACGATTGGCCGTAAGTTGCGACGGGTCAACCAAAAATCGGGCCGGGGACGGATGGGGCGGCGGGTGCGATCGGCCCCGAAATCGACAATCCGGTCGATCCGCGCGCCTGCTCTTCGACAATTTTTGCCTGAGACTCGTCGCCGCAGGAATCGGTGACCGGCTAAACAAGAAGGGGCGGGGGACCAGGGTGCAGGACGGCAAGAAAGAACCGCAAGCGGCAGGGCGGGGAAAATCCCCCTGTGTCCCCCTTTTTCAAAGGGGGATGAGAGAAGCAGCTTCGCAGCAGTGATTCGTCGATCAGGTCATTGCTTGATTCGGAAGAGAAACAGATGGGGGTCTCAGGCTTCGGGTAAAGACAGGCGGGCAGGTCCTCGCGTCAATCCAAAGGATCGATGATCTTCTCTAATTTGGTTTTCACTTCGGGCAGACGTTCTTTGACGACCTTCCACACATCACCGGCAGCATGTCCGGCGCATGGGTGAGGACGGTGACGCGTGCCCGGTCGCATTTTTTCCCGCAGGGCCGCGTCGAGGGCATCCTGGGCGGTGTCGAACCGGGTGAAGCCCAGCCTGCCGGCATCGGCGGCGCAGATGCCGTCGGAGACGAGGTAGACCGTCTCGCGCTCCTTCACCTGGGCCCAGGCGATGGCCAGGGCCGCCGCGACCTCGTCGTGCAGCTGCCCGCAGGAGACCATCCCGCGCAGGCCGCGGGCGTCGTGGCGCGTGACTTCCAGGATGTCGCGGTGGGTCATGGCGACCCCTTCCGGGCAGGGGGTCACGACGATGACGATCCCGCCGGCCTTGACGGCCAGGTCGGAGGGGTAGAGGGTCTTGTGGGCCTGCCAGAACTCGATGTCGCAGGGGTGGGAGCCGGCCAGGACGATGTCGGCCTCCTCGGGGATCTCCGCGGCGTAGACCTTCTGCGAGAGCCTGACGCCCTCGTTGAAGGCCTCCACCACGTCGCCGAAGAAGGCTTCGACGACCTCGCCGCTGCGGTTGAGCACCGTGTTGAGGATGGTGTGGAGGCCCACCCGGCGGGCGATGCCGTTGATCTCCTCGCGTACGGGGTTGTCCGTGACGCCCAGCAGGGAACGGCTGGCCTCCACGCTCAGCAGGTGCGTTGCGGCCGTGGTCCGCTCGCCGCAGATTCCGGGCTGCACGATCTTGGCGCCGCCCGCGTAGCCGGGGATGTGGTGCGGCACGATGCTGCCCACGCCGATCTTGAAGTCCGCCTCGAAGGCCTCCCGGTTGACCGTCACGCGCGTGCCGTTGGGCGTGGCGCCCAGGTCGACGAGCCCCGCGGGGTCCTTGTAGTCGTGGTTTTTGACGGCCACGCGCCGGACGACCTCGGGGCCGAATTTTCCCAGGATCTCCCCGGGCGTCATGAACCGGTGCGTGCCCAGGGCGATGATGACGCTGATCCGCGCGTCGGGCACGCCGGCGGCGTTCATCTCGTCGAGAAGGGCGGGGATGATCCGGTCGGTCGGGGTCAGGCGCGTGTTGTCGTCGGCGACGATGACGACCTTGCCCGCGCCTTTGGCGAGCTCGCGAAGGGGCCTGGAGCCGATCGGGCGCTTGAGGGCCCGGATCACTTCCTCCCTCACGTCGGCCACGGGCCGGACGTCCTTCGGCGAATAGACCCCGATGAGGTTTTTTTCGGGGATGCGGACGCCGACTGTGCCTTTCCCGTAGGGAAGCTCGACCAACACGTCCATCCTCCTGAAAAACGGCTCGAATCGTTCGAAGAAAATCCTCCTCGATCCCCCTTTTACAAAGGGGGAGGTTTGGGGGGGATCCCTCTTTTGCAAAGGGGGAGGTCCGGATGGATCCCCCTTACGAAAAGGGGGACGTCTTAAAACACCCTCCTATCGTAAAGGAGGGTCGGGGAGGATTTTACCGAGTCGGCATCCCCTTCAATCGCCCTCCCTCAGTGGAAGAGATAGTTGGGCACCCACAGCACGAGGCCCTGGAAGAAGATCAGCACGTAGAGCAGGACGATCATATAGATGAGGTAGGGCACGCTCTCCCGGGCGATGTCCAGGATGGTCACCCCGGCGATGTAGGCCGAGAGCATCATCGTCGTGCCCACGGGCGGCGTGATGAGCCCGACGGCCAGGGCGAAGACCATCATGACCCCGAAGAAGATGGGGTCGGCCCCCACCGCCGTCACCAGGGGCAGCAGCACGGGCCCGAAGAGCAGCACCGCGGGGGAGACGTCCAGCACGGTGCCGACGACCAGGAAGACCGCCCCGAGGATGACGAGAAGGGTCGTGGGCGACTCGATCACGCCGGCGAGCGACAGCGTCAGCTTCTGGGGGATCATGGAGTAGGCCAGAAGCCAGGTCAGAAGCCCCGCCGTCGAGATGACGACCATCACGACGGCCGAGGAGACGGCCGCGTTGAGCATGGAGTCGTAGAAGCCCTGCCAGGTCAGCTCCCGGTCGATGATCCCCACCAGCATGGCGTACAGGACCGCCGCCACGGAGGCCTCCGTGGGGGTGAAGATGCCCGTCATGATCCCGACGAGGATGATGGCGACCATGATGAAGGCCGGAAGCCCCCTGAAGAACGCCGTGAGCAGCTCGCGGGCCGTGGCGCGGGGGAACTTCGGGTAGTTCCTTTTTTTCGAGATGAACGTCGTGATCACGAGCATCCCCAGGCCGATGAGCAGGCCCGGGATGAGCCCCCCGAAGAAGAGGTCGCGGATGGAGAGGCTCGTGGCCGCCCCGGTGAGGATCATGGGGATGCTCGGGGGGATGATGATGCCCATCGTGGAGGCGGTGGCGTTGACGGAGCCGGCGAAGCGGGAGGCGTAGCCCTGCTTCTGCATGGCCGGGATCAGGATGGAGCCCAGGGCCGAGCAGTCGGCGACCGACGAGCCGGAGATGCCCCCCATAAACATGTTGGAGACGACGGTGGCGTTGGCGAGCCCGCCCCGCAGGTGGCCCACCAGCGCCCGCGCCAGGTTGATGATGCGCTGGGCGAGGCCGCCCGCGCCCATGAGGTTCCCCGCCAGCATGAAGAACGGGATGGCCACGAAGGGGAAGGAGTCCACGCTGGCGAACATCCGTTGAAAGGCGACAAGGGGAGGGAGAGGGGTCTCGAGCGCAATGTAGGCCAGGGCCGTGAGCCCCAGGGTGAAGGCCACGGGCACGCCGAGCAGCAGCAGGACGAGGAAGATGGCGGCGATGGTCATTTCGTCTCCCCTCCCTTCCCGGCGGGCTCGGCGGCGGCTTCGCCGCTGCGCTTCCCGAAGAACTCGAGGCCGCTCTTGACCAGGACCTCGAGGTTGACGACGAACATGAGCAGCCCGCTGACGGGCAGCGAGGCGTACACCCAGCCCATCGGGTAGTGCAGGGCGCTGGAACGCTGCATCATGGTCTTCTGCGTGAGGCTCCAGCCGTGGACGACCATCATGTAGAAAAAGTACGCCAGGACGGCGGCCCCGAGCATCTGCATCAGCGCCTGTTTGTGGGGGCTGACCCTCTCCTTGAGCAGGGTGATGCTCAGGTGGAAGCCCCTGCGAACGCAGATCACCGAGGCCAGGAAGATCATCCACACCATCACGTGCCGGCCCAGCTCCTCCGTCCAGTACAGGGACTGGTGGAAGAGGTACCGGGCGAAGACCTGCGAGCCGATGGCGACCACCATGACGGCCAGAAGCGCGACGACGGTCCAGCGGATCGCCGCCTCGAGCATGTCCATACATCGTGTCATGTTTGTTCCCTCATCTCTCCCCTTGTCGCATGCGGGTCAGGCCTGCAATCAGTACTTCTCGCCCACCTTGCGGATGGAGAGGTAGAGATCCTCGAAGCCCTCGTACTTCAGGAAGCCCTTGTAGACGTCTTTGGCGGCCTCGCGCCAGGGGGCGTTGTTGATCTTCGTGACCTTCATCTTCGCGAAGAGCTGCTTCTCGATGTCGGCGTTGATCTTCTTGAGCAGCGCGTCGTTGAAGCGGGAGGCCTCGAGGGCCGCCTGGGTGAGGGCCTTCTGCTGGACGGGGGTGAGCTTCTTGAAGGTGGCGTCGTTCATGACGATCATCATGAAGCCCACGAGGTGGTCCGTGATGGCCAGGTACTCGGTGACCTCGTAGAACTTGTTGGCCCAGATGACCCCGAGGGGGTTCTCCTGGCCGTCGACGGTCCCCAGCTGCAGGGCCGTGTAGACCTCGGTGAAGGCCAGCGGCGTGGGGGTGGCCCCGAGGGCGCGCCAGGTCTCGAGGTGCGCCTGCATCTCGGGAACGCGGATCTTCATGCCCTTCACGTCGGCCAGGCTCTTGACGGGCTTCTTCGTGGTCAGCTCGCGCGGCGTGCGCATCACGTGGTAGAGGATGCGGATGTTGGTCTTCTGGATCAGCCGGGCCCGGATCTTCTCCCCGACGGGCCCCTCCATGACGGCCCGCACGTGGGCGTCGTTCTTGAACAGGAAGGGGAACTCGAGGATGGACATGGCCGGGTCGAAGTTCTGGAGGATCCCGCCCAGGATCGCCCCGTTGACCGTGCCCACCTGGATGCCCTCGGCCACGTCGCGTTCGCCGCCCAGGACGCCGCCGACGACGACGTTGACCTTCAGGGTGCCGTTGCTGTACTTCTCGGCCAGCTCGCCGAACTTCACAAGCGTCTGGCTCTGGTGGTCCACCGGCGCGTAGGCCGAGGCGAAGACCAGCTTGACGGGGTCGGCCGCCCACGCCGACGGGACGGCGACCAGGACGGCCAATGCCAACACCAATGACAACAGGGGTACTCGCTTCATATCATCCTCCTTTTTCTGTTGAAGGTTCTCTTGCGGCCCGGGGCCGCTCCTCACCGCGATCTTCCCGGGCCCCCGCCTCGGGGGCCCGCCTAAATCCTTTTTCCGCCCTCACTGGAGGGCCATCTTCACGGCGTACTCGATGGCGTGCACGAGGCTCAGCTCCGAGGCGGTCCCCTTGCCCGCCTTGCCGAAGGCCGTGCCGTGGTCCACGGAGCTGCGGATGATGGGAAGGCCGAGGGTGACATTCACGCCGCTGATGGACTCCCAGCGCTGCCTCTCCTCGTCCCAGTTGAAACCGACGACCTTGAGGGGGATGTGGCCCTGGTCGTGATACATGGCCACGACGATGTCGTAGAGGCCGCCCCTGGCCTTCGAGAAGAGGCTGTCGGGCGGGACGGGCCCGTCGGCGTCGATGCCCAGCGCCTTCGCGGCCTGGATGGCCGGGATGATCTCGTCGATCTCCTCGCGGCCGAACAGGCCGCTCTCGCCCGCGTGGGGGTTGAGGCCCGCCACCCCGATGCGGGGCTCGGCGATGCCGAGTTTGCGGCAGGCGTCCCGGGCCAGCTTGATGACCTTCAGCACCCTTTCCTTCCTGACCCGCTCGCAGGCCTCCCGCAGCGAGACGTGCGTGGAGACGTGGACGACGCGCAGGTTCTCGTGGGCGAGCATCATGGTGTAGTCCTGCGTGTGGGTGAAGTCGGCGTAGATCTCCGTGTGCCCCGAGTAGTGATGGCCCGCGAGGTTGATGGACTCCTTGTTGATGGGCCCCGTGACGGTGGCGTCGATCTCCTTCTTCAGGGCCAGCTCGATCACCTTCTTCACGGCCTCGAAGGCGGCGCGGCCCGACATGGCGGAGACCTTGCCGTACTGAAGCTTCCCCATGTCCACGTTCTTCAGGTCGTAGACGTCGAGGGTGCCGAATTGAAACAGGGCATCCTTCACTGCGGAGACGGCGTTGATCTTCAGGTCGAGGCCGGTGATCCGCAGGGCGTCCCGGATGGCGTTCGCGTCGCCCACGATGAGCGGCCTGCAGATCTCGTAGGTCTCCCTGCGGGCGAGGGTCTTCACGGCGATCTCGGGGCCGATGCCCGAGGGATCGCCCATGCTGATGCCGATGATCGGTTTTTTCGTCATGCTGCGGTTCTCCTGGTGAGTCGTCGTATGCACAAACGGGAACGGCCGCGGCACACTCACGCGGCGCTGTCCGCCCCCGGGGAAATCCGGAACAGCTTCAAAAAGTCGACGGCCTTGCACAGCGCGTCCTGCGCTCCGAACGCGCCCGCCTTGGTCACGACGGCGAGGCCGGGGCACTGCCCGCCCTTCAGCACGCCTACGGGGATGCCCGGGGCGACCTCCTGGAGGACGGAGATGCCGCTTGCCGCCAGGCGCCGGCAGCAGCTCACGGCGATGTCGCCCCCTGTCAGCACCAGGCCGCCCAGCTTGGCGTTCAGGGTGATCCGGCGGCAGAGCTCGCCCAGCGCCTCGGCCACCGCCTCGGAGCTCTGCCGGGGGGAAAGGCCCGCGAGGCGGCCCTCCTCGATCGTGCGGGCGACGACCTCGTCGCTGTGCCCGGAAACGATCACCACGTCCTTGCCGCCGTGGACGGCGTTGACGGCGGCCTGGAAGCAGCGGCCCGTCTCGGCCTGTGCCGTGTCGGGTCTCAGGAAGGCGCAGGGGTCGGTTTCGATGTACGCCGCGTCAGGACGCTGCCGAAGCAGGGCCGCCTGGCCCCTCGTGACGCCGCTGACGCTTCCCGCGATCACCACGACGGGCCTCCGCTCGGCCGTCGCGGCGCCCAGGCCCAGCGCCAGGGGCAGGCACTCCGCCAGCCCCGCCGAGCCCACCCAGAGCACGGGCTTTTGAAGCCGCACGGCGGCCATGGCGATCATCGCGAGGTGATCGTCCTGCCAGGCGTCACACACGAGCACCTCGCGGCCCTCGGCGCAAAGCCGTCTCATCGCATCGAGGATGCCGTCGGAGCCTGCCAGCACGTCCTTGATTCCGACGTGCCCCACGGCACGCCGGGTCTGCTTCGCGATCAGGGTGGGGATGTGCGACTCGCTCACGGGGCTGACGGGGTCGCGGGCAATCTCGGTGGCCTCCAGGGGGGAGCCCCCCAGGAAGTGGCGGCCGCCCACGGTGATCCGTCCGTTCTTGGGGAAGGCGGGGGCCGCGACGGCAAGCTCGAAGCCGCAGACGTCCATCAGTGCGTCGATCTCGGCGCCGAGATTGCCGCGCAGGGTGGAATCGATTTTCTTGTACAGGGCCTGGAAGGGCCCCCGCTCCCTGAAGAGGCCGACGGCCTGCGCGACCCGCTCATACGCCTCGGCCGGCGGCAGGGCCCGGCTCTGCGTGTCGACGATGAGCACGTCCTCGTCAAGCTCGGCGGGGGAATCGGGAAGGGAGATCAGGACCAGGGACCGGAGGCCCTGCTTGGCGAACTGCACCCCCGTGTCGTTGGCGCCGGTCAGGTCGTCGGCCAGGACTACGATTTTACTCCGCGATCGGCTCCGGTTCGCCATAACGGGGTTAATCCGCCAGGTGGAATGGGATGATGTGATTGTGAATTCAAAATACATTCATTTGCGCAGGAAGGCAAGCGCGGTGAAGGGATCGGGCGGGGGTTATTTCGTCAGGCCGACGGGCGGCGTGAAAGATGTGACGAAGGGGCGGGGATTTTTCGTTTGACCCGGTTTCATGGCGTGCTATACTGCAACCGTTGCAAGCGGCGGCAGAAAACGCCTTTTCTTTCCGATGTTGTCCCGCAGCGCTCCTTCTGGCCTGACCTCTTGTCCGCTTTACTTCCGTTCAGCTGACCCGATTCCGACGAGACCTCCCCCGCAGTGCACGGCCGCCCGGTGCGATCCGTCTCCGTTTCCGATGTCAATCCCCGTCAACCCGAATTCATCGCTTCCCCCGCAGAACCCGTGCCAGGCCCAATGGGGCGCGAAGGCGCCGCTATCAGGCCTGCCGAGACATCCCGACAACACAGACCTTTGCAGGAGGTGGATCATGGCTGACCTCGACCATTCCAAGCGCACCATGGAGCGGGCGACTTACACGCCCATCAAACCGGCCCGGATGCACAAACCCGACCAGCCGGGCCGTGCCCTGGACAAGTGGGGTTACGCCGCCGCACTCTCTCCCACCAGGGAGGAGTACGCCCGGATCAAGCGGCGTCTGACGCAGGGCTCCGACGCCGTGCCCCCATCGCATAGAAAGTATCTCGACGAACTCGAGGCCGTCTTTATCGCCATGGAGGACAGGCAGTCGGCCGCAGCCATTTTGGAGAACATCCCGGCATTCAAGGACATGCCCGCCTCGCTGCTCATGCGGGCGGGCAAGGAGCTGCTGAAGATCCGCCAGGAAACGTACCGGGAGGGGGTGGCCACCCTGGAGGCGGTCTCCTCGGCCTATGAAAAGGCGACCCTGGCGGGCACCGCGGTGCCCGGGCCGCCGCGCATGAAGATCCCGGAGGGATTTACGCTGGACACGACTTTCTCCCACCCGGGACTGCCGGGGGCCAAGCTCTACCGCAAGGAAGGCAAACCGATGATCCTGACGGCGGCAATGGCAGCGGCCAGGGCAAAGACGGCGCGCATCAAGCCGGCCCCGGGAACTTCGGGGAAACATCTCCAGGCGTCGGCCCTCCTGGTCATGCCCGAAACGCAGGCCCCGACAACCCCGCCCATCGTCCCCGCCGTCACGGTCTACCAGCTGGCCCAGTGGGCGCTGGGCAAAAAGCTTGACGCGGAGCGGGTCGGGCAGGTCCTGGAGATCGCGCGCCGGCTCGCGCTGGACACGAAAAAGACGACCCTCGCGGAGTACCGGACGATGAGCAACGTCGCGATGACGGAGATCCACGACATCAACCACTACATCGCGGAGCGCTTCGGCATCGAGCCCGTGGGGCTTCTGCACCTGGAGCGTCTGAGCTTCATCCCCGCCGGCATCGAGCGCGGCGAGCTCCTCCACTCCGTGCCGCTCAGCCCCGGCGAGGAGGTCAACATCAGCCACAAGGAATGGTCCAACACCTCCGAGGAGTTCGAGCGGATCGTGACGGACTTCATCGAGGCCTACAGCGAGGAGGGCGTGACCGAGAAATCCGAGATCGCCCAGTCCACCAACTCGCAGCAGCAGCACTCGAGCGGATTCAACCTCGGCGTGACGGCCTCGGGCAGCTACGGGCCCGTGTCGATCTCGACGACGGTGGGCTACAACGTGTCCGACTCGGCGAGCCGCACCGAACAGGTGGCGCGCAACCACTCCAGCGAGATGACCCGCAAGGCCTCGTCGCGCGTCAAGAAGGAGCACAAGACGAGCTTCAAGGTGGCCTCGGCCTCGGGGACGGAGGACCAGGCCGTGCGCCTCATCAAGAACCCTTTCCCCGACAGGGCCACGCGGGTGGACTACTATCAGCTCGTGCGCAAGTGGCGGGTGGATCTGTACCGCTACGGCGTGCGGCTGACCTACGACATCACCATCCCCGAGCCGGGCTCGGATATCCTCTCGAAGATCCTCGAGATCCAGGCCCTCACGGCAGCCCTCTCTGAGGGCTTCGCAAGCCCCGGCTCGACGCTGCCCTGGGCACGCTTCGATCTCACCCCGGACGGCGTCACCCGGTCCAACTACCTGGCGCTTGCCGCCCAGTACGGCGCCGCGGTCGACCCGCCGCCCGCCGAGTCGTACGACATCAACAAGACCTTCACCCACCAGTGGGAGAACAAGGGCCAGACCGACAAGAGCGAATACGTCACCTTCGATATCGAGGTGCCGCCCGAGTACGAGGTGATGGCCTGGGGGTACAGCTGGGAGTTCTGGGGCTGGCCGAAAGAGGATGAGTTCCACTTCACGATCCGGACCGACCCCAACGGATGGTTCGGCGATAGCGGCGTGTTCACGATGACCTTCGGCACGCATTACGTCATCGCGCTGCACATGGACCTCACGCTCGGCGTGCGCCTGCGGGATTCGGCCTACAAGGCCTGGAAAATGAAGGTCTGGGAGACGCTGCGCGAGGCGGCCCAGGCCCGCTACGAGCTCAACCGCACGATGCTCAAGGACCAGCTCGCGAAGCTCCAGGAGGAACTGGGCGCCCAGGATGCGCTGAGCCTGCGCAAGATCGAGCGCGAGGAGGTGATGAAGGGGGTGCTGCGCTGGCTCTTCGGGCCGTCCTTCAACTTCGTGGTGCCGGGGCTTCCCCCCGATCTCTACGGCCCCTCGGGGTCGATCATCTCCGACACCGTCTGGGCCTACGTGCTCGCCCAGGGCGAGCTCATCAAGTTCATCCACCAGGCCGTCGAATGGGAAAACATGCTGTACTTCCTCTACCCCTACTTCTGGTCGCACACCACGCGGTGGGACTTCAAGAAGTACCTCGACCACCCGGACTTCATGCACCGCGTCTTCCTGAAATCCGGCAGCGCCCGCGTCGTGCTCACCATCCGGCCGGGCTTCGAGAAGGACTTCGTGTCGTTCCTCGAGACGGGCACCCTCGAAGGCCTGCACCCGACGCACCCCTACATGACCATCGCCGAGGAGATGCAGGCCTATGCGAACACGAACTACCCGGGCATCCGCTCCGCCAACCCCATCGAGGAGGCGCGGCCGCTGCTCACCCCGCTGCAGAAGAAGGCCTGGGGCCAGATGGAGGGGATCATCAGGCTCCTCGAGCAGTACAAAGCGGCAAACGGGGCCTACCCCACCACGCCGCAGGGGCTGGCCGCGCTCGCCGGCCTGGGCACGGTGCCCCCGCTGGATCCCTGGGGCAACGGCTGGCAGTACCGATCGCCGGGACTCTGGAGCGACTTCGAACTCGTCTGCCTGGGCGCCGACGGCGCCGCGGGGGGCGAGGGGGAGAACGCCGACATCGTGAACTGGGCCGACGCGTCGCTCGTGGGACGCTGGTACGAGTACACGCCGACGAGCGCCCTGGACATCTCGTTCAACGAGACGCTGCCGACGGCATGACAGGTGCGCCATGACAAAGGACTATCCCGTCGAACGCAGAACGACCCTTGACAGATTCCTGCGCAGGGAGGTCAAGCTCCAACAGTGGCGGATCGCCCGCCTGATCAACTGCAAGGCCATCCGGGTGAAGCGGGACGGTTCGTTGCTTTCGCTCAAGGGACCCGGGACGCTCTTGAAGAATGGCGATACGGTGCAGGTCGACGATCCGCTTCCCGAGGCGTGCACGAAGGCCCTGGCGGCCATCCCCGCCGCCGACTTTCGCGATTATGCCCTGGCCCCGGGGACGACTGACTACGACAAGGACATGGCCGGACTTCTCGACAACCGGACCCAGACCATCCGCCTCCAGGGCTTCCTCGTCAACAGCCTGAGGGGCTTCCTGGGCGCCCTGAAGGACAATGAAGCCATCACCCACCCCGTCCGGCACCTTGTCGTGGCCTCGCACGCCAACCCCGAGGGCTATCTCTTCCTTCAGCTCGACACGGGCGACCCCGGCGTCATCACCTACGAGGACCTGGAGACAGCCGAGAAGGCCAGGAGCCTGGTTGTCGACGCGAAACTTCTGGAACCCCGCCCGAAGGACGGCTCAGGCAATCCCGTGGCGCCGGCGTTTCTCTTCCGGGGCTGCCGGATCGGGGCGACCCTGCCCTACCTGAAGAAGCTCAAGGCGGCCCTGGGGGGCAACCTCACCGTCATCGCCCCGAAACACTTCCACATGGTGGGCCGCTATGCAAAGCAGGGCTCCGTGGAGTACATGCGTTACAACTTCGCCCTCAACCGCCCCAAGGCATTGCGCAAACCGGATGAGGCCGCCAGGGCCTTCAAGGCCGCCGGGTTCACCCTCATCGACGGCAAACCCGTCCCGGAAAAGAGCTGGCCGCTGTGGATTCCCAAGAAGGACTTCGGCAAGACGGGCGACAAAGACGTGCCCGCCAGGGTCCTGTCGCCCGTCACGAAAAAGAGGGAGTGGATACCCGGCATGTTCCGCCATCGATTTCGGCGTCTGCTGGACAAGGACGGCTCGTTTGCCCTGATGAAAGACCCCGGCACCGAGGCGGGCCGGAAGAAAGCCGCGCGCGACGAGATGATCCAGCTCGCGATCTACCAGGGCACCCACCCCTTTCCCGCGTATGTCCGCTACGGCTACAAGACCATGGACGAGTTCATGGACGGATGGACGTGGACATTCAAATACGAGGCCTCCAGCCACACGATGTTCTACAACGCGACACGCCACGAGTACGTCGTCAGCCAGCCCATCGTGGAGCCGGCCACCGGCCGCCTCTTCCTGAATTACTACCCCGGCAGGAAAGCCAAAAAGACGGCCAAGCCCCTCGAGATGCTCGACCCGGGAGATGCGCGCTTCTTCGCGTCGGCGTGACGCCGTTTTCTCCTGCCCCCCCGCGGGCATTTCCGTCACCCTTCGGGCACCCCGTCCCCCGGGGCGTTCGATCGAGCGAAAAAGACCCCCGAGGCGGCCGGCAAAATCCTCCCCTTCCCTCCTTTTGCAAAGGAGGGTGCAAGAGAATCCCCCCCTGGGAAACGTGACGACAGGGGGATTTGGATTTCGATCTAAACCCTGGAAATGCGCAGGACGGGCTTGATCGTCGCGCCGCGTCTCGCGTCGGCGATGGCGCGGTTGACGTCCTCGAAGTCGTAGAACTTCACGAGGCGCTCGAAGGGGAAGAGCCCCTTTCGCCACAGGGCGATGAGCTTCGGGAGGAACTGCTGCGGCACGGCGTCGCCCTCGACGATACAGAGGGCCTTCCGGCCGCCCGGCATGCGGGAAGGCCCCGACGCTCCGGTCACGAGGGCCGCGGTGCCTTTCGGGTTCAAGAGCTCCAGGGACAGGCCGTACATCCGATCGTTGTCGGTGGTCTCCAGGGTGTAGTCGACCCCGCCGCCGGCGATCGCCTTGACCCGGGCGGCGACGTCTTCGTTGCGGCTGTCGATCGTGTGGGTTGCGCCCAGCTCGCGGGCGAGTTCGAGCCGCCCCGGGACGATGTCGATGCCGATGATCGGGCTTGCGCCCACCACGCGCGCGGCCATCACCGCCGCCAGTCCCACGGCACCCGTGCCGAAGACGGCGATGCCCGCGCCGGCAGGGATGTTCAGCGAGTTCATCACCGTGCCGGCCCCCGTCTGCAGGCCGCAGCCCAGCGGCGCCAGCGTCTCCAGGGGGAGCGCCTTCGGCACCTTCACGGCGTTTCGCACGGTGGCCAGGGTGCGGGACGCAAAGGAGGACTGGCCGAAGAAGTGCCCCTTGACGCCGCTTCGCTCGAGGGCATTGCTGCCGTCGGGGCGCTGGAAACCCCAGTTGAGCATGGAGGAGTCCCGGCACTCGAACGGGCGGGCGCGGCGGCACGCGCCGCAGCGCCCGCAGGACTGGTAGGACAAAACGACGTGATCCCCCCGGCGCAGGCCCGCGACCTTCGCACCCGCCTTCTCCACCACGCCCGCGCCCTCGTGGCCCAGGACGAGCGGCCCCTCCGATTCATCGTACCAGTCGTCGACGTAGCGGATGTCGGTGTGGCAGATGCCGCTCGCGACGATGCGCACCAGGACCTCGTCGTCCCTCGGCCCCTCCATCTCGAGGGTCTCGATCGCGAGGGGGCCGCCCCGCCTGCGCAGGACGGCCGCGCGGGTCGGCAGGGCCCGATCGCGGACTGTCCTCTCTTTTCGTGCCGCCATTGCCCGGCTCCGCACCCGCCGCGTGAGGCCGCTACCGGTTCGCCGCAAAGCGATCCCAGCGGTTGATCACGATGTCCTTGCCCGCCTGGAGGTTGCCGCCCCCGATCTGCCTCACCCGGTTCTCCACGGCCTGGACCATGGCGGCACGCTCCGCGTCGGGGAAGTAGGGCAGCACGTACGGCACGACCCCCCCGCCGATGCGGGGGCCGCGCAGCGAGTCGTTGAGGTAGGCGGCGCCGTACCTCGCGTACTGCATGAGCAGGTAGTCCGCCATGGCGTCGTAGGCGAGCTGCCAGTAGAGCTTCCCGGCGTTGTAGGCCGCCTGCTGGCTCTGGGTGTTGCACCGGCCGCCCGCGCAGTCCACGGGGGGCGCGACGAACCGGGCCTGGATCTGCGCCTGGGTGAAGAACATCATCGACGACGGCACGACGGCCCCGGAGGGGATCAGCTCGGCCGAGTAGGGATCGTCGCCGTGCACGAGGCCCCGGTCGACGGAGGGGAAGTGGGGTCGGCAGTGGTTGCCGTTGTCGAGCATGACGTCGGTCCGCCGCACGGGGATGTTGACGGCCCGCAGCACCGCCCCGTACAGGCCCGAGGTCCCCCAGCAGCCCTCCGCGGTGTGACGCCTGCCGTCGAGGGCGTAGAGGATCCTGTCGGCCGGCGCGAGCCCCGCGTACCCGTAGAGCTGCATCTTGTCCTGGTCGCCGCCGATGTGGACGAGGCGCCCGCGCATCCAGTCGGTCAGCGCGTAGAGGGTCTCGAGCGGCGTGGCGCGGATCATCCCCAGGTTGGCGAGAAACTCGTAGCCGGCGCGCGGGTTCCAGGCCGTGACGCTCCCCATGTTCCAGGTGTCGAAGGCGTAGAGGTCCTGCCAGAAGGTCAGGAGCTTGCGGCCGTCGAAGAGCAGAAGGAGCTGGTCGTCGGGGAGATCGGCGAGGCGCCAGGGCACGAGCCCGCGCACGTCCACCCAGAGCGACTGGGCCACGTGGGCCAGGTAGATCGTCCAGGCGTCGGCCACGGAGATCATCTGCGTGCCGATGAGGGCCGGGGGGGCCGAGAGGGCGTAAGGATCGCCCCTCTCGAGGGAGAGGATCGCGCTGTCGAGGTCCGCCTTCTGGGCGGCCGACCAGTTCCCGTAGGCCAGGGCGACCCGGGGCTGGCTCCCCAGGCGGCCTTCCCAGATGATGCTGTTGCGGATCCCGGGCGTGTTCAGCAGGGCCGTGTAGGGGGCAAGCGAGGGCCCCGGGGGCAGGACCTCCTCCCGGCTGTTGTTCGTGTTGTCGATCTCGTCGGCAAGGCGGTTCGTCCGCAGCGTCACCCGAACGCGGCTGCCGCCGGCGATGGCAGACGGGGCCGTGTAGACGACGAACGTGCTTGCGCCCGCCGCCAGGGCGGGAAGCGAGGTGTCGAGCGAGCCGACCCGGATCGTGTTCACGAACACCTCGAGGCCGGCTGCCAGGTTCGCGGCCGAGGGCGCCGACCCGGCGTTCCGGATGACCGCGCGCAGCCTCGTGGGCGTATCGAGCGCCAGGTCGCTCACGACGAGATCGGGACCGGCGACCGCGGGGGGCGTCAGGGTCCGGGTGAGAGTGTTCTGGAACTCGTTGGACTCGTCGATCGCGTTGCCGGGATCGACGACGACGGCGATGCGGCGGTTCGCCCCCGAGGCGCGCACGCCGGTCGCCACGGACACGCTCCCGCCAGGGCTGCGGAAGGACTGCTCGGGCAGGTCGGCCAGGGCCTTTCGCATCATCAGCCGGCCGTCGACGTAAACGGCGAGACTCCCCTGGCCGGCGGGCACCTCGTTTTCCCCCTCGTTTTTCAGCGTGAAGGCGAGGGCGCCGTCGCCCCCGAAGGCGAGGTTCGCGGGCAGAAGGTCGGGCTTGCCCGTAAGAGACGCGACGGTGAAGGCCCGCAGGCTCGTCCCCTCGCAGGTGTCATTGGCGACGGAGATTGGCCCCGTGACGGCCCCCGGGGGCACCTTGACCCGCAGCCTCGTCGGCGAGGCCTGGAGGACGCCGGCGGGCGGGACCGCCACGCCGCCGAATTTCACGGTGTTCCCCGCGGGCGCGCTCTCGAAGTCGCGTCCGTCGATGGTCACCTCCGTGCCCGCGGGGCCCCGGTCGGGGACGAAATTCGTGATGACGGGACAGCACCCGGCGGCGGCCAGGCACACCAGGACGGCGCAGAAGAAAGCGGCTCTCGATTGCATCTCTCCACCCTCCCTGTCATCTGCGTGCGTTGACGGATCCCGCGAAACCCCGCGCGCAGCGATCCGGGCGGGCGCGCGACATCCGGGTTCTTTCCGAAGCGCCTTTTCATCCACGGGATGCCCCGGGGTGAATCCAGGCGGATCGGGCAGGGACGTTTGCAAGGGGTTGAACGGGTCTGACGGCCTGTGGACGCGGTTCTGCCGAGAAATGGAAATCTTGTTATCCTTTACGTGAGGCAGCGCGCAAGGTCAATGAAAATCCCCCTTCCGTCCCCGGATGAGGGATTCGAGGCATTCTGCGCCCGCCGGCGGGCGGCCCGTGAAAAAGAAAGAATCCCCCGTCCGCAACAGGGGATTCCGACTCTCCGGGCCGCGAGGATTCGCCGTTATTCCACGGCCAGCGCGGCGGTGCCCGATATCTTGCTCAGGGTTGCCGTGATGGTGGCCTTGCCTTTCTTGATCCCCGTCGTGAGGCCCCGCTCCTTCTTCGCGTTGGAGACCTTGGCGACCTTCGTGCTCGACGATTTCCAGGTGGCCGATTTCGTGATGTCCAGGGACAGGCCGTTGGAATAATTTCCCGTGGCGGTCAACTGGACGGTTTTCCCGACCTGGACGCTCGGGCTGACGGGCGTCACCATGACGGTGACGAGGCTGGCCTTGCTCACGGTCAGGGTCGTGCCGCCGGAGACGCCGCCCAGCGCGGCGGAGATGACCGTCGAGCCGGCTTTGGCAGGGGTCGCGAGACCCCTGGAATCGGCGGCGTTGCTGACGGTGGCCACCGTCCTGGCGGACGAGCTCCAGGTCACCTGCTGCGTCAGATCCTGAACGGTGCTGTCGGAGTAGACGCCCGAGGCGACGAACTGGCGGGTGACGCCCACGACCGTCACGGCGTCGTGGGGGTCCACCACGATGGACACCAGTACGGCGGCCGTCACGCCGAGGGTCGCGGTCCCGGACACGGGGCCGAGGCTCGCGCTGACGGTTGCGGAGCCGACGGCGAGGGCCGTGGCCAGGCCGTTGGTGCCCGCCGCGTTGCTCAGGGAGGCGACCGCGGGGTCGGAGACGTTCCAGGTCGCCTGCTTCGTGATGTCCTGGGTGGAGCCGTCGGTGTAGGCGCCCGTTGCGGTCAGTTGCCGGGTCGTCCCCTTGGCGAGGCTGAGGGCCGCGGGGCTGACGTCGATGCTCACCAGCGCCGCTGCCGTCACCTCGAGGGCCGTGGAGCCGGACACGGTGCCGAGGGTCGCGCTGATCGCGGTCGCGCCGACGGCGAGGGCCGTAGCGAGCCCGTCGGAGCCGTCCGCGTTGCTCACGGAAGCCACCGAGGGGTCCGAGGCGCCCCAGGTCACATCCTTCGTGAGGTCCCTGGCGGTATCGTCGGTATAGGTGCCCGTCGCGGTCAGTTGCAGGGACGTCCCCTTGGCGAGGCTCGGGTTCGGGGGCGTGACCTGGATGGAGACCAGGGCGGCCTCGGTGACCGTGAGGTCCGTGCTGCCCGTCACCTCGTCGAGCGCCGCGCTGACCGTAGCCGGGCCGACGGCGAGGGCCGTGGCCAGGCCGTTGGTGCCCGCCGCGTTGCTCACGGAGGCCGCGGAGGGGTCGGAGGAGCCCCAGGTGACCTGCTTCGTGAGGTCCTGGGTGGAGTGATCGGAGTAGACGCCCGTGGCGGTCAGCTGCAGGGTCGTCCCCTTCGGGGCGGACGGATGCGCGGGCGTGACCTGGATGGAGACCAGGACAGCCTCGGTGACCGTGAAACCCGTACTGCCCGTGACGCCGTCGAGCGTTGCGGACACGGAGGTCGAGCCGACGCCCGCCGGCGTGGCAAGCCCCCTGGAGCCGGCCTCGTTGCTCACGGAGGCGACGGCGTCGTCGGCTGCGCTCCAGCTCACCTGCTCCGTGAGGTTCTGCACCGACTCGTCGGAGAAGACGCCCGTGGCGGTGAACTGCCGGGTCGTCCCCAGGGGCGCCTCGGGGTTGGCCGGGGTGACCTGGATGGAGACGAGCGACGCGTTCGTCACGGTGAGGGTCCTGCTCCCCGAGACGCCGGCCGAGGACGCCGCGATGACCGCGGTGCCCCGTGTCCTGGATTTTGCGCGGCCGCGGGTGACGTCGGCGACGGCGCCGTCCGACGAGCTCCACTCGACGGAAGAGGTCAAGTCCCTCTTGCCGCTGTCCGAGTAGATGCCGGTGGCTTTCAGCTGGATTTCAGTTCCCAGGGCGATGACCGGATCGGCCGGTGTCACTTCGATGGAGACCAGGGAAGGCGCCGACGCCCCGACCCCGATGTTGCCTCCTTCGCCGCCTCCGCCGCAGGACGACATCAGCGCCAGGAATACGATGGATAACAGGGTGGCTGAAACCCGAATTCTCATGTTCCGTTTTGCCCGCTTTGTCTGGATCATGGCATTTACTCCTCTTGCCCTGACCCGGATCGCATCGAGCGTGCCCGTGCCCTGGCACGAGCATTTGTCAATGATATCGAATAGTTATTTGTGTGCCGGGCCGGCGGGGGCCTCGAGGCGGGCGTGCCAAAATGGAACGATTGAGTTGAATGCGGAATGATGTCGGCTGGTTATAGGTCAGGGCTCATTCCGGGATGGTCGGTTCCGGGAGTGAGATTTTCGTTCGAGCAGGAAAAGAAATCCCCCTCTTTCCCCCTTTTTGCAAAGGGGGATGAAGGGGGATTTGAATGTCTGCCGCCGCGCGCTCTACTTGCCGTCCTTGCCCGCGTTGAGGGCGCTTGCGGGCGCGCCGGTCGCGTTGTAGCGCTTGTAGCAGCCCCTGGCGCACTCGCTGCCGCCGTCGGGGAAGTGGCGCCAGCAGCCGAAGCCCTGGTTGATGCAGGGCCCGTTGGCAAGCTTCGCGCAGCTGGGCGAGGCATCGGAGGGCTTGGGGTTGTAGCCCACGGCGACACTGGACGAGGCCGAGCTGTTGCACCGGCACAGGCAGTCGAGCACGCCCTGGCGCTCCTTCTCGGTGAGGGCCTCCCAGGCTTTCGGCGGGGGCGGGGGGTCCTTCTTCTCCGGGGGCTTCTGGCCGGTCTGCGTCTGGGTCGAACCGGGTTTCTTCTCGGGCGGCTTGGCGGGCGTCTTCGTCTCTTCCTTTTCGACGACCACGGTGTGCCGCGCGTCGGCAAGCTTCACGTACTTGCCCCCCTGCTTCGCGAAGAGCTCGGCCAGATAGGTGTAGGTGCCGGCCCCGGCCTCGGCGGTGGAGAGGCTCTGCGCGCTGCCGATGCGCCGGCCCGACTTGGCCCAGCCCACGGCCAGCTGGCTTGCGGGGACGGTGGCGCCGACGATCTCGGCGGTGAGGCTGAAGCGCTGGCTCACCTTCACCTTCGCGGGGCCGCTCACCCGGATCGTGCCGCGGGGCACGTCTTCGACGATGCTGAAGGTGTCCGACACGGTGTCCTGGAAGGTCTTACGGTAGCCGCCCAGCAGCGAGTGCTCCTCCACGTCGGCCGAGGCGACGGTGGCCGTGAGGCTCAGCTCGTGGCGCAGGGCCGCGCTGTGGCTGCCCAGGGCCCGGTAGGTGTGCGTCTTCGACGCGGGCGAGTACTCGGCGCCGAGCCACTTGCCGTCCAGGGCCATCTGGTACTTCTCCGAGACGAACAGCACGTCTCCCCCCTTGCCCTCGAGGGCCTTGAGGGTGGCCCTCATCTTCGCGAAGGCCTCGTTCATCCTGTCGCGGTTCTGCGACGTCGAGGCGGAGATCGTGACGACGGCGGCCTTCCTGCCGCCGCCCTGGTCGCGCAGGGGCACCTCGTCGGAGGGGCTGAAGGTCAGGACGGGGCGGTTGCCCGCCACGAGGCGCATGTACTCGCGGTAGTGCTTGTTGAACTCCCCGATCCACACGAGGCGCTGCTCGCGCCAGCGGGAGACGAGGTCGTTGGCGCACTTGTTGTAGACGGCCTTGGCCACGTTGGGGTCCGAGACGAGCTGCCCGCCCTGCTCGCGGTAGGAGGCGTTGGTGGACTGGTACCAGATGAAGCTCGTCAGCTTGTTGCGGCCCTCCGGCGTGTCGGGGAAGCGCAGGGCCATCTGCTCGATCGTCATCCCCTTGTGCTCGCTCTCGCGGCCCTTGACCATGGAGATGCCCTCGACGAGGCTCGTGCACTCCTGGAAGCTCGCGACGGTGTTGAAGGCGCCGACCCGGGCGGCCTCGAGGGTGCAGACGGCCATGTCCATGGCAAGCCCCGGGACGAGACCGGCGATGTAGCCCAGCTCGGGCAGGGCCGCCAGCGCGCCGGAGCGGAGGTCCTCGGCGGCCATGCCGGCCACATAGTTCGCGCGGGCGTAGTAGCCGAAGAGCTGCAGGCCGCGCAGCAGCTTGTCCGTGGGCACCTTGTTGGCGTACTTCCAGAAGGTCCCCCGCATCTGCGCCCACTTGCCCAGGTTCTCGTTGAGGATGCCCTTGAGCAGCTCGCGGTTGGCCGGGTGGGCCTCGCGCGAGAGCTTCTCGAGCAGCTTCAGCTCGTTGGAGGCCCGCTCGACGGCCTCGCGAATCACGGCGGGGTCCTTCACGGCGCCCCGGGCGATGTCGTCGAGGTAGTCGGCGCGCATGCCCACCCGCTCGAGGCTGCGCGCCTTGTTGAGCGACTGCCGCAGCCGCTCGACGTGCTTGGAGGCCTTGGCGGCCCCCTCGGTGTCGAGCTTCTCCAGGGCCTTCTGGGCCCACTGGTTGCCCTTGTTCACCTCGCCCGCCGTGTTGAAGACCCCCAGGCCCTCCTCCAGGTGCACGAGGTCCGTGGCGCCCGCGACGACGCGGCCCGACTTCTGGTCGATGAAAAAGTGCCGCCCCGCCTTCGACTCGTAATGCTGGGCGTAGCCCTTCGCGCCCTTGCCCCAGAGGCCCTCGACAGGCTCGTTGCCGAGGCTCGGGGCCGCCTTGAGGCTCTTGAACTTCGCGGCGGCATCGTCGGCGTTCTCCACGCCGGCCATGACCTGGTTGGGCGGGTAGACGTTGGTGCTGTTGACGAGCTTGTCGATCTCGGCCTGGCTCAGGCCCTTTGCCTTGCCCGCGGCCTGGATGTTGCTCTTCAGGGAACCCTGGAAGTCCTTCCACTTCTGCACCAGCTTCGCCTCGTCGGTCTCGCCGGTGAGGACGACGCGCATGTCGTGGTCCGACGTGCCGCCCGTGAGCGGCCCCTTGTACTTCTGCTGGCTGATCCAGGAACCCACGCCGGCGGCCTCCGTGCCCGTCTGCTTGACGGTCTGCTTGACGGCGTCGTTCATGACGTCGAGGGCGACCTTGTCCTTTGCGGCCGGGGCCGCGAGGGCGCCCGGGGAAGGGCTCAGCAGAAGGGCGAGGACGGAAAGGACGGCGACGACGTGCAATGCGGGGCGGTTTCTCATGGGTTGACTGGCTCCCGGGGGTGATGTTGCGGGGCAGCCGGCGAGGGGCTCCCCGAGAGCCGGAAGGATGCAAGAACCATGCGGGAAAGGAAGGGAAACGGCAAGGGGCCGTGGCCCCGCGGGCGGACCGTGAAAAGACCGTCCCACGAGGGCATTCGCCGGCAGGCGGGCGGGCATCTACCGGGCGCGGGCCTCCGTCAGCAGCGCATCGATCTGCCGGTCCTTCTCGAGCCAGAGCTGCTGCACCCACGTGTGCATGGCGTCGCGGAAGGCCGGGTCGCCCTCGTAGTCGCCCTGCATGAGCTCCTGCGGGACCTCGAGGGTCCTCATGCGCACGGTGATCCGCTTGACCTTGCCGCAGAGGAATTCCCAGAAGGTGGGGATCCCGTCGGGGTAAACGATCGTGATGTCCAGCAGGGAGTGGAACTTGCCGCCCAGTGCGTTGAGGGCCAGCGCGAGCCCGCCGGCCTTGGGGCGCAGGAGGTACCGGTACTCGCTCTTCTGCCGGGCGTGCTTGGCCGGGGTGAAGCGCGTGCCCTCGAGAAAGTTCATGACGCTCGTGGAAATCGTGGCGAACTTCGCGCAGGCCCGGCGCGTGGCCTCGTAGTCCTTGCCCCGCTGCTCGGGGTGCTTTTCCAGGAAGGCCGCGCTGTGGCGGTAGAGGAACGGGTAGTCGAGCGCCCACCAGGCAAACCCCATGAAGGGCACCTTGATGAGCTCGCGCTTGATGAAGAACTTCAGCAGGGGGATGCGGCGGTTGAGCAGGTGCTGCATCACGAAGATGTCCACCCAGGTCTGGTGGTTGCTGACCACCAGGTACCAGCCCCGGTAGTTCAGGCCCTCGAGCCCCTGCACGTCCCACTCGGTCCTCTGGGTGAGGCTCATCCAGGCGCTGTTGCAGGCGATCCAGTTCTCCCCGATCCAGTGGAGGATCCGGTTGAGCACCCGGGTCAGGGGCGGGACGGGCAGCAGGAACTTCGGGAGGGCGAAGACGAACAGCAGCGACACCCACACCACCACGTTGACGGCCAGGAGCAATGACGCGATGACTCCCACGAGAAAGGACGGCAGAAAATTCAGCATGATCTCATTCCCACGTGCATCTCATGTCAGGGCCCGGCGCCGGCGCCGGGCCCGTTCGGTTCCGGTCCCCGGCGCGCCGTCAGGGGACGATCAGGGTCGCCCCCCGGGTGGCCCGCGATTCGGCCGCGCGATGGGCCGCGGCGATGTCGTCCAGCCTGAACCGGGCGCCGATTTGCGCCTTCACGAGTCCCGCCGAGACGGCCTCGAAGAGCTCGGCGGCGTTGGCGCGGAAGACCGCCGGGTCCGCGTTGTGCGGGAACACGGAGGGCCGGGTCAGGAAGAGGCAGCCCTTCTTGTTGAGCAGCTCGGGCTCGATCGCCGGGGCCGGCCCGGAGGCGGCGCCGAAGACGACCACCATGCCGAAGGGGGCCGCGCAGTCGAGCGACTTGAGGAAGGTGGCCTTGCCGACGGAGTCGTAGACCACGTCGGCCTTCCTGCCCCCCGCGGCCTGCAGGAAGAGCTCCGGCCAGTTCTCCCTGGAATAGTCGACGGCGGCGTGACAGCCCGCCTCGCGGGCGTCGGCGCACTTCTCGCCGGAGCCGGCCGTCCCGATCACCGTGGCGCCCAGCCCCCTGGCCCAGCGGCACAGGATCTGCCCCACGCCGCCCGCGGCCGCGTGGACGAGGACGATCTCGCCGGGCCTGACGGGGTGGGTCTTCTTGAGCAGGTACTGGGCCGTGAGGCCCTTGAACAGGATCGCCGCGGCCTCCTCGTCGGACACCCCGGCCGGGATGGGGACCAGCCGCTCGGCGGGCACGTTGCGCCGGTCGGCGTAGGCGCCGAGGCCCGCGTTCATGTAGGCCGCCCGGTCCCCGGGGCGCAGGTTCGCGACGCCGGGGCCCACAGCCTCGACGACGCCCGCCGCCTCGTGGCCGAGCCCCGTGGGCAGCGGGATGGGGTAGACGCCCCGGCGCTGGTAGATGTCGATGAAGTTGAACCCGATCGCCGTCTGGCGCAGCTGCACCTCGCCCGCCGCGGGCGGGGGCAGCTCGACCGTCGCGACGGTCATCTTCTCCGGACCGCCGAAGGCTTCCAGCCTCACCGCTCTTGCCTTATTCATCCTGTGGCCCTCCCTGTGACTGACGTACCAACGGGGTACACCATGTCGGCTCGTTTTTCAATCCTTTCGGTTCAGAAATGCCGAGACGGCGCGGGCGATCTTCTCCCCCTCGCACAGGACGGCGAAGTGCCCGCACTCGCTTTCGAGCACCAGGGTCTCCGCCTTCAGGGCCCCGGCGAGGGCCAGGGAGGGCTCGGGGCTCACGAGGAGGTCGCGGCGCGACACGACGAGCAGGAGCTTCGCGCGGATCGCCCGGGCGGCCACCCGCTCGGCCGCGCCGGCGTAGATGTCGTGCCTCGTCATGGCCCGCAGCTGCCGGGCCCAGTTCGTGAAATCGTAACGCGCGAGGACCGCCTCCGGGTCCTGCGGCGGTCGATCCCGGTCCTGCGCGGGGGTGAGCGCGAGCAGGGCGATCAGGGCGGCCAGGGTCTCCGGCCCCCAGGTTTCGCTCGAGCTCAGGGAGCCCGCCGCGTCCAGGGCGCGAAGCCCCGCATCGTAGAGGGCAAGATCGGACGGGGCCGCGCGGGGGGTCCCCGCGATGGAGACGACCCGCCGCGCCACACCGGGCAGGGTGCGCGCCCATTGCAGGGCCTGCATGCCGCCCATGGAGACGCCGACGACGGCGTGCAGCCGCTCGAGGCCGAGGTACGCCGTCATCAGCCGGTGCTGCGCCCTCACCAGGTCGCGCACGGTGAACTCCGGGAAGGCGCGTCCGGGCTGCAGCCTGCTGTTGGAGGGCGACGAGGAGACGCCGTTGCCGAAGGCGTCCACGGCCACGACGAACCAGCGCGACGTGTCGGCCAGCTTTCCCGGCCCGATCAGGCCCAGGTTGACGAGGTCCTGCGAGGTGCCGCCGAACCACGTGGGGAACAGGACGGCATTGGAGCGCTCCGGGTTGAGCGTGCCGAAGGTGCGGTACCCCACGCGGCACTCCCGGATCGCGCCGCCTCCCTCGAGCGGGAAGTCCCCCAGATCGGCCAGGCGCAGCTCGCCCTCGGCGCGCAGGAAAGGCGGGAACGCGAGGGCGGCCAGCACAAGCAGGGACACGACGGCTCGGGCAAACGCGGTCATGGAATCCTCCTGTCTTCCCGGGGTCTTGACGAAGATGTGTCATGGGCCCCCTGTCCTGTCAACGCGAAACCGTACCCGTCGGAGAAAGGGCCCGCAAGGCGGCCTCAGGCCTGGGGCCTCCGGCGGCCGGCGGCGAGGAAAGCGAAAAGGACGGCCAGCGTCAGCCCGGAAATCGCCAAGTAGAGGGTCAGCAGGTCGAAATGGGCAACGATGGAGGTGGCCATCAGGGGGCCCAGAGAGTTGCCCACGAACCGCGCCGAGTTGAGAAACCCGAGGGTGGTGCCCCGCGCATCGCCCGCGAAAACGGTTATGACCAGGGGGAAGACCGCGGCGATGAGGCCCGTCTGGAGCATCCGGATCGCGGTAAAACTGTAAAGGCCCGTGCTAAAAGAGAGCAGGACCTGCAGGACAGCGGCCGACAGGCAGGTCAGCGTGATGAGCCGCGCGAGGCTCACCCGGGCCGACCAGGAGGCGATGAGGTAATTGCCCAGGATGGCGGTGGCCGTGTAGGCCATCATGATCTCGCCGGCGGTAGTGACGGCCGTCTCCTCCGTTCGCCCGAAGCCCTCGAGGATGTGCGGGAGGATGCTCGGCAGGAAGGTGAGATGGATCGTACCGACGATGCCCAGCGCCCAGCCCCAGAAGACTTTCCCTGCGCCGGGGCGGTCCTTCCCTTCGTCCCGGGGCCGAACCGGGATGTCCCAGACGTAGTAGTGGCAGAACACCAGGGCCAGGAAGACCACCACGAAGGCGACGAGGAAAGGCGACCGGTAGCCGAAGAACGCCACGGCGTAGGCGCCCAGCGGCGGCCCGACGAGCTGGCCCGCCGTGATGGCGTTCTGGAAGAGGCTCATGTGCCTGTGCAGCCGCTCCTCGGGCGAGGAGGAGGCGATGAGGACCAGCCCGATCGTGGAGATCCCCCCGAGAAAGCCCTGGCAGAGCCTCAGGAACAGCAGCAGAGGGAGGCTGCCGGCAAACCCCATGAGCAGGAAGATGACGCCGTTGAAAAACGTGCCGGCCTGGTAGAGGAGCTTGGGTCGGACACGCGTGGTGAGGCTTCCCCAGAACGGCGCGGCCACGGCGGTGACCAGGGGCGAGACGCCCATGATCAGGCCGATCCACAGCATGGTCTCCTTCGAGCCGTACTCGCTCATCTTGAGGATGTAGAAGGGCATGAAGGACATGATGCAGTTGAAGGAGAAGGCGACCCCGAACTGGGAGACGGCGATGAAGAGGATGCCCTTCTCGGGATTGCGGGCGGGCGGCGCGCTTTGCGGAACTGCGGTTCGGGATGCGGTCATGAGGGAAGGCGCTCAACGGGGATTGCGCAGCCGGACGACGCGCCGGCGGGAAAGGCCGGGATGCGGGCTTCGAGATCTTCGCAAACGCCGACGAGGCGGTTCGCCCCGGGCCTGCGGGATGGCGGCTGCACGTTCTTCATGGACAGACGGCTTTCGGTTCATGATGCCATTACAGGATAGACGCATCCGCGCAGGTTTGCAAGAACGGCGAAAGCCCTCTCCCGGAAAGGGGGGGCAGGAGGATTTTGCATGGCCGCGGGTTTTGACAAACGGCGCCGTTTCCTCTATGAGTACGGAAGCGCAACCACGCGGGCGGCGCCCCGATCAACCCGGCAAAGGAGAGAATGCCATGCAGACTGCGGATCTGGAGAAGTACGTAACGAAGGCCCTGGCGGAAGGCGTCACCCACGCGAAGGTGATCCACCCCAGCACGGTGGTCACGGCGGCGTGGGTGCGGATGAAGTGCCTCTTCGGCTGCCCCTACCGGCACAGCCACTGCTGCCCCCCGACGACCCCCGCCCCGGAGGAGACACGGAAGGTGCTCGACTGCTACAAGCGGGCCATCCTCTTTCACATCGAGGCCCCCCGGACGCCCGAGCGGGGAAAGCGCAACATGGCGCTCTTCGACATGCTCGTGAAGATGGAAGGGGAGATCTTCAAGGACGGCTACTACAAGTCCTTCGTCTACCTGGCGGGACCCTGCCCGCTGTGCAAGGAGTGCGCGAAGGTCAAGGACCAGCCCTGCGTCCTGCCCGGCAAGGCGAGGCCCTCGATGGAGTCCTGCGGCATCGACGTGTTCCAGACGGCGCGCAACAACGGGTTCTTCATCCAGACCCTGAAGGAGAAGACGGAGACGCAGAATCTCTACTGCCTGATGCTGGTCGACTAGCAGGCTGTTTAAAAACGCTTATCTGCTGCGTTGCGCCGCATCCTTCGTCACTGCGGCGTACGCAAAGTACGCCTCATTCCTCAGGACTTGCGCGCCTTGCATCTTAGCATTTTTGAACCGCCTGAGCGATAAGGCGTATTGCAACCCCCTCTAGACGAAAAAGGGGGCTGTCCCCTTTTTTTATTATGCGGTTTCCTTCGAGCGGGGCCACCCCGTGCCGCTGATGGTGAGGCACCCGCCGCCGGCCATGAGCTGGAAGAATCTCTTCAGCTCCGCGGAGGCGTTCTCGATGACCAGCTCGCCGCCGATCGCCCGCAGCCAGTTGTACAGCGCGAGGATCGTCTCGAGGCCCGTGGGGTCGATCGCCCGCACGCGGGCGAGATCCAGCACGAGCCGCTCCGTCCTGTTCCCGGACCAGCTCTGGAATTCCCTCCGCAGGGCCTGCGCCTCGTCGCTCACCAGATCCTGCCCCGGGGTCACGTAGATGGTCCTGATGGCCTCGTTGCGCCAGATGAGCATCAGCCCCTCTCCCCGTCCGGCCGCGTCGAGACGCCGCGGGGAACGCCCGGCGCCCCAGTCGCGGGCCCCTGCGCCGGCGCGGGCACGGCGGCCTGGTGCGTCTTGACAAACACGACGGCAAACCGCCCGGATTCGGACCGCACGACCCTTCCGTGAAACGTGTGGCGCGGGTCGACGAAGGCCTCCAGCGGATCGGTCTGCAGGAAGAACACGAGACGGACCGCAGTCCCGGCGGCCGGGCCGCGATCGGCGCGCAGCAGCGCCCCGCCTGCGGAGACGTTCTCCGTCCTGAGCAGGAACACCCGGTTCCCCCCTCGCCCCCCCGTCTCCATGACGGCAACGGGGAGATTTAGGTCGTAGCGCTTGTGCTTTCTCATCGCGGCTTCCGAACGGCGATCGGTCTGCCGGCCCGGACAGGGTCAAGGCCTCTCCCCTCCCGTGTTCCGGGCGGACGTCGCCTCGGGGAGCTTACCCGCCCGGGCGGGCGGGGGCAATACGGACAGAGTACGCAAAGACTACGGGAAAAGTTGCGTAGCGGGGCTCAGGAAAGGCTGTAGAGGTAGGAGCGCAGGTTGACGTTCTTGCTCTTCAAGCCGAGCTTCTTGCGGATCCGGTCCCGGTAGTATTCGACGGTCCGGGGCGAGAGGTTGAGCAAGCTTCCGATTTCCTTTGTGGTCTTGTCTTCCTTGATGAACTCCACGATCCGCATCTCGATGGGCGTGAGGGAGGCCTGCGCGAGGCCCGCCGCCGCGCCGGACGCGGAGAACACCTTCCGGACGTTCATCTCGACCACGTCGACATAGGCGGCCTGGCGGGGGGTGAGACCCGTCTTTCGGAGCTTCTCGAGGCTCGGCATGACGAGCTTCCGGAAGTTCGCCAGGAACTGCTCCTCGAGCTCCCGGCGGTCCTCCTCACGGTGGCGCAGCAGGACCTTGAGGGCCACGTTGGCCTCCTCGAGCCGCTGGGCGCGCTCCCTCGATTCCGTCACGTCGCGGGCCACGCCCAGCAGGGCATGGACCTCGCCGCCTCCGTCCTTCAGCGGGACGAGGGTGACGTTGTGCCAGCCGGGCCGCCCCCCCTTGCCCATCAGGTACTGGCCCTCGACAAAGAGAGGCTCCCCGGTGGCGAAGACGGTGTCGTTGGCCTCCTTCTGCCTCGCCAGCATCTCGGGCGGCACATCGAGGTTCGCGCGGTGCCGGCCGATCAGCTCAGCCGGCTTCTTCCCCGTGACGGCCTCGGCGGCGCCGTTGACGTAGACGAACCGGTCGTCGCGGTCGAGCACGAAGATGAAGTCGCGGGAAGACTCGGCCAGACTGCGGTATCGCTCCTCGCTGGCGAGCAGCGCCTCCTCGGCCTGCCTCTTTTCCGTAACGTCCAGGGAGATCGCCCCCAGAAGCGGGGGCTTCCCCTCGCGGCCGATGGGGAACTTCCGGGTCTCGAAGATGCGCGTCTGGCCCGACTTGACGGGGATCGCCTCCTCGATCAGGACGGGCTTGCCCCCCTCGATCACGCGACGGTCCTGCTCCATGATCTTCGCCGCGACCTCCACGGGCAGGTTCTCCAGGGCGTCGCGGCCGATCCAGCCCTCCGAGCCCATCAGCTCGTTCATGGCGCGGTTCGTGAAGAGAATCCGGCTCTTCTCATCCTTGATGAACGCCAGGGCCGGCAGGTGCAACATGAAGGTCCGGAAGCGCTCCTCCGAGTCCTGCAAGTCCGTCAGGGCCTGGCGATGCGCGGTGATGTCACGGCCGGTGGACTGGAATTCCAGCAGGTTGCCCGCCTCGTCAAAGATGGGGGCGTCGACCCACTGCATCCACAGGGTGCGCCCGTCGGCCCCTGCCACCTCGTGCTCGTAGAGGCTCACGCGGGGCTCTGCGGCCAGAGCGTCGTAGAAGGCGCGCACCTTCTCCCGGGCGACGGGCGGGATGATGGAGAGCCAGGGCCGGCCCAGCAGTTCCTTTTCGGATTTTCCGGTGAGGCGGCAATAGGCCTCGTTGACGAAGGTCAGCGTCGTGTCCGACAGCCAGCAGCAGACGACCTCGGCCTGGTGCTCGGCCATCACGCGGTAGCGTTTCTCGTAGGCCTTCCGGCGCTGCTCGTCGTCCCGATGATGCGTGACGTCCCGGAAACTGCCGCGCAAACCCACGTACCGCCCCTGCCTGTCGTGGACCTGCATCACGGCGTGCTCGACCCAGCAGTCGCGACCGTTTCGGCAGGTGAGGCGCAGCTTCAGGCGCACAGGCTCCCCGTCGCGGGGCGCCGTTCGCAGGTGCTCCTCGAACGCTTCGCGGTGGGACGGGTGGACGATCTCCTCCAGCAGGCGGGGCCGGGAGAGAAACTCCTCGGGCGCGTAGCCGGTCATGCGCGCGCACGAAGGGGACACGTAGGAAAACCTGTCGTTCTCCCGTATGTATTCCCAGCTGAAGGAGCTGTCGGCGATGAGTTTGTACATGGTTTGCGGCCTGCGGACAACCCTCAAGATTACTGCGCCATCCATACCGCATGCCGGTCAACAATTCAACATAAATCAAAGATTATCGGACACTTGAAATGAAGACGCCCCCGGGCCGGCGTTTACCCGGCCTGCAGGGGCTATGGGGGTGTTACGCAGACATGAAGGGGAGACCCGCAGCCGGTGGGGGAAAATGACAAACCTACCTATCCCCCTCCCCGGGGCGGGGAGGGGCTGAACAGGTTTCACGCGTCTCCGCGCCATTCACGGCATCGTGTGGACCAGCTCGCCGGGCTCATGAAGATAAGTCTCCCGGATCCAATCCCTGTCCGATCGTTCCCGGGTCAGTCGCTGCCCTTCCGGCGGGGCGCCTCGCCACCACGACTTCGCATACGCGTTCCACACTGTTTTCCAGAATTGCAGGATCTTCTCCGCGCTTTTCATGGACGAACACCTCCCTTCTCCTTCGCGAAAATGCGCCGACGTCCGCATCGGGCAGTGGAGAGACACCGGGGGCCCGGATCGTCAGGTCGCCGGCACAAGCCTTGCGCAGCTCTCGTTGATGAAGAACAGCCTCGTGAAGTAGGACTTCATAGACTCGTCCTTCCTGGCGCACTCCTCGCACTTGTTCTTGGCGTTCACCTTCAACACCGTCTTGCCGCATTCGACACACTTCACTGCCATGGCGACACCTCCTCGGGCCGGCAGGAATACGTTGCCTTCGCGTGATGCAAGCCAGTCTCGGATGGAACGGGAATGTTGAACGCAAACAATGAAATGTCGCTGGGAGGATCCTGCCGTGGAATGAATGTCCGGTCGTTTGCCGGCCTCTCTATACTTAATCTACGCTACAGGCAGGAAAAGACAAGGGGCCCGCAGACCGCGAAGGATGGGGCAATCCGCGGGGGCTCGTCTCAGTGGGCCGGGCAGGCCGTGGGGCGGGTGACGACGGCCCTGAGGGGCGAGGGCCGGGGAATGCCCGCGGCGTTGGTCATGGCGTGGAACAGGTGGGTGTTGTCGATGAGCGGCATGCAGGGGTACCAGCTGTCCTCGAACCGGCGCAGGTGTTTCGTCAGGCCCCCGTCGCCCATGGCATAGATCGACACGGGCTCGTTGAGGTGGCCCGTCGAGGTGTAGCCCACCTCCCCGCCCGGGTATCCGGGGCACCATGCCGCCCTGTCGGGGCAGAGGCCCGGCGACTGCAAGGGCAGGCGCCCCTTCCCGAGCCTGCGGGCGTCGTCGAACCGGATGGCGCCCGTGGCGTGGTCGGCGGTGACGATCAGCAGGGTGTTGGACCACGTCACGTCGTCGCCGGGGCGGTTGACGAAATCGACGGCGGCCCGGACGGCCTCGTCGAGGCCCCACATCGCCCCGATCATCCACCCGTAATCGCCCGCATGGTTGGCCCAGTCGACGTCGCTCTGCTCGACGAGGAGGAAAAACCCGCTCCGATTCCCGCTCAGCACCTTCAGGGCGGCCAGGGTGGCGTCCTTGAGCAGGGGGCTCTCGACCGCGGCCCGCCTCACGACCGCCGAGCCGTCGCCCGTCGGGACGGGCGGCTCGAAATTGCCCCCGGGGCCGCCGAAGAGCCCGAAGAGCTTCTTCTTCCGCGCCGCCGCCCGGGCCGCCGCCTCCTCGAGGGCCCTTCCCGCATCGACGCCGCGCATGCGCTCGACGAACAGGTACGGCCCGATCCGGCCGTTCCGGGCATCCTCGTACAGGGCCGCCGACAGGAACCGGTCTCCGTTGCGGTCGGGGTGCCCCCCGCCGATGACGACTTCGGGCTGGACGGCGCGGAGGATCTCGTCGGCGATGGCGTGCCGGTCGCCGCGGCTTTTGTTGTGGCTCACGTGCGCCGCGGGGGTCGCGTCGGAGAACGGCCCCGTGGTGACGATGCCGATCGACGCGCCGCGCTCCAGCCTCATCAGCTCGGCGATCGTTCGCAGCCCCCCGCCGTCGGGGTCCCCGGGCAGCCAGGCGATGTTGCCCGCGTCGGTCTTGTGCCCCGTGGCCCAGGCCGTCGCCGTCGAGGCCGAGTCGGCGCCGGGGTTCGTGCCCCCGGGAGCGCCGCAGGTGTAGCGGGACCCGGTCCCCCGGGGAACCGGGTCGCAGCCCAGCTTCGGCCTGATCGCCGCGGGGTTGTACGGCGGGGCGCCGGCGCGGGCCGCCTGGCGGTTGTAGACGGTCACATCCCACGTGGCGACCCTGCCCCGGTACGGGAAGGCGTGAAAGGACAACCCATCGTCCTTCCCGGCGAGGTAGCGGCCGGCGGCGATCTCGTTGTCGGCCTGCATGCCGTCGGCGATGAAGAGAATGATGTGCTTCGCGACGGGCGCGGGTTCCCTTGCGTGAACGGCTCCCGCGAAGGAGGCGGCGGCCAGGGCGATGAGGAGGCACGCGAGGATAGGATGTCGTGGCTTCCAGGCCATGAGCATGCGACCCGTCATTGCTCGAAGGCCTTCAGGAATTTTTTCTCGCCCTCGTCGGTGCCGATGAGGATCAGCTCGGCGCCCTTGCCGATCGGCGCCGCCGGGTCGGGGTTGATGGAGAGAGCCCCGTCGCCGCGGATGGCGACCACCGTGCAGTCGGTCACCTCCCGGATCCCCGAGTTCGCGAGGTTCTTGCCCACGAGCGCCCCCGGGGCCTTCAGGCGGAAGATGTTGAGCCCCTCGGCCAGCATGGAGGTGTCCTCGTTCTTCAGGATGTTGAAGATCGCGTTGGCCCCCAGGGTGGCCAGGGACATGACGAAGTCGGCCCCGGCACGGTGCAGCGTCGAGACGTTGCGGTCCAGGTTGGCGCGGCTGAGGATCTGCATGTCCGGCCGCAGGCTCCGGAGGTACTTGGTGAGGTAGATGTTCGTGGCGTCGTCGTGGGTGGTGATCAGCGCGGCGGGCGCCTTCTCGATCCAGGCCCGCTTCAGCGTGCGGATGTCGGCCGCGTCGCCGACGACGTAGTGCTCCTCGTCCTGCAGCCGCTTGGGATTCTTCTCGATGACGAGGTAGGGGCTGCCGCGCTCCTTGAACCGCTCGGCGACGGTGTCGCCGACCCGGCCGCTGCCGACGATCAGGACGGGATCGGCCGTGAGATGGCAGATGTGGTAGAAGGAGTAGATCTCGTCGTAGGCCGCGAGGTTCTTCTCCGAGCCCGCCAGCACGAGCACGCTGGTGCGCCCGATCCGGCTCTCGGCACGGGGGATCTCGAAGCGGCCCCGCTCCCAGATCCCCACGACGTTGACGCCGAAGTTCTCGCGCAGCTTGCTCTCGGCCAGCGTCTTGCCCACCAGCGGGGTGCCCATGGCGGCGAACTCCGCGATGATCAGCTCGCCGAAGCGGCTGATGATGTTGGCCCGGCAGTCGCCGCCCACGGTCCACGCCGCCAGCGAGCGGCCGAGCATATCATGGAGCTGCAGCACCCGGCTGCTGCCCGCCATTTTCAGGATCTCCACGGAGTAGGGCGAGTCGGCGGTGGCAAGGATGGGGACCTCCTCGCTGAGCTCGCGGACGGTGAAGGCGACGTTGGTGTTGATCTCGTCTCGGTCGGTGGCCACGACAAGCGCCGCCCGATCAACCCGCAGCCTCCGGTAGGTCTCCGGGTCGTCGATGTCCCCCACGGCCACCTTGACGCCCATGTCGTAGAGCTCCAGGGCGCGCTTGAAGTCGCTCTCGACGAGGACGTAGTCGATCCGGTGGTCGTCGAACCTCTTGACGAGGGCCATGGTCACGGGGTCGAGGCGGGTAAGGATCACGTGGCCGCGCGTCTCGGGCGGCAGCTCGCGGGGCGCGCGCTTGCGCGACTCGGCCTCGATCCAGGGGGCGTAGAAGAACTTGATGAACATGAAGGGCAGCAGGGTGAGCAGGAAGATCATCCCCGAGAGCAGCACCACGATGGAGAAGGCCCTGCCCAGGTCGGTCTGGAAGGTGATGTCGCCGAATCCCAGGGTGGACATGACCGTGAGGGTCCAGTACACGCCGGTGAGCCACGTGTGGTCCTTGCCCTCGGCGGCCATGATGAAGTGGAACAGGACGCTGAAGACGGCCACCATGGCCGCCAGGACGAGGAGGAACTTGAGCAGCTGGCGGACGTTGCGCTTCGTGCTCTCCTTCTGGAAGAAGTAGCTGATGACGGCCGGGTTGTACTTCATGGCGTCCCTTTCCTCTTGCGGCGGCCCGGCGGTGCGGGCACCCGGGCCTACCCCTTCGTGCCCTCTCCGCCGGGTGCGCAGGGGTCCTCGCCGTTGCGGGCGACGAGCCGGGGGCGGAACCGCTTCCAGCCGCATCGCTCGGCCAGGTACGGCAGGGCGAACAGGACCGCGACGATCGCGAGCCCGAAGACGACGGCCGTCGCCGTGCCGACCCTCAGCACAGAGCCGAAGCTGTGGTAGACGAAGGTCATGGGGATCGACCCCAGCAGCGTCGCCAGGGCGAAGTTGCGGAGCCTCATGCGGGTGAGGCCCGCGCCGTAGCTCACGACGTCGAAGGAGACGAGCGGCAGGAGGCGCGAGAAGAAGACGACCTTCGTCAGCAGCCCCTCGGAACACTCGCAGCAGATGACGACCTGCCGGCCCACCAGCGACTCGATGAACTCCCGGCCCAGGAAGCGCGCGACGGCAAAGGCGACCATCGCCCCGGCCACGGAGCCCGCGACGGCATACGCGGTTCCCATGACGGGCCCGAAGAGGGCACCGGCGATCACGAACAGCGGCGGGCCCGGGATCGGGATGAGTACGGCCGTGGCTGCCATGATGGCCATGTAGATCAGCGGCGCCAGCGGCCCGATGTTCTCGAGGAGCGCCTCGATGCGGGCGGGCTCAAAGAAGGCCGAAAGGTCGAAGCGATACCAGGCAAAGGCCGCAAGCAGCAACAGCACAAGGACGAGGGTGCCCTTGAGGATGTTCGAAGATCTCATGGGCACAGGGTAACAGACGGAGCCGGGCCGTGACAAGGGCGATCTTGCCGCCGCGCGGTCACGCCCTGCGGGGGAATCGCGACGCGATCTCTTCCCGGACACGCGCCTCTGCGCCATACGGGGCGGGATCGGTCTCGAAGCGCCGCTGGTGCTCGTACGCCATGATCTCGAGCGGGCTGCGGGCATAGCCCTCCCGGAGAAGCCCCCGGGCGTAGGCCCGGATGAACCGGTCGATCCCGAGGCAGTCCCACTGCACGGCGTGGATCAGCTCGTGGAAGTGCAGGGACTCGCTTTGCTCGTGGCGCCGCTGCACAAAGTAGGTGTCGCCGTACGTGATGCCGGTGTAGCGCGCCGCCCCAAACCCCGAAAAGCGTCTCAGTCCCGCCGGGACGAGCGGCGGCAGGGGCACGCGCTCTACGGCCACGCACCGTACGCGCCGGAGAAAGGCCGCATCGAAATATCCGGGCAGGCGCTGAAACCCGAGCTGTTCGACGAGCGCATCGACCGGGCGCGCCGATGCCGCATGGGCGGCCACCGTCCGTTCGATCCAGGATCGGATGAAGGGAATTTGGAAGTGGAGCATCTTGCGTCTATTCTAACCGCATTGACGGAGGAGGGCAACGCGACATCCAGGCTTTACCGGCCGTTCGATTTGTGGGAAACTATGCGTAAATAAGACAAAGGAGGCGGGCCATGTGGCGCTCCCTTTACAGCGGCTGGAGATCACTGCTCATCCCCTTTGCAGCATTCCTGTTTCTCGGCTGTACCATCCCCCAGACCTATTCCTCGATTCAGCACCGCGCCTTGACGCTGCAGCCGCAGGACCTGGAACGGCACGGGCTGGCCTTCATCACGCCCTCCACCGTCACCGGCCAGGAAGAGGAAAGACAGGCGGTGGCCCTCACGTTCAGCGATGTCTTGCACAAAACATCCCCTTGATGACCCTTCCCCAGACCCTGAGCGCGGTCAACCAGTCCGGGTACGAGGAATACTACCGGCAGATGTACGTGGACTACCGCGAAACGGGCCTTTTCAAGCTGGACAGCCTCCGGATCGTCGGCAAGGCCACTCAGATGCGTTATCTCGGCCAGCTGAAGCTGTCAGGGTTCACCCAGGGATCGGACGGCCGTCTCAGCGTCTTCGGGCTGCGCCTGTTCTCCACCAAGATCGCCCGAGTCAGGCTGTTCTTCCAGATCTGGGACTCCACGGAAGGAAGCATCGCCTGGGAGGGGGTGGATGAGCTCGAGTATGCCGAAGACACGGCGATGGAGAGAACCGTCACCCTCAAGAAGGTTCTGGAACAGGCGGCCGGCAATCTCGTCGACCGCCTGCCGGCGGCGCCCGACATGACGGTCCGCCCGTAAGCGTGAAGGGGTTTCCCCGAACTCGCGGCCTCCTCGGCCGATTCTCCTGAAGTCGAAATGGCCCTGCCCCGCGCCGGCTCGGACGATCCTGACGCGCAGGCGATTGCCTGCGTCGAGATCGCCCTCCCCTCTCGACGGTCCGCCCGTCGATGCGCACCCGGACGCCCTGGACGGCACAACCGCGAGAGGAGAATCATGGGGGGGGAGCGAGGCTTGCCTTTTCCCGTTCCGGTCACAGGAGAGAGGCGCCGGCACCGGGGTCCGAGACGGGGTCAGGGTCTTTGGGAAGGCAAGCCCCGCTTTTCATCCAATGAAGAGAGCCGCTTCGTCCTCCGCGTCTTTCCGCTATCCCCGCAGCATCGTCGAGGGAAGCCACAGGATGATCTGCGGGAAGATGATCACCAGGGCCAGGCCGATGAGATCAAGGATCATGAAGGGCCAGGCGCCGATGAGGATGTCCTTCAGGGTCACGTCCGGCGGGGCGATGCTCTTGATGATGAAGAGGTTCAGCCCCAGCGGCGGGGTGATCTGCGCCAGCTCCATGTTCACCACGAACATCACGCCGAACCAGACGGGGTCGAACCCCAGCGCTTTGATGACGGGCACGAGGATCGGGATCGTCACCAACAGGATCCCCGCGGGGTCCATGATGCAGCCCAGGAAGATGAGCAGGAGGTTGATGCCGAGAATCACGAGGTACGGGGAAGCCGACTGCGCGACGAGCCACTCCGAGAGCTGCTGCGGCAGCTGCAGGAACGACAGGATGTAGCCGAACACCGTGGCGGCCACCAGGATCCACCCGATGAAGCAGGTGATGCGGCAGGTGCTCAGGAAGGCCCCCTTGAGGGCCGCCCAGGTGAGCCTGCGGTAGGCGAACCCGATCGCGAGGGCGAGAAAGCAGCCCACGCCGGCGATCTCCGAGGGCGTGGCGATGCCGAAGTAGATGGCCGCGAGCATGGCCGCCGCAAGGAAGAGGATGGCCCAGACCTTGTAGAGCGACCGCCAGCGGTCGGCCCAAGTCACGTCCTGCGCGAGCGGGGCCAGGTCCGGGCGGAAGGCGCAGCGCACGATGATGAAGGCGATGAACATGCCGCTGAGCATGAGCCCCGGGATCACCCCGCCCATGAAGAGCTGCCCGATGGACTCCTCGACGAGGGTGCCGTAGATGATCATGTAGATGCTCGGGGGGATGAGCGCGCCCAGGGCGCCCCCGGCGGCAATGGAGCCGCAGGTGAGCCGCTTGTCGTAGCCCCGGCTCGTCATCTCGGGCACGGCGATGCTGCCCACGGCGGCCGCCGTGGCCGTGCTCGCGCCGCAGACCGAAGCGAAGAGAGTGCAGGTGAGCTGGGCGGCCACCGCCAGCCCGCCCGGCAGCCGCGAGGTCCACTTGGAGAGCATGTCGAAGGCGTCGGTGCTCACCCCGGAGTGCAGGATGACCTCGGCCATGAAGATGAACAGCGGGATCGCCACGAGGGCGAAGTTGTCGATCTGCCCGAAGGCGGTCGTGGAAAAGACAATCAGCTGGTTGGGGCCCAGGAAGATCAGCACGAGGGCGAGCGACAGAATCCCGAGGCTGAAGGCCACGGGGATGCCGATCATGATGAGGACCAGCAGCGCGGCGAAGATGAGGCTCAGCAGGGCCCACCACTCCATGGTCATCCCTCCTTCGCCGCGGGGACGGGCGATCCCCCGGAGGCCAGCAGACGGACGTTGCGGGCGATCCGCACGAGCAGCAGGAAGATCACCAGCGCCGCCCCCAGCGGCACCATGGCCTGGAAAGGAGCCAGCGGCCAGCGGACCCCGCCCGCGGAGACCTCGTCGAAGACAAACGACTCCCAGGCCAAAAGCCCGCCCTCCCAGAGCAGGATCGAGACGTAGAAAATGGAGGCCGCGTCGATGAAGACGTCCAGCACGGCCTTGGGCCGTCCCTTGATCCGGCCGTAGAGGAAATCGGCGCGCACGTGCCCGTCGATGGACGTCGTGTAGGCGGCGCCCAGGTACACCATGATCACCAGCAGGTAGGAGTTCAGGTCAATGGCCCAGTCCGTGGGCCGGTTGAAGAAGTAGCGGCCCACCACCTCGCGGATCAGGGCCAGCATCATGATCACGGCGAGGCTGCCCGCGATCCACCCCGTCTGCCTGCAGACCCATTCGATGCGGCCCTCCGTTCGTCCCGCATGCCCCTGGCCGATCGGTACACTCATGACGTCTTCCTCTCCGATTCTCCCCTGCGCCCGCCCGCGCGGCCGCCTCCCGGGGGAAGGGCGCTCCCTCCCCCAGGGCTTGCCCGCTACTTCTTCTTGCCCTTGGCGTGGAATCGTTCCTGGATCAGCTTGCGGACTTCGCGGGCCTCGGCCCCGGTCCCCTGCTTCTCGCACTCCTGGACGTACCAGTCCCAGACGCTGTCCGTGGCCTTGTACATCTTCTCGGCTTCCCGCTCGGGCAGGACGAAGAACTCGACGCCCATCTTCTTCGCCTCGGCGACGATGGGGCCGTCCTGCTCCTTGTCGTAGATCCGGTTCCACTTCTCCCAGAGATCCTTCGAGCGGGCGGTCTTGACGACCAGGTCCTGAAGGTCTCTGGGGAGCTTGTCCCAGGTCTTGAGGCTCATCCACATGAAGGCCACCGAGTAGCCCACCAGCGGCGGGTCCACGACCTGGTCGGCCACCTCCCACAGGCGGTACTGCTTGAGCGAGTAGGTGGTCATGAGGCCGGCGTCCACGACGCCCTTTTGCATGGCCTGGTAGTACTCGCCCCCGATGGTCATAACGGGCGAGGCGCCGAGGGCCTTGATGGCGATGGAGGCCGAGCCGCCGGCGCTGCGGATCTTCATGCCCTTGAAGTCCTCGAAGGTTCGGATCTTCTTGGACTTCTTGGCGACCTGGAAGTTGTAGGGCGCCACCGGCGTCGCTGCGAGGTACTTGACGCGGGCGCTCTTCATGTAGACCCGGTCCATGATCTCGGCCACGCGGCCGTTGACCGCGAGGTCCCAGCAGTCCTGCCAGCTGCGGAAGTTTGCGGGCAGCTGCATCCAGTCGCCGATGGCGATCTTGCCGTCGTAGTAGGTGGGATAGGCCACCAGCACGTCGATGGCGCCGCGGGTCAGGGCGCTGAGGGCCTCCTTCTGGCTCACGGGCTCGCCGTAGTGGCGGTCGAACTTGATGCGGCCCTTCGAGCCTGCCTCGATCCGGTCCAGCATCTCCTCCACCACGAGGAAGCGCATGTGACCCTTCGGGTAGACCGACTCGTAGATCAGCGTGAACGGCTTGTCCTGCGCCGTCGCGGCGGGCACGCCCGAGAGGGCGGCAAAGGCGATCGCGGCCACAACGATGAGAATGCGTTTCATGTCTCTACCTCCTTTTTCCGGCAACCGGTGTATCGCATATTCGCACGGCTCCCCGCAATCTCCCTCACTGCATCATGGACGGCAGCCACAGCGAGATCTCGGGGAAACCCATCAGCAGCGCCATGACGATCAGCTCGCCGACGAGCAGGATGCAGGCCCCCTTGAAAACCTCCTCCAGGGGGAGCCGAGAGACCTGGCTGACGATGAAACAGTTGAGGCCCACGGGCGGCGTGATGAGCCCGATCTCCGCCAGGGCCGTGATGATCACCCCGAACCAGATGGGGTCGAACCCCAGCGACATGACGAGCGGGAACGTGATGGGCAGGGTGAGCAGCAGGATCGCGATCTGGTCCAGGATGCAGCCCAGCACGACGTACAGGACGACGAGCCCTCCCATGATCACCCAGCGGTCCAGGTCGGAGGCGGCGATGACCTTGACGAGGTCCTGGGCCATCTGGGTGAGGGTCATGTAGTAGCCGAAGATCATCGCCCCGATGATGAGGACGAAGATCATCACGGTGCTCCGGATCGTGGCCAGGCAGGCCGCGAGGATCTTGCCCCGGTCGAGCCTCCCCTGCGCCAGGCCGATGAGCAGGGCCGCCGTGGCGCCGAAGGCGGCGCTCTCCGTGGGCGTGGCCACCCCCGCATAGATGGTCCCGACGACGACGGCGAACAGGACGATCATGGGCCAGACGTACTTCAGCGAATGAACCCGCTCGGACCAGGACCAGGCCATCTGTGGAGGGGAGACGGAGGGGTCGATCTTCACCCAGACGTAGATGGCGGCGGCATAGGCCAGGGCGGTGAGGACACCCGGCAGGATTCCCGCGATGAGCAGCTTGCCGATGGAGGTCTCCGTCACCGAGCCGTAGATGATGAAGACGATGCTCGGGGGGATCATGATCGCCAGCGTCCCCGCGACGGCCACGACGCCCCCCGAGAGGGAATCCCGGTACTTCAGGCGCTTCATCTGGGGGATGGCCACGGAGGACATGGCGGCCGCGGCGGCGGTGGAGGAGCCGCACATGGCCCCGAAGCCCGCGTCGGCCAGGACGGTGGCGATGGCCACCCCGCCCGGCAGGTGCCCAAGCCACTTGTAGCCCGCCTCGAAGATCTCGTGGACGATCTCGGACTTGACGATGAATTCGGCCATGAGGATGAACAGCGGCACCGTCGTGAGCGTGTAGGAGGCCGCCGTCCGGTAGGGTGAGGTCGCCAGGATGCCCATCAGGCTGTCGAAGCCGCCCATGAAGTAGATGCCCGCGGCGCCGCTGACGCCCATGGCGAAGGCCACGGGCATCCCGATCGCTATCAGGACGATCATCCCGATCAGGGGCATCGCCATGATCAGCTGGTCCGGCATCTCCTTTGTTCCCTTCCTCGTACGGGCCCTCCAGCTGAAGGAGGGCGCGCAGATTCTCACTCAGGCAACGCGGTCCTCGTCATGCGTCCCGGCGTGCCCCTTCTTCGCTCCCCCAAAGAAGACCTGGGCGATGCGCAGGCACAGCAGGCCGCAGCCGATCGGGACCATGAGGTAGCAGGGCCACATGGGGTAGCCCACGGAACTCGTCGAGATCTCTTCGATGCGCCAGGCCTCGGCGAAGCGATCCCAGCCCGCCAGGACGATCAGGCCGAACAGCGCGAAGCTCAGCAGCAGGTTCATCTTCCCGACGGCCCGCTTCACGCCCCCGGAAAAGTAGCGCTCGATCATCGTCACGTGCACGTGCCCCTCCTGCATGAAGGAGTAGCTCAGGGGCAGGAAGATCAGGGCGATCATGAAGTAGTCCTCGATGATCTCCCCCGTGCCGGGAATGGGCGAGTTGAACAGGTATCGACCCAAAGCATCGGCCGTCGTCAGCCCGGTGAGCACGAGCAGTGCGAGGCTGGCGGCCCGGACGAGCAGCTTCTCCAGCCCGGCCATCCCCGTGTCGAGCCCGAAGGTCCTTCTCTTCTCCACGGTCCCTTTCCTCTTCCGTCGTGCCGGGCGGCGCCGGCGTGGTGTCCCGGCCGCGCCCGGCGCGAGGGGGCCGCGCCGGGTGCCGGGATGGCGTCCCTGAAGCCGCCTTACTTCTTCTTCAGGGCGCTCATGGTCTTCTTGAACTCCTCGAGGACGCGCTTGCCGGGCAGCCTGCGCTTCTCGAGGCCGTCCACCCATTCCTTCTCCACGGCGGCCGTGGCCTGGACCCAGGCTGCCTGCTCCTGGGGCGTCAGGACGGAGACCTGCATGCCGGCCTTCTGGTACTGCGCGTAGAGCTCCGTGGACTTGCGGTCGGCCGCTTTCCCGAACTTCCGCGTCTGCTCGAGGCCGACCTCCAGGAAGATCTTCCTGATGTCCTCGGGCAGGGCGCGCCAGGTTTTGCCGTTGACGGCGTAGGCCATGACGAAGCCCGTCACGTCGGCGCCGCGGGTGGCGTACTTGAACACCTCCTGGAGCTTGTAGGAGGCGATCGCCTCGACGGGGAACAGGGCCCCGTCGACGACACCCCGCTGGGCCGCCTCGTAGAGCTCCTGGGGGGTCTTGAAGATGGAGACGGCTCCGAAGGAGCGAACCGTCAGGTCCTGCGTACCGCCGGCCGTGCGGAGCTTCATGCCCTTGAAGTCGGCGGGCACGCGCGCCGGTTTCTTGCTGTTGAAGATCTCGTAGGGCGCGTAGGAAAGGGAGAGGACGGGGAAGACATTGTGCTTGCCCCACTCCTCCTTCGCGAGGATGCCGTGGACCGACATCTGCCAGTATGCCTCGCAGGCCGCCGCGGCGCTGGGGTAGGCCTGCGGCATCTCGAAGACGCCGCTCAGGGGCATCTTCCCCGCGAAGTAGCTCGGGCCGATGTAGGCCATGTCGGCCACCCCGCTCTTGAGGATGTCGAGCATGTCGTTCTGCTTGCCCAGCTGCCCCGAGGTGTAATGGGTGAACTTCACCCGGCCCTTCGTCCGCGCCTCGACCTCCTTCATGAAGGGGGCGAGCCCCTCGACCACCTGGACGTGCCCTGCCGGCAGGCCATCGGCCACCTTGAGGTTGATGACGCCCTGCGCGGGCGCCTCGGGCGCGGGGCCCGCGACCAGGGCGGCGGCCAGGGCCGCCAGGAATGCGACGCGCGCGATCGTGCTGCTCTTCATGCCGTGCCTCCTTTTCTCATCCGTTATGCCCGGCGGCAGTCCGCACCCGGTCGCCCGGTACGCGGGGCCGCCTCAACCGGACTGGACGACCCGCTTGTCGAACAGTGCCGATATCTCCTCGGGACTGTACCCCAACTCGCCCAGGACCTCCGCGCTGTGCTCCCCGGGGCGCGGCGGCAGGCGCCTGATTTCCGCCGGTGTGGCGGACCACTCCGTGGGAGACCGCATCAGGCGGATCTTTCCCTCGCTCGGGTGGTCCAGGGCCCGGTAGAAATCCGTGGCGAGCAGGTGCGGGTCCTGCAGCAGCGATTCCAGGGTGTGCAGGGGGGCGACGGGGATATCGGCGGCCGTCAGCAGCCCGATCCACTCGGCCGTGGTCCGCGTCCGGAATATCTCCGCCGCCAGCCCGTAGATCTCGTTGATGCACTGCGTGCGGTTCGTCAGGGTCCGGTACCGCGGGGTGGCGCGGAATTCGTCGGCCCGGCCGGCGAGGGCGAAAAACGTCTCCCAGTGCCTGTCGGTGTAGATGACGGCGCAGACGTGGCCGTCCCTTGTCGCGTAGGGCCTGCGTTCGGGCGCGAGGATCCGGACATACCCCGCAGGGCCGAGGGCGGGGATGAACGTCTCGCCGTAAAGGTTGTCGCCCAGCAGGAACTGGACCATGGTCTCGAACATAGGGATGTCGATGGCCTGGCCCTCGCCCGTGCGCTCGCGGTGGAACAGGGCGGCCGTGACGGCGCCCACGGCGTAAATCCCCGTGGTGCGGTCGCAGAAGTTGACGGGGAAGTAGCGCGGCACGTCGCCCGACATCTGCGCGAAGGTCGCGGAGTAGCCGCTGACGCCCTGGATGAGGTCATCGTAGGCGGGCTGCGCCGCGTAGGGGCCGCCGCGGCCGAAGCCGAACATGCCGGCGTAGATCACCGCTGGATTGACCTTGCGAATCTGCTCGTAGCCCAGGCCCAGCCTCTCCATGGCCTGGGGACGGACGTTGTAGGCTACCACGTCGGCCTTGTGGCACAAGCGGAGCATGGCCTCGAGCCCTTCCGGTTTCTTCAGGTCCAGCAGGATGCTGCGCTTGTTTCGGTTGAGCTGCAGGAAGAGCGGCCCCATGGCCTTCGTCCGCGACGGGCCCGCGAAGCGCAGGGGATCGCCCCCCGGGGGGGCTTCGACCTTGATCACGTCGGCGCCGAAGTCGCCGAGGATCTGCGTGGCGTAGGGCCCCATCACGATCGTCGTGAGGTCGACGACGCGGATTCCCTCGAGTGCCCGTTTCATGGTTGCCTCCGCCATCCCTGGCACCTCCGTCACCGCCTCGCGCCGGTCAGGCACGGACCGCCTGCTGGGGGTTCTCGTAGTAAGGTGGCGAGTAGATCACGAGGACCTTCACCGGCTCGTCGCTCACGACGGCGAAGATGTGGGGCTCGCCGGCGGGGAAGAAGCAGCAGTCGCCGGGCCCGATATCCCGCTTGTAGCCGGCCACTTCGACATGCGCCCGCCCCTCGAGGATGTAGCAGACCTGCTCGAGCCCGGGGTGGACGTGCGGAAGGGCGCCGGGGCCTTTCTCGAGGACGCCGAGGACGACCTCGAGGTTCTTCGCCCCGTTGTCGGGGCCGATGAGGCGGCGGTTCAGGGTGCCCACGTGGTTCTTGGGACTGTAGGCCGGGACGTTCTCCGGCCGGACGAAATACTTCGATTCCATGGAAGCCCTCCTCCGTCGACGCCGCCCCGCAAGTGAGACGATGCGGGAATTCGATGCAGGATGGGGAAAAACGGGGTGTGGCAAGGCACGGCGTCAGCTCGATGCATCCGCAAGATACGTGCCCGGTCGAAACGCGGAGGAGGGGAATCATCCCCTGCGGATCGCATCGGAGCCAGTGGAGAAGATTAAGCCGTGGAATCGATACCTTGATGACAGAAAGGCCCGGGCGGAGAGGGCGAAAAGCGTGCCCTTGGGCAGCGTCGAGTGGGCTGCTGAGGGCTCTGTCCCGCCCCTTAAGTCCAAGTTTCTGGACGAAAACTGGAATATGCCGGCCTGTATGCTACTTAACAGCCTTACATCACTTAGTTTCTAATTATTTGGACTTTTTTCCTCTTAATTCTCGATTATTGGACTTTCGAGTTTCGATATCGAGCTGCTTGATCTTGTTGTAGAGGGTCGCCTTCGAGACCCCGAGATCGCGGGCGATGATCTTCTTGGACTCCGTCGACTTGCCGCAATTCTTCAAACGCTCGAGGATCACCTTGCGCTCGAAGTCCCGGACCAGCTCCGCAAGCGTCCCGGCCCGTGGCTCCCCGGTCGTCGACTCCAGGCTCAGGGCCCGCGGGAGGTGTTGGTCGGCGATGACGGAATCGTCGGCCATCTGGGCGGCGAATTCGACGGTGTGGATCAGCTCCCGGACGTTGCCGGGCCAGCGGTACTTCGAGAAGCTCTCGTAGACCCCGGGGGCGAAGGACAGCCGCCGCATCGTCTTGCGGCCGCAGAGGGCGAGGAAATGATCGGCCAGCACGCGGATGTCGACACCGCGTTCCCGCAGCGGCGGGATGTGGATATTGAGCACCCAGAGGCGGTAGTAGAGATCCTGCCGGAACTCGTTCTCCTCGGCCATGCGGCTCAGGTCCCGGTTGGTCGCCGTGATGACCCTCACGTCGAGCGGGGTCTCCTGGGTGTCGCCCACGCGGCGGATCGTCCGCTCCTGCAGGACCCTCAGGAAGCGCCCCTGCATCTCGGGGGTCAATTCGGCGATCTCGTCGAGGAAGATCGTCCCGCCGTCGGCGATCTCGAAGAGGCCGACCTTGCCCCCCTTCCGTGCGCCCGTGAAGGCTCCGTCGACGTAGCCGAACAGCTCGCTCTCCAGCAGAGAAGGCGACAGGGCGGCGCAGTTGACCGTGACGAAGGGTCCCGTCGCGCGATCGCCGGCGTTGTGGATGGCCTGTGCGAGGATCTCCTTGCCCGTCCCGCTCTCGCCCGAGATCAGGATGTCGTTGCCGCCGCGGGCGAACCGCCTCGCCAGCTCGACGACCCGCAGGACGCCGTCGCTCGCGCCGACGATGTCGTCGAAGGTGTACCGTGCGGGGTAAGCGTGGTTGACGATGGCCTTCAGCCGGTCGGTCTGGCGCAGGATGCTCTGCAGCTCCTTCGAGAGGCGCTCGACCTCGGTAATGTCCTTGAAGACGCCTATGCCGCCCCTGATCTTGCCGTCCAGCACGATCGGCGCCAGGTCCACGACGTAGTCAATGTCCCCCTCGCGGCGGAACACGCCCGACAGGGGCTTGCCCGAGCGAACGACATCGGGCAGCCTCGCGCCGGGGCGGACGTCCCGCAGACGGCGCCCCAGGATCTTGTCGCGAGGCACGCCGGTGATGCGCGTGTACTCGTCGTTGAGATACCGCACGACGAACTCGTCGTCGATGATCATCACCCCGTTGTTGATGGAGTCCAGGATGCTGAGCAGCCACCGGATCGACTCTTCCGGGGACTCCAGGACGTACTTGAGGGTGTCGATCTCACTGTGGGCGTTTCCGTTCGGCGCCACCGCGGGGGTTTCCTCCTGCGTCGGGATGGGACACGCTGCAGCAGTAGCACATCCGGGCCGTTCCTTCAATGCGCATATGAGTATTGAGTTATGAGTGTTGAGTTGCGAGTGGTGAGATAAGAGTCATGAGTTGCCAGTTATGAGTTTTGAGTTAAAGCGGGAGGCCGTTCAGCGCCCGCCCACACGCGTAAAGTCGATGTAGCCCTGCTCGACGTCGGTGCGCACGAGGCGGACGCGCAGGCGGTCGCCCACGTCGAGGCCCGAGAAGCCCTCGACGAGCCGCCCCTCGACGGGCTGGCCGTCGATGCGAACCCAGGTTCCCTTGGGGGCCGCGCCGGTGACGACGGCGTCGAAGCGCTCGCCGATGCGCGCCTCGAGAAGGAGCGCGAAGGCCGACTTGCGCACAAGGCGCTCGACCTTGTTCGCGTCGTCCTCCTTGCGGGTGCAGTGGCGGGCAAGCAGGGCAAGCTCCCCGTCGTCGTAGGGCACGGGCAGGCCCTCGACGGCGGCCTTGACGAGCCGCTGCGTGACGAGATCGGGGTAGCGGCGGTTGGGCGCCGTGGAGTGGGCGTAATCCTTCACGGCCAGGCCGAAGTGCCCCGGCGCCTCCCGACCGGGCAGATCGGCCATGTACTCCCCCGGGCCGATGAGCTTGATGACGGTCTGGGAGAGGTCGTGAAAGCGTTCGGGCTCGCGGGCCCGCTGCGCCGCCAGGAACTCTTCCAGGGCCTTCGCGTCGGGCTCGCCGGGAAGCGTCCAGCCCTTCTGCGCTGCCACGTCGACGATGCGCTCCCAGCGCTTCGGGGCGTGCACCACGCGGCGGATCGACGGAAACCGCCGGGACTCGAGGAACCGCGCAACCGCTTCGTTGGCGGCGATCATGAAGTCCGCGATGAGCTCCTTTGCGCGGTTCTTCCGCTCCACGCGCCAGGCCCTGACCTCGCCGCCTTCGATGACGGGGCTCGCCTCCACCGTTTCGAGGTTCAGGGCCCCGCAGGCCTGGCGGCGCGCCCTCAGGGTCGCGGCGGCGGCATCCTGGAGCCGGAGATTTTCGGCCAGACCCTCGACGCGCTGCACGGCGGCAGGCGCCGGGCCGCGGCCCTCGAGCCAGGCCGCCACGTCGTTGTAGGCAAGCCTCGCCCGGCTGCGCACGCGCGCGCGGTACACGTCGATGCCGCCGATGACGCCGCCGGCCCCCACCGCCATCTCCACGACGACGGCGGCGCGGTCCTCGCCGTCGTTGAGCGACGTGAGCCCCGTCGAGAGCTCCTCGGGGATCATGGGAAAGACGTGCACGGGGGTGTAGACGGTGGTCGTGTTGCGGCAGGCGTGATCGTCGATGGCCCTGCCCTTGCGCACGGCGGTGTCCACGTCTGCGATGGCAACAAGGACGGTCACGGTGCCGCCGCCGTCCCGGGCGCAGGTGAGCTGGTCGAGATCGCGGGAGTCGTCGTTGTCGATGGAACACCAGGGGAGCCCCCGCAGGTCGCGCAGCGCGGAGACCCCCTTTTCGGGTTCCAGGGAGGCCAGCTCGTCTCGGACCTCGGCGGGAAAGTCGGGGCGGAAGCCCCGCTCGATCATCGCCCGGCGGGCGATCCGCCTGAGGATCTGCCGGTGGCGGCCGGTTGCCTGTTTGTTCTTTTCGTTCATGTCGCCGGTTTCGTGAATTTCCGCAACTCCCCGCGCCCCCTGTTTCCGCCTGCATTACTCTTTCTTGCCGGCGTCCTTTTCCTTCATCACCGACCCCTCGGGCGGGTAGTCGAGCGTGCCCTCGAGCTGCGAGACCCGCACGGGCCGGTGATCCGGGAAGGGCAGCTCGCCCTCCTGCCTCCAGCGGGCGACCGCCTCGGCGGCGCCACGGCCCTTCTCCGCGTCGAGCCCGCCGTCCCTGGCCATGTAGAGGGTCTGCGAGGGGAAGGCAAAGCCGCTTCCGCTCGATTCGACGAGGTCCATGATCCGCAGCAGCAGGTCCTCCTGGATGGCCAGGAAGTTCTCCTGCGCAGTCTCGAGGACGTAGGCGAAGATCTCCAGGTCGATCGACGACGGCCCGAAGGCGACAAACCGGATGCGGGCCGTCGGGGAGTCCACCCGGGGGTGCCGGTACAGCAGCTCGCGGATGCTTGCCAAGACGAAGCGGAGCTGTTCCGCCGTGGTTTCGTAGCGCAGATTCAGGGTGTGCTTGAATAGGAACCGGTCCCGCAGGGTGAAGTTCTCGATGCTCACCGCCGAGAGCTGGCCGTTGGGGACGGAGACGACGGTGCGGTTGAGGGTGCGGATCTGCGTGGAGCGCAGGCCGATGTGCTCGACCGTGCCTGCAACGTCGCCAGCCTTGCAGTAATCTCCCAGCCGGATGGGCTTGTCCCAGACGAGGAAGACCCCGCCGAAGAAGTTCTCGATCGTCTTCTGGGCGGCAAAGGCCACGGCGAGGCCGCCAACGCCGAGACCGGCCACGACGGCCGTGACGTTGATCCCGGCAAAGTAGGTGAAGATGATCACGAGCCCGACGACGACGGCCAGGGTCTTGAGAAGCGTCGCCGCAAGACGCACGACGGCGTTGGCGGCCTCCGGGCGGCGGCTCTCGACGATCTCCGACACAGCGTCGATCAGGTGGATGGCAAGCCAGATCAGTCCCACGACGGCCAGCGTCGAGGCCAGGAGCTGCCAGAAGAGCTGCCCGAGCAGCGAGAAGACGCCCCAGGAGTAGATGTAGATGACGGCCGCCGCGACGATGAGGCGCAGGGGGTTCTTCGCCCGCTCCACCGTCTCCAGGACCTTTTCGCCGAACCGTTTGCGGAGCGTCCTGTGCGCCAGGGCCATCAGCAGCGCCGTGACCAGCCAGCCGACCAGGAACGCCAGGGGAAGCATCAGGGCGGCGAGGACCCACCGGTAAAGCGGGTGACCCGCCAGGCGGGTTTCCGTCAGGGCCGCCGGCAGCTGCCGCTCGATCCAGGGGACATCGATCTCCTCGTAGATGCGCGGCACATACTTCAGGGTCTCCGAGGCGAAGAGCCAGACGGGCGGGTTGTTCTCCTTCTGCACGCGATCGAGCTGGATCCTGTACTCCCCCTTCTTCGTCCTGACGACACCGATTGTCTCGCGGTTCGGAGGCAGGTCGTCCTGGAGATTGCCGTCGGGCCTGGTGCTCAGCACCCCTGTGGTGGTCGAGATGCCCTGATCGAGAATGTACTCCATCTCGATGGCGAGCTCGCGGGCCCGTTTCCCCGTCTGCTTCGTGTCGAGGAACTCGACGGCGCGCTCGTAATCCTGGCGCTGCATGGCCCTCAGGAAACCGACCACGGTGCCCTGCGGGGTGCTGCGCCCCAGGGGGTCGTCGTAGGTCGCCTCGGACGGCGCGGGCCCCTTCAGCACCGCGGCGGGCGCGGCTTTTTCGGCGGCGGGGGCGGACGTCGCGACCAGGACGGCTGCCAGCAGCCCCAGCCCGATCCCGGCGACCCCGGTTCGAACGAATCGCATGAAGTCCTCCTCTCCGGGACGTTCACGCCCGGCATACATTCTGCAAGTCATCGGCGTCGAGGGCAGCGACATTCCTTGCACCCGGCTGCCCGGGACGTAAAGACGCGAAGGACGGGTTTCCCCGTTGTCCCGCCCGCCGTTCGACAGGCTCACGTCGGGTGCTGCGGGGTATGTGCGCGCACTTGTGTTCATACCACGATTCGCCGCCCAGGGTAAGGGTGATCCTCACCCGGGCGCGGCGCCTAAAGTTCTGTTTCATTTTGACGATGGTTATCACGGTCGGTTCGCTGACGACGCACGACCGCAGAGATCCGAAGACGGTCCATTTTTTTAATTCGGCACTCATACCTGTCTGCCCTGCAACGCCGGACGCACCGCCGCCCGCGCTTCATCCCCGTCTTTGCCTCTTCGATGCCCGCCGGGGCTCGACCCTCGCCCCGGACGGGTGCGCGATCGCTTGCGCCCGCAGGCCCGGCCGCCCGACGCAACACATGGAGGTGCAGGCACTGATGAAACGATTCTCGTTCGGAAAATCGCTTAAGGCAAAGCTCCTGGCAGGGGGCATCCTGATGATCGTGATCCCCCTGTCCGTGAGCGGCATGATCTCCTGGTGGAAGGCCGACCGGTCCCTCACGGAAGCCGGCCAGGGGATGCTGCAGGAAATGTCCGAGGGGGCGGGCAACCTGGTGCGCGTCATCGCGGACAAGGAACTCAAGCTGGCCCGGGAACTGGCCTCGAGGCCCGACGCGATCCAGGCCGCCGAGAAGCAGAGCGCGGCGTTCAGCGAAGTGCTCAAGCACTTCGCCGCCGTCAGCGGCGACTACCAGGTCGTCTACGGTCTCGACCCCACGGGCAAGGGGTTCGCCGACTCCCACGGCGGCAAGAACATCGGCATCGACCTCGGGGACCGGGACTACTTCAAGAAAGCCAAGACCGAGATGAAGCCCGTCGTGGGCGACATGGTCCTGGCGAAGACGACGGGCAAGCCCGTCCTGCCCTTCTGCGTGCCCATCGTGAAGGACGGCAAGTTCCTGGGCGCCATCGCCACGATCATGACGACCGACGCCCTGTCGGCCCGGTTCGCCGAGATCAAGGTCGGCAAGACGGGCTACGCCAGCGTCATCAACCGCGAGGGCATGGTGATGATCCACCCGAAGGCCGAGGCCGTCTTCAAGCTCGACGTGAGCAAGCTCGAGGAGATGAAGGACCTCTGGGCCCTCGTGCAGTCCCAGAAGCCGGGCTTCGCGGGCTACACCTACGGCGGGCAGAAGAAGATCGCCGCCGTCAGCCCCGTCCAGGTCAACGGCTGGGCGGCCCTGACCGTCATGGACCTCGACGAGGCCGTGAGCGGGGCGCGGGAGATCCGCAACACCCTCGCGCTGACCGGCGCTTTCCTGCTGGCCCTCTCGGCCGGCCTCACCCTGCTGTTCGCCCGGGGGATCGCCGACCCGGTGGCCCGCGCCGCCTCGGAGATCCACGAGGCCGCGGCCCAGGTGTCATCGGCGGCCACCCAGGTGGCCGCGTCGAGCCAGCACCTGGCCGAAGGGGCCTCCGAGCAGGCTTCCTCCCTCGAGGAGACCGCGGCGTCGATGGAGGAAATGTCGTCCATGACCAAGCAGAACGCCGACAACTCGCAGAGCGCCGACGCGCTGATGGGCTCTACGAAGGGCGCCGTGGAGAAGGCCGAGGTCTCGATGCAGGATCTTGTGCGCTCCATGGACGCGATCAGCAAGGCCAGCGAGGAGACGGGCAAGATCATCAAGACGATCGACGAGATTGCCTTCCAGACCAACCTGCTGGCCCTCAACGCCGCCGTCGAGGCTGCGCGGGCCGGCGAGGCCGGGGCGGGGTTCGCCGTGGTGGCCAGCGAGGTGCGCAACCTGGCCATGCGGGCCGCCGAGTCGGCCAAGCTGACCGCCACCCTGATCGAGACTACGACCAGCCGGGTGAAGGAAGGATCCGCCCTGGTGTCGAAGACGACCGACGCCTTCGCCGAGCTGAACCGCAACGCGGAGAAGGTCTCCGGGCTGGTGGCGGAGATCGCCGCCGCCTCCCGGGAGCAGGCCCGCGGCATCGATCAGGTGGGCAGCACCATCACCGAGATGGACAAGGTCGTCCAGCAGACGGCGGCCAACGCCGAGGAGTCCGCCTCCGCCTCGGAGGAGCTCAACGCCCAGGCGGGCCAGATGCAGGCCGTGGCCGAGACCCTGATGCGGATCGTCGCCGGCTCGGCGGAGACGAAGCCCGGCGCTGCCGCCACGGGCCTCGTGGCGAAGATCTCCGGCACGATGGGGATCGGCAAAGCGAAAAAGGCCGAAGAGGTCATCCCGCTGGAGCGCGACGGCGGCTTCAAGGATTTCTAGCGGCGACGTCCGGCAACACGGACGGAAAGGGCATCCTGCAGCGCCTGCGGGATGCCTTTTTCGTCTGTGCCCCGGCCCTACCGGATCTTCTCGTTGACGCGCTCGAGCTCCGCGATGACCTGGGCCCCCAGCAGGACGATGATCGCCACGGCCTCGACGCTCAGCAGGAATACGACAACGGAGGCAAAGGAACCGTAGATGAGGTTCACGAAGGTGTAGGTCTTGTAGTACCAGACGATCACGCGGCGCGTGATCTCCCAGAGGATCGTGGCGGCCAGGCCCCCGACCAGCGCGTGCCGGAACGTGGTGGGCCCCACGGGCAGCACCAGGTAAAAGACCGTGATCAGGAAGACCTCCGCGGCGAGGCCCAGCACGTAGACCGCCGTGCTGAAGACAAACCCCAGCCCGAACTTGTGCCCGAAGACCACCAGCTTCGTGCTCTCCAGCTGCTCCAGCGCGCCCACGAGGAACGACAGGGTCAGGACGCCCAGGGCGATGATCACGATGAACAGGTAGGGGATGATGCTCGAGACCAGGAAGTGGCGGCGGTGGGGACGCACGCGGTGGAAGATCGTGGAGATGGCGCTCTCGAGCACCGAGAAGGCGATGGAGCTGAAGAACACGAGCACCAGGATGCCCACGGTGCCGATCAGGCCGCGGTACCGCAGGAACACCCGGACCTGCTCGGTCAGGGCCGCCGCGTAGCCGGGCAGTGCCATCTCCAGGAACCTCGACATGGTCTCGATGAGCAGTTCGGGGTCCATGAAGTGCGACAGCACGATCAGGATGAGGATCAGAAGGGGGATGACGGACAGCAGGGTGTAGTAGGCGATCGACCCGGCCAGGATCAGGCCCTGGTTCTGCCGAAAGCGGCCCAGGACCCGCAGGAGAAAGCCGGAGAGACGGCCGAATGCCGCCAGCGCCTTGTAGACCTTGACCATCGCCAGATCCGTTTAAACAGGATGCGCCTCCGTGCGGGCCCTTTCGGGCTCGTGTCCGGAGGCAGACCGAATCATAGGCGATCGGGACGGGTGTGTCAAAGGGTAAGCGAAGGGCGAACCTTGAAGCGATATTGCCGGTTCCCGTGAAGGGAAGTTGCGAAGTTGAGAAGTTGTGAAGCTCGGACGAGCTGATCGTCATCGGCTAATCTGATGCCTTTCCGAGCTTCTTAACTTCACAGCTTCATAGCTTCCATCCTCGAGCAGCCTCAGTGCAGCACGAGGGGGAAGTCCATGCCCGAGCCCCAGCTCACGGGGTACTGGGCCTGGCCCCGGTGCTTCTCCGTCAGCTCCGGGAGTTTCTCCTTGACGTAGTGGATGAGCCCCTCGACGGTCACCTTCTTCTCCCCCGCCTTGCCTTGCAGGCCTTCGAGGAGCGAGTAGGTGAACACCCCGTGGCCCAGCGCCTTGATCTCGGCGGCGTACTGCTGGTCCGTCGAGGCCGAGACGATGTAGGTACCCGTCGAGCGGGCGAGCTGCACGAGGGCCTTGCGCGCCTCGGTGCTGCGCATGGCGAGCACGAGCCTGCCGGACTTGCAGGCGTCGATCATCACGAAGACCTTCTGAGCCCTGCACTGCTTGATCGACTCGCTGATGTAGGCGTTGGAGATGCCCCCTTTCCGAAGCTCCTGCTCGATTTCGGGCGCCGTGACGTCGTGGGGGATGAAGTACCACTCCTCGCCCACCGTGTCGCCGTGCCCAGCGAGGTAGACGAGCAGCGTGTCCTGCGGCTGGGTCTTCCCCGCCACCTCGGAGAAGATCCCCCGGATTTTTGTCCCCGTCGCCTGCTCGCTCAATGCCGCGTAGACGTGCACGTTCCTGAAGAGCTTCTTCACGTCGGCGGACTGGAAAAAGCCGATCACCCCCTTCGCGTCGGTCTCGGCATAGGTCAGGTTGAGCGCCGCATTGCGATAGCGATTGATCCCGACGACGACGAGGTGCAGGTCGCTTGCCTTCTCCGCCCCGCGAAGCGTGACGGTGATCTCCATGGGGCTGCTCTCGACGCGGTCGCGGCTCAGCGCGACGACCTTGAACCGGTTCTCCCCCTCCACGAGCTTGACCCGGAAGAGGTGCGTCTCGGTGCTGCCGTCCTTCGCAACCTTCGCGGCGGCTTCGCGGGGGAGGATCTTGCCGTTCTGGTAGAGCCGGACTTCTGCGATGCCTCCGCCCTGGTCCTCGGCGAGAACCTTGATCTCCTGCACGTCGCTGTCGAACTGCCGGCCCGGCAGGGGCGACACGATGGCCGCCTCCGGGGGCGGCCTGATCCCGGCGGTCTCGATGTCCGGGGCCGCCTTCTCGCCGAGGGAGGCAACAACGGCCGCATCGGCCTCGGCCCCATTGACCACCCGGACCACGACCTCGGGACGGTAGAACCGCTCGAAGAACCGCGAGACGGGATAGAAGCTCGCCGCCCTGTCGGACCCGTTGTTGACGTGCCAGCCGATGAGCTCGTCGCCGCCCTCGCTTGCGTCGTAGTAGCCGGAGGGCGTCCACAGGACCCAGCGCTTGCGGTCTCCGTGGGGGTAGAAGGCCGCAAGCTCCCGGCCGTCCTGCATCCGGTACCAGCGGATCGTCCCGTCGCTCACCCCCACGGCGGCCACCCGGCCGCTCCCGGAGATGTTGACGGCTCTCGCGGCCCCCTGGATGGACCGGTGCCAAAGCTCTTTGCCCTGTGCATCAAAGCAGTACAGGTTGAACCAGGTCCCGTACACGAAACTCCGATGATCGGGGGAAATGGCGTAACTCGTGCCCTGATCGCGGGTTCGCACGGCGAGCGGCCTGCCGTTGAGTTTCGGGTCGCTTTTGAGCAGCCATTCCGTGAGCACGATCGCCTTCGACTTCAGGATCGGGTCCGTCAGCGTCGCGCCGGGTGCCGGGTTGAGTTCGAGCTGCCGCGAGTCGACGGAAAACTTCGCCGGGGCCCCGCCCTCCTGCAGAAAGTCGAACTTCACCGTCATGGCGTCGGGCGAGATGGAAAAGGCCTTGGCAGTAAGGTAGTCGAGGCCGGGCGTCTTCGCAAAGATCTCCCTTCCCGTCGCGTCGATGAGGCCCAGATCGCCGTTTACGCCCGCGTAGGCGATCCGGCCGTCGCGCAGGGCCAGGAGGCTGCGGATGACAGTCCTGCTGCTCACCGGCAGGTAGCTCGGGGAGTGGAGATTCCCGGCCGCCCACCGGACGATGGCGTTCCTGCCCTTCTGCCCGAAATTACCCGCCGCATGGAGAAATTCTCCGTCCGGGGACCATGCGACGGCCAGCAGCCGGGGCGTGCGGAAGTGGGTCGTTCCCGCCAGGGGCGACTCGTACGGGATGAGATCGGTTCCCGAGTGGATGCCGACCCGGCCGGCCTCGAAATACCCCAGGGCGATCCGGGAGCCGTCCGGCGAGAAGGCTACCGAGGAGGGGCTGTCCTCCCTGGCGACGGCCTGCTTCGCGATTCGCCTGAGCTGCCCGTCGTAGAGCCTCAACGCACCGTCGATGGAGGAGACCGCAAGCCTGCCCGCCGCGTCGAAGTCCATCCCCCAGATCGTATCCGCGTAGTCGCGATCCTCGCCTGCCTTCGCCACGTCGATCCGGTCTCCCGAGCGGGCGATGGAGAAGACCCGCAGCCCCGCGCTCGCCCGGAGACCGGCGGCCAGCCTGCGGCCGTCCCGCGAGAACCGAAGCTTGGTGATGGACTCGGGAAGCCCCCCGATTCGCTTGAGCATGCGGAGGCTCTCCCGATCGAAGAGATAGATGCTGCGGGATTTCTCCGAGTCCCGCGTCCTGCCGCCGCAGGCAATCGTGCCGCCGTCGGGGGAAACCGCCACGGTCAGGATCACGCCGTCCCCGAGCCTGCCGACGGGCGGTCGCAGGGTTCCCAGCAGCCTGCCATTCCGCGCATCCCAGATGCGCGCCGTCTTGTCGATGGAGCCCGTGACCAGCCAGCGCCCGGCCTCATCCGCCGCCATGTCACGGATCGAATTGGAATGGAGGCCTGCTTCGATCGTCAGGATCGGTTCCGTGGGGATGGACGGGCCCGAAGCGACCTGCGTCGACTCGTCGGGCTGGGCGCAGAGAATGAAGGGAAACGCCGTCGAGAAAACGGCGGCGAGCAAAAGGGTCGGGATGCGGGAGATACGACGGGGATGCATGGCACGCTTCCGATATTGCGGGGCCTTTCCGCGATCAGGTGTGAATCGGATTCTGCCGCACGGCGGAGGCTAGATCTTGTCCCAGTCCGCCCACTTGTAGCCCTCGAGAACCTCGACCATGGCGTCGACCCTCTTTTTGTCGGCGTCCTTGTACTCCTTCCAGAGGTTCACGCAGGCGTCCGTGATGGGGCCCGCCATCCCGGCCACGGCGGCAAGCCCCGGCAGGGCGCGGTTGGAGGAGCTGCCCGACTCGATGAAGGCCCGGAACTTCTCGTTCACCGTGACGAGGCGCTTCACGTCCTCGGAGAGCATCTCCCGGAGCTGGGACTCCTTCATGCTGCGGCTGGCGAGCGACGTCTGGAGCTGCTGGATGATGGGGTTGCCGATGGACTTGGCGTCGGTGTAGTAGAGCATGGCATGGGTGAGCTTCTTGGGCTGCTTCTTGAAGCTCACCTTGGCGATCTTCGCGTAACCCACGGACTTCTCCCGCTCCTCGCTGAGCTTCTTCAGTTCCCGGGTCACGTCGCAGAACGTCCTCTCGACCGCGAGGGGACCGAAAAAGAGGATCAGGATGGCGGTGATGAGGACACCCGTCTTGAGCCGGCCCGCAGACATCATCGCAACAACCCCCCTCTCCGGTTGAAGACACAGAGACAAAAAACCCCGCCCTCCTGCGAGAGACGGGGTTTTCACGATCGACCCATGGCTCACCTTGAACAGCTGAAAGGGTTCACGCCGTGACGATACATCACCACTGTTCCTATGAGGCCCTTCTAAGCCAAATCCCCCTAAAATTCAAGGTCTTTTTGATATGTCTATTTCTGTTTGTCTTTCCCGAAAGCCCTCGCGAAGGGGTTGTTGAAGGGGGCGGGCTCGGGTTTCTTCTGCTGCTTCTGTTTGTCCTGCCTCGGTTTCTCCGGCCTGCGCTCCGAGCGCGGGCCCCTGTCCCGCGCCGCTTGCGCGAGGGGCTCCTTCCTCTCGCCCGTGGCGCCCTTCTTCATCGAAAGAGAGATCCTCTTTCGCTCCAGGTCCACCTCGAGGACGGTCACCTCGACGCGCTGCGCCACCTTCACGACCTGGTTGGGGTCGGAGACGAAGCGGTCGGCGAGCTGGCTCACGTGCACAAGGCCGTCCTGATGGACGCCGATGTCGACGAAGGCGCCGAAGGCCGTCACGTTGGTCACAATGCCGGGCAGCTTCATCCCGGGCCGCAGGTCCTCGGGCTTCTCGATACCCTCGGTGAAGGCGACGGCCTCGAATTGTTCGCGCGGGTCGCGGCCGGGCTTGGCCAGCTCGGCCACGATGTCCTTCAGCGTGGGGAGGCCCACCCTGTCGCTCACGTACTTCGCGATGTCGATGACCCTGCGCTTCGACTCGTCCTTCACGAGATCCGCCACGGAGCAGTCCAAGTCGCGCGCCATGGCCTCCACGACGGGGTAGCTCTCGGGGTGGACGGCGCTCGCGTCGAGCGGGTTGACCCCGTCGCGGATGCGCAGGAAGCCCGCCGCCTGCTCGAAGGCCTTGGGGCCCAGGCGCGGGACCTTGCGCAGGCCCTCGCGGGCGGCGAAGGGGCCGTGCTCGTTGCGGTATGCCACGATGTTGGAGGCCAGCTGGGGCCCCAGGCCCGAGACATAGGTAAGAAGCTGGGGGCTTGCCGTGTTGACCTCGACGCCCACGGCGTTGACGCAGCTCGACACGACGTCGTCGAGGCTTCGTTTGAGGGCGCCCTGGTCGACGTCGTGCTGGTACTGCCCCACACCGATGGCCTTGGGGTCGATCTTGACGAGCTCGGCCAGCGGGTCCACGAGCCTGCGGCCGATGGAGACGGCGCCGCGCACGGTGACGTCGTGGTCGGGGAACTCGTCGCGGGCGACCTGCGAGGCGGAGTAAACCGAGGCGCCGCTCTCGTTGACCATGATGACCGGGATGCCGGCCAGGCCCAGGCCCCGGACGAAGGCCTCCGTCTCGCGGCCCGCCGTCCCGTTGCCCACGGCTACGGCTTCGACGGAGAATTTCCCGACAAGTGCGCGGATGGTCTCGGCGGCCTTGACCTTCCCCTCCTCGGAGAAGTGGGGGAAGATCGTGTCGTTGTGCAGGAGCTTGCCCTGGCGGTCGAGGCAGACCACCTTGCAGCCCGTGCGGAAGCCCGGGTCGATGGCCAGGACGTTCTTGCGCCCCAGCGGGGGCGCCAGCAGCAACTGCCGCAGGTTGTCGGCGAAGACGCGGATGGCGGCCTCGTCGGCGCGCTTCTTCGTCTCGAGGCGGATCTCCGTCTCCATGGACCAGCACAGAAGCCTCTTGTAGCCGTCGTGGACGGCCTCGCGGACCTGCTCCGAGGCGGGCCCCTGCCCCGTGACGAACTGCACCTCGAGGAGCTTCAGAGCTTCTTCCTCGGGAGGGGCGATCGCCAGGGTCAGGACCTTCTCGTTCTCCCCGCGGCGCATAGCGAGCACCCGGTGGGAGGGCGCCGAGGCGACGGGCTCCTCCCAGGCGAAGTAGTCGCGGAACTTCGCGCCCTCGGCCTCTTTGTCGGCGATGACCTTCGATTTGAAGACGCCCTTCGCGGCGAAGAGGTCGCGCACCTTCGCGCGGGCCTCCGGGTTCTCGTTGACCCACTCGGCGATGATGTCCCGGGCGCCGGCCAGGGCGTCCTCCACGGTCTCCACACCCTTCTCGGCATCGACGAAGGCGGCCGCCTCGGAGGCGGGGTCCGTCGAGGCGTCCTGCGCAAAGAGGATCGCCGCAAGGGGCTCGAGCCCTTTTTCCTTCGCGACGGTGGCCCGCGTGCGGCGCTTGGGCCGGAAAGGCAGGTAGATGTCCTCGAGGACGGCCATCGTCCCGGCGGCGTCGATCTTCTCCTTCAGCTCGTCCGTGAGGAGCTGCCTCTCCTCGAGGGATTTCAGGATGGCCTCGCGGCGCTTGTCCAGTTCGGCCAGCTGCTCCAGCCGGTCGCGGATGCCGGTGATGGCCACCTCGTCGAGCGAGCCCGTGGCCTCCTTGCGGTAGCGGGCGATGAAAGGCACCGTGCCGCCCTCCTCGAGCAGGCCGGCGACGGCCTTCACCTGGCCGGGGGTGAGGCTCAGTTCACTTGAGATCTTTGAAATGTGGGACTCCTGCATTCTTTCCTCCGGGGGAAAATCAAAAGGCAAGGCCCCCTGTCGCCGAGCGGGGACTTGCCGCGGGAGAGGGTAGCAGAAGTGATCCCGGGGGTCAACCCGATTGTGACGGCGGGAAGTGAAGGAGCGGGGTCAACGGCGCCAGGGCACCCGTCAACGGTGCAGAAGGGATCCCACCACGAGCTCCAGGTGGTGCAGGGTGCTGCACTCCCGCACGAGCGTGCAGTAGGGGCGGTATTTCTTCATCTCCGAATCCCCCGATTCCCAGAGAAGGGACGACTCGGGGTTGAGCCAGATCAGGCGCTTGCATCTCTCCGAGATGAACCGCAGGATGTCCGTGCGCGGGTTCCCGAAGTTCGAGCGTGCATCCCCCAGGATGATGACGGTCGCCCGCTTCGACAGGCAGTCGGAATGCCGTTCCTTGAACTCCGCGAGGGACCGGCCGTAATCGGTCTTTCGCAGGACGATCGGCAGCCCCTCCCCGGATAGAATCCTGGATATCGCTTCGTGCACGGGGTACTTGCCGAAACAGGCGCTCACCTCGACGAGGTTGGTGCAGAAGGCAAAGGAGCGGATCCGGGAGATCACCTCGTTGAGGCTGTAGAGGATGAGCAGCAGGAACCGCACGACGTTCGAAACGGATCGGCTCACATCGCACAGGACGACGACCTCGGGGCGTTCGATCCGCCTCTCCTTCCACTGCGGGTCGAACGGGATCCCGCCGTAGACGATGTTCCGTCTCATCGTCCTCTTGAGGTCCAGCTGCCCCCGCCGGGCCACCTTCGGCCTTCTCGAATAGCGGTCCTTGAGCCGCTTGACCAGCCGCTGGACAATGGTCTGCATGCGGATGAAATCGCGCTCCTCGAGGGCCGAGAGGTTGGTGTGGTTGAGCTGCCTCTCGAGCATCTCGTCGTACCGTCTCGAGGCGAAGAGATCGAGCTGGCGGTCGATGAGATCCCGGGCCTGGTCCATCAGGTCGTCCCGCATGGCCTCGAGCGTCTTCGCAAGCGCGTCGGATTGTGGGCCGCCCCGGGCGGCCTGGCTTTGAATGTCCTGGTTCAACCCGTCGAGACCGAGCGCCTGCAGCAGTTTCTGCATGTACAGGCCCCGCTGGAAGGGGTACTGGATGTCCTTGATACCGGATGCCCGGGCGGCTTCCTGGAACGCAAGGGCCAGTCCGCTCCCGCTGCCGGAAAGCAGCATCTGCGTGAGGGGGGCGCCCGACGGCTCGGCGGACGCCGCGATCCGGCGTTCGGCGGCAGAGGAACCGCCGAAACCCTCGACGTGGAAGTACAGATCGAAACAGCTCTCGAAAATGCGTTTTTCCGGCTGCGACTTGGCCAGCGAAGCGGCCAGGACGTCCTTCAGCAGCTGCCTGTCTTCGTACCCCGTCAGCGCCGCGGCCCGGACGGCATCCATCGTTTCCGACACGGACACCCTCACGCCGGAGCGCCGGAGAACCGTGACGAACTGTTCAAGGGTCCGGTCCAATCAACGCGCCTCCTTGAGGGCCTCCTCCGTCAGGGCGCTCAACCGGCCCTCGGCAACCTGGACATCCTCCTGCGTCTTCAGGAACGTGTTGAGCGTTTCCCGGACCATCTCGCGGTCCAGGTTCTCGGCGTGGAGGAGCACCAGCGTTCTGGCCCAGTCGATGGTCTCGCTGACCGACGGGAGCTTCTTGATGTCCAGCTGCCGGACCTTGTGGATGAAAGCGACCAGCTGCCGGTTGAGCCTCTCCGCAATGCCGGGAACCCGGGACCGGACGATTTCCCGCTCCAGCTTTTCGTCGGGAAACGAGATGTAGAGGTGCAGGCAGCGCCGCTGGAGCGCCTCGCTGAGTTCCCGGGTGTTGTTGCTCGTCAGGAACACGAAGGGGACGGACGCGGCCTCGATCGTCCCGATCTCGGGAATGGACACCTGGAAATCGGAGAGGATTTCGAGGAGGAAGGCCTCGAATTCATCGTCGGCCTTGTCGATTTCGTCCACCAGGAGGACGACCCCCTCTTTCTGCTGCAGCGCCTTCAGCAGCGGCCGCGGCTCGAGAAAGCGGGGGGAGAAGAAGATGTCGTCGTATTCATGGAGCCGCTCGATGGACTCCGACAGGCCCGCCTCCCCCTGCACGATCCGGTCGAGCTTGTCCTTCAGCAACTGCGTGTAGAGGAGCTGCTTGCCGTACTTCCATTCGTACAGGGCCTTGGACTCGTCGAGCCCCTCGTAGCACTGGAGCCGGATGAGGGGCACGCCCATGAAGGCGGCCGCGGCCTTGGCCAGCTCCGTCTTGCCCACGCCCGCCGGCCCCTCGACGAGGATCGGCTTGCCGAGGTGCGAGGCGAGGTAGACCGTGCTCGCGATGCGATTCGTGGCGATGTAGCCCACGCTCCTGAGTCCTTCGCGGACTTCTTCCCGGGTGTCAAACCCGGATCGTGTTCCCAGGCCCAAGGGGTCCTCCTTTCTGTTTCGGGCGCCCGGGGAAAAAGCCGGGAGCCCGCATCGCTTCATCCCGGAACAAACGTCATGAGCGCCACGGCGCAGAGATTCCGGGACTGATCCCGGCATGCGTACATCTCCGCCATGCAAACGGTCATCGTCTCCGAGGATTTGATCACTTTTGCGTTGGCGACGAGAACGTCGCCCTCTGTGGGGGCGAGCACATTCAAGGTGTGCCCCGTCGCCGCAAGGGACGTGTCGAGCGGCAGCAGCGACAGGGCGGCGCACTCCCCGGCGCCGACCGCCAGGGCTCCCACGACACCCGCATGGAAGCGCCCCGGCCGGCACGCCATGTTCTCCCGGTAAGGCAGCTGCACCGAGCAGAATCCGGGCAGCACCCTCAGCATCTCCGCCCCCATGAGACAGGAGAATGTCTGCTGTCGAAACCGCTCCGCCACTCTCTCTTCGTGATCGGTCTCGATCGCATCGCACGATGATCGATTCATGATCGTCTGCGCCATCGCAACGTCCATCCCTCTTCCCGGTCCGGTCTCACCGGGCCCTGAATCTCTCCAGGATGCTCGTCAGCACCTTCTTGTACGATTCCACTTCCTCGGGAGTGAAGCCCTTTTTCAGTTCCTCGTTGACGCCCATGATGATCTTCTTCGCCTTCTCCAGGGACTCGAGCCCCTTCGGCGTCACATGGATCCGGAAGGCTCTCCGATCCCCGGGGGCGGGACGGCGCTCGACGATCCCGTTCTTCTCCAGGCGATCGACGAGGCGCGTCACGGCGGAGTTGTCGATATCGAACACCTCGCCCAATTCCGACATGGTGCGCATGTCCTTCCGCTTCAGGAGGAAGAGGATGCCCGCCTGTGTCATCGTCAGTTCCACCCCCGCTTTTGCAAGAGACGTGTTGGTGTAGTCCTTCATGGTCTGCTGGGCCATCGAAAGAAGGTAGATCAGGCGATCATCGGAATTCATGGGGCGCCTTTCAACGAATGAAATGGAATACCGTGACAGCAACCATATATTTGATTAGGCAATATTTGTCAAGTGCAAACACATGGGCTGTTCACCTTAAATTCGGATGCAGGCAACGCTCTACGAAAAACCATGATCCGCGGCGACGTGCGGATACTATTAAACGGCAAACAACATCTAACATCGAAAAATCAGAAGATAATACAGTTTATGTTACGTATTGGTAGGTTGAGTTGACGAGACTAAATAATGGCAGATTAGAGATGATTGCAACTGGAAAGGGATAATTAATTATAGTTCCTGTATGCGGGAGGTTTCTTGTTCGCGAAAGGGAAAAATAAAGCAGCACGCCAGCAGAAAAATGAGAGAAGGATACCAGCGATCGAATCGATGACGAAATGTTCTCCTAGGTAGACTAGAGCAAATGCCATCAGTAAATTATATGATATAGCAATAAACTTACCCCAAAATCCCGTTTTCCAAATAGTACAGCCTACAAGACCGACAATCGCTTGATGAATTGACGGCATAGCAGCAGTCAGATTCTTATCTGCATTCGTAAACAAGGCTCCATTTATTCTCTCGACACCCTCCACAGCCATCCAAGGCGGTTGTGTCGGCAACATGTAGTGAATCAATAGACCAATGGAAAGTGTTAGGAACACAGCTATAAAATGCCTAGTAGGTTCATTGCGCGTGCAATAAAAAAAAGAAGACCCGAAGACCAAACAAAAAACATAAGAAAACCAGACTCCGCGAAGGAAGACATCGAAAAAAGGCAATCGCAGATGAGCTTGAAACCATGACGAAGGGACTATCCCTGTAAATAGTGAGTCTATCCAGATTACATACTCCTTATAGCTGCCGTCCACGACTGATGGAATCCAGGCCCTAATATACCAAAAAGATAAAACAAGGAAAGTCGACGCAAACAAGACACCGAAAAACTTTAAAATATTAACAACGGCCTCAGCGAGGCCATTGTAAGATATAGATATTTCTGATTGATGATTATCAAACATGAGACTTCACCATTCACTTTAATGAAGCAAGAATCATGCGAGAAGAACGGTTTGGTTATCCAGTACTCCAACAGTAAATCATTTTCATTCTCAATCACTATATGCACTTGCAGGTAAAGTCTTTGGGTAAAGGCTTTCAACACCTTTGTTGAACCCCTACGCTGTTTCCCCCGGGCCTTTTTTGTGGTACACCTGCTCATCACCACACTGAGGTCACGCCATGGGCGAATGGAAGAAGACGAGCTGCGTTCTGTGCCCGCAGAACTGCGGCCTCGAGGTGGAGATCGAAGACAACCGGATCGTCAGGGTCCGGGGCGACAAGTCCAACCCCCGCAGCCAGGGCTACCTGTGCGTCAAGGGCGCTAGCGTCCCCTGGCACCAGCACCACGCCGACCGGCTCACGCACCCGCTGAAAAAGGTGGACGGGAAATTCGTCCGCATCCCCTGGGAGCAGGCGATTTCCGAGATCTCCGGGAAGATCGCCGCCATCGTGAAGGAACACGGCCCGCGCGCCTACGTGTACATGGGCGGCGGCGGGCAGGGCTGCCACTTCGAGGCGGGCTTCGGCACGACCCTGATGAAGGGCCTGGGCTCGCGCTATCACTACAGCGCGCTCGCGCAGGAGCTCACGGGGTACTTCTGGGTGTGCGGCAGGATGCTCGGCAGCCAGAACCGCTACGTGATCCCCGACGAGCATCACGCGGAGATGATCCTTGCCATCGGGTGGAACGGCATGGAGAGCCACCAGATGCCGCGGGCGCCCCTCGTGCTGAGGGAGTTCGCCTCGAACCCCGAGAAGCGCCTCGCCGTCATCGATCCGCGGAAATCGGAGACGGCGAAGATCGCCAACCTCCACCTCGCGCTCAGGCCCGGCACCGACGCCCTTCTCGTCAAGGCGATGATCGCCATCCTCCTGAAGGAGAAGTGGGAGAAACGCGACTACCTCGAACGGCACTGCATGGGCTTCGAGACGATCGAACCCCGGTTTGCGAACTTCGACATCGCCCCGGCGCTCGAGGTCTGCGAGGTCGGCTACGACGACGTATACGCCCTGTGCCGCGAGCTGGCCACGCGCCGCTGGTGCTTCCACCCCGACCTGGGCACCCTCATGAACCGGCACAGCACGCTCGTGTCGTACCTGCACATGCTGCTGGCGGCCCTGTGCGGCAGGCTCTGCGTGGCCGGGGGGAACGTGATCCCGGGCACCGTCATGCCCATCGGCTCCCACAGCGACGAGCGCGACCCGAAGACCTGGCGCACCGTGTCGACGAACTTCCCGGCCATCATGGGGACCTTCCCGCCCAACGTGCTCCCCGAGGAGATCCTCAGCGGCCATGCCGAGCGGCCCCGCGCGGTCGTCGTGTCGGGCTCCAACCCGCTTCGCTCGTATGCCGACACGAAGGCCTACGAGGAGGCCTTCGGAAAGCTCGACCTGCTCGTGACCATGGAGATCGCCATGACGGAGACGGCGGCCCTGTCCCACTACGTGCTGCCCGCCCGCTCCGGCTATGAGAGCTGGGACTCCACCTTCTTCGCCTGGACGTATCCCGAGGTGTTCTTCCACATGCGCCCGCCCGTCGTGAAACCGGAAGGCGAGCGCCTGGAGTGCGGGCAGATTTACACGCGGCTTGCTAAGGGACTGGGCCTCGTCCCGGAGATCCCCGCGTACCTGAAGGAAGCGGCCGGCAAGGACATTTTCTCGTTCACGCTGGCTTTGCTTGCCTTCATGCGGAAGAACCCGAAGGCGCTGAAGGCCATGCCCTTTGTCCTGGCCGAGACGCTGGGGTATGCGGCCGACTCGGCCAACCGGGCGGCCCTCTGGGGCCTGATGCTGGCCATGCCCGGGGCCTCGCGGCGAAGCGCCGCCCGCGCGGGCTTCCCGGCGCCGCCGGCGTGGAGCATCCTTGCCCGGCCGGGGCGCATCGTCCAAGCCCTCGGGGCCAGCATTCGGTACGGGTCCGCGGCGCCCCTCATGGCCCTTCACCCGAACGTCGCGCAGAGCGAGAAGCTCTACAACCACCTGCTCGAGCACCCCGGGGGGATGTGGATCGGCAAGGCCGACCTCGACGCGAACATGAAGGAACTGCGCACGCCCGACGGGAAGATCCACCTGCACATCCCCGAGCTGGAAGCGGCCCTAAAGGGGATCGACGCCGGATCGGAACGGGCGGCCCTGACGCCGGACAGCCAATACCCGCTCGTCCTGAATGCGGGCCGCCACTCCCGGAGGGTGGCCAACACGCTCATGCGCGACCCGGCCTGGCTGAAGGGCAAGCGCGGCTGCACCGTGGCCATCCATCCCGACGACGCGGCGGCACTCGGGGTCGTCGACGGCGAGACGGTGCGCGTCGCGACCCAGGCGGGGGCCGTGGAGGTCGAGGCGGAGGTCTCGGAAGACGTGCGCAAGGGCCAGGTGCTCATCCCCCATGGCTTCGGCCTCGTGTACCGGGGTAAGGCCCACGGCGTGAACGTCAACACCCTCACGAAGAACACCCACCGCGACGCCCTGGCGGCCACCCCCCTGCACCGGTACGTCCCCTGCCGGGTCGAACGCATTCAGGAGAAGCAGCCATGACGGGAATCTGCGGGCATTCCCTGGACGAATACCTGGCCATGGTCGAGAGGTTCCACGGCAACCGGGCGCCGGGGATCCTCATCGGCGGCTTCATGGTGGACCTGGCCACGAGGAACCTCCCGCCGGGGGAGTTCCACGACGCCATTTGCGAGACCGCCGTCTGCCTGCCCGACGCGGTACAGCTGCTCACCCCCTGCACGACGGGAAACGGCTGGCTCAAGGTGCTCGAGTTCGGCCGTTTCGCGCTGACGATGTATGAAAAGTCCGGCGGCGAGGGGGTGCGGGTGCACCTCGATGCGGGGAAGCTCGAGAGGTGGCCTGCGATCAAGGCCTGGTTTTTCAAGCTCACGCCGAAGAAGGAACAGGACCTCCAGGCGATCCTCGATCAGATCGGAAAAGCAGGCCATGCCATCCTTGCGATGGAGAAGGTCCGGGTCGACCCGAAGTCCCTGCAGCGGCCGAAACTCGGGGCCATCGCCGTCTGCCCCGCCTGCGGGGAGGCCTACCCCGCCCGCGACGGCGACCGGTGCCGGGCCTGCCTCGGGGAAACCCCGTACCTGCCAGCCTGACCCTCCCGCATTTAACCCGTTGACAGGAACAGAATGTTTTGTTATAAGAAACAGCGTTTCGTATCATGAAACACATGGTCGGTTTTCCGTTTCCGTACCCCTCGGCCCGTTGAACGCAAAGCGGTCCCCCCCGTCCGGCAGGTTCAGACCCATGGCCCAGAAACGTTCCAATCCAAAGCCCGGCAACCTCGTCCAGACCATCGAGCGCGTTGCCCTCATCCTCGACAGGGTGGGAACGCATCCCCAGGGCGTGGCCATCAAGGACCTCTCCGGCGCGCTGGGGCTTCCCAAGGGCACCGTTCACCGCATCCTCTCCTCCCTTTCCTATTTCGGGTACATCCGCCAGGACCGCGAGACCAAGAATTATCTCCTCGGCCTGAAGCTCATGGAGCTGGGCGCCCTCCTCGGCTCCCAGCTCGACCTGCGCCGGGTTGCCGAGCCGGTCCTGCGGGAACTCGCCGAGAAGACCGGGGAGGCGGCCCACATGGTCATTCTCGACCACGGCGAGGTCGTCTACATCGACAAGATCGACGCGAAGCAGCCGACGGGGGGACTGGTCATGTCCTCTCGGGTCGGCGCCCGGAACCCGGCCCACAGCTGCGCCGTCGGAAAGGTCCTGCTCTCTCACCTTCCGGAGGAAGCCCTGGAGAATCTCATCCGGGAGAAAGGGCTCCCCGCCCGCACGGCAAACACGATCACCGACCCCCGGCGGCTGAGGGAGCACCTGAAGGCAGTCCGGGCGCAGGGATATGCCGTCGACGACGAGGAGAACGAGCGGGGGATCCGTTGCCTCGCGGCGCCCATCCTCGACGGACGGGGCACGGCCGTGGCCGCGATCAGCGTGTCAGGGCCCGCGGTGCGGGTCGCGAAAAAAACCCTCCAGGACGTCTTCCGGAAAGAGGTGGTCGGGGCCGCCGCCGAGATCTCCCGGCGCCTCGGGTTCAACGGCCGGACCGGGATCCAATGACCGCAAGCAAGAGGTGTTCATCCATACAGGGAAATCCGATCAACGCAACGCGAGAGGAGGAGGAAAAATGAAGAAGCTGCTGGTTGTTCTGATGATCCTGTCCGTGTCCGTCCCGCTGGCCTGCGGACAGGCCACCGCACAGATCGTGATGAAGCTGGGGCATTTTGCCGCGGACTCCCATCCCGGCAACCTCGCGAGCAAGATGTTCGCCGAGGGCGTCGAGAAGCGGACCAACGGGCAGATCAAGGTCACGATCTACCCCAACAACGCCCTGGGCTCCCCGCCGGAGGTGCTCGAGCAGAACATCCTGGGCGCCGTGGACATGAGCCTTCCCACGCAGGGACAGCTGGGCAAGTACTCCAAGAAGTTCAACTGCGTCATGCTGCCTTTCGCCTTCAAGGACTACGCGCAGGCCGATAAGGTGCTCGACGGCCCGTTCCTCAAGTGGGCGGTGCCCGACCTGGACAAGGCGGGCCTTGTGTTTCTGTCCAACTGGGAGTGGGGATTCCGCAACCTCACGAACAGCAAGCGGCCCGTGAAGGTCCCCGCCGACGTGAAGGGGCTCAAGATCCGCACCCCGCCCGAGCTGCCGACGCAGGCCGCCATGGAGGCCCTGGGTGCGGTCGTGGCGACGATCAACTTCAACGAGCTGCAGATGGCCCTGAAGCAGGGGGTCGTGGACGGTCAGGAAAACCCGATCGCCGTCATCTACTCCAACAAGATCTACGAGACGCAGAAGTACCTCACCATGACGGGCCACAACTACAATACCATGGTCCACGTCATCAGCAAGAAGACCTGGGACAAGCTGACGCCGGAGCAGCAGAAGATCGTCCGCGAGGAGAGCAAGAAGGCGGGCGACTGGATGCGCAAGAGCCTCCGGGAGGCCGAGGCGAGCCAGATCAAGGAGCTGCAGAAGCTCGGCATGCAGGTCACCTATCCCGACAAGGCGAAGTTCAAGGCCCTGATGAAGCCTGCCTACGACCGAATGGCGGCCATTGCCGGCGAGGACAATATCAAGGCGTTCACGAAGATGGTCGACCAGGTCAAGTAATCCGCTGACAACGCACGGGCCCGGGGGGCGTCGGGATCGGCGCCCCCCGGAATCTTGCAGGAACGGACGCCCGGGGACGGAAGGAAACACCCGATGCTGACGCTGATGATCTTCGCCGTCCTGCTGGTTCTCATCCTGATGAACCTGCCGATCGCCGTGGCCATGGGGCTCACGGCCGTGGCGTTCTTCATCGGCCTGGGCGAGGGATCGCTGCTGACCATGCTGCCGCAGCGGATGTATGCCTCCACGACGGGGTTCACGCTGCTGGCGATCCCCTTCTTCATCCTCGCGGGCAACCTGATGAACACGGGCGGTGTCACGACGCGGATCTTCCGCTTCGCGAAGGCCGTGGTGGGACACATCCCCGGCGGCATGGGGCAGGTCTGCGTCCTGGCCAACGTCATCTTCTCGGGTATGTCGGGCTCGGCCATCGCCGACGCGGCGGGTCTGGGCCAGATCCTCCACAAGGCGATGGTCGACAACGGATTCAAGCCGAAATTCTCGGCGGCCATCGTGGCCTCGGCGGCCACGATCGGCCCCGTCATCCCGCCGAGCATCCCCTTCGTCCTCTACGGCGCCCTGACGGGGGTATCCGTGGGCAAGCTCTTCCTGGCCGGATTCATCCCGGGCATCCTGATGGCCGCCGTCATGATGACCGCCATCGGGCTGCTGGCAAAGCGCTACGAACTGCCCCGGGAGGAGAGGGCCGATTTCCGGGAGATCGCCGCAAGCGTCAAGGAGGCCTTTCTCGCCCTGCTGACGCCGGTGATCATCATCGGCGGGATCCTGACGGGCTGGTTCACGCCGACGGAGGCCTCCGTCGTGGCCTCGCTGTACGCGCTGTTCCTGGGCTTCCTCTACAAGGATCTGAAACTGAGAGACCTGCCGGGCATCCTGTGGGTCTCCATCCGGCAGACGGTGAGTCTCATGTTCATCATCGCCGCCGCGGGGTTCTTCGGCTGGCTGACGATTCACCAGCGGATCCCCGACCAGGTGATCTCCACGCTGACCGTCATGAGCGCCACCGCCGGCGGCGTCGTCGCCATGGTCATGACCATCGTGCTCATCCTGGGCTGCTTCCTCGAGGGCAACGCCATTTTCATCATCACGATCCCGATCTTCCTGCCCATCGCGCAGCAGTTCGGCATCGACCTCGTCAACTTCGGCGTCGTGATGACCCTTCTCATCATGATCGGCAACCTGACGCCGCCCGTCGGGATGTGCCTCTTCGCCGTCTCGAGCTTCAGCAAGGTCAGCATCGCCGTACTGGCCCGGGAGGTGTGGCCCTACCTCGTCGGGATCCTAGTCGTGACGATCCTCATCGCCTACGTGCCGGAGATTGCCCTGTTCATCCCGAACCGGTTCATGGCAAACTAGAAAAAAGGCATGAGAACATGATGGCAACCCTGAAGATCATCGACCGGCACATCCTGAACGCCCTGAAGGCGGTGGCGATCGCCGTGTTCGTCTGCCTCACCGTCCTGATCGCGGCCAACGTCTTCGTCCGCTTCTTCCCGGTTGCCTCCCTGCACTGGTTCGACGAGATCATCGAGCTGCTCTACGCCTACATGGTGTTCTACGGGGCCGCCGCGCTGTGGATCACGCGGGAGCACATCCACGTGGGTGACTGGCTGGGCGGGGCCCTCGCGAAGAACGAGCGGCTCGGGCACGCCTACGGGGTGATCGTGGAGACTCTGGTCCTCGCCTTCGCCGTTGTCTTCTTCTATTACTCATGGCAGCTGACCGAGCGGGCGCTGGACGTGACCAACGTCTTCGCGATCCCGAAGAAGATCCTCTACTCGTGCATGCCGATCTCCGGCGCCGTCATGATCCTCTACTCCGTCCGCAACATCGTCGTCGAGCTGATCGGCGCGGTGAGACCCCAGCACGAAACATGAAGGAGCCGACCCATGGAAACACGATATGCCATCCACCCCGAGCACATGAAGACCTTCGACACGGAGACGATCCGGAAGCACCTGCTGATCGAGCGGCTCTTCGAGCCGGGAAGGATCCTCATGGTGTACAGCCACGTCGACCGGATCATTGCCGGGGGCGCCTGCCCGGCGGGCGAGAGGCTGGAGCTGGCGGTGACGAAGGAGTTGGGCGTCGAGTATTTTCTGCAGCGCCGGGAGATGGGGATCATCAACATCGGCGCCGAGGGGCTTGTGACGGTCGATGACCGGGAATACCCCCTGGGCAACAAGGAGTGCCTCTACATCGGCATGGGGGCGAAGTCCGTCACGTTCAAGAGCGCGGACGGGAAGAAGCCGGCCAAGTTCTACTTCAACAGCACGCCGGCCCATGCACCGTACCCCACGGTGAGGCTGACCCTGGGGGACGCCCAGCGCGTGAACCTGGGCGAGCCGGCGCAGGCCAACGTGAGGACCATCTACCAGTTCATCCACCCCGCCGTGATGGAAAGCTGCCAGCTCGTCATGGGGCTGACGATCCTCGAGCCCGGCAGCCTCTGGAACACCATGCCCACCCACACCCACGAGCGGCGCATGGAGGTGTACCTGTACTTCGACATGCCCGAGGACACCGTTGTCTTCCACCTCTGCGGGGAGCCGCAGGAGACGCGCCACATCGCCGTCCGCAGCGAGCAGGCGGTCATCTCGCCCAGCTGGTCGATTCACTCGGGCGTGGGAACGGCCAGCTACACCTTCATCTGGGGGATGGCCGGGGAAAACCAGACCTTCACCGACATGGACCACGTCCCCATGTCCGTGCTGAAGTGAACCAACGGGACGGAGGGTTGACGATGATACTCGATGCATTCAAGTTGGCGGGAAAGGTCGCCATCGTGACCGGCTGCCGGACGGGCCTCGGGCAGGGAATGGCCTTCGGTCTGGCCGAAGCCGGGGCCGACATCGTCGGCGTCGACATGGGCGGCATGGCGGAGACGAAAAAGAGGGTCGAGGAGATCGGCCGCAGGTTCCTCGCCATCGAGGCGGACCTCTCGAGCATCGGGGTGATCGGGGAGATCCTCCGGAAGGCGCTCCGGGAATACGGCCGCCTTGACATCCTCATCAACAACGCGGGAATCATCCGGCGGGCCGATGCCATCGAATTCGGCGAGAAGGACTGGGACGACGTGATGAACGTCAACCTCAAGGCGGTCTTCTTCTTTTCCCGGGCCGTGGCAAGGCAGTTCCTGACGCAGGGCACGGGCGGCAAGATCATCAACATCGCCTCCATGCTCTCCTTCCAGGGCGGGATCCGGGTGCCGTCCTACACGGCCAGCAAGAGCGGAGTCATGGGCATCACGCGCCTGCTGGCCAACGAGTGGGCCCAGCACGGGATCAACGTGAACGCCATCGCGCCGGGGTACATGGCCACGGACAACACGGCCCCGCTGCGGGCCGACCCCGTGCGGAGCAAGGCCATCCTGGAGAGGATCCCGGCGGGCCGGTGGGGCCTGCCCGACGACCTGAAGGGGGTGGCCGTTTTCCTCGCCTCGGGGGCCTCGGACTACGTCAACGGCTACACCATCGCCGTCGACGGGGGGTGGCTTGCAAGGTAAGGCGAGGAACGCAGAGGGGAAGCGGGTGGGGGTACCGGAAACCTATCTCACATCGCCATCCGGAATCCTGCTCAAGAATCCATTCAGTGCAAGACAACAGACCGCTTCGCTCCAATGAGGAGGACGCAGCCGTGAAAAAAGTGGCGACCTTCGGCGAGATCATGCTGCGCCTGAGCCCGCCGGGATACCTGCGGTTCGGACAGGCAGCGTCGCTCGACATGACCTTCGGCGGGGGCGAGGCGAACGTGGCCGTCTCGCTCGCCAACTTCGGCATGGGGGCGGATTTTGTGACGCGCCTGCCGTCCAACGAGTGGGGCGATGCCTGCATTGCCTGGCTCAAGGGGTTCGGCGTGGGAACCGACAAGATCCTCCGGGGCGGAAGCCGCATGGGCCTTTACTTCCTGGAGAGCGGCGCCGCGCAGCGGGCCAGCAAGGTCCTCTACGACCGGGAAGGCTCCGCCATCGCCACGATCCGGAAGGGCATGGTGGACTGGGACCGGGTCTTCGAGGACACCGACTGGTTTCACTGGACGGGCATCACGCCGGCCATCAGCGAAGGCCTCTGCGAGGTGTGCCTGGAGGGAATCGTGAAGGCAAAACAGAGGGGCATGACCGTTTCCTGCGACCTGAACTACAGGGCCAAGCTGTGGAGGTGGGGCAGGAGGGCGGCCGAGGTGATGCCGGAGCTGGTCCGGCACTGCGACATCGCCGTCGGCAACGAGGAGGACGCCGAAAAGGTGTTCGGGATCAAGGCGCCGGGCACGGACGTCCAGGCGGGCAACGTGGAGGCCGGGCAGTACGGGGCAGTCGCGGAGGCGCTGAAGACGAAATTCCCGGGCCTGAGGCTGATCGCCGTCACCCTGCGGGGCAGCCTGAGCGCGAGCCGCAACACCTGGTCGGGAATCCTCTACGACGGCAGGCGGCTTCTGGCCGGGCCGCGTTACGACATCGCCCACATCGTCGACCGCGTGGGCACCGGCGATGCCTTCGCGGGCGGCCTGATCTACGGGGTGCGCGCCTTCGGGGAGGATCTGCAGAAGGCGCTCGACTTCGCCGTCGCGGCGTCGTGCCTGAAGCACTCCATCGCCGGCGACGTCAACCGGGTGAGCGTCGAGGAAGTGGAAAAGGCCATGGCGGGCGAGACATCGGGACGGGTCTCACGGTAACAGGGGCGGAGACGGAAAGATGGCACGGTTCAGACGGCTGGAAGTCCTGCAGGCCATGATCGAAAGCGGCCTTGTCCCCGTGTTCTACCACGATGACGCGGCCACGGCCAGGAACGTGGCAAAGGCCGTGGCGGCGGGGGGCGCACGGGTGCTCGAGTTTACCAACCGGGGCGATTCCGCCCTTTTGGTTTTTACCGACCTCCTCCGGTGGTGCGAGAAGGAGATCCCCGGGCTCATCCTGGGCGTGGGGTCCGTCATGGAGCCTGAGACCGCGGCGCTGTACATCAACCACGGGGCCAATTTCGTGGTGGGCCCTGTCTTCAACGCGGACATCGCCCGGCTCTGCAACCGCCGGAAGATCCCCTACTGCCCCGGGTGCGGGTCGGCCAGCGAGATCTCCCGGGCGGAGGAGCACGGCGTCGAGATCTGCAAGATCTTCCCCGGCGCGGAGGTGGGCGGCCCCAATTTCGTGAAGAGCATCCTTGCGCCCATGCCGTGGACACTCATCATGCCCGCGGGCGGAGTCGATGCAACGAAGGAGTCCATCGAGGAGTGGTTCAGGGCGGGGGCGGCCTGCGTCGGGATCGGCTCGAACCTGATCTCGAAAGAGCGGCTCGCCGCTGGCGATTTTGCGGCGATTTCGGGGAAGACGGCGGATGTGCTCCGGTGGATTCGCGATGCGCGGGGCAAGGGAACCGGCTGAACCGGCATCGCCCGGAACGAAGAAGGGTCAGCCCGAATCGGCTGACCCTTCTTGTTTTCTGGCGGAAGTGCATGGGAATCGAACCCACCTGGGAGGGTATCAGCCCCCCACACTGGATTTGAAGTCCAGGAGGCCCACCAGTGACCTGCGCACTTCCAGGAAAGGTAAGATATCGAAGGGACTGGAGAATGTCAAGATGATCTGGAGATCCGCGCCCGTACCGTGAAACACGGGATGCCGGAGATGTGACTGCCGCGCGCTGATCGCGCCCCTTCAGGGTCGGGTCGCCGGCGGGTGTGCCGCGTTGCGGAAGTAAATCGCCACCGGTGCGAGCGCGCAGAGGGTGAGCGCGGCGCCGGCGGCAAAGACGGCCTGGTAACCGAACGCCTGGGCGAAAAGGCCGCTGGCCAGCGCCGCAAGACCCGAGACCGTCACCTGCAGGGCCGCCTGCAGGGTGTAGTCGGTGCCCGGCGACTGCCTGCGGCAGACGTCCATCATCGAGGTGAACAGCGCCACCGTCGAGAGCCCGTCGGCGAACTGCTCCACGCAGACCACGGCGCAGAGCAGCAGCGCGTCGCAGGCGCCGGCGGCAACGAACCCGTACCCGATGAAGCCCGCCGCCTGCATCGACCCGAACAGCAGCAGCGCCGTGCGATGCCCCAGGCGAAGCAGCAACAGGCCCCCCAGCAGCGCCCCGGCCAGTCCCGCCACGGCGCCGACAACGCCGGTGAGCAGCCCGATGTCCGCAAGCGACAGCCCCCGGTCCGACAGCAGGGGCCCGATCATGCGCGAGGCCAGCGCGTCTCCCGCCTTGAACGTGGCGACGGTCAGCAGCCACCAGCCCATGCGCGGCGCCGACAGGAAATCGGCAAACAGCCGCACATAGCCGCGCCGGCCCTGCCACTCGGCCCGCCTCGGCCCGCCGCCCGGCACCGCGGGCGTCTCCCGCATGAACCAGACGGGCAGCAGGACCGGCACGATCAGCAGCGCCAGCGAGGCGTACGACAGCCGCCAGCCGTACCGGGCAACCAGCCACAGCAGCAGGCCGCCCCCGACGATCATGCCGATCTTGTAGCCGATGACCTGCACGCTGTTGCCGAGGCCGCGCAGGTGCGGCGCCAACCGGCTCACGGCAAGGCCGTCCGTCGCGATGTCCTGGGTCGCGGCGACGAGGTTCATCAGGAAGAGCACGGCCAGCAGCACACCGAACGCATGCGACACCCAGTCGCCGAAATCCCGCGAGGCGACAAGCAGCATCAGCCCGCAAGTAGCGAGGTTGAGCGCCAGCAGCCAGCGACGCCGCGTCCAGAACCGGTCCAGGAACGGCGCCCACAGGAACTTGAGCGTCCAGGGAAGGGCGAGCATCGCCGTGAACCCGATGGCGGACAGCGACACGCCCTGGTCGCGCAGCAGGGGGGGCAGCGCCTTGCCCAGCAACCCCGACGGCAGGCCCTGCGCGAAGTACAGCATCGCCAGCAGCCCCAGCAGGGGCGCATCCGAGAGCCTGCGTTCATCCTTCACCGTTTCACCGCCCGTGATCACCGAAAGCCCTCCGCTGCCCGATGCCTCGACCGCCGCCCGGCGAAAGTGCTTGCCTCCGACGGCAAATGAGTTATAGTAATGCACGAGATCACTCCCGCGCAAGACATTACCCCCTCTTTCGCCCGCGCCATTCGACTTCGCGTTCGATCGTTCCCCGCTCCCCCTCGAGGCTGTGTCGCAATGTCATTGCGAAGGAGCAAAGCGACTGAAGCAATCTCGGATGTCCTCGAAAAGATTGAGATTGCCGCGCTCCCTTCGGTCGCTCGCAATGACGAGAGTCCGATTATGGCACAGTCTCCTCGCGAGAGGGCTTTCACGTTCCGAGATCAGGCATTATCACGCAGAGAAAAACGCGCACCGCCGGGTCCTGCGTCTCAACGGCGCGATCTCCGCCGTGTGCGGGGAGGTTCGAGAGGGTCTTGCCGGGCGGCCGGTCCCGGCGAGGGGCCGAACGGGCAATCGGAATAGAGAGTCAGAGACAAGAACCGCTCAAAAGGAGGGATAGGCAATGGCTACGATTCGTTCGCGTCATGGAACTCCGTTCCTGTCGAAGTGGTCATCGAGCCGAGGACAGGGAAACGCGTCCTTTCTGATCGTCACGATCTGCATCGTCATCCTGGTCGTTTTGCAGGTGCGGTACTGCGCGCCCACGCCGCCGCCCGCAGCGGTGAAGCCGCCCGAGAAGGCCGTTTCCGACGCGGCCAAGGCCGTCCTGGACAGGCTCGGGAAATTCCTGGCGGTCAAGCTGCCGAGCGGGGTCGAGCTCAACGTTCCCGAGCTCGGCGTCGAGAGAAAGCTGATCGCCTTCATCGAGGACAAGAGCAAGCCCGCCGACAGGGAGACCTGGTTTTCCTTCGACCGTCTGGACTTCGAAACGGGGAGCGCGACGCTGAAACCGACGTCGGCGGAGCAGCTGAAGAACATCGCCGAGATCATGAAGGCCTACCCGAAGGTCGCCCTGAAGATCGGGGGGTACACGGACAACGTGGGCAACGCGGACGCAAACCTCAAGCTCTCCCGGATGCGGGCGGAAAACACGATGCAGGAGCTTGTCAAACTGGGCGTCGATGCGAAGAGGCTGGAAGCCCAGGGGTACGGGGAGAAGCACCCGGTGGCCGACAACGCGACGGAGGAAGGGCGTGCGAAGAACCGTAGAATCGATCTGAGGGTCACGAGAAAGTAAGCCGCTCCGCCGGGCCGCGACGGCCGGCCGGAGAGGCATCGTCCAAACAGGGACGCGCGGGCTGCCGGGACCGGCACCGGCAGCCTGTGCCCCCGGCATCGGGTCGTTCACAGAACAGCCCGGGAGGTGACGGGAACCGCAGCGGATAGACCGGTCGGGTGCGGGAGGCTCACTGCTGCCCTGCCCGCTTCTTCAGCACCCAGTCGATGACCTCACCCGATTCGACCTGCTCGGCCTTCTGCGGCGCCGTCTCCTGGCTTGCCGTCCCCGCGCGATCCGCGACGGGGGCGCTTCCCGCATTGGCTGCCGGCCCCCCCCCCGCGGGGGGTGCCGACTCGCGGCGCGGGCTCTTTGCCGCAGCCTGCCGAGTCCTGGCTGCTTGCCGCGGCTTCTTTTTCTCGTCACGGATTTCGGGTTCGCGGCTCGGGGTTTGCGCGGAGGACACGACGGGCGCCTGCTGGCGTTCCGGCTGATCAGGGCCCTGACCCTTGACGGCCGGCACCGCCTCTACCTTTTGCGCCGGCGGAACCGCTTGCCCGGGGGACACGACGGGTTCCTGCTTACGTTCCGTCTGGTCCTGGCTTTGAGCCGTGACGCCCTCCGCCTTTGCCGCCGGCGGGGCGGGCGGAACCGTGAGGGGCTTTTTTACCACCGCGACCGGCGGGGGCGCCGGCGATCGGCCTTTCAGCACGAAGGACGCCACGGCGATCAGGGCAACGAGCAGACACCCGAGAACCGCGTAAGCAATCCAACTGCGATGCCGCCTCCGCACCTGGCCGGCCGGGATCCCCGGCTCGTCCTCGTCGTCCGCTTCGTCTTGTCTCCCCGGACCGCCCGCAGCGCCTTCCGCGGCGGGATCCCCCCCGGCCCCTGCAGGCGTTTCTTTCTCCGCGAGCATCCCCTTCAGGGCCTCCCTCACCGTATCCTGCGGCACGAGCTGCTCCCCGAGGTAGAAAGCCCTGGACAGGGCGGCCTCGCAGGCCCGGTTGATCAGCAGAGGGAGTCCCTGAGAGTATGCGAAGATCTCCTCCACCGCGTCGGACGTGAACAGCTCCCGCTCGCACTGGGCGACCCGAAGGCGGTGCCGGATGTACTGCGTGGTCTCGTCCCGCGTCAGCGGATCGAGCGTCAGTCTCACGCCGGCGCTCTCGAAAAGCCCCCGGTTGGCTTCGTCGTTCACCCGGTCGCGGAAGCGGCTCTCGCCGAAAAAGGCAAGCCGCAACAATGGTGTGCCGTTCTCCTCGAGCACGGCCAGATTCGACAGCTCCTTCAGGCTGGAATCGTCCAGCCTGTGGGCGTCGTCGACGATCAGGACCGCGGGCCTCCCCAATGCGGCGGTTCGGCGCAGGAACTCCGAAAATCGGATGAACGATGCTTTCGGGTCCTGGGCGTCCCCGCTGATACCGAAGGCCCGTTCCGAGAGCTTCATGAAGTCGATGCCCCGGTACTCCGCACAGGGAACCACCACGGCCAGGGCCCGATCGCCGAGCTCGTCCAGGACGGCATTGGCCAGCTGGGTTTTCCCCGCTCCGTGGGCGCCCAGGACAACCTGCACCCCGCCCGGGGAGAGAATGCCGCGCACCAGCTCCTCCAGGGATTCCCTGCGCTTCCCCCCGAGCCAGAGGAACTTCGGGTCGGCATCGGACGTGAAGGGGTTTTCGCTCATCCGGAAATGGGACGGGTACATGACGGACCACAGTCTCGAAGGCTCTCGCCCGCGGGCGGCGTCCTTTCCCTGCCCGGCCCGGTCTTTCATGCGCAACGGCCCCCTTTATTCCGAGAACATCTTCTTGATGGCATCCAGCACGGGATTGACGACGCGGGGCTTCTCGGGCGCCCGGCGCCTGGCCGGCTGAACCGTCTTCGTCACGCAGTCATACTGCTCCCACCCCTTCAGCGGCGCGTCGAGGTCGACGGTCTTCCACTTCGGGTGCCCGTTCGATTTCAGCCAATCCAGATTGTCGTGGACGATCTTGGCCAGCTTGCCGACGTTCTCGCAGTTGGACCCCCGGAAGTCGTAGGAAATCAGCACCGCCTTCACGGCGACGGTATTCACCGCCTGCCCCTGCCACCGGTAGGTGTTCGCCGGAATCTGCACGGAGGGGTAGAACTCGAGGATGTTCTTGTTCGTGATCGGCACCAGGGAGAGCTTGTCCTCCGCGACCACGTCCTCCGTGAACAGCTTCACCGGGAGGCCCGCAACGTAGAACAGGGCGTCGATGTCCCCCTTCTTCAACAGGGCCAGGGCGTCGACAGGACCCACCGCCAGCATGTCCCGCGGCTTCACCCCCGAGGCCTCGAACAGCAGCCGCGAGGTCAGATAGATCCCGCTGCCCTCCTCCCCGATGGCGACGATCTTGCCGCTCAGGTCGTCGAAGTCCTTCACCTCCGCGTTGGCCAGCAGGTGCACCTCCTCATTGTAGAAGGGAAAGACCATCTTCGTCTTCGTCGCGATCCGCTGCAGCACCGGATCGGTCTGGATCTTGGAGACAAACGCCAGGACGTCCGACTGGACGATCCCCAGCTGCGTGTCGGGCGCCTTGTAGACGGCATAGACGTTCTGCACCGAGCCCTGCGAGTCGTTCACCCGCAGACGCACGCCCTGCTTCTTCACCAGTTCCGCCATGTTCAACCCGAACTGGTAGTAGGTCCCCTTCTTGCTCCCCGTGACGATCCCCATGTCCTGGGCGAACGCGGCGCTCGCCGCGAAGGCCAGCGCGACTCCCAGAACGACCCCCCTGAGCGTTTTCTTCATGCCCTTTTCCTCCCTGATGCCGGTGTGGTCCCGCCTCGCCGGTTCCGGCTGACTGGACACTGCTGTTCTCCGCGACTCGGGCCGATCCGGAGCGGCCCTGCACGCGGACCCCTCTGCTCTCCTGTTGAAAACAATGGTTGACTCTCTGACGCGGAATCCGGACATGCGTTCTGAACATCCGGTTCCTTCACGGGTTAACGGAGTTGACGGAAGACAGGGAATGGAAACAGACCACAGCTGCCACTCCACTCCTACTTGCGGATAAACCTCCGGACTGTCAAGCGAAAAATTTCCCTGCCTGAGAAATCACTGTCTCGCCCCGGGCCATGGCAAGGCACCGGGGGCTATCCCCCAAAGCTAGAGCGCAAGGAAATAATTCTGACAGGCATTCTCGAGAGCCTTGCAATCGAGCGTCGGCTCCTTCTGGCGGTACTGGGCCATCCAGAGGATTTGCTGCAGGATGTCCCGCGGGTAGCAGGCCCGCAGGGGTTCCCTGTACTCCTGCTCGACCAGCCGGATCAACTCGTCGGCCATGACCGGTTCATAGCCGAGCTTGTGCCTCTCGCAGAGACGCCTGAAGATCTCGCGGAACTGGTCGGGCTTCATGTAGTCAACCTTGATCTTCGTCTGGATGCGGCGGAGAAACGCCTCGTCCACGAGCTTGGCCGGATCGAGGTTGGTGGCAAAGATGACGAGCAGATCGAAAGGAATTTCAATTTTCTTGCCGCCCGCCAGGGTGATAAAGTCGATTCGGCGATCCAGGGGGACGACCCATCGGTTCAGCAGTTCCTCGGGGCTCACGCGCTGCCGGCCGAAGTCGTCGATGATCAGAACGCCGTTGTTGGCCTTCATCTGCACCGGCCCCGTGTAGAACCGGGTGCCCGAATTGAACTGGAGATCGAGCATCTCGATCGTCAGTTCGCCGCCCACCATCATGCGGGGCCGGCGGCATTTCACCCACCGGCCGTCCTGCTCGGGGTCCGCGGACTGCTCGAGGCGCTGGTGAAGGACCGGGTCGAAGACCGTGATGATCTGACCGTCCACCTCCACCGCATAGGGAACCCAGACGGGGTCCTGGTCGAAGAGCCGGGTGAGCGTCTCGGCAATGGTCGTCTTGCCCGTCCCGGTGGGCCCGTAGAGAAAGATGCCACGGCCGGAGGTCGCCGCGACGCCGAGCTGGTGAAGGGTCTTGTGGTCGAGCACCAGGTCCGCGAAGGCCCGGGTGACATCGTCCGGGGTGATCCGGTTGTCGAGAACACTCTGCGTGCGGATGCGAGCGACATAGTCCTCGAGCGACACCGGCGCGGGACCTACGTACTGGTTCTGGGCGAGCAGCTCCAGGGCACGGGATTTCCCGCCCGAGGAAGCGACGATGCGGTGCGTGCCCCCCGTCATCCCGGTGACCTGGCAGAGCTGATCCGTCCGCAGGCGCTGGAAGAGTTCTTCGACGACCTTGTAGGAGAGGCCCATCTGGCGGGCCAGTTCCAGGAGAGAGATTTCCCCGACGAGGTAGATGATTTTGAGAGCGAGATCCTCGAGCAGGTTCTTGCGGACGCCCGTCTCCTCGATGGAACGGGTGATGGCGATCTTTGCGGGGGTCATGGCCGGTGGTCTCCTTTCTAGAGGCCGGGGATGTCGTGCTTCGTCGGATGAAGAATCAGGCGTTCCCCCGAACGCGGAAAGGCGGGCACGGGAAGGATACCCGCCAATGAACGAGGGGGATAGGCACGGTCACCGGGTCGCCGGAGCAGACGCGATGGCCGCCTCGGTCTTTTTCAGATTCTCGCGCGCCCTGGCAAAGTAACTGGGCTTCAAGCTGATGGCCTTCTCGAATGCGGCCTTCGCTTCGGGGTACTTCTTCTCCGCCAGGTAGAGGCAGCCCATGTTGTTGTAGGCGCCCGCCTCTTCCCCTCCCTGCCTGAACGCCTGCAGGGCTTCGTCGTAGCGCCCGACCTTGAAGAGGGCAAGCCCCAGGTTGTTGAACACCCTGCGGTTCGCGCTGTCGATGCGGACGGCCTTGACGTAGGCGTCGATCGCCCGGGAGTAGTCTTTCTTCATGTAGTGCGACATTCCCAGATTGTTGAACAGCAGGCTTGATTTCCCGTTGATGGCGATGCCTTTCTCGTACTCCGCGATGGCCGCGTCGTAGTTCTTCCTTTGATCATACAGGTACCCCTTGAGGGCATGGACCTGCCACAGCTTCGGGTCGGCAGCCAGGGCCTCATCGTAGCATGCCATGGCCCCGCCGAAGTCGCCCGTCGCCATCCTGACGCGGCCCCGGCCCTCCAGGGCCAGCGCGTTCCGGGGGTCCTTTGCAAGGATCTCGTCGAACGTCTTCAGGGCCTCTTCGTGCATCCCCCGGCTCAGAAGGAGCATCCCCTTCTTGTACCGCGCGCTCTGGAGACCCGGGTCCTTTCCCAGCGCCTTTTCGTAATTCAGGAAGGCCATCGTGGGGTTTCCCTGGCGCACGTAATTGTCCCCGATCTGCTCGAGCCCGCGGGCGTCCGTCTCGGGGATCTTCCTGAGCGCGTCTTCGCTGTTTCGGGCGGCCTCGGCGCTCTTCTGCATCTCGAGCATGCGCTTGTACTCGTCCCGCACCGCGGTGTCCTTCGTGCCCGGGGACGCGCAGCCGGCCAGGAAGGCCGCGGCAATCCACACCGCCATGATCAAGAGAACCGGATTTTCCCGGGTCGGTTTCATCAATTCTCCCCTTCTTTGAAGGCGTTTCTCTCACCGGCCAGGTCCCGGCCCACGAGGACTCTCACCCTGACGCTGTCCCGGTCGAAGCCGCCGACCTTCTTCATCTGCGTGATCCCGGGAATGGCCCCCTTGACCCGGAGAGCCGTGAACTCCGCGTCGCCCCGGTAGTAGACACTGGCCTTGGCGTACTGGTAATGGTCCGCATTCGTGAGGCGCACGACGTTGAATCCCTGCTTCTTCAGGAAGCTGCCCACCTCTTTCGCCATGCCGGACACGCCGTTCCCGTTGGAGACCTCGATTCCGTCCCTGTCGAGCGCGACCGGCCGGTCCTGCCCCGCGTCCGAGGCGAACCCTTCATGAGCCGCCACATAGCGCTTCACGTCGGCAAGCAGGGCGGCCACTTCCGCCCCCTTGCGGGCCGCCTGCAGATCGGGGTCCAGCGAAAGGGCTTTGCTGTAGTGATCGCGGGCCTCTTCGAAACCGCCGTTTTTCAGAAGATGATTGGCCGCCTCGTACTCGACGAACGCCTGGTGCTTCGGGGCGGCGGTCACGGATGCGGGATCCGCTTTCCCGAGGGCGCTGTTGGCCAGGGCCAGGTTGTTGCGGATGCGGCTCACCTGCCCCCCGGCGAGGGTGTTTGCCTTCTCGAAGGCATCCGCCGCCTCCTCGTAGCGCTCCTGCAGCAGGTAGGAATAACCCAGGTTGTTGTACAGGTAGTCGAGGTCCGGCTTGATCTCCAGGGCGGCCAGGTAGTACTCCTGGGCCCTCTCGTGCTCTCCCATCTGGTCCAGCGAAACGGCGATCCCGTTGTAGGCCTTCACGAACTGCGGGTCGATGCGGATGGCCTTGTTGAACTCCTCGATCGCGTCGCGGTGGCGGCCCCGCCCCTGGTGGTAGTCCCCGAGGAGGTAGTGCGCGTCGGGGTTGCCCCTGGCGGACCGCACCGAACCGACGAAACGGTTCAGATTATTCGCCAGGGTATCCCGGCCGGGCGCCTTCGACTCCCAGGACTTCACGTAGCCGGAGAAATAGTTGATGAGACTGCAGCTGTTGACGGACATGAACAGCACGGCGACGGCTGCAATCAGGAGGATGCGTAATGTCTTGTTCATGGGACGCCTCCTAGCGCATGATGATCGAATGATAGATCTGGATGACGGCCGGCCCGACGATGACGACGAAGATGGCCGGAAAGATGAAGAAGATCAACGGGATCATCAGCTTTACCGGCAGTTTGGCGGCCAGCTCCTCGGCCGTCTGGTATCGGCGTACCCTCATGGCATCGGAGTGCACCCGCAGAGCCTGGGCCACACTGGTGCCGAAGCGGTCCGTCTGGACGAGCAGCGTGGCGAAACTCCGCACCTCCTCCACGTCCGTCCTCACCCCGAGGTTTCTCAGGGCATCGACGCGTGCCTTCCCGGCGCGCAGCTCCAGGTTGAGGATCCTGAGTTCGTCGCTGATCACCGGGCTGCTCAACCGGATCTCCTCGGCCACGCGGTTGATGGCGGCGTCCAGCCCCATGCCCGCCTCGACGCAAACGACAAGCAAATCAAGGGCATCGGGGAACCCCTTGACGATCCTGTTCTTGCGCCGACGAATCCTCACCTTGAGATAGAGGTCGGGCAGGTAGAACCCGATCAGGGCGAGCACCCCGAGAAGGGCCAGCATCTCGAACTGCAGAAGGGGCCTGTCCATGACCGCCCGGAGGAAGAAAGCCAGGACTGGAAGCGCCGCGGCGCAGAGCACCTTGGCGCCCCAGAACACGGTGGCGGCGCCGGGTTTCCGAATCCCGGCGTTGAGAAAGAGTTTCTTCAAATGCGAGCCGTTCTCGCCGTTTTCCGTCGGCTTTGCCATGCGACCGGCCCAGGCAGATGTCCTCAGAAAGACATCTTTCAGGGATCTTGACGACTCGGGCGCATCGGGGACAGCCTCCACCAGCCGGGGGATTCCACCCAATTTCACCTTCTCGACGAGTCCCGCATGCTCCCGGCGGTACTTCGCGTAGTAGAAGCCGCCGAGCAGGAGGAGCAGCGTTCCGAAAAAAACCAGGGCCGAGACGACGATTGCCAAGTCAAACATGCAAATTCCCCTTTCACACCTCGATGGTGATCATCCTTCTCATGACAAGGATACCCAGCACCATCATGACCGCAGCTGCGCCTACCATGATCAGTCCGACAGGCTCTTTGAACAGGGTCTCGATGTAGGCCCTGTTGAGGAAGAAGATGACCGCAGCGATCGCGAAGGGCAGAACGGAGAGAATAAGAGCTGAAATCCGGGCCTCACCCGTCAGGGCACGGACTTTCCCTAAGAGCTTGAAACGCTCCCGGATCAGACTGCCGATCTTCTCGAGGATCTCGGCAAGGTTGCCGCCGCTCTGGCGCTGGATGATCACGGAGAGTACAAAGAATTTCAGATCCGGGCTGTCGAAACGCCCGGTCATGTTGCGCAGGGCCTCCTCGTAGCTCACGCCGAAGTTGATCTCGTCGAGAGCCTTTCGGAACTCGGCCCGGGCCGGGTCCGCAAATTCCATGGCCACCATCTGGAAGCCTCCCGTAAGCGCATGCCCGGCCTTGAGGGCCCTTGCGATCATGTCGAGGGCATCGGGAAGCTGGCGCTCGAAATCCCGCAAACGCCGATTCTTTCTGTAAGTCAGGTAGACCCAGGGCATGAATGCCACCGGCACCGCTGCAACGAAGGCCGCCAACGAACTACGGCTCAGGAGGAATACCAGCCAGAATACACTCACGGCCGCAACCACCGACAGGAGGATGAAGAAGCCGAGCGGCTGCCTCACATCGGCCTGCTGGCGGAGATGCTCCAGGCTGCGGATCGTCGGAGCCTGGAGATTCACGAGAATCTCGTTGAGCCAGGGGATCTGGCTCAGGGTCTTCTTCTTGACGATGTCGACGCCTGCTGCACCGTTGTGGGCCGCCGAAAGGGCGTCGATCTCGCGCTTGAGCCGGACCACCTCGGGGTTGTAGCGGCTCCGGACGAGCAGAAACAGGGCCTGGAGCGTGACCAGGACGACGATGAAGATGCCGACAAAGAGGATGATATCCATAAGCAGGTCCCTCTGGGGTCAGATTTCAAAGGACTTGTTGGCGTCGAAGATGTTGTACGGGATCGGCACGCCCAGGGCGGCGAAACGCTCCATGAACTTCGGCAGGAATCCGCGCATGACGAACTTCCCCTTGACACGGCCGCTCTCGTCCAGGCCGGTCTGCTCGAAGGCGACGATCTCCTGCATCGTCACCGTGTTTCCCTCCATGCCCGTGATCTCCTGGAAGCTCACGATCTTCCGGCTGCCGTCCACGAGCCGCGAGATGTGGACGATGACGTGGATGGCCGAGCTGATGTAGCGTCGGACGGCCTCGTTGGGGATGTTGAGTCCCGTCATGGCGACGAGCGTTTCGAGCCGCAGCAGGGCGTCCCGCGGCGAGTTGGCGTGGATCGTCGTGAGCGAGCCGTCGTGGCCCGTGTTCATGGCCTGCAGCATGTCGAGAACCTCGGCGCCGCGCACCTCGCCCACGATGATCCGGTCGGGCCTCATGCGCAGGCTGTTGCGGACGAGGTCGCGCTGGGTGATCTCGCCCTTGCTCTCGATGTTGGGGGGCCGCGTCTCGAGACGGACGACGTGCTCCTGCTTCATCTGCAGCTCCGCCGAATCCTCGATCGTGACGATCCGCTCGTTGGCCGGGATGAACCGGGAGAGGACATTCAGCAGCGTCGTCTTGCCGCTGCCCGTGCCGCCCGAGATCACGACGTTGAGCCGCGCCTTGACGATGCCCTTGATCAGCTCTCCGATCTCGGGGATGAGGGTCTTGAGCGTGAGCAGGTCGTCGAGTTCCAGCGGGTCTACGGCGAAGCGCCGGATGGAAAGCGCCGGACCGTCCACCGAGACGGGGGGCACGACGGCATTGACGCGGGAGCCGTCGGCAAGTCTGGCGTCCACCATGGGCGAGGACTCGTCGATGCGCCTCCCCACGGCCGAGACGATGCGGTCGATGATCTTCTTGAGGTGGATGTCGTCCTTGAAGCGCGTCCCCGTGAGCTGGATCTTCCCGTATCGCTCCACGTAGACGTGCCTGTAGGAGTTGACCAGGATGTCCGACACCGTCGGGTCGTGCATGAAGGGCTCGATGGGCCCCAGTCCCAGGACCTCGTTGAAGATCTCCTCGTGGAACTGCTCCCGCTCCTCGTAATTCATCGGTATCGTGGCCAGCTCCTCCGCCAGGATGCGGTCCGTGAGCCGCCGGATCTCCTGCTTGAGCAGGTGCCGGTCCAGCGAGTCGATGAGGGAGAGGTCCAGCATGTCCACCAGGCGGTCGTGGACTTTGCTTTTCAGCTCGTTGTACTCGTCGGTGACGAGGAACACCATGGGTTTTTCTTTCGGAACGGCCATCTTTCAGTCCTCTTTTCTCCTGTTCGTTACAGTTTCATTCCCAGGAACGCGCGTTTTTCTTTTTCCTTCACATCCCCCTGACGCCTGCCGGCCACTGCGGCCGCCATGTCCCGGATCGCCTTTGTGATCTCGGCGTTCCCGTCGACCAGGGAGAGGGGCTTGCCCTGGTTGACGGCGTTCATCGAAAGCTGAAAGTCGTTGGGCACGATCCAGAAGGCCTTCTTGCCCATGCTCTCCTCGGCCTCCTTGAGGCTGATGATGGACCTGCGCTCGAAGCGGTTGACAACCAGCTCCACGTTGGGCTCCGGGGGATAGCCCATGTTGCGGAACGTGTTGAGGATCTTCTTGACGTTGATGAGGCAGGGGAGGCTCAACACCGAAACGAGCAGGACCTTGTCGGAGAGCCGCAGGATCATCTTCGAGATGTCGTCGACGGACTGGCCGCTGTCGATGACGATGAAGTCGAACATGGTGCGCATGAAACGCAGCAGCGTCTCGATGATCTGGGGCGTCACCATGAATGTGTCGTCCACCCTGTCGGGCGAAGGCAGCACCCGGAGTCCCGAACGGTGTCGGTAGAGGATGCTGGACAGGTACGTGGCATCGAGGCGGGCGATGTTCTTCGACACGTCCACCCAGTTGAAGACGTGGTCCATGCCGAGAAAGAGCGGGATCTCGCCGAAGAGGCGGTTCATGTCGATGAGGGCGACTGCCGGCTGCGGTTCGATCCGTGCCATGCTGTCTGCGAGGTTGACGGCGATCGTCGTCGTCCCGACGCCGCCCTTGCCGCCGAAGACGTTGATGATCTGACCCTTCCGCTGGGGACCGGACACCGTGGGAGCGGGGCTGACTTCTCTGTCGCGCACCCTCGACAGGGCCGCGCGCACGTCGGCCTCGTTGACGGGCTGCGGGAAAAACTCCTTCACGCCCAGCCGCAGAGCCTGGATCAGCACGTCGGGACTCGCGGTCTTCGACGTCAGGAAGAATTCCCGCGCGCCGCCGGCTGCCTTCGTCCGACCCAGGTATTCGAAGTCTCTCGCGGGCTCGTCGCCCATCTCCAGGATCAGGATGTCCGGGGGCAGCGGGTCGTCGCCGCGCTGCACGAGAAACCCCTCCATGGAGGAGATCACGGCTGCAATCTGATTGCGGACCGTGTCGTTCTTGATTTCCAGTTTGACCGTCTTGTTCCGGTTCGGCATTCCCTTCACCTCGGGTTATTCAGAATATTTACCCGCTAGTACACAAGCCTGAGTTTGATGTCCCTTGCGATCCGGTTGAAAATGGCCTCCAGGTCGGCGGACGTCGGTGCAATGTAGGCAAAGCCGTCGCCGCTGGAAAGGCTCCGGAGATAGGCCGCATCGATCTGGCTGCTCGATCCCAGGCCGATGGTGTAGATCCTGATGCCCTTGTCCTTGAGTTCCTGCGCGTGCTGGAGCGCCAGTTCCCGAGCGGCCCTGCAGACGTAGCCGTTCGGTCCGCTGAAAAGATTCGACGGGATGTTGCAGTATTCGGGGGCGTACGTGCCCACGGGCCTCGTTTCGAATATGTACCACTTCGTCGTCGGGTTCCAGCAGTTCCAGCCCCTGCAGCAGTTCGAGTTCAGGCCGTGGCCCGTCGGTATCGGGTCGATCCCGCGCCATTCCTCCCGGTCGAGCCGGCAGAGATCGCGGTACAGGTTGCAGGTTTCCCATGACCTGCAATTGTCCGAGGTGCACACGGCGGCATCGAAGACATTGCCCCGGTTCCTGAACGTCCCGCCGAAACATGTCGGCTGCCCGTCGGAGAAGAACACGGCGAACTGCTGGACGCGGCGGTCGCCGGGAATGCCCGTCTGGTCCGTGAACCCTCCCGTGCCGTCGGCCCGGTCGAGCGCGCTCTCCATATTGGTGCCGCCGACGGCGGACATCGCATCGATGGCCGTCCGCATCGGATTGACGAAGTTCGTCCCCAGGGCTCGATTCAGTGTCACCGATGTCGCGAAACTCACGAGTCCGACCTTGTCCTTGTCCTGGGTGTCTGCAAAGAAATCGAGGAATCCCTTTGCAGCGTTCTTCAGGGCGGTCATTTTCGTCCCCGCCATGGAGCCGGAGCGGTCGAGGATCATCATGATCTCGACCTCCTTCTTCTGGGCAACGCCGGTGGCCGCAACAGGGATCCTGTCAAAGCCGAAGATCCTCGCAATGGTGGCCGTCGCATCCACGTTGCCCGTCACGCTGATCTTGTCGGATTCGACCATCGTGGCGGTATACCGGACCGATCCGGCGCCGGATTGCGGCGTCCCCACGTAGCCGGCCTCGAAATTCTCCCTCCCGAATTCCTCGGCAATGGTCGTCGGCGTCACGTAGGGGTTCGAGATGTTTTTCGCACCGGCAAGGGAGGCTGAGTCGACCCCTTTTGCCAGTTCCGCCCTCACGAGGTACCACCGCCCCGCATCGATTCCGATGGCGACAAATCCCAGCAGGACGAACAGGGCGACGGCAAATATGACCGCGAAGGCCCCGCGCTGGTTATCGACGATCTGTCTCATGATCCCCCTCCATGATCCTCTGTTTCGGACATTGCCATCTCCGCCTAGAATATGGCCCGGCTCCCGATCAGGACCCCCCCGTTATGGGGAAACATATTCTGGATGAAATTCGGGAGCGGCGTAATCGGCCGGTAATGGTAAAACACCTCGACGATGCTGATCTCGGAAAGTTCGGAAGTGCTGATTGCGGTTCTGAACGTGAGATGATTCATCATCGTCGAAGACAACCCGCCCGGCGTATCGCCCACGCCCCCCGTGATGCTGCTGCTTGCGCTGATGTAGGCTCCCCCCGCAGCCCAGCTGTCGATATAGGGAAGCGGATCATACCGCGTCTCGCCGGCCTTGATCTTGATGACGTAGATCCGGCCGTCGGTCTGAAGGTTAAACGGAGTAGCCGACGACTGGAGCATGGAGATCAGGTCGTTCCCCACCCGGATATCCCGGGAGGCCAGGCTGCCCCCCTCGCGGCTCACGTTGGTCACCACGAGCCTCGCATGGATGAGGCGGCCAAGGTCGATGACCCCGAAGGCAAGCACGATGAGCAACGGCAGCAGAAGAGCCAGTTCCACAAGCGCTGCCCCGCGATTGCCGTCCCTGCGCGGTCTGACACCGATGTTTCTTCGTATGCTCATGATCCTTTTTCTCCCGGCATCGATACCCGGCACTTCAAAGCACTAGCATCAGTCGAACAACTCGTTGCGGTAGGTTCCCTCCGCCTGGATCGTGATCCCCCCCCCGCCGAAGAATCCGCCGATCAGCGGGGTGAAAAACGCATGGACGTAGCGGCTTCTCACCCGCATGTAATCCCCGGGGTCGCCGGCATCCTGCTGCGTCTCCCATCCGGAGGGGTCGGTGAAATTCGCGTTCACCGGGTAGATCGACACAAGAACAGATGCGGGGTTGACGGCGAGCGACGCGTTGTCCCTGATCGTCCGGATGATTGACGCCTCGCGCGTCATGGGGTTCCCGCCGGAGTCGTTCAGCGTCCTGCCGACGAGGGCGAGGCGCATCCCCTCGCGGGTTGCGTACTGAAGGGTGTGCTGGACGAAGAAGTACCAGCCGAATTCGATGATCCCGATGAAGAGAATGACAAAAATGGGCAGCGCCAACGCGAACTCCACGGCCGCGTTCCCCCTGTCCTTTTTGCCGCTCAAGCCATGCCGGAGCATCTCTCGTTCCCCCGTCTTCGATATCACTACTACTTGCCTGTGGTGCCCAGGTTGAAGATGTACGAGGGCGCCTTCTCCTGCTTCTCGAACTCCTTGTGGTACTTGTTGACCGCGGCAGCAGTCGCCCGGTTGTCGAGACCCTCGACGGGTTTCAGGTTCTTCTCCGCCTCGGGGTTCGCGATCTGGTTCATCTTCTGCAGCTTGTAGGACGTGCCGTAGTCCGTCTCGACCCGTGTCGGCCCGGCGCAGGAGATGAGCAGGCCTGTCGAGAAGCTCAGGACGGCGATGATGGCGATGGTCTTTTTCATGGTTGTCTCCTCTTTCGTTCGTCAAGGCTTCATGTGGCCGAAGTCGCCCTCGAGGCCGCTTCCCTTCTTCAGCCCGGGAATTGCGGGAGCAGGGGCAGCCGATTTGCCGCCGTCGCCCTTGTCCCTGCCTTCCATGCTCCCTAGGAGGTAGAACTCGAAGTCGTCGGGCTCGATGAACTGATCCGTCGGCAGCGTCTGCTTGGCCATGTCGACAGGCTTCACCAAGTGAGGCGTCACGATGATGACCAGTTCCGTCTCGCTCTTCTGGTACTGTGAGCTGCGGAACAGGACCCCCAGGACGGGGATGTCGCCCAGGACGGGGAATTTCGTCACGACCTCGCGCAGGTCGTCCTTGAGAAGCCCTGCGACGGCGAAGCTCTGCCCGTCGGCCAGTTCGATCACCGTCGAGACGCGCCGCGTGTTGATGCTGGGGATGATGTAGCCCTGCAGGGAGACGGCCCGGCTGAAGTCCAGGTCCGACACCTCGGGGTTCACCATCATGCTGATCTTGCCGTTTCCGAGCACAGTGGGCGTAAAGTTGAGGCCCACGCCGAAGGTCTTTTACTCGATCGTAATGGTCGTACCCCCGCCGCTGGACGACTGCGGGACGGGAATGGGGTACTCGCCGCCGGCCAGGAAACTCGCCGACCGTCCGCTCAGGGTGATCAGCGTGGGCTCGGCAAGGACCTTCGTCAGGCCGTTTTCCTTCAGGGCGTCGATAAACGTTGTCCACGTGGCGTTTGCGCCGGCAAACCGGAAGATCCAGTTTACGTTGTCGTTGACGTTCAGAGGGTTGCCCGGCCAGCCCTGGGCGGGGAGCCGCGTGAGGCTGTTGAGCAGCGATATGCCGAAGGTGTTCCCCGCATCGCTGATGTAGTTGAAGTTGACGCCCAGCCGCCTCAACAGGCTGCGGGACATCTCGGAGACGCGGACCTCCAGCATGACCTGGTGTACGCCCCCCACCTCGAGCAGGCTCAGAACCTTCGGCTTCCCGGTAACTTTGTCGACCGGCGCATACGCCTCGGCCAGCTTCACGATCTGGGTGAGGTTGCCGGCGCCGGAAACGGTCCCCGAGAGGGTGATGCTGTCGTGGGTCGCCACGGCCTTGACGCCCTCCTCGCCCGGGAACATCTGGTGAATCTTCTCCTTCAGCGCCGCCACGTCCGGGATGACCTCCACGTCGAAGACGGCCGAGATCCGGTTGGCCTCGCTCCAGAGGGTCAGCGTCGTCACACCGGAGGCCTTGCCCGTCACATAGATCTGGCGCGACGTCAGGACCACCGTATCGGCGATCTCGGGATTCGCAACGGACACTCGTCTCACGGTGTCCGCCGACTCGACGATGATCGATTTCCCTACCGTGATGGGCAACTTCTGGGACGCCATACTGCTCACGCTCACCCGCTGCGGGCCCGATGCATGGGTGACGGAAGCCAGGACGAAAAGGAGCAGCGCAGTCAGAACCAGGATCATGCCGCTCCTGGTATGAGTCAGAGATCGGGTCTTCATGGTTCCATTTCCCCCTTACTTGAAATTGGTTTCCGTCACCTTGCTGCCCCGGATGAGCTCTACGGTGACATTGGGTGAAGGCGCCCTCTGCACCCGGACTGCCTTGGAAGCGCTTTTTTGCGCCGGCTGCGACGCCGACTGGGCGGCAAGGAGCCCGGGGATCGTCGTTCCGCGGGTCTGGGCATTATCGGTGTCCGTGAAATTGCGCAGGGCAAGCTGCAGCTTTCCCTCCGTGGCGGCCAGGGCCAGCTTCTCACCCTCCTCGGGCGTCACCTCGAGGGTGATCACGTCGACCTGCGCCGGTTTCTCCTGCTTGCCCGTCTTTTCGAGTTCCGTGCCCGTTGCCAGGACGAGGATATTCTCCAGAACGATCTTCGTCATGGGATTGTTTGCTCGCTCATTCTTTGATAGCGTAACCAGCACATCGACTCGATTGCCGGGATGGACGAACCCTGAGACGCCTACCACCTTGTCCACCTTCACGGCCATGGCCCTCTTTTTCGGGGTGACAAGAGCTGCCACGCCGCCCGACGAGACTGTCGTGGGAGCGAGCTTCGACTCGAAGACCGGCTCGCCTGCCTTCACCGGGTAGATGATCGTCCGGCCGTTCACCCCGGAAGCATCCGAGAAGTAACCGGCGGGAAGGCTCTCTTTGAGATAGGGAACCACCTTAACCATGTCCCCCGTCAGGGATGTTCCCCAGGTCAGATCGACCGCGGCGACGACGACCGGCTGCGTCTCCCGTGCCTGGGACTGCGACTGGGCCATCTCCTTGATCCAGCCGTAGCTCAGGGCAGCGACGGCGAGTGCGACCACCATGGCGAGGCCAAAGAGAAACAGGGGCTTCTGCTTGTCTCCCAGCTTGTTCCAGAACTGCTTCATAATCTTGGATGCCTCCTTAATTTACGCAGCAACTTCGGCTGCATCGTTACATAACAGAAACCCGTCATGAACCCGCTTCTAGTAAGGACCGCAGAACGTAGATACCCGTCCCTAGAGATATGGCCACGGCATAACAAAGACGCGGCAATTTATCTGCCGCAGGCGAGGGGGACCAGAGCCAGTGACCCGTCCTCAGGAAGTCAAGCGGCGCGCTGACGCAACGTTCCAGCGACGACCGAAGCGCACTGTACCGATACAGCACGACAACAGAATAAATTCCGCCCACCAGCGCACTGTATACAAAAGCATAGAGTACATTGGCGGGTCCCAGAACGCTTCCCACGGCGCCCATCAGTTTCACATCGCCTGCCCCCATGCCTCCCGCAGCGTAAAAGAGGATAAGAAGCGCGATACCCAACACGAGACCTTGCACGCTGAAGAGCAGACCAGTGAACCCGTTAGCCGCTAAGTGATAGGCCAAGCCGCCAGCCATGAAGGGGAAGGTCAGCCAATTCGGGACCCTGCGTTCCCGGAGATCGAAAATGACCGCCACGACGAGAAGAATGATTATAATGATTGCCTGGCTGTGTTGGATCATTTCCCTTTGTCATCCTCTTAGGAGAATATGCGCCCAACAATCGTGTTATACATATTTGCGACAGCTGTCCCGAGACTTCCAAGCCCGATCAGGATTACCAGCGCCACAGTCATGAGGATCAGCGCGTATTCGACTGCAGTCGCACCCCGAGTACATCCAAGCCGATTTCTCTTTACCGCTGCAACCATCAACTTCAATCGTCCGCCTGTATTCATAGCGGGCTCCTCATCAACAGAAAGCCTGATCTGCGGGAGGCACTGCCGCTTCTGCGCGCGGCGTGCCTCCCGCAGACCGCATGTTCATTAGCTCCCTACCACAAGCCTACCGGCAACATTGCTGAAGAGGTTATTGAGGTTCGTGCCGAGCAGACCGGCGCCCACAATGATGGCGATTGCGATCAGGACAACGATAAGACCGTACTCGACCGCCGTGGCACCCTCTTCATCCTTGAAAAAACGAATCAGCTTTTCCATTTCAAATCCTCCTGTAATTTGTATTTTCTTTTAAAAAGTATGTTCTTTCAAATCCCTGTCCACCTAATCCTGTTATGCTTGCTTCGAACTGCTTTTCTGTTCTTGTCTCTTCCCCCCTTTCTTTCTTGCGTGTTTCGGAATTTCTGGTGATGCAGCCATTACATCCTGTGTCTTTTCGAGGGCCGAACATCAGCCCGTCTCATGCGATGGGATAAAGCATGGTGCATGCCAAATCACGGCAAAAAGAAATTTGACGGATGTCGGGAAACTCGTCATGAACATCAATACGGTGATTCGATTGCAAAATTTTTCTAAACTTATTCTGCAACCAGCCGATGAGGTCGAATCGTGACGGTTGAGATGCTGACAGACTGTCATTTTTCTGCCTACAAAATTTGTCGCCATTGTTTTTTGGTTTTCTCTTGTTTGAAGCAGGGGGCAATCCTCGGCACGTTTTCTAATTCCCGAGTATTAGAGACAATGTATTGTTGAATAAATACAGGGCGATAATATTCATCAAAACATGATGAACATGTCACCGCGCCATTATGGACCTGTTAAGGAATTGCAGAATGTAAACCTTGCCGACATTTTCTGATCCAAACCTGAAGTCAATACATCACAATTAATCTGCGCATCATTTGCAACCTATATATCCAAAGAATCGGCCATAAAATTTTCGTACACCAATGATATGGCCCGAGGGAATATGAAGTTCTATTTGATTTCCTTATTGGAGTGCAGGCGCAGGAGAAGCGATACGAGACGAGAGAATAAGGAACGGCAGTTCATTTGAAGCAAAATTTATACCGCTTATGAAAGAAATCAACGCAGCGTAAGGCTGGGACACGAGGATGGCCAGGCGGGTCAGTTGCCCGCAATGCGAGCTTTTTTTATTGATGCCAAGGGAAACACGCACTAAAATTGCACGATAAAACAAAACATGGCAGACGAAACGATCAACAAAATACTCGCTAAAATCTGGAAGCGTAACCTGCCGGAAGGCGGATTTGCCGCTCAGCCGGAAGTTGGTGGGTATCGCCCTGATGCAACGGCATGGGCCTTACTTGCCATGCGGACTGGCGGCATCGAACCGCAGCGCCTTCGTGCTGCGATGAACAGACTCTGCACAAGTCAGTTGGAAGACGGGCGCGTTGTCCTGTCACACGATCAGCCGGGTTCTTTCTGGCCCACTCCACTCGCCGTCCTCGCCTGGCAAGGACTCTCCGAATTCGGCCAATCTCAGTCCCATGCTGCATCCTTTCTATTAAAGACTACGGGGAACCATTTCAAGCGAACAGCGGACAGCCCTACGGGTCATGACACGGCCATTCAGGGCTGGCCCTGGATCGAGGGGACTCATTCGTGGGTGGAGCCGACCTCGCTGGCGATGATTGCTTTAAGAGTTGCAGGGTACGGCGGCAATGCAAGGGTATCAGAGGGCGCCCGGCTTCTTCTTGACAGACAATTGTCCAGGGGCGGTTGGAACTACGGGAACACGACGGTCTTCGGAACGGAACTGGCCTCGATGCCGGAAAGCACCGGGCTTGCCCTTTCGGCGCTTCCGGGCCTGACGGCCAAGGAGACCGTTTCGCACAGCATCGCCATGATGAAGGAATCCGTCCGGTCACTGAAAACCCCCCTCAGCCTCGGCTGGGCCATCCTGGGTCTTTCAGCCTGGGGAGAGCGCCCGAGCGATGCGAATAGCCTGATCGATCGATGTCTCAGGCGGCAGGACCGCTACGGCGCCTACGACACATGCATGGTCGGACTGATGCTCGTTGCATTGAAAGCGGAGGGAGGCCTTATCCATGCCCTGTCGTGATGGCCAGCCTTCAATATCCGCCGCTCTCGAAGCCATCCTGAGATCAAACCGGATCTCGAGGCGTGACCTTGTCTTTCGTCTTGTGCCCCGCGGACTGCTTGCTGTCGTTTCGCTGCCGCTGCTTCAGGCCTGCATGCGGACCGAATCCCCTGCGACGACGTTTATCGCGAAGGTTCCCCGCTACGGTGCCGATATTCGCGCCGCGATCCTTTACGGTTTCAGGGAACTCGGTGTCGGGTCCGGCGAGATCAAGGGAAAGACGATTCTGCTCAAGCCGAACCTGGTGGAAACGAGGGCCGATGCCCCGCACATCAACACGCACCCCTCCATGATCCGGGCCGCTGCCGATGCCTTCCGCAGTCTCGGAGCTTCGAATGTCCTGGTGGCGGAGGGGTCGGGGCATTGCCGCGACACCTTGAGGCTGCTCGAGGAGACAGGCATCGCGGACGTCCTTGTCGAGGACCGCATCCCTTTCGTCGACCTCAATTACGACGACGTCTACACGATCCCGAACGCCGGGGGCCGCAGCGGCCTCAAGACCCTCACGCTGCCCCTGACCCTGCGAAAAGTGGACTGGATCGTGTCCATGGCGAAGCTCAAGACTCACCACTGGGCCGGCGTGACCCTGTCGATGAAGAATCTCTTCGGCCTCATGCCGGGGTCATTCTACGGCTGGCCGAAGAACGTCCTGCACCACGCGGGAATCGAGGAGTGCATCCTCGACATCAACGCAACGGTCAGGCCGCATTTCGCCATCGTGGACGGGATTGTGGGCATGGAGGGCGACGGGCCGATCATGGGTGCGCCAAAAGCGGCGGGGGTGATCGTCATGGGCCGGAATTTCCCGGCGGTTGACGCGACCTGCTCCCGGGTCATGGGCATCGATCCCCGGCGGGTCAATTACCTCTCTGAAGCATCGGGCAGCCTGGGAGCGATCCGGGAAGAGAATATTCGGCAGCGGGGGGAATTTCTTTCCGCGGTTCAGACACCCTTCATGCTGGTCGACAAGATCCCTGCCCAAAAGAAGCTGCGTTCCTGATTCGATTCCTCGCCCGCAGTATCCGTGAAGAGCAAGGACCTTTTTTCTACACGACAGGTCCCCGCGCAGCGGAATACCCTGCAGATGAACCCATTCGATAGCAGACTGAAGAACAAACAGCGAGAACCCCGGACCTGCAAAAACCCCTGTGTTACAGATAGCCCGGCGCCGACGTTAGATCGAGGGAGTTGTCCAGCAGCTGGATGGAAACCTCGTCGCCGGGTTTGACGGCCGCGACGTCCTCGGGCAGCACGACGAGGCCGTTGGCGAGCACCATGGACTTGAGAATCCCCGAGCCCTGCTCTCCCGTCAGGGCGGCGACGTATTTCCCTTCGCGCATCTCGACGCGGGCCCGCAGGAAATATTTCAGCCCCACTTTTTTTTCGTAGCCCTCAACCATCGTTGCCCGCACGGCCTTCCGGAAGAGGTTCCTGTATCCCCTCATCTTGAGGATCGCGGGACGGATGAACTGCTCGAAGGAAACCATGGTGGACACGGGGTTTCCCGGCAGGCCGAAGAGGGGCTTCCCCTCCAGAAGGCCGAAGGCCAGCGGTCGCCCCGGCCGCATGGCCACCCGCCAGAACTGGATGCGGCTTCCGATCTCGGCCATGATGTCCTTCACCAGATCGTAGTCTCCCACGGAGACCCCCCCGGAGGAGATGACGATGTCGGCCCTTGCAGCCGCCTTGAACTTCGCGAGGAGATCCTCCCTATTGTCGCGGGCGATGCCCACCTGCAGGGGCACCCCCCCGGCCTCCAGGACCAGGGCCGCCAGGGAATAGCCGTTGCTGTTGACGATCTTGCCCGGGCCGGGCGCTTGGTCGACCTCGACGAGTTCGTCTCCCGTGGAGACGATCGCCACGACGGGCCGCTGGTGCACGGACACGTAAGAGCGGCCCAGGGCGGCGAGCATCCCGACCTCGGCGGCCCGGATGACGCTCCCCCTCGGGATGACGAGCTCGCCCGTCTTCACGTCTTCCCCCGCCTCGCGGATGTCGAGCCCCGGAGCTGCGGCGACGAAGATCTTCACCCTGTTGCCCTCCGCCTCGGTGTCCTCGACGCGCATCACCGCATTGGCCCCCTCGGGCAGGGGCGCGCCCGTCATGATCCGGATGGCCTGTCCCTTCCGGATGGGCTGCGTGGCCACCTTGCCGGCGGGGACGTCTTCCAGGACATCGAGGACGGCGGGCTTCGTCTTGCTCGCAAAGGACGTGTCTGCGGCGATGACGGCGTATCCGTCCATGGCCGAGTTGGCCAGGGGCGGGATGTTGCGGCCCGAGACGATGTCCTCCCCGAGGACAGAGCCGAGGGCCGAGGTGATGGGGATATTCTCGAAGCCGAGGGGATGAATCCCCTCGAGGATGGTTTTCAGGGCCTCTTCTACCGTGATCATTCCGAATCCCTTCAACTGTCGTTTTCGGCAGAGGGTAACCGAATCGCCGCCCGGAGTCAACCCCGCAGGCCTTCTTAGCCACGGCGGGCAACTCGACGCAGCCTCGGACCGAGATCGCCACGCTCTCGGGCCCGCGATGACCCAGCATCGAATGGCACGGGCTTTGCTGTAGTCATGGATCGGCGCAGATCGACCGATTTATCCACATGGAATCCATCGACTGCAGTACTCACGGGACGGAACTCGACCTGGTCTGGGCAGACGCGCCAAGGAGGGCAGCAGGTCCTTGCGGCGTGCGGTGAACCGCACGTCCCATCCGTTGCGCAAGGACCATGAACGTGAAGAAAACAACCGCATCGGCTCGCGTTGCGGCAATTCTTGCCGCCGTCGTCATCCTCGTATCTTTTGCACCCGCCGTTGCCAGGGCCGACGGCAGCGACCTCTCGGCCGTGTCCGTGGCGAAATTCTTCGCCGGCGTCGCCTCGTCCATGCTGCTCCACGAAGGGGCCCATGCCGTGGTCGCAGCGGCGACGAACACGCACATGAGCTGGAAGGCGGGCAACTACAACCAGTCCATCGCCTTCACGGAGGACGTCGACAGCGACGCCGAGGGCGTCGCGCTCTACTCGTCCGGGCTTCTCACCCAGCTGGGCGCCTCGGAGGTCATCCTCCAGGTCGACAGGATCGACAAGAACGACGCCTTCGTCCGCGGGATGATGGCGTGGAACATCCTGAACCCCATCCTCTACTCCCTCGACTACTGGGTAATCCGGGTGGCAAACAAGGAAAACGGCACATCCAGCCAGGGCGACCTGGAGGGCATCGAGCGTTACTCGAGCGAGGCGACGGCCCAGGGCTTCGCCATCGGCATCACGGCGATCGCCGCCTTCCAGGGGTACCGCTTTCTCAAGACCCAGGACTGGGCCCCGGAGTGGCTGAAAGGGACCCCCGACACCGTCACCCTCACGCCCATGCGCAGCGGGGGCGCCTTCCTGGCCTGGCACTGCCGGTTCTAGAGAAGGGAAAAGGGGCCTGTCCCCTTTCTCTTTGCATACATAAGAAAGAGGGCGGACCTTTGGAAGGCCCGCCCTCTTGTTTACAAACGCACGTCAGACAGGGGAATCTCGACGCTCCCTACCAGTACACCTGGAAGAAGATCGCACCTCCGACCGTGGTCGGCCGACCATCGATGACGTTGCCGCTGGTATTCTGCTCGGTGAAATCGCTTGGCCCGCTGTCGGGCCCGAACCGGAAGTTCCCGCCCACGTAGCTAGCGCCGGCCGCCCCGCTGTTCTCCCAGTAGTCGATGATGCGCAGGTGGCCGTTGTAGATGAACTCCGCAACTTCGTCCCACCAGTACGAGAGGTTGGACATGAACCCGTCACCGGGGTTGAGGTCGCTGTTATGATCTTGATCGAGCCACTGGACGGTGATCGTCGCCGCCCCGGCGCCCGGCCCGGGGAAGTTATCCCCCGAGAATCCCACAACCTGCTGCTGCAGCAGCAGGGCGTCATATTCGACCACGATGGAAAGCAGTGTATAAGCCTGCGACAGCCAGCGGTAGACACCCTGCAGCATGTTGTAGGCGAGGCTGCACAGGACCTCGTGGACAGCCCCACTCGCCGTCTCCGCATTCTTGAAGGCATCCCAGGAAAGACTCGATAAGAATGCATTCGTGGTGGCGTTGTAGATATTGACGCCCGTACCTGCCGGGGCAACCTCGACCCTGAAGGGCCCTAATTGCGTGCCGCCGTCCTCGTTGACAGTGCTGACCACGAAAGACCCTTCCGTCGGGTCCGACCCGCTGAGCCACCGGATGGTCACCCCCGAGGGGATACTGATACCGACCCTGATGGCAGCACCGCCCAAGCCCAGAGGCGCCGGGCTGGGACTATAGGTAAACGCCACGCCGTTCGCCACACTCCAATCCGTGTTGTAATCATCAAGCGTAACCGAGATCGGGTTCACGCCCCTGTCGATCGTCCCGCCGAGTTGGAGCCTTGTAAAAGCAAATGCGTCGCCGTTGAGGAACCGGGTCCCGCTGGGAAGGGGAAGCGGCGTGGCCGTATTCGTCGCGCCAACGCCGTAACTCAGCAATGTGGGCACATCCGGCGCCGGAGACCCGCCTCCGCCGCCGTCATCGTCTCCCCCGCCGCCTCCGCAGCCGAACATCATCACTGAGGCCAGAAACAAAAGCCCCAACCATCCCAACCTGAACTTCCTCCTCGCCATCCCCATGATAAAGCCCTCCTTCCGATAATGAGATTCATTTCCATTTACAGCGATAAACATAGCGTTCACGTCGAATGCGCGACGAATTCAGGCCCTCTCGGCGAGGCAACAGCATGCCCGGCGCGAAAAAACTCTGACTAAATTGTGAATCAGAAAAGGAAATCAGATGGGTTGGTAAACAGAAATTTGCCGACGGTTACCGCACTCAAGGTCTCGAATGGAGCCGATCACGAGGGCGAGAGAAGCTGGAGAATGATCCCCAATCATACGAACGTACGATCGAACAAGAACCCTAAGTTATTGTAAATTATGCAAAAATCATACAACAGCCCACAAACGCCTCCTTCACCTAGCAACCGTTCGGATTCATTAATTTTTCTGGCGGCTCCTCTGCACTCCAGTTTCTGAAGGGAGGCTGGAAATGTAAAACTATCCGACGCCCCATGTTTCGGAGTGGTCCTTCACACGGCAAAACAAACAAGAAATAAAGTATCTTGCAGAAAAAGAAACCAATGAAACACGGCTGTAAACAGAACCGACACGAAGCCGCTCCTGCCGGTATTCCACGTCGTTCATCGGGTCGATCGGACGGAGGGACTGCCGCAGCAGAGACCCGCCTGTTTTTGGCCTTGAATTCGGAGGGTCGATCCCCTATATTACCGTTGAAATTCAATGAAAAATCCCCCGCTTCCCCCCTGTGACACACAACACCGGGAGGGTGGACCAGGGGGTATCTGCATTGGGAGCGCATGTGGAACAAGCGGATCTGAAAAAGAAAATTAAAATTCTGCTGAAAGAGAAAAACGGCATCCTGCTGGCCCACTACTATCAGCGCGACGAGGTGCAGGAGATCGCCGACTTCACGGGGGATTCCCTCGGTCTGAGCTTCGAGGCCGCCAAGACGAAGGCCGACGTCATCGTTTTTGCCGGCGTGCACTTCATGGCCGAGAGCGCCTCGATCCTCTCGCCGGAGAAGACCGTGCTGCTGCCGCGCTTCGACGCCGGCTGCGCCCTGGCCGACACGATCACCGTGGAGGCCCTGGAGAAAGAGAAAAAGAAATACCCCGGCGCGGCCGTGGTGACCTACATCAACTCCTCGGCGGCCATCAAGGCGGCAAGCGACATCTGTTGCACCTCGGCCAACGCCGTGCGCGTCGTCCAGTCGCTGGCGGAAAAGAGGATCCTCATGATCCCCGACGGCAACCTCGCCCGCTACGCGGCGAAGTTCACCGACAAGGAGATCATCCCCTGGGGCGGGGCGTGCCCCGTTCACCAGGACCTGACGCCCGAAGAGGTCCTGGCCGCAAGGGCCCGGCACCCCGGCGCGAAATTCGCCGCTCACCCGGAATGCCGCGAAGAGGTTCTTAAACTGGCCGACTTCGTGGGAAGCACCTCGGGGATCATCGACTACGCGGGGAAGATCGGGGACAGCGCACTGATCTTCGGCACGGAACTGGGCATCCTCTACCAGTTGAGGACGCGGTACCCGGGCAGGACCTTCATCCCCGCCTCGGAAAAGATGATCTGCGAGACCATGAAGCTCACGACCGTCGAGGACATCCTGAAGGCCCTCACGGCCATGGCACCCGTCGTGAAGGTGCCCGAGGCGATCCGGGTGCCGGCGAAGAGGTGTTTGGACCGCATGCTAGCGGTGGGGTAAGGATGTCGGGTTCCTTCTATTGCGCCGGGCAAAAAAACGATTGAACGGAAAGTCAAGAAAATCCCCCTTTCATCCCCCTTTTTCAAAGGGGGAAAGAGGGGGATTTCGTATTGGATTGTCGTAACGTGAACGCGGAACTGCACAAGCTCATGCAGGCCGACCCCGGACTCCGGGCTGCGTTCGAGTGCATCGGGCGCGGCGAGGGGGCGAGGGTCACGGGCCTGAAGGGCTCATCGAAGGCCCTCTTCCTGGCCGCCCTGCACGCGCTGACCCGGCGGACGACGGTCGTGCTGTGCGCCGGCCTCGACGGGGCGCGCTTGCTCGCGCAGGATGCCGCCTTCTTCGCGGGCGACGGCGCCGTCCTGCTCATGCCCCCCTGGGACCTCATGCTCCCCGATACCCTCTCGCCGCAGAGGGACGTGGAGCGGGAGCGCATCCGCGTCCTCTCCGCGCTGATCGCAAAGACACCTTCCCTCGTCATCATCCCCCGTCCGGCCCTGCTGCAGAAAGTCGTGCCGCGGGACGTCGTTGCGGGTTTCCTGTCCGCCGTGTCCATCGGGGACACCCTCGACCGGGACCTCTTCGCCTCGAAACTCACCGAGGGCGGGTACCGCCGGGTGCCGCTCGTCGAGGAGGGCGGCGATTTCAGCGTCCGGGGAAACGTGATCGACCTCTACCCGCCCACGGCACCGGGCCCCTACAGGCTTCTGCTGGCCGGTGACGAGATCGAGTCGATCCGCGAGATGGACGTGACCTCCCAGCGCTCGCGCAAGGAACTCGCCGAGTTCACCCTCACACCGGCCCGCGAGCTCATCCTCTCGGAGGAGAACCGAAGAAAGGCCCTCCGCAACCTCCGGATCCGGGCCGGTGAGCTGGGCCTTCCCGCCCGGGCGAAGGACCGCCTGGCCGAGATGATCGGAAACGGCCTTGCCTCGTCACTCAACCCGCAGTTCTTCCCCCTCTTCTACATGGACGAAACGGGGGCGGGGGGCCTCGAGGCCCTCACGGACTACCTCCCTGCCGACGGCCTCGTCGTCGTCGACGATCCGCTGGCCATTGCCAGGGCCGACGAGAAGGCGCGCGGCGACATCAGCCGCCTCTTCCTCCGGGCGAAGGACGAGGAGAGGTTCCACCTCGAGGAGAATGTCCTGTTCCTTGCCGAGGGCGACGCCCTGCGCGCCGCCGGGCGCAGCTCGCAGATCGTCATCGAGGACATCGAGGTCGGAGCGGGGGACGACGGCGGGGCGATCCGCGTCCGCGTGGAGACCGACCTGGGCCTGCGGCCGAAGGAGCCCGCTCTCATCCAGCGCGAGGAGAGCCTGCTGGCGCCCGTGGTCGAGCGGATACGGGACTGGACGCGCGAGGGCTTCCTCGTCTGCTACCTCTGCGCCGGCGAGGAGGAGAGGCTGCGGATGGGCCACCTCCTGGAGGACTACGCGCTGCCCATGGCACACTCGGAGAAGGCCTTCTTCGAGGAGCTCTGCGCGCCGCGGGGCGCCGAGGGACGCCTTGTTCTCTGCGAGGGGAAGATCGCCGGGGGCTTCGCCCTGCCCGGGCTGCGCCTTGTCGTCGTGGGCGAGGAGGAGATCTTCGGGAAGAAGGCGCGCAGACGCCGGCCCGCCCGGTCCCGCGAGGGCTACTTCCTGCAGTCCTTCGGCGAGCTCAACGAGGGCGACTTCGTCGTCCACACCGACCACGGCATCGGCATCTACCAGGGCCTCAAGCGGCTCTCCGTGGGGGCGATCGAGAACGACTTTTTGCTCATGGAATACCAGGCAGGCGACCGGCTCTACATTCCCGTCCACCGCCTCGACCAGATCCAGCGCTACATCGGCCCCGACGGGCACGAGCCCCGCATCGACAAGCTGGGGGGCACGGCCTGGGAGACGGCTAAGCGGCGCGTCAAGAAGGCCGTCGAGGAGATCGCCGAGGACCTGGTGGCCCTCTACGCCGCACGCGACACGATGAAAAGGCACGCCTTCTCCGCCGTCGACCGCTACTACGAGGAGTTCTCCTCGTCCTTCGAGTACGAGGAGACCCCCGACCAGGCCCGGGCCATCGAGGACGTCAACCTCGACATGGACGGCGAGAAGCCCATGGACCGGCTCATCTGCGGCGACGCGGGCTTCGGGAAGACCGAGGTGGCCATCCGGGCCGCCTTCCGGGCCGCCATGGACGGCAAGCAGACGGCGGTGCTCGTCCCCACGACGATCCTCGCCGAGCAGCACTACCAGACCTTCCGGGCGCGGCTGGCGAAGTACCCCGTCCGGCTCGAGACCCTCAACCGCTTCAAGACGCGGGAGCAGCAGAAGCAGGCAATCGAGAAGATCGCGAAGGGAACGGTCGACATCGTCGTGGGCACCCACCGCCTGCTGCAGAAGGACGTCGTCTTCAAGGACCTTGGGCTCGTCGTCATCGACGAGGAGCAGCGGTTCGGCGTCACGCACAAGGAAAAGCTCAAGAAGCTGCGGACGCTCGTGGACGTGCTCACGCTGACGGCCACCCCCATCCCGCGCACGCTCCAGCTCTCGCTCGTGGGGATCCGGGACCTCTCCATCATCCACACGCCCCCCGAGGGCAGGCTCTCCATCAAGACCTGGGTGCTCGAGTTCGACGACGAGGTGATCCGCAAGGCCATCCTCGACGAGATGGACCGCGGGGGCCAGGTGTTCTTCATCCACGACCGGGTGCACTCGATCCACCACATGGCCCGGCGCATCCGGCAGGTCGTCCCCGAGGCGAAGATCGGCGTCGCCCACGGCCAGATGCCCTCCCGGGAGCTGGAAGATGTCATGGTAAAATTCCTTCGCAAAGAGTATGATGTCCTGCTATGTACGACGATCATTGGGTCGGGCATTGACATCCCCGCGGCCAACACGATCGTCGTAGACCGCGCGGACCGCTTCGGGCTGGCGCAGCTCTACCAGATCCGGGGGCGCGTCGGCCGCTCGAAGGAAGAGGCCCGGGCGTACTTGCTGATCCCGCCCGGGGCGATGCTGTCGCCGGATGCGCAGAAGCGGCTCACGGTGATCAAGGAGTTCACCGAGCCTGGCTCGGGGTTCCAGATTGCCTCGCACGATTTGGAGATCCGCGGGGCCGGCAACCTCGTGGGCATGGCCCAGACGGGCCACATCTCGGCCGTGGGCTACGAGATGTACACGCATCTCATGGAACGCGCCGTCCGGGAGCTGCGGGGCGACAGGATGCCCGCGGCGGAGATCAAGCCGGAGATCCACCTGGGGCTGGCGGCGTTCGTGCCCGACAGCTACGTGCCCGACACGCACCGACGGCTCGTGACGTACAAGAAGCTCTCCATGGCGGCCTCGGACGAGGAACTGGCGGAGATGCGCGACGAGATGCTGGATTGCTACGGCCCGCTGCCCCGGGAGGTGCGCAACCTGGTCGAGGTCATCAGCCTGCGCAACCTCATGAAGGGACTCATGGCCGAGAAGATGGAGTACGACGGGCACCACATGATCCTCGCGATCCACCGCTCGAGCCCCATCGACCCGCTGCGGCTCATCGCGCTGGCGAAGAAAAAGGGCAAGGGCATGCGCTTCACGCCCGACCACCGGCTCTACGTGCCCATGCCCGACCTGCCCGAGGAGCGGGTGATCGAGGCGGCCAAGGGGCTCTTGAGCGAACTGGCAATGCAATGAAGAAGTGCCTGAGTGCCTGACTGCCGAAGTGCCCGAGTGAAGAAAATTCCCCTATCCTCCCCCTTTGCACAAGGGGGAAGAAGGGGGATTTGACAAAGACGAGATGGACGGAATAGACGTTCTTATATAGCAGGGGGAAAACGAGATGGAGGAGCGCGAAGGGGAGTCGCACAGGCTCAGCCGGCGCAAGTCGACGGGTTGGGCCCTGGCGGGGCTGGCGGCCCTCTGCGTGGCCGCGGGCAGCGGGTGCTCGTCTTTCAAGACGCCGTCGGAGGACGCCATCGCCACGGTGAACGGGGCCGAGATCAAGGTCAAGGACTTCACCGTCAAGCTCAGAAACGCCCTCAACCTGGCGGGCACGCCGGCCACCCTGCAGGAGAGCAGCCTCGAGGCCCTCAAGCGCGAAGCCCTCGACGAGCTCATCGAGGAGAAGCTCATGCTGATCCGGGCCGAAAAGCTGCGGCTCAAGGTGACGGACGAGGAGCTGAAAAAGCGCGTCGAAGAGATCAAGAAGGACTACCCGGGCGAGAACTTCGCGCAGGTCTTCGGCGGGGAGAAGGTGGACTACAAGATCTGGAGCGAGGAGCTGCGGAAGCGCCTGTTGCTGGAGAAGCTCGTCGACCAGGAGGTGAACGCCAAAATTGCGGTGACCGACGAGGAGGCCCAGGAGGCCTACCATGCCAACCGGAGCAAGTACTACTCCGAGGAATCGGTGCACGTCTCGCAGATCGTCGTCCCGACCAAGGAGAAGGCCGATGCCGTGCTCCGGCGTATCCAGGCCGGGGAGGATTTCGGCAAGATCGCCCAGGAAATTTCCACGGGCCCCGAGGCGGCCAAGGGGGGCGATCTCGGCGTGTTCACCCGGGGCGTCATGCCCGAGGCCTTCGACCGCGTCGTCTTCTCGCTGCCCGAGGGCAAGACCAGCAAGGTCGTCAAGAGCCCATACGGGTTCCACGTCTTCAAGGTCCTGAAGAGGGACAAGGGGCGCTGGATCGAGTTTGCCGACGTGAAGGACAAGATCAAGCTGGACCTCATGAAGGTCAAGGAAGAAAAGGAATTCCGCAAGTGGCTCGACCAGCTCAAGTCGGAGGCGAAGATCCGCATCGACGAGGAGCGCCTGAGGCAGGTCAAAATCGAAGAGCCGCGGCCCGCGGAGACCAGGCCGGAAGGGACCCGGCCGGCTCCCGGCAAGGGATGAGGACGAATGGGAATGAGTAAGCCGTATCGGATCCTGGCGGTGGCCGCAACCCTGCTGTTCATCGCGGCGCCCGTCGCGAGGGCGGAAATCGTCGACCGCATCGTCGCCGTCGTCAACGACGACGTCATCACCCAGTACGAGCTCGAAAGCACCGTCGAGGGCATTCTCAAGCGCTTCGACAGGAACATCCGCCCCGAGGACCGGGACCGGATCGCCGCCGAGGCGAAAAAGGCCATCATCGGCAAGATGATCGACGAGTTGCTGCTCAAGCAGGAGGCCCGGCGGCTGGGGATCGCGGTCCGCGAGGAGGAGGTGGCGAACGCGATCCAGGAAACCCTCAAGCGGCGCAACGCGTCGATGGACGACCTGCAGCAGGCCCTGGCCAGGGAAGGGTCGTCCTACGAGAGGTACCGGGACTCGATCCGCGCCGACCTCATCAAGACGCGGATCATGCAGCGGGAGATCCGCCAGCGCGTATCCGTGACCAACGAGGAGATCGGCGCCTACTACCAGGAGCACCGCGACGAGTACGAAGGCAAGCTCCGGGTGAGGCTCCAGATGATCTCCGTGCCCGTCCCCGCCGACGGCGAACCCCGGGTGAAGGCCGAGCAGCGCGCGAAGGCCGAGGCCATCCTGAAGCGCATCCGGGCCGGGGAGCCCTTCGAGGCGCTCGCGAACGAAACCCGGCAAGGGCCGGCGCAGGCCGGGGGCGACATCGGGTACGTCGAAAAAGGGACGATGCACCCCAGCATCGACGAGGTCGCCTTCAGCATCAAACCGGGCGAGGTAAGCGACATCATCGAAACGCCCCAGGGGTTTGCCATTATCCGCGCCTTCGACCGGCGGGGCGGCGGGAGCCTGTCCGCCAAGGCCACCCGGGAGGACGTGGAGGATCGGCTCTTCCGTATGAAGATGGAAAAGAAATTCGAGGAGTGGCTCGCGGAGCGACGGCAGAAGGCGCATATTGAGATTCGCCTCTAGAAGAAGGGGACAGGGGTCCGGGTCCAGGGTCCAGGGAAGGAACAGATAAGAAATCCCCCTTTCCTCCCCCTTTGAAAAAGGGGGAAAGAGGGGGATTTGAGTCACGATGAAGTTTATCCGCATCAAGGGTGCATCCCAGCACAACCTCAAGAACGTCAGCCTCGACATCCCCCGGGACAGCCTCGTCGTCATCACCGGCGTGAGCGGGTCGGGGAAATCCACGCTGGCTTTCGACACGATCTACGCCGAGGGGCAGCGGCGCTACGTCGAGTCGCTGTCGACCTACGCCCGTCAGTTCATCGGCCAGATGGACAAGCCCGCGGTGGAATCCATCGAGGGCCTCTCCCCCGCCATCGCGATCGAGCAGCGCAGCGCGAGCCACAACCCCCGCTCCACGGTGGGAACGGTCACGGAGATCTACGACTACCTGCGCCTGCTCTACGCGCGGATCGGCGTGCCCCACTGCACCCAATGCGGCCGCGAGATCCGCTCGCAGACGATCGACGCCATGGTGGAGCAGCTCCTGGCGCTGCCGGAGGGAACGGCCGTCTCCCTCATGGCCCCCGTCATCCGCGGCAAGAAAGGGGAGTTTCAGAGGGAACTCGCCCGGCTGCGGCGCGAGGGCTACGTGCGGGTGAGGGTGGACGGCGAGATCCGGGACCTCGCAGACGAGATCGCCCTGGACCGCAACAGGCGCCACGACGTCGACGTGGTCGTCGACCGCCTCGTCGTCCGCGAGGGCATCCGCAAGCGCCTGCGCGATTCCCTGGAGATCTCGGCCCGCCTCTCCGACGGCCTCGTCCGCGCGGACATCTCCGGGGGCGGCGAGATTCTCTTCAGCGAGCGCTACGCCTGCCCCGACTGCAACGTGAGCCTCCCGGAGCTTGCGCCGCGGATGTTCTCCTTCAACAGCCCCTACGGGGCGTGCCCGGAGTGCGACGGGCTCGGCACCAAGATCTTCTTCGACGAGGATCTCGTCGTGCCCGACCCGGGGCTCTCGATCCGCGACGGGGCGATCGCCCCCTGGCAGAAACGAAACTCCATGATCTTCCACCAGATGCTCGAGGCCCTCTCGGAGCACTACGGCTTCGACATCAACACGCCCTTCAAGGAGCTCCCCGCGTCGGTCCGGCGCGTGCTGCTCCACGGATCGGGCGGGGAGACCATCCGGTTCTACACGGACAACGGGGGAAAGCGGCACTTCACGGAGAAGCCCTTCGAGGGGATCATCCCGAACCTCGACCGGCGTTACCACGAGTCGGACTCCTACGACGTGCGAGCGGAGCTGGAACGGTACCTGAACATGAGCGAGTGTCCGGCCTGCGGCGGGGCGCGCCTCAAGAAGGAGAGCCTCTCCGTGACGGTGGGCGGCAAGAGCATCCACCAGCTGTGCCACCTCTCCATCGCCGACGGCATGGACTTCCTGAGAACGCTTCCCCTCGCGAGGCAGGAGGCGGCCATCTCGGAGCGCATCCTGAAGGAGATCCGGGATCGGCTGCGGTTCCTGCTGGACGTGGGGATGGACTACCTGAGCCTCGAGAGGGCCTCGGGGACCCTTTCGGGCGGGGAGTGGCAACGCATCCGCCTGGCCACCCAGATCGGCTCGGGCCTCACGGGGGTGCTCTACGTCCTGGACGAGCCCACGATCGGGCTTCACCCCCGGGACAACGGCCGCCTCATCTCGACGCTCGCCCGGCTCAAGGACATGGGCAACACGGTGCTCGTCGTCGAGCACGACGCAGACATGATGACGGCCTCGGACCGGATCGTCGACATGGGCCCCGGCGCGGGGCTCGAGGGCGGCGAGGTCGTCTTCCAGGGGACCCCGGCGGAGATTCTCGCGAGCGAGACATCCCTAACCGGCCGGTACCTGTCGGGCAGGCTCCGCATCCCCGTGCCGGAGAGGCGCCGGACGCCAGCGGGGCGGCACATCGTCCTCGAGGGCGCCACGGAGAACAACCTGAAGGATATCGACGTCCGCATCCCCGTAGGCGTCCTCACCTGCGTCACCGGGGTCTCCGGCTCGGGCAAGAGCACCCTCGTCCTGGAGACCCTGCACCGGGTGCTTGCCCGGCGGCTCTACCGCTACCGGGGAAAGGTCGGCAAGATCCGCAACGTCAAGGACCTGGGGGGGATCGAGCGGGTCATCGTGATGAACCAGCAGCCCATCGGCCGGACGCCGCGCTCCAACCCCATCACCTACACGGGGGCCTTCACCTTCATCCGCGACCTCTTCGCCCAGCTGCCCGAGTCGCGGACCCGGGGGTACAGGCCGGGACGGTTCAGCTTCAACGTCAAGGGCGGCCGCTGCGAGGCCTGCGAGGGCAACGGCCTCATCCGGATCGAGATGCATTTCCTGCCCGACGTGTACGTGACCTGCGACGTGTGCCGCGGCAGGCGCTTCAACCGCGACACCCTGGACATCCACTACAAGGGGAAGAGCATCGCCGAGGTCCTGGACATGACGGTGAGCGAGGCGATCGGTTTTTTCGAGAACGTCCCGCCGATCCGCTCGAAGCTCAAGCTCCTGCACGACGTGGGACTGGGCTACATCCGGCTCGGCCAGTCGGCCACGACGCTCTCCGGCGGCGAGGCCCAGCGGATCAAGCTCGCCCGCGAGCTGGGCAAGCCCGCTCGCGGCGACACGCTCTACATCCTCGACGAGCCGACGATCGGCCTGCACTTCGCCGACGTGCAGAAGCTGCTCGACGTGCTCATGCGCCTCGTCGACATGGGGAACTCCATCGTCGTGATCGAGCACAACCTCGACGTGATCAAGTCGGCCGACTGGATCATCGACCTGGGGCCCGAGGGCGGCCCGGGCGGCGGCAGGATCGTGGCCGAGGGGACGCCGGAGGACGTGGCGTGCGCGGAAGGGTCGCTGACGGGGAAGTTCCTGCAGAAGGCCCTACAGGAGGGTACAGGGTACCGGGTACAGGGTCCGGGCTGAAGAAAATGAACAGGAAAGGGACAAGAAAATCCCCCTTCGTCTGTTCTTTGAGGAATGGATGAAGGGGGATTTGTGTTTCAGCCGGTCGCCTTACCTCTCGAGGATCAGCTCGTCCTGCAGCCGGATGCAGTCCTTAACGCTCTGGGCGGCGGGACAGCGCGTGATGTAGTTCGCGAAGGCTTCCTTCGCGTCGGCCGCCTTCTCCTCGGGGCACTTGAGATGCATCTTCACCCGGATCGTGGTGATCTTGAGGACGCCCCCCACATCTTCGATGTCGCCTTCCACGTCGGCCCAGTACAGGTGCTCGGGGGTGGGGATCTTCTTTCCGGCCATCAGCGTGGCCAGTGTTCCCATCATTCACCCCGCCGTGGCGGCGACGATGTGATCGAGCGTCGCCGCGTGCTCCTTCTCGGGGTCGACCTTGTAGAACCGCTTGATCCCCCCGTGGACGCCGTAATAGACGGGTTCGGAGAAACCCTCGATCACGGCCCTGCGGGTGGGTCCCGTTTCCCGGACGATCCTGATTTTCGAGGTGTGAACCACTTCGCCCATGATGCCCTTCCCTCCTTTGCGCGTTTGCGTGCAGAGATCCCATCCGCCGCAGAAAATCAGCGGACTCTCATCCGACAGTGGCCAGACCGTCCAGGAACTCGGCCATCCACTCGTTGATCATCCGAAAGAAATTCAAATCGGTCAGCATGTCCGCCGGCCCCTGAATGTAGGGCCCCTCGGTGAGGTCCTCGCGGCAGTTGTGCACAAGCTGCTCGACGCTCTCCCTCGTGGATTCGAGGTGGAACTGCAACGCCACTGCGCGCTCCCCGAAGGAAAACGCCTGGTTTTCGCAGGCCTTGCTCCGGGCAATGTGGATCGCCCCTCGAGGGATCTCGAAGGTGTCGCCGTGCCAGTGGAACGCAGCAAACCGGTCCGGCAGGAAGCGCGCCGGCGCTGACTCCGCAGCCTCGGCCGTTTTCTCCACGGGGTGCCATCCGATCTCGCGGCAGTGGTTCCCCATCACCCGGGCGCCCAGGACGCAGGCCATCAGCTGGGCCCCGAGGCAGATCCCGATGACCGTTTTGCCATTGTGCAGCGCCTCGCCGATGAACCGCTTCTCCCTGGCGAGCCAGGGATAGCGGTTCTCCTCGTAAACGTTCATGGGACCGCCGAGGATCACGAGCCAGTCGAGGTGATCGACCGGGGGCAGAAGCTGGCCGGCATACAGGCGTGTGGCCGTGAGGCTGTGCCCTCTTACCATGGCCCACGATTCGATGGATCCCGGCCCCTCGAAGGGGACGTGCTGCAGGTAATGGATTCGCAGCTGCTTTTTCATCATTGGCAGTCCCTCAAAACAGGGTTTCGGGTCTCATCTCCAAGCTCTGGGGTCCAGGGTCTCGGGTTTCGGGTATAGGGCCCGGGAGAAGATGACGCTGTGAAGTTGGGAAGCTGAGAAGTTCGGTGAAGCCGTCAAGCGATGGACTGTTGCGGGACGCTCCGCGCTTCCTAACTTCCCAACTTCGATCTTTTCACGAGCCCCTGTACAGCCCGTGTCTCTCGATGTACTCCCGCACCGCGTCCGGGACGAGGTAGCGGATGGAGCGGCCCTGTTTCACGCGCTCCCGGATGTCCGTCGCCCCAATCGCAAGCGCCGTGACCCGCGCAAAGGCGATCAGGGAGCCCGAGGGCCCCCGGTACCCGCGCGCCTTGCGGTCGTAGGCGAATCGCGACGCGTATGCGGGGGGAAGGGCCCTGCGCAACGCGCCCCTGGCCCAGCCGGGCCTGGACATGACGATGAAGTGGCACAGGGTCAGGAGGCGCCTCCAGTCCTTCCAACGCCGGATGTCGGCGAAGGCGTCCTGGCCCAGGATGAAGAAGATCTCCAGCTCCTCGCCGAAGGTCTCCCGGAAATACCCGATCGTGTCCACCGTGTACGAGCGGCCCTCGCGGCGGTTCTCCACGTCGGAGAAGGCAAACGCCGGATTCCCCTCCAGGGCGAGCCGCACCATGCGCTCGCGGTGCTCGTAGGGGGTGATGCCGGGCCCGTGCTTGAGGGGCGGGGTTGCCGAGGGAATGAAGACGACCCTGTCGAGGCCGAAGTCTTCCAGGATGTCCTGGGCGCATCGCAGGTGGGCCAAGTGTATCGGATCGAAGGTGCCGCCCATCAGTCCCCATTTCATAGTCACGCACCGTCTGGCTGAAGCAAGCTCCCGTGATAAATTTTGAATTTTGAGTTTTGAGTTTCGAATTGCAGAATTACTTGTTCTCTCGATTCATCACTCAACATTCAAAACTCAAAACTGCCCTAGGCCAAGGGCCTAGGTTCGGATCTGCCCGCTGCCGTAGATGATGAACTTCTGCGTCGTCAGCTCCTCGAGCCCCATGGGCCCGAAGGCGTGCAGCTTCGTCGTGCTGATCCCGATCTCCGCGCCCAGGCCGAGCTGGAAGCCGTCGCTGAACCGGGTCGAGGCGTTGACGAGGACCGTCGAGGAATTCACCTCCCGCAGGAACCGCTGCGCGTTGTCGTAGTCCCGCGTGACGATCGACTCGGTGTGCAGGGAGCCGTAGCGCTCGATGTGGCCGATCGCCTCGTCGATCCCGTCGACGACTTTCACCGCCAGGACTAGATCGAGGTACTCCTCGTGCCAGTCCTTTTCCGTGGCCTCCTCGAGCCCCGGCAGGATGGCCCGGGTCCGCTCGCATCCCCGGAGCGCCACTCCCGCCTTCTCCAGGGCCTCCGCCACGGCCGGCAGGAACTCGCCCGCGGCGCTCCGGTGGACGAGCAGGGTTTCCATGGCGTTGCAGACGCCCGGCCTCTGCACCTTGGCGTTGAGGCAGATCCGGACGGCCATGTCCAGATCGGCGCCGGCGTCGACGAAGACATGGCAGACGCCCTTGTAGTGCTTGATCACGGGGATCCGCGACTGGCTGACCACGGCCCGGATGAGATCCTCGCCCCCCCGGGGGATGATCAGGTCGATGTACTCCTCGAGTTGCAGCAGCATGTTGACGGCTTCGCGGTCCACCATTGGGACGAGCTGGACGGCGTTCTCGGGAAGCCCCCTGGCCCGGAGCACGCCGCGCAGGATGCGGCTCAGCGCCAGGTTGGAATGGATGGCCTCGGAGCCGCCCCGGAGGATGACGGCGTTGCCGGCCTTGAGGCACAGGGCCGCCGCGTCGGCCGTCACGTTGGGACGCGACTCGTAGATGATCCCGATGACCCCCAGCGGGATCCGCATGCGCCCCACGAGCAGCCCGTTGGGGCGGCGCCACATGGACGTGACCTTCCCCACGGGATCGGGCAGGGCTGCCACTTCCTCGAGACCCCGGGCCATGGCCCGGATGGCCTTCTCGTCGAGGGTGAGCCGGTCGATCATGGCCTTCGAGAGACCCTTCTTGCGGGCAACCTCGAGGTCCTTCTCGTTCTCCTCGATGAGGGTCTCCGTCTGATGGATGAGCTGCCCGGCCATCTCGGTCAGCGCCTCGTCCTTCTCCACGCTCGACAGGTTGGCAACGGCCGATGCGGCCTGCCGGGCGTTCTTCGCTATCTGGAAAACCTGCTCCTTGATGTCCATGGGCACCTTCAATCTACGGGTACAGGGTTCAGGGGTTAGGGTACAGGGAAGAAAAACCCTTGCCGCTCTTTCAAGAACGGCGTCACGGGTTCTATACCGCAGACGTGCATTTCTTACAAGGGGTTAGGGTATTTCAGAGGGGCGTTGAATTTCGAGGGCAACTGGATTATGATGGCGCACTTTAAAATTCCTCGCACCAAGGTGCCAGGAATTTAGAAACTCAAGGAACAGGTTTCTCTGTCATTATGCTCGCTTACCCCGCAGCAAGCTGCGGGAATGCGCGTGCAATCGTTTTCAGGCCATCGGGGTGACTCAGGGATATGCAAAGGCTTTGCATCCGCGCGGGGAAACGCGCCCTAGAGATGATCCGGGACGGGGGATTCCGCTTCGACCGGGTGGCGGCCTACGTAGGCCCCGGCGTGGGCCCCCGCTGGCTCGCGGCAAGCGGTTTCGACCTCACCTTCCTGCGCAGCGGCGTTCTGGGGTCGAAGTCCCGCCCCGTACTGCTGGCCGGTTCGTCGGCCGGCGCATGGCGCTTTGCCGCCTGGCTGCAGCCCGAACCCGAGAAGAGCTACCGCAGGCTTTTGGATGCCTACATCGGCATTCCCTGCGACCGCAGGAGCACCCCCGCAAGCCTCAAGAGAGCGCTGCAGGACGTCGTCAACGCGTACCTGGAGGACGACGCCATCCCCTTTGCGCTCGCCCACGACCGTTACAGGCTCGCCGTCACGGCCGCCCGCGCGAAGAGCCTGGCGGCCTCGGAGACCCCATGGGTCCAGAAGCTGGGGCTCGCGATGTGCTACCTCGTCAACCGGCTCGACCGCCGCCACCTGTTCCGCTTTTTCGAGCGGGTGGTCTTCTACAGCGGCCCCCTGCCGCCCCCGTTCTGTTTCCATCCCGGGTTCAGGGGAAGGGCCGTGGCGCTCAACCCCATCAACTTCAAGCATGCCGTCCTCGCCTCGGGGGCCATTCCGCTGGTCATCGAGGGGGTTACGGACATCTACGGCGCGCCCCGGGGCGTGTACCGCGACGGCGGCGTCATCGACTACCATCTCGACCACGATTATGCCGCGAGACCCGACGACGTGACCCTGCTGTTCCACCATGAGGAGCGGGTCATTCCGGGGTGGCTCGACAAGAAGATCAAGGGGCGCAGGCCGAGTGCCGAAGCCCTCGACCCCCTGCTCGTCGTGTACCCGTCGCCGCAGTTTGTGGAAACGTTTCCGGGCGGGAAGATCCCCGACCGGGATGACTTCGTGAATTGCATCGACGACCCCGCGGGCCGCATCCTCAACTGGCGCAAGGTCGTCGAACTCTGCGCCCCCCTCGGGGAGGAATTCGTCGAGCTTGTTCAAAGCGGAAGAATACGCCAGGCAGCGGAACCGTTGAACCTTGCATAACGAAGAGCGCTCGAAAGTCGGAATCCTCCAGGCGCGCATTCCCATCCTGCGGGAGAGGCTGCGCGACTGCACCCTGTGCCCGCGCGAATGCCGCGTCGACCGGCTCGGGGGGCAAGCGGGGTTTTGCGGCCTCGGGGCCGGGGCCGTCCTCGCGCGGGCCCTGCCCCACTTCGGCGAGGAGCCCCCTGTCTCCGGGACGGCCGGCGCGGGCACCCTCTTTCTGACGTCTTGCAACCTCAGGTGCCCCTTCTGCCAGAACTACCGGATCAGCCACGAGCGGATGGGGGAGGCCATCGACCGGGAGGCCCTGGCGGGGCGCATGCTGGAGCTCGCCCTGAAGGGCTGCCACAACATCGAGCTGGTGACGCCCACGCCCCAGCTGCCTGCCGTCCTGGAAGCGCTTCTTGCGGCCTGTGAGTGGGGGCTGAATCTGCCGCTCGTCTACAACTGCGGCGGGTACGAAAAGCCGGACGTCATCGGCCTGCTGGAAGGAATCGTCGACGTCTGGCTGCCCGACTTCAAGTACGGAAGCGAAACGGACGCCCTTGCCTGCTCCGCCCCGGCCGACTATACGGAGTATGCCCTGGGATCCATCGGGGAGATGATCCGGCAGGTGGGAGAGCGGCTGCAGACGGCGGGAGGGATTGCCCGACGGGGCGTGATCATCCGGCACCTCGTTCTGCCCGGCCGGGTCGGGAACAGCCTGGATGCCGTCCGCCTCATCGAGGAGCGGCTCTCGAAGAAGGTCCCCCTGAGCCTCATGTCCCAGTACACGCCGATCGCGGCCGTTGCGGGCGACCCGCTCCTGGGCCGCCGTGTGACCCGGGAGGAGTACGAGGCGGTTGTCGACTTCGCCCTGGACCTGGGGTTCGAGAACCTCTTCATCCAGGAGGTGGACGAGCAGAACCTCGCGCCGGACTTCGACAAGGCGGAACCGTTCCGATGGGAGTAGGGGTCAGGGTACAGGGTTCAGGGTCCGGGTGCAGAAGATTAAGGACGGCAAAGACCGGACAGACGGGACAGACCGGATAGACTAGACCCAATGCCGGAGGAATTGATGCCCTTCTACATCTGCGAGCACTGCGCCTTCGAAACGCAGGACCCGGCGAAGCGATTCTGCGACTACTGCAAGTCGGAGCTGCTCCTGAAGTGCCCCTACTGCGGGAGGGCGCTCGAAAAGGAAAGAACCATCTACTGCGGCCACTGCGCCGAAAAGCTGAAAATATCCATCGTCCCCATCCAGTGAACAGGGACAGCGGAAACGAGGTCGAAGAACATGGAAGCGCTAGATATGCGTAACACGGGCGAAACCGCCGATGCCGTTCAGAGAAACGACCGTCTCCTGAGGACCCTGACGGAGAAATCCCTGGCCGGGATTTACCTCGTCCAGGACGGGGTCTTCCGCTTCCTGAACACCAACGCCGCCTCCTACGCGAACTACGAGGTGCGCGAGCTCATCGGCCGCAAATCGGGCAGCTTCATCCACCCCGAGGACCGGGAGAAGGTCAAGTCGAACGCCCGGGCCATGCTCCGGGGCGAGAGAAGCTCCCCCTATGTCTTCCGGATCCTCACCAAGCAGGGCGAAACGCGCTGGGTCATGGAAACGGTGACGCCGTTCTTCTTCGACGGCAGGCCGGCCCTGCTCGGCAACTCCATGAACATCACCGACCGCATGGAGGCCGAGGAGAGGCTCCGGGCCTCCGAGGACCTCTACCGGACCATCTTCGAGACGACGGGGACGGCGACGATCATCGTCGAGGAGGACACGACGGTCACCCTGGTCAACACGGAGTTCGAGGCGCTCTCGGGGGCCCCCAAGGAGTACTGGGAGGGAAAGCGCAAGTGGACCGAGTTCGTCCACGAAAAGGACCGGGAACGGATGCTCGGGTACCACACCCGCAGGAGGGTCGACCCCGGGGCCGTGCCGCGAAATTACGAGTTCAGCCTCGTCGACCGGCAGGGCAACGTCCGGGACGTGATCATCACGATTTCCCTCATCCCGGGCACGAAGAAGAGCGTCGCCTCCTTCGCCGACATCTCGGACCGCAGAAAGTCCGAGGAGCGGCTCCGGGAGTCGGAGGACCGTTACCGCACGATCTTCGAGACGACGGGGACGGCGACAATCATCGTCGAGGAGGACACGACGGTTACCCTGGTCAACACGGAGTTCGAGAAGCTCTCGGGGGCCCCCAAGGAGTACTGGGAGGGAAAGCGCAAGTGGACCGAGTTCGTCCACGAAAAGGACCGCGACCGGATGCTCGGATTTCACCGCAGCCGCCGCATCAATCCCGAGTCGGCGCCGCGGAACTACGAGTTCAGCCTTCTGGACACGCAGGGCGGGATCCGGGAAGTCATCATCACGATCTCCCTGATCCCGGGCACGAAGCGCAGCGTCGCCTCCTTTGTGGACATCACGGAGCGCAAGCGGGCCGAGGAGGCCCTGAAGAAGAACGAGCGGGACCTCACGGGCAAGACGCACGAGCTGGAGGAGCTCAATGCGGCCCTGCGCGTCCTGCTCAAGCGCAGGGAGGAGGACAAGCTCGAGCTCGAGAACAACGTCACCTCCAACCTCAAGAAGCTGGTCATGCCCTACATCGAGAAGATCAAGAAGAGCCGCCTCGAGGGGGAAGACCTGGTCTGCCTCAACGTCATCGAGTCCAACCTGAAGGACATCGCCTCGCCCTTCGCAAGCAGGCTCTCGTCGGAGTACCTGAGCCTGACGCCAAAGGAGCTCCAGGTGGCCGACCTCATCAAGGAAGGCAAGACAACCAAGGAAATCGCAGAGTTTTTGAGCCTGTCTCCGGCTACCGTCGAGATCCACCGGTATCACATCCGGGAGAAGCTCGGGCTGTCCCGGAAAAAGACCAACCTCAGGACGTACCTCTCTTCCCTGAAGTAGCCTTTAGAAAAACTAAAGGTTTTCTACCCATTCTTTCAATATTGCGTCTTCCCCCCTTCCTTATCTAAGAAGAGTGCGAACCCATCTTCCCGCTTGCTGCCATTTTTCTGCCCCGATACCCCGAATCGGAGGCTGCGCAGATATACGATCCATCCACCGACATGCAATCGCCCTGCCCCGGCGGGAGCAGGCAAAATCCTGGAGGGAGGACAAGAGATGTCGAAGTACGGAGGGAAATCGGCAACGGCGGAGCAGGTGGCCGCCCTGGTCAGGGACGGCATGTGGGTCGACTACGGGACCATCCAGCCGCCCCGGGCATTCGACCGGGCGCTGGCCCAGCGGGCGGGCAAGGTCAAGGACATCAAGATCAGGACTCTCGGCCACCTGGCGCCCTTCGAGGTCATGGAGAAGGACCCCGAGGCGAAGAGCTTCTGGGCGGGCAACTGGCACATCCTGGGGCTCACCCGCAAATACCTGGCCGAGAACCGCGGCACTCACATCCCCTACAATTTCGGGGAGACGGCGCGGTACTACCGGGAAGACATCGACTGCGACATCGCCGTGCAGACCGTCACCCCCATGAACCGCCACGGCTACTTCAACTTCGGCCCCCTGTGCAACTTCAAGAAGGCCGTCTTCGAGAAGGCGAAGATCAAGGTCGTCGAGGTCATCCAGGACATGCCCTGGTGCTACGGCGGCTACGACGACTGCATCCACCTCTCCGAGGTGGACCACGTCATCGAGAACGCGACGGACAAGATGATCACCATCCCGTCGGCGCCCGCGACGGAGACGGACAAGCAGATCGCCGGCTACATCGCCGAGATGATCCCCAAGGACGGCCCCTGCCTGCAGATCGGCATCGGGGGGCTGCCCGACGCGGTGCTGCGCCTGCTCGCGGACAGCGGGGCCCGCGACATCGGCATCCACACGGAGATGGTCACCGAGGCCATCGGGGAACTGCACGAGGCGGGTCTCATCACGGGCCGGAAGAAGACCTTCATCCCCGGCAAGATCGTCTGGGCCTTCGCCATCGGCAGCCGCAAGCTCTACGACTGGATCGACCACAACCCTGCGCTGGCCATGTACCCCGTCGATTTCACCAACGACCCCTACATCATCGCCATGAACCGGGACCTGATCTCCATCAACGCCTGCCTCGGCGTGGACCTGCAGGGCCAGGTCAGCTCCGAGTCGATTGGGTTCGCCGAGTACTCCGGCACGGGCGGCCAGCTCGCCTTTGTCCGCGGCGCCTACTACCGGGCCACGAAGGGCCAGCCGCCCCTGGGCTACCCCGGCAACAAGTCGATCCTCGCCTTCTACTCGACCTACACGGACAGCAAGGGGAAGCTGCACTCGAGGATCAAGCCCACCCTCCCGCCCGGCGAAATCGTCACAGTCCCGCGGGTGGACGTCTCCTACCTCGTCACGGAATACGGCGTGGCCTACCTCAAGGGCCTCTCCATCCCGGAGCGGGTGCTGGCCATCGTCAAGATCGCCCACCCCGATTTCCGCGACGGGCTCATCGAGGAAGCGAAAAAAATGCACTGGCTCAACCGGCAGTGGTTTTTGGGGAGCATCTGAAAGGACCGAAGTTAGGAAGCTAGGAAGTCAGGAAGTTCGGAAAAACCGGGGGCGCTCAATGACCGACAGCAAATCCAAGCTTCACAACTTCTCAACTTCATAGCTTCCGTGTTCGATAGGCGCCCCCTTCGACAGGATGACGGACAAAGACAGGAGGAACGCAGGTATGGCAATCAAGAAGGTATGCGTGTTGGGAGCGGGACTGATGGGCAGCGGCATCGTGCAGGTGAGCGCCCAGGCGGGCTACCGGGTGGCCATGCGCGACATCGAGCAGCGCTTCGTCGACGGCGGCATGAACA